>Ga0316222_1001075_pt1 | contig 35713 bp, 41 predicted proteins | sample TBH18011metaG_FD_206008 | JGI IMG/M metagenome (GOLD analysis project Ga0316222, IMG submission 206008) | Freshwater microbial communities from Trout Bog Lake, Wisconsin, USA - TBH18011 | ecosystem: Environmental > Aquatic > Freshwater > Lake > Hypolimnion/Profundal zone | place: USA: Wisconsin... | reverse complement strand
GATCAAACTCGGTTCGTCTTTGACGCACGCGACGTTGACTACCTGTAGTTGAATTTGATCGAACCCACCTTGATAATGAAGATTTCGAAATACTATAAATTGCAGCAACACGGCGTAAACTATGTAATAATGTTTTAAAAATGAGTAGCTCGCGGTCGCTTCCCCCTCGCCGGTGGCAAAATCGTAGACGGTGCCTTCGTGGGCAGGACGTTCTTCGGCGCCATCGCCGCCTCCAACTGAATCGCCGGGACGGCTCACGCCCGACGGCGACGTGTGGCGTGCCCCCAGGGCGCGCTGCGGCCGGGCCTGCGTGGCTCGCACACCCGGCGTGGGCGTGTTAAACAATTTTTAAAATAAATTTAAAAATAACACCGATCAACCATGCAGCCGCCCGCGGCCGCCCTCACGACGTCGCTGACCCCCGCGCGGTTCAAACATGTCGCGCGCATCGAGCGCCTCAACTGGCCGCCGCCGTTCAAGTTCGACCCGGTCGCCGCGACGGTCGGCTTCCCGGGGCTCGAGCCGAAGGTTCCCGCGACGGACCGCAAGTTCATGTGGTTCCTGGCCACGCGCGCCGCCAGGGCGTCCGCCGTCGTGGGGTACCTGGTGCTCGACGCAGACCCCGCGCAGCGAACGATCTACCTCAACGACGTCGGCGTCGATCCCGCACACGCCGGCCGAGGGGTCGGCACGCGCTTGATGGAGGCGGCGGTGCGCGCGGTCGCGGCCGACGCCGCCCTCCGCGCGAAGCCGATGGTCCTCAAGGTCGACCCCGCCAACGCGGGCGCCATCCGGCTGTACGAGCGGTTCGGGTTCCGACGCACGCGCGCGCGGCGCGACGACGGGCTCGGGACGCAGCTCGTCATGCGGCGGCCCGCCGCCGCCGCCTAAAAAAACGACGAGTGGACGCGGTTGTTCGCGATGTTCGCGGGGACGATCCCTACCGAGAGGGTGCAGCACCTCGCGAACGCCAAACGTCGCCTCAAATCGCGATCCCTCTCCTCTTTTTAAAAAAATGGATTCCACTTTCCCTCTCCACACCGCCGCCATGGTCGCCTCCCCGTGGTTCACCACGCCCGCCGCGTTCGTGCTGCAGCGCTGCGAGCCGCCGCACGGCGGGGTGGCGCGGCACACGATCCACGCGAACGGCATGCCTCGCCTCATGACCTTCGAGCGACGCGCGAACGCCACCGCGTACCACGCGGCCCTGGTGCGCTACTACAACCAGACCCATCGGTTGCCGACGGAATGGCCCGACGTGAAGGACCTCGTGGACCAGTTCTACTGGAAGACGTCGAACTTGAACGCGACGGCCCTCGACCCGTGCCCCCTGGCCATCGCCACCCAGCGTCTCGACACCAGCGTCATCGCGCGCTTCCTCCTGCAAAACTCGCTGGGGTGCGTCGCCGTGCGCTCCATCCAACACCGCGGCGGACGCCACACGATGACGTACGCCTTCATCGACCCGCCCGAGCCGGACGTCGAGGAACGCCGGCGGATCATGGAGTCCATGTACGCGCTCTCGTGAACCGTTTTTTTAAGCCCGCGCGTGCTAATGCCGCCCAAGCTGTCGCTGGCGGAACTGCGCGCGCGGTCGCGCGCGCGAAACGGAACGCGCACGCAGGCCTTCGACATCATCCTCAACTCGTGCCACAACCGCATTCGGCGCGCGTCCGAGGCGGGGCAGACGTCGTGCATGTTCGAGATCCACCCGCTGTGGTTCCTGGTCCACGGCATGCCGCTGGTGTCGACGGCGGACTGCCTGTCGCACGTGCGCCACAACCTCGAGCGCGCCGGGCTCTTCGTCGAGGTCATGTCCGCCCACGAGCTCTTCATCTCGTGGGACGACGAGGTCGCGGGCGGGAGCGGGACGAGCAGCGCGCCCGCGGCGGGCGGGAGTCGCAACGCGCGCATCACGCTGCCGTTTTCTTGACCGTGAATGAAAAATGGAGACGCACGTGTGCATCTACCCGATCGAAACAGAAGACGCGCCCATGGAAGTCATCCTGCATCGCGTGCGCTGCATCCAGGCGGTCCGGCGGCTGAGCCGCAAAAAACAGCGGTTTACGACGCCGCGAGCGACGCGATCGCCATCGCCACCTCGTGCTCCTGGCGCGACACGCGCGTGCGCTGGCGTTTAGGGGGCGGAGGCCCCCAAATCCACAGGAGCGGTCCGAAGCGCACGTGGGCCAGCGCGTCGGTCACGTCCGCCACGGAGGGAACGGTGACGCGGTCGCGGGATCCGCGCACGCGCACTATCGCATTGACGACCGCAAGCGCGTTGCTTGCCGCGAGGCCCGCCACCAGGCTCCCGAGCGAGTTCGGCGCAGGCGCCAGCAGGCAGTCGAACGTGGAAGGCGGCACGGGGGTCGCGGTTTTTCGTGTCTCCTCTCGGCCCGTCTTGTCGACGAGCGCAGCGATGGCCGCAGCGGCGGCGGCGACGGTCGCCACGACCGCCCTATTGACGCGCTCTTTCGGTTGACTGTGCGCGTACCGCGCTTTGGAATAAACCTGCCGCATGCGTTGGACGCGTCCGTCCTCCGCCGCGCTCAATTTGCCGTTGGTCTCGATCGCCGCCCTCATGGTGCGCAAAACGGTCGCGCTCCGCGCGTGTGCGGGGTCGGTGGCGGACGCGTCCGCGATGAGACGCGTCAAACTCGCATGCTTGCGATACGGCCACCTCGGGATGTGGAAGAGCCGGCATTGCCGCTTGAGGACCGTCAATCCGACGCCGAGTTTCCGACACGCCTGATCGGACGGGAGGTGAAAGCATTGTTTCAACGCGTCGAGGGTCAGCGCCTTTGGCGCCAGCGACGCGCTATCGTCGAACGGCATTGGCGTCGCGACACCTTTCGTATTTAAACTCCATTTTTTGGGTTGGGAATGGCGGCGAACAGCGCCGCCGGAAACGGCGGCGTCGTCCGCGGCGCAGGCGCGGGGGGCGCGGGGGACGCGGGAATGGCGGCGAACAGCGCCGCCGGAAACGGCGGAACGCCCGACGCCGCGCCCTTTCGCGGCGCCCGCTCCGGCTTCGCCGGCCGCCGCGCGCCGTTCGCAAAGTCGACGCGGCCGGCCTCGACGTCGGCCCAGAACGCCGCCACCTGCGGCGCGATGCCGGCCCAAAACGCGCGGTCGCGCGGCACGCGCTGCACGCCCATCTTGCGCAGGCCCCACAGCCACACGTTGCGCAGGTCCTCGAGGTCGCGCCCGTTCGCCACGAGCCACGCGCGCATGGCCGCGGCGTCGAGGCCCGGGGGCGAGTAGGCGGCCACCTTCTGCGCGTCGTCGAACAGGACCGCGCCCTTGGCGTCGGCGCCGCGCGCCACGTCGTACTCCATGTCCTCCAGCGACACGTAGCGGTCGATCTCGACCTCGATGAAGTCGCACACGTCCAGGTCCGCCACCTCCATCTGCGCCTGCATCTGGATCATGTACTGCTCCTCGACGTGGCCGTCCACGATGGCGCGCATGATGGGGCACTTGATCTCCAGCATGACGCCGAGCTCCGTCACGCCGTCGGGGCTGCAGCCGACGTGCTTCTCGGTGGGGTGCACCAGCAGCCCGAACTCGTGCACGTCGACGTCGCCACGCGACCGCTGGTAGAGCTGGCAGGCGACGGTCTCGAAGACCTGGCCCCACCGGAACGGGTTGAAGGGCGCGTCCGGCGCCGGCTCGACGTTCGGCGCGCGCTCGATCTTCTTCCACTTGAGCTCCTCGCGCCCGCGCTCGCCCTTGACGAACTTGCCCTTGCCGATCGCCTGCGCGACGTCGCTCGCGGTGATGAGCCCGTCGCGCGCGGTATACCACGCCGGCGTGCGCTGCGCGATGCCGCGGTCGCCGGCCAGCATGGCCGCCAGGCGCGCGCGCCCCTTGGCGATGACCTGCGCGCGCGCCCGCGCCTCGGCGAGCGGCACGCCCGCCGCCCGGGCGAGCGCCGCCGGCGTCGGCTCGCCCTTCCCGCTCCGCAACAGCGCCAGGTACGCGCTCTCGAAGGCGTCCATGTCCCGGTCGGGGAGGAGGAGGAGGGTGGTGCCCCCCACACGGGGCGTCGCATTTAAGCCGATGGCATTGAATTGAATAAAAATAAAAATAAAAATAAATTAAAAAAAATGGACTACATTGTACACGTCCCTACCAACGGTCCTGGCTATGTTGCGTCTCGCGCGGGCCGCGTTCAGCCGGCTGTCGCCGGAATCCAAAGAGGACGTCTTCCTCGCATGCAATCGGCTCTTCTGCGACGCACCCTCGTTCGCGGAGCTGTCCGCCCTGTACATCGCGTTCTTCTCGGGAGTGCTCCACGCATCGGTCGACCACCAAGGCCCGCCCATGGAAGAGACGGACGAGCTCGCGCCCGCCCTCATCGCGCTGTGCCGCGAAGGGTTCATACCCACGTGCAGCCAACCGGCCCGCGCCAACCAAAAACCGTTCGTCGAAGGGATGGTCGACGCGGCTCGCGCGACCCGCGTGTTCGACGGGACCGTCCACGACGAGCGCTTTTGGGTTTGCGTGGAGATGCCGGACGGGACCGTCCGAACGAACGCGCCCTTCAACCCTCGCGGATTCTACACCGTGTCGCGCTCGCCCTCTGGGAACACCACGCACCTCAGTCGCACCGACAACCGCGACCTCTTCCTCTCAACCTACGACACCTCGCGCTTGAACTTCGCGAATCACGCCCACGTGTGGGTGGCCGCGCGAGACGAAAACTCGCCGACACATCCCGTGAACACCGTGTTGGCCATCGTATCGCAGTAAGCTCGACGATGAAGCGGGACCTGACGAAGCCATCGCGTACGCCCTCCACCTCGGGGGCCCGCGAACGAGGAACCGTGACCGTCAGCGACCAAACCGGGCTCAGGCTAGCCAGCCGAGCTGAGCGACCCTTTTAACTTAAAGCCCGGAGGCTAGTGCATTACAAAAATGGTTTAGGGTAGGGTTTTTTAACCCTAAACCCTAAACCCATCCCACCCCATTGTACGCGCTCATTCAATATGCGTTTCGCGCTTATCGACGCTTATTTCATTAAACGTTCTGCCCCTTCACCGCGGCCCCTTCAAGTTAGCACTTTTTGGACTTCACCTCCCCCATCTGCACGTGGACCACGTGCACGCCCGCCGCGATCGCGTCCGCGGTCGGGAGCGCGGCCGCGCCGAAGGACGCGAGCTCGGCGTGCACGAGCGGCATCTTGGCGTCGGCGTGACGCGACAGGACGTCCACGTCCAGCCCCGGCACGCGCCCGGCGCGCGCCACGCGCATCTGCGCGCCCCGCGGGAACAGGATCTCCAGCTCCCACGTCATGTCCTCGTCGCCCCCGCTCAGGCCGTCAAGGCACACGAAGGGCGTGCCCGCGGGCACGCGGATCACCAGCGCGCACTGGGCCGCGGACGCGCTCGAGCGCATGAAGTCGGCCATGACGCCGGGGTTGAGCGTCGTGCTCAGGAAGTTGGGGTACGCCACGACGGCGCCGGGCTTGGCGCCGTGGACCGTGGTCGCGAACGGGCCGCGCTCGCCGCGGTACAGCACCATGTCCTCCGGCAGGCGGGGCGCGTGGGGCGACGCGAACAGGGCGTCGAGCGTGCGTATCGACGCGACGACCTCCTCCGCGACGCGGCCCACGAGCTCCGGCACCGCCGAAATCGGCGAGCGCAGCACGTCGCACGACCGGCCGCCGAAGGGGGGCGCGGGCACGTCCCACGTGCCCTCCCACTTCCACGAGCCCTTGGGGTTGAGCCAAAAGAGGAGCGCGTGGGTGTTGATGTCCGCCGGCTCGCCGCGGAGCACGTCGTTCATGAGCACGTAGCCCGACGTCTGGTAGCGCACCAGCGCCGTCTTCTCCGCGTCGCCCATGCGGCGCCACGCCGGGCGCGACAGCTCGCGCAGGCGCGCGTACTTGGTCGCCATGCGCGCGTTCGCGTCCGTCTGCAGCGCCAGCGTCCGAGGCACCGCGATAGGCGAGCCGCCGCCGCCATTGGACCCGGGCACGGGCACCAGCGTGACGCCGAACGCCACGTGGTCCGACACGCCCGCCGCCACGGCGTCGAACCGGCGCACGGCCCCCTTCACCGCCAGCGCGCGCGGGTCGACGTACACCCAGTCCACGGGGGTGCGCGCCCGCGCGCTCGTGGGCGCGCGGTTGGGCGCCGCGACGTAGCCCCGCGCGCGGAGCCGGTCGTGCACGTCGCCCACGTACGCCGTCCACGCCTGCGCGTCGGGGCCCACGTCGAAGTACGCGTCGACGGGGCCGTTGAAGTCCGCGGCCAGCACGTCCACGCGCGCATACCGCTTCCACACGAGGTCCAGCTCGGCGACCTTCTCCGCCTGCAGCCGCCGGAAGTGCGGGTCGTCGAAGCGCCCGCCGCAGAAGTGGGTGCACACGACGCGCGTCCCGCCGTCGAGCTCGACCGCCACGGCGCACCGCGGCGCGCTGCGGTGGCGACGCGTCACCACGGACGGAAGGGCGCGCGCCGGCACGCCCTCGCGAACGTAGATGCCGTTGCCGAGCCGGACGCGCCCTTCGGACCCTTTGGACCCTTCGGGTCCGTGGGTCTGCAGGTGCTGCGCCACGCGGCGGAACCCCGGGATCCAGTCCCCGCCGGCGACGAACGCGTCCTCCTGGACGCACACCACGTCGACGCCGTCGAGCGCTCCGTCGGGCCCCGCGAGCCACGCGCCCACGCGCGCCGCGGGCGCGGCCTCGAACGCCTGCACGTTGAACGTCAGCACGCCCACCATCCCCTGCTTGGGCGCCGGTGTAAAAAACTTAAACTAAAATTGGAGTCCTTAGCTAGGCAAAGCCGCAGGCATTTCGAATGGCTTCCCACGCCCGCACGTCCTCGTTCGCGTTCGCTTCCCAACATTCGTCACGTCGGCCCTCTCGTCGTCCGACGCTGCCATGGCCGCAGCTGCCGCTGCCGCTTCCGCGACCGCGGCCGATCGCCACGCGCCGCGTTGCGCCGCCCCCGCCCCCGCCCCCGCAAACGCGACCGCGTTCCGCCCTCCGTCGATCCGCGGCGTGCGCCGCGCCCAAGCGCGTCCGCTTCCCGGACCACGATCCCGTCGAGGCCAACCGCGCCCTCGCGCGCGCGGCGCGGGCGGAGTTCGCGTCCTACTTCGCGGGCGCCCTCTCGCTGGCGCGCTGGGAGGCGCGTCGGCTGCCCGCGCTGTGGGGGGCGTACGCGCGACTCAAGGCCGACGTCTTCCGCGCGCCCAACGCCGACGCCGTCCTCGCGGACGCGCTGTGCCGCCTGGCGCTCGCGCACTTCGTGGGGGCCACGCGCGTGCGCACACGCACGCAGTGAACGCTTTTTCCCCCGCGCAATGCCATGGCGACCCTCCGCGGAAACACCCGCGCCGAAACATGCTACCTCACGCACGACAACGGCGGACGCCCGTTCAAGGTGTGCTTCACCCCCACGCGCTTCTGGGTGCTCAAGCCGCGCTCGACGGAGGGCGACGGACCCCTGGTCCACGACACGGTGGCTGTGAAGCCGACCCCGTACGCACGCGTGTTCGTCGGCCGCAGTCCGCGCAACGCCACGACCGAGTATAGCAAGGGGTACGGCCCCAAGTTCGACGGAAACTCGATGCTGTTCGAGACGGAACCCGGCAAGTACACGTTCGTCGGGGAGCGCGTGACCACGTTCCGTACGCGGTCCCCCGTCGAGACCTTCGTTTCGCCGGTGGGGAACAACGACGTCCCGTACCCGTTCGCGGTCGACCGCGCCGGCGTCGCGTACCTACTGGGCCTGACCGAGTCGGTCCAGGTGACCGCCGGCTCGAAAGAAGCGCGGGAGGATCCGATCACCTACTACTACGACAAGCAGATGATCACGCCCGACCTCGGGATGGTCTCTCCGCGGCCCGTGGAGCCGTTCGAAGGCATCACCCACTTTTACGTCGGGTCGCAGCCGTACACTTTCACCTACGCCCCCTTCCCAGACGACAAATTCGAGCGCCTCTCGCGCTCGCGCTATGGCCGCGGCGGCAACGTGTACGTCGTCGCGCACGGCAAAAAGAAACGGTTGCTGAAAAAAGATTTCGTTGACCTCATGCAGCGCTTCGGAAAAGCGCGCGGGTTCGCGCCCTTCCGCCAAACCGTCGTGGTGCCCCGTCTATGGTGACGGACGCCGGCGAGCTCGAACGGACTTGTCCATGCGACGCACGCGCCGCTTGAATCGGGCCACGTCGAAGTTGTTGGCGTCCGCCCGCGCGACCCACAGGGAGTATTTTTTGGCGCGCGCCAAGATGTCGGCCACCCTGCCCACGTCGGCGTGGATGCGAGCCAACACCTCCGGCTCAACGACCTCCGCGTATTTGTCCAACCAACTCGTCATCAACATCGCCGCGTCACACTGCTGTCGAACGTTCTTGTTGGCGGTTTGAATGGATCCCACATTCACCACGCTGTCCACGCGAAGATAATTTTTCATCAGCTCCAACGACAAGGCCGCACACTCCGTGTATATCGAAATACGGCGCGCCAATGCCGCGAACATACGGGTTTTGCTTTCACGCACAATGTTGTACGCGCGACGCACCGCGTCCACGGTCTCCGCGTGATCGTGAAGTTTGAGGACTTCTACCTCTAAATACACCATGCGAACGACGTCATAGGTAAAGATCTGGTTATTTTCCACGGCGGTTTCCACGGTTTTCGCGAGGGAAGTCGCTTCGGCCGCGTATTCAGCCGCCTTATCCTCCATTCCGTCACCGCACGCCGTGTGCATCATCGCTGCTGTCCAATTTTCAGTTTATATGGCGGCAAGCGCGGACGCGATGGCCTTCCTCGCCGTCAAGATGCTCGTCCTGTCGCCGTTCAAGCACCTGGAGGAGGACGCGGACGCGGACGCGGTCGGTCGCCGCGCTGGTGGCGCCGCCGCTGGCGGGCTTCCCGCGCACGCCCGAGGAGGCCGCCGACCTGGAGGCGTGCGCGCACCCCTGCTGGGCACGCCCGCCGTGGAGGGGGCCGCCGCGGCGCTGCCCGGCGGAGACGACTGGCTCCAGGTCCACCGCGACCACGCGGGCATCCCCCTCCCCCTCCCCCTCCGCCGGGAGCAAAACATCGTGATCCCCGACGAGGCCGCCTTCGAGCGCTTCGGCGCCCACCCCGTCCGTTAGCCTGAGATTTCGCCACCCAAATCATTCCCGATGGGCTTCGAGTCCGCCGACCAAGCGATCGACGACCTCGACGCCCTCCTCACGGGGCTGTACCTCGCCAAGGCGGGCGCGCCGTCCTGGCTCGAATCCATCGTCATGCAGCTGAACCGGCTCGACGCCATCGCCGACGACATCCTCCGCTTCCACTTCTCCCAAATCCACCACCACGCGACCACCCTCGCGACGACCGCGGACACCCACGCCAAGCAACGCGCGCTGCGGCGCGCGCTGGACGGCACCGAGGCGCTGCGCAAGCTCGTGCGCTCGCGCGCCCTCGTCGCCTCCTTCGCGCGGCTCGCGTGCCAATGATTTTTTTTATTCGCACCGCGGCTGCGCCGCGTCGGCGTAGCCGTCGAGGCCCGCCCACGACGCCGACTGGCGCTTGGGGCGGTACGCGTCCGTGTACGCGTCCAGCGGCGTGCGCACGCGCGCGCAGCTGTTGGGGTCGCCGTCCACGGGCGCGAGCAGCGCCTGGTTGCCCACGCGCACGTCGCACGACGCCACGAACGCGTCGCCCGCGTCGTTCAAGACGTACGGGATGGTGACCGCCGTCGGCGCCGTCGAGCGGATCACGCTGGGCACGCGCGCGCCCTCGGGGAACGCCAGCGGCCACACGAGGGGCGCGGGGCTCAGCGCGCTCGCGCAATTCCCCGACGCGTCGGGGAGCCACGCGACGCCGTCGCACCGCCCGGCGGACAGCGTGCCGCGCTTGATGGCGTCGGGCGTCAGCGCGCTGCGGTAGGGGTTCAGCATCTCGTTCACCACGCGCACCGGCCACCACTGGCTCGGGTTGAAGAGGACCCAGTCGTGGTAGTTGAAGGCATTGAAAAACCGCTCGAGGCCGCGGTAAAAGCTGCCCGCCTGCGAAAAGTGCACGTCGTTCGGCACGATGGAGAAGTAGATGAAGAGCGGGAGCGGGACGCACAGCACGAAGAGCACGATGAGGAAGGCGACGCCCTTGAACAGGTAGCCGAACAGGTTGTCGTTCATGCCCTTCAGCGCATACGACACCAAGCCCTCTCCGCGAGTGCCCGCCCAAGACGCCACCTTCCCCACCGGGGCCGCCATGTTCCTCCACAAAAAATCCTTCCACTGGCTCCAGAACTCGCGGTTGATCACCCCGACCTGCGCGTTCTCCAGCGCGCTCGAGTCGGGGTCGTAGTTGGTGAGCATGGCGCGGTAGACCTTGAGCGCGATCGGCCACAGCAGCACCCACAGCACGATGACCACCACCGGCACCACCAGCAGCAGCACCGCGAAGCGCGCGCTCTTGTAGAAGGCGAGCTCGCCGGGCGAGCCGACGCCCTTGGCCGCCAGCGCGTCCTCCTGCTTCTTCTTCTTGGCGGCGGCCGCGGCCGCCTTGGCCGCGGCCCGGTCGGCCGCGGCGGCGGACGCCGAAGACAGGTCCGCCGCGGCGAAGCACACGGGCTTGGCGCCGATGGACGCCATGTTGTTGGCGTCGCAGCACACCGCCTGGCACGCCGACCGGAGCAGCGCCAGCTTCTGCGCGCTCTGCGCGCCCCACCCCGCGCCCCACGTGCGGACGGCGCCGGCGGGGTCGGCGCTCACCTTCTGGCACACCGCCAGCGCGTAGCGCAGGCGGTCGTCCGTGTTGAGCGTCTTGGCCGCGCGCAGGTAGCGCGCGTTGGTCGAGATCGCCGCGGCGCCCGAGATGTCGAGCGACGCCTTGCTCATGGCCGTGTAGACGTCGCCCGCGGTCGCCGTCGCGGCCTTCACCGCCGCCGCGGCGGCCCCGGCGACGAGGACGGTGCCGGTCGCCGCGCCGCTGGCGTCGAGCGCGGCGACCGCGTCCTCGACGGTCGACACAAAGTCCTCGGGGCGCGTCGTCAGGCGGTAGATCCACGCCAGCGGCGCGTAGTCGGGGGTGCCGGCGTAGGCGCCGTAGAAGAAGCTGGTCTTGGGCACGCACGTCGACGGGTCGTCCTTGGCGCTCAGCGACACGGGCGCGCCGTCGGCGGGGTCCGTCGCGGCGTTGGGCACGAAGCCGGCGGGGCAGGGCGCGTAGCACGTCGAGCCGTCCGCGCCCGAGGCCACGCCGTTGCCCAGGTGCGCGTTCTCGACGTTGAACCAGTCGTACCAGCGCGCGTCGCACCGCGACGCCTGCGCCACCGTCCGCGGCACCGACGGCCGCGTGCACGCGGTGCCGTCGGGCGTGAACCCCGGCGGGCAGGCCGCCGTCACGCACTCCGCCGTCCCGTCCGCCTTCTCCGCCATCGCCGTCCCGGGGCCCACCATCACGCCGCACAGCGGGTACGCGACGTGCGCCATCGCCGGGTCCGACGCCGCGGCGCACAGCGCCGACGGCCGGTTGCTGTCCTCGGCGACGGCGGTCGCGTCCTCCGACTGCGTCTTGGTCGTGTTCACGAAGGGGTCCACGAACCACGACGACGCGTCGTACACGCCGATGATCTGCGCGACGCCGATGGAACACGCCTCCGCCGCGGGCACGTGGTCGTACTGCCCCTTGGCCGCGCACGCCGCAAAATCCGACATTGCGCCCTTGCCCAAGGGCCCGGGTAAAAACAAACGAAGGGGGTCAGCGGTGCGCCGGGATCAACGCGCCCGCCTTGGCGGTCTTCCAACGGGGCACGCCGACCGACTTCAACGCCGACAACGGTCGCGCATGCGCAGGCTTCAAGCGAACCCCGCACATCAACGCCTCTAGGGCGGGCACGGTTCGTTTCACGTGCTCCGGGCGCGGCCGCCACGGCGGGCGCGCGGCAAAGCGAATGGACGGCGCACACGCGCGCGTCGGCAACACCGAATCGATCGGGGTCAACACGGGATTCGTCCTCGCGCTCAACACGGGCTTCGTCCTCGCGCGCTCCTTCAACAACGATTCGAGGATGCGCGTCAGGACGGACTCCAAGGCGGAGGTCATGGCGCGCCCGGTTTGCCCTTCCTTCTCGCAGCACTCCTTTTTTTTTGCTTCTTTGGGTAAATGATCCACTACGTCTTTTACGGCTTCGCCCGCAACCTCTTCGACAAGGACCTCGTCGACGGCAGCCGCAGGTACGCGTTCCTGCCGAGCACGCGGGACGAGGACCTGGAGGAGCGCGTGACCGTCGACCAGGTGCGCGAAAAGATCGGGAGCGACGCGACCGTCGTGACGTGGGAGTACGACAAACCCTTCTTCCTCCAGCGCGTCGCGGCACACCCCAACATCCCGCGCTTCAACGAGCACTTCCAGCTGCACTACCGCCTGCTGTCCTCGTTCTACCACATCCAGCGCGCGCTGGCCCTGCTCGACGACGCGGAGGTCGCGCCCGAGGACACCGTCGTGCTCTCTCGGCTGGACCTCGGGCTCCTCCGCCTCGACCTCCCCACCGCCCAGGCGCTCCTGAAGGACCACGACGTCGTGGTCACGGGCTTCAACAAAGACATCGGCGTGAACGACTCCTTCTTCGCGCTCCGCCCCTCCGCGATCCCCGCGTTCAAGAGCATCTTCGACTGCTACCTCGACGACTACCCGCGGCTGCCGTCCAGCCGGTCGGAGGACGCCATCGGATTCCGCCTCCGCGAAACCAAGCAACGCGTGGCCGCGGCGACCAGCGCTCTCGTCCACCTGACCTACCACCATCGCTGCACCCGGAGCTGCGCGTGCGCGGTGAGGCGGGGCGATTTCGAATAAACCGCAAAAAAAGGAGGGGATGGAGGTCCCCACGGAGGACTCGGACCCCATGAAGGGGGCCGGCTACCTCGTCGCGCGCCAGCTGGCCGGGGTCCGCTTCGCGGTCCCCGAAGGCTTCCGCGCGGACCTGCTGTACTGCCCCGCCCGCGGGCCGCGCCCCCAGTCGGACGACTTCAACCCGATCGTCTACCGCCTGTCGGTCGACGCGCGCCACAAGTCCCTCCTCCGCCGAGACCGCGTCATGGACACGGCTCGCGCCTTCCGACCGCGCGCGGTGATGTGGGACGGGTGGAAGACGCCCACGTGCATCTTCGACGGGAGCGACGAGGAGATGAGCATCCGCCACCTGCCCGACTGGCACTACTACGGGGTGTCCCACTTCGCCCTCTACCTGCCGGACACCGTCGTCGAAGAGGGCAACACCGACGACGACGGCGACGACCCCGTCCCTTCCGCGCAAGACGCGTCTCCCCCGAACGAGGTCCGCGCCGACCGCGGCGCGGTCACCTTCGGGGCCTGCCCGCCCGAGCTGGTCCGGTCCCTGCTGGAAGGCATCCGCCTCTAGACGAGCGTCACCTCGAACACGGCACCACCGTCGCCGCCAACCCGCACGTTGTCGCCGGTCGTGAGCACGCGGCCCCCGTTTTTGGCCGCGAGGTCGGTCACGGCGAGCGGCGCGGAATCGTCCCGCGTGTCCACGGTGTAATACGCATCGGACGGAGAAGAGCGTCGGAAGAGCGGGAGGATGAGCGCCCGCTCGAAGGGGGGCACGGGAACGCGGTTGTCGGTGTCGCGCTTGGTGAGGAAGCCGACCTGCCGATCGAGGGCGAGGTCGTTGGTCGCTCGCGGACAAGGCAACGGCGACTCCGACACTTCGGAAGGCGAAGGCGAAGGCGAAGGCGAATGCGGAGGCGGCAAAGCGGAAACTGCGGCTCTTGCCACGAGCGCTAGCGCCGCGAGCGCGAGCGCAATAAATAGCAGAAGCCACCACACCCCACGCGTTTTCGATTTGCTCATTTCGGTTTACCCACTGCGTTCGGAAAAAAGGACTGCTTCACGCTGCACCGTGCCACTCCGCGATGGCGTCCTCCCGCGCCCTGCGCTTCTCGCGGGCCGTGGACCCCGTGGGCACGCGCGCGTTCCTCCATGCCGTCGACGTCTTGTCGACGCAAGGGGTCGACCTCGCGCTGCCGCTCTTCGCCCCCGCGAGCGCGTCCACCTACGTGTACCTGCGCGCGGCCGCGAACCTGCGCGTCGGACAGGCGCTGCTCGCCAACGACAACGAACGCGCGGCGGAGGCGTACTTGCGCGCCGTCGACTGCGGCCCGCGCGCGTTCGGCTTCCTCGACGATACGGGGCTGGCGTTCCCCAACCCGTCGGGCGACCCGCTGTCCACCGCCCCGAACAACCTCGCCCTCTTCGTGTCCAACTTCGATCTCCGCCCCGGGACCGCGCTGTTCCAGCGCATCCACGCGTGGCTGCGCGACGACGGCCCCCGGAGCGAGTGCCCCGCCTGGCGCGCCATCGCGCTCTTCTACTCGGGCGCCCTCGCCTTCACCGTCGACCGCGACACGAAGGACGCCCACGCGCGGTGGGCCGAGGCGATGCGCATCCCCGACGCAGAGCTGGGCGCGGACACGCTGGGCATGCAGGCCAAGCTGCTGAGCGCCGAAAACCTGCAACGCACGGACGGCTCCCCGTCGCAGCCGACCTCGGACGCGCTCCTCCGGTCGCTCCAGCGCTACCACCACGGGCGCGTGGCGTACGTCTCCCACGTGCCCGTATGCGCGACGTGCGGACGCCACGACAGCCCCCTCCTCGCGTGCGGACGCTGCGGCACGGCGCGCTACTGCGGCGTCGATTGCCAACGCGCGGCGTGGAGCGCGCACCGGACGACGTGCGCCCCCAAGGCGCCTCCTTAAGCCCGCGGCTGCGGCTTCTTCTTCCGCGGCTTCGCCGGCTTTTTTGCGCCCCCCGAGGAGGAGCCAAACATCGCCGCGAGCAGCCCGGTGGCCGCGACGGCGCCCACCTCGCCCGCCACCGTCGGCGGCCGGTCGGGAACGCCCTCCTTCGCGGCCATGAAGCGCGCCATGCGATTCACGCTGCCGGCCTGCGTCAGCACCTTCGCGCCGGCCGTGAGAAAGCGCGTGTAGAAGCCCATGTCCGACAAAATGGTGGCGCCGAGCGAGGCGTTGCCGCGCGTGGTATCGAACGCACACGCGGCCGGAAACGCGACGAGCAAGCCGCCCTCGACGAGGAGACCCGCCGCGGGCACCGTCTGCTCCACGAGGGTGCCGTACCCGGCCACGGCCACGAAGCCCGCGGCCCCTGGCGGAACGGACACGCGCATGTAGATGACGCTCTGGTTCAACAGCACGCCGCCGAGCTGGACGGACGGCGCGATGACCACGTTCTCCGACGCCGCAAGGAACGCGCCGTGGGTCACGTAGTAGTCGACGCCGGGACGGAGGTCGATGACCTGGACGGAGCCGGGCATGAAGGGGAACGCGCGCGCGACGCCCGCGCCCGACAGCTTCACCATGAAGAGCGAGCCGCCGGAGATCCAGCTGCTGAAGTTCGTGTGCATCGCGGACGTCACGCCGCCGTCGAGGACGAGCGAGGTGTCGGCCTTGACGACGACGCCCAGCGAGGCCGGCGCGAGGGTGACGCTGAGCGCCCCGAACCCCCCAGCCAAGTCCACCTTCCACGCGGGGAGAACGCTCATCTGTTTACCGTGACCTCGTGTTTTTAAAAAAATTTAAAACCCACTCACCACGGGCCCGCGAACGACCGGCCCGTCAGCCGGTTGTAGTCCACCGCGGGCGGCTGCGGCACCGAGGGCACCGGGTACATCTGGCACGCGCCCAGGTGGTTCATGCGCGTGTCGATGGGCGGCGTCTTGTCGTTGGTGATGTAGTTCCCCTGCTGTGGCTGGAACTTGTGCTGGTCGCACCCCAGGATGCGCGTTTGGCCGCGCAGATCCGACTCGAGGTCCACCAGGTTGCCGCGCACGTGCGACACCGCGGTGCCGCCGACGAGGCCCAGCTCGTGGCGGCACTGGTTCGGGTTCGCCATGGGCAGCGGCGACAGCGTGTAGCCGAGGGAGCCGCTCGAAAGGGCCAGCTTTTGCTCGTACGTGCAGGCGTCCCACGACGTGCGCGTGTTGGCCATTTATCCAGCGCGCACATTTAAAAACGTTTGGTTCGCTCTCTTTTACTCTGCCTTGTGGCGCTTGTCCGCGTGCGTGTAGTCCGGCGACGGGGGAGCCTGCGTGGGCGAAGGGGTCGGCTTCGGGGACTCGTCCGCGTCTTGGGTCGGCTTCGGGGACGGCGGCTTGTCATCCGCGTCTTGGGTCGGCTTCGGGGACGGCGGCTTGTCCTCCTTGTCCTCCTCATCCTCCGGAGGATCGAACGGGCACTCGGGATCCGTCTTAAACACGCGCGTGTACAGCGCGCGCGCATCCGCCCAGTCGTCGTTCCACTCGCCGTCCGACGACACGCGAACGTGCTCCTTATAAATATGCTTGATGTAGATGAGCAGCGCCGCGACGACTTGGTCGTATACCTCGCGGCCGGTCTTCACCCACCCAAGCTCATTCGGAGACGGAGGCCACACCATGTTCTCCCCGGGTCCGTCGATGTTGAGGTACGTCTTGGTGCTGGACACGTGAACCACCTTCTCCTTGTGCTCCTTCTGGAGAGCCTTCTCAAGATTTTTGGCCGCATCCACGATGTCGGGGCGAAGCGTGCACATGTCCTCCGGCGTCGAAGGCTTCAACTTAAAGTAGTGCGTGTACCCCATGGCGGTCGATGCTAGGAGATTGGGCTCCTTAAACCGAAGAACTCCTTTTTTAATATCCCAAATACAGCGGTGTTTAAAATAAAATGGGACACTAATGCGCACTGCAAAATACTCATGTTTTAGTTTTGTAAATTTTAATCATCGTCGACAACATGAGATTTTTTACGTTCATAAATTTTGTTGGGCGATATTTTGGGAAAAATTACAATCTGATTTTATAAATGTAATGGAATTTACATTAAATTTACTGTCCCATTTTATTTGGGAAACCGTGTAAGCAACAACAATTTTCGACGTCGGACTGGAGCCGGGCACCCTGAACTTAAACAAAAGGGATCTACCATTTTCAATGGAGTGTTCCGCGTGCAAGCGCACGTTTGACGCGCTCAAGCGATGCTCGCGCTGCACCTTCACGCTTTATTGCTCGAAGGAGTGCCAGGTCGCGCACTGGGGAGAGCACAAAGAAATGTGCAAGCTCGCGGCGCCGCTGTTTAACGAGGAGGCATCGCCCGTGAAGGGCCGCACGCGCGCGGTGGCGACGAGCGACTTTGACCACCCAATGACGCTGTGGGAGTTCCCTGGCGCCACGCGCGACGGGTTTGGCCCGCTCGATCCGAACGTGGTTCAGTCGAATACCTCCGAGCTGTGCCCCATGATGGTCCGTACGCCCAACGCCACGCTCGTCCTGCACATGTTCCCGGACACGCCGATGGTGCTCGACCGCGACTTCTACCCGGCCGCCGCCGCGCTTAACCGCATCCCGACCATTCGGCGTTGGCTTGACGAGTTCCTGTTTTTGAAGCCGTCCGATCGCGCGACGTGTATCGCGCGCGGCTGCGATCCAATGCACGCGTACTATTTCGCGTGCTACGCGGTAAAAAACGAAGCGCCCGACATGCCGGCGCCGTTCATCCTCGTTGCCGACATCATGGCCAAGGAACGCGTGCCGTTTGGTACGTCGAACGTGGACGACGTCATTCGCGGTATGGCGGTGATGGAATGCGTGTCGATGCGCAGTGACATGCAGGCTGACCCACACATGTACTTGCTGTCGGCGTTGTGCCTTCACAACCGGAGCAAGCACTACCAAACGCGAACAACGTTGGCGCACATCGATCCGTATTTGTGTTCGACGTGCACGAAGTACAGCATGAGCAAGTATGCGTATTAAAAAAAGTTGACTACATCGCCGGCTTTACGAGGAGCGCAGCAGCAGCTTGTCCGTCGAGCGACGTTAAGCCAGTGCTCCTCGAGCATTTTGCAGTCATTAGTGTCCCATTTTATTTTAGACAACCGCTATAATGCACGACCTCTTGCCGCGCATACGGCCGCGCTTCCGCCGGCGCGGCATCCTGTTCAAGCACGAGCCCGCCGACGACGCCGTGCTCATGCTGTTCGAGCGCCCGGCGGGGCGCACCCCCGTGTGCGTGCGCGTCGACGTGGGCTTCCGCCCGGCGTCCGCCTTTCACGACGCGCCCGGGCCGGCCCGCAACATCGTCGCGACGGTCGTCGCGTCCGACCGTTGCCGCTCCATCGTCGAGTGGCTGCGCCGGCGCTCCTGTTGAGGGCCACGTAAAAAACCACTCCGTGCGCTACTCGTACATCGACGCCGCCGCATCCACGAGCACGCTTGTGTACGACGTCAAAACCGACGCGCTTCCCCGTGGGCGCGTGTGAACGACTGACCATCGATCTTGTTCACTTTCGTCGAAGGCATCTGCTGGAAAAGCGCCATGACGCCGTCCGAAATGTTTTGCCGTTTACAATTGAAACAGAAAGACTTCGCACCGACGCCTCACGTAATCCCTGTCGAGGTCCGCCACCAAACTGTTTCGCGCCGCCCGCGTCGGGGCGGTGCAAAACATGTCGTGGAACCGCACGAACAGCTCGCGCGTCGCCGTCGCGTGGAGAGCGTCGCATGTCGCGCATCGCGACGCGTCGCATGTCGCTCGCACGCAAGGCCGGTCGGCGACCGTCCGGCGGACGATGCCTAACAGCCTGAAGTCCATGTAAACGCGCAGCATCGGCCACCACTCGTTGAAGTCGCCCGACGGCATCCGGGCCGACAGCGGCTTGGCGCCCGAATGGGCCGCCGCGCGCTGCGTCAAAAAGCGATAGGCGTGGTACTGGAAGCGATGGTTGGCGCCCATGGCCGCGCCCATCTCGAACTGGGCGACGAACAACGCGACGTTTACGTCGCGCTCGCACTCCAGCGCCACCGCCCGCTTCGAAATCGCCCGCTTCAAGTCGTCCGGTAAATGGCACCACGGCGGCGGAAAGCGCACCGCGCGCCGCACCCCTGCGGCGAACAAAAAGTTGTGGAGCTCCCGCGCCATGGCCCACGGCCTGGGGTCCTTGAAGCCCGCCACACGGACCGCCATGGTCCACGCGACGTACACCACGCCGTCGACGGGGTCGTCCGGCCCGCCCGTCGCGAACGCGCGCGTCACCACGCCCAAGAACGCCACGCGCTGACCGTTCAAGTACGCGAGCCACCGCTCGTCCGCGACCGAGGCGAACGCCGTGCGCAATATCGCATCGATCGCGTCCCGCACCCGCTCCAGCTGCGGGAGGGGCGGGTCGTCCGGCGCGTACACGTCGCACAGCTTCGTCATTGGCCCGCAAAAAATGACACCACACGTTTTTTTTATTAACCCTTTCGTGCCCACGACAAAATAACGCTTTTACATCTGCTGTGGAGCGCGCTTAAAAAATAATTGGGGTCGAATTCGACCATGGTGGGCACGAAGGGGTTAAGTTTTTACACCGGGCCGCGCGCCGCCACGCCGTTCGTCGGACGCAGCAGCGAGCACCCGTCGGGGCGGCGCACGTAGTCGCGCGTGGGGTCGCCGCCCCACGTCCACTCGGGCACGATGTGCGCGGCGTCCTGCACCGACGCCACGCACGGCAGCATGTTGATGAAGGGGCGGTCCCACGGCACGCCGCCCGTGCACGACCGCGAGACGTCCAGCTCGCCCTGCCACAGGCGCGACTCGACGTCGGGGCGCGGCAGCCCCGAGTTGAGGTCGGGGCCCGCCTGGTACAGGCGCTGGAACAGCTGGTGCTTCTCGCGCGGGTTCGTCAGCGCCGCCGCGTTGTTGCGCACCGTGGAATCGTGGTCGATCGTGCACCCGTCCGCGAAGCCGTACCCGGCGCGGTAGCCGAACAGGTTCCGGTGGTCCAGCGCCGGCCGGTCCCGGCGGCACGCGCCCGGGGCCTGCGCGCCGTACGCCTGCTGGTTCAGGTAGTAGGCCGCGATGCTCTGGTTGTTCTGGTCGCGCGTCGCCTGGTAGCACCTGTCCTCGTTGAGCCGGTTCACGCCGTCGAAAACCGCGGCGCTCATTACACGAGGGCCGCAAAAAAAACGCGTCTACGGGTACAAATTTTTATAAAAAAATAGTAACATGGTACCCTCCAATTTTTGGCAAGAATTTGAAGCACGGCTAGATGCACGGCTAGATGCAAAACTGGACGCACGAGACGCACGGCTAGACGCACGTTTCGCAGAAATTAATGCCCAACTTGAATTAAACACAATTAATGCGAGATTTGCACCCCTCAACGCACGGCTCACGCGCATTGAAAATTCTGTAACAAACATTGACAACTGGACAAAACGCCAGGATACGTCGTTGGAACACGAAATGACACACGCTATCGAAACGTTCCTCATCAACAAATTTCAAGGTTTCATTACGGTTCGGCCCACCGTATTCCCTAAAGAGCTAAAAGACGCAAACGATAATACAACCACGGAATTTGATGGACTTTTTGTACTCACGGATTCACTTGCGCACGCCAACATTCTCAATGGATCCAATGTAAGCGGTACTGTTCAGGACCCCGTAAAATCGTTTTTCGTTATCGTTGAAGCGAAACAACACTTGGACCATCAAACAACAGCTAGAAAAATATCACAACACACGGCGATAACCGATTTGTTAAAAAGTATAAAAAACAATGCTGACAAAGTCCCTCCCAATTTACGACACACGCGCCTCGAACTGTTTCAACACGAAGTTGGTCTTTACGTCGGAGGATTGATCATAGACAAAGACGCACGCGATACTGTTGTTGCAATTGCCCAAACCACACCAAAGTGCGGCATTATCGAGCTCAACGGTGCGCGATTTGATGTCAACAACATCGACAACGATTTTGGAGCGCAACAATACGGCGGCAAAAAACCTAGGCGTTCATTTTCCAAATCAACTCGGGGTGCCAATGATGGTACAACATCACTTGCTCGAGCGTGATCAGGCCTGGCTATTTAGGCAGAATCTCAGGCTTAACCCTTAACCCTTTTCGTGATCGATCACATTACACGAGGGCAGGGCCGCAAAAAAACGACCACTGGCAACCTCCACTCAGGCTCGCCGGGACATACTCAGGATGTGGTAGTACTGGTTCTTCCGACGTGTTATTTCTGCGTCCTTCGTTCTCACCATCTCATCATACTGGTTCTTCCAACGTGTTATTTCTGCGTCCTTCTTTCTCACCATCTCATCATACATGCGTTTGGTGTAGCGAACTTGAACGCGCGGACTCGGAGTCTTGGGATTTGGACGCACCCGTTTGACTTCAGGCTCGTAATCAGCATCCGATTTCGCATTCCGCTCGTACATGTCTTCCGCCTCTTTATGTTCAGGAACCCGCCGCGGCCGTTTTTCCACTGGCCCGGGGTTCGACTCAACCGTCTGAACGTGTGACACCGGAGGCGAGACGATCACTTCTTGCACTGGCTCTTTCAACGAAAGCGTTTGAATGTACTTGTACGCTTCCTCGAAAATGAACTTCAGCTTACTAGTTTGCACTCGACGAATTTCTTCCTTAAACGCCGTTTCGCCCATGTTAAACCCCTCTTTGTGCACGGCTGGTTTCGTGATCGCGACGTCGTTGCACTCGACAAACGTCATGCAGCTGTGGCCTGTCAATGCGTACAAAATCGCTTTCGCAAGGTCTTTACACACCACCTCCCGACTCCTATCCAGGAGATCCTTTAGATCTTGCTGCGTGAACGGCATGTCACAAGACTCGTTTAATTTCTTATACAATTTCTTATACGCGATAGCCGCACCCTTGTCTCCAGCTTCTTTACGCGCATACGGCAAATTTAGCGGATCGATCGTAGGGTCTTGGATGTAATTGATGCCCTTATGCGCAATGTACGTCCCGTATTCTTTCTTGTCAAACGTTTTACTTATGTTGTCGCAATTGAAGGTTGCGGTCATCTTATGCGACATCCTCAGGATGTTGCTCGACGCTAGTTGAAAGGGCCAGAAATCAGTAGGACGTACGTCATCCCCTGCCGTCGTAGTCAATCCCACCCCGTTGGACGTCAAGTCCAACAGCTGGCCGACGCAAAACCGAAACGGCTTCACGTTTGACACGTACGTGTGATTGTACGCGTGAACGAGCGAATTCAAGCGCACGAGGTGCGGCTCCGTGTGATACGTCATCACCACATCATGGCCTTGCTTCTTCAACGCGCCCGGTTTCAGACCCGCGAAAATGTGCACGGTTCCATCTCCCAACGGCGCGATGAACCGATCAAACAGCGCCTTGAGGTTATCATAACTGGACACGGGCTGACCCTTGTCTTCAACGGATGGCATGCCATAGATGTGCACAAAATGAGTGAGGTTGTTGCCCGACTCGACCAGTACCCACTTCCCGTCGTCGTTGCGTACATAATCGATCGAATAAAACGCCGCCGTCTGTTGCGACCGATCTTTATACACCACCGTGCGTTCGTTCGCTTTTTGCGTGAGCGTCAACACGTACGATTCCACTTGACGTTGCGCCAAATGGTTTTCCATCACCTTCAAGCCGCTGCCGTACAGGGAAGCCGACGTCGTGGCAATCTTCGTGTGCAGCGTGTCGATGTGTCCGTAGTTCCACATCTCCTTGGCCACGAAGGGAGTCATCCCGCCGTTGTCATAAATCGCGAGGACGTCGTCCGCGGTTTTCAGCTGCGACACCACGCCGAGGTCCACGTGACACAGAGTGGCATCGCTATCCCGCGCATTGGCGACGCCCTGCTTTATCGCACCTATCGCGTTGAGTGCACCGTGCGCCACATGCATATCCTCAAAATCCGAATACACGCGAATTTGGGTGGCGCCGTGGGTGGACGCCATGGTCGGCGAGAATGAACGGGGGACGCCCCACCGCACTCCATTTTTTCGCGATCGATCACACCGAGCCCGCGATGCGCGCGTCATTGCCCGACATGTTGCGGTAGCACCGCGCGCCGTCCCCCGATTTGCAGTTCGTCGCCATGTCCGCGTACACGAACTTGAGGAACGCGGCCTGGTCGTTGGGCACCGACGTGGACGCGGTCGTGTAGAACTGGCGCGCCAGCGCGCGCGCGTCCATGTCAAAGGGGTCCGCGAACGCGTTCGACGGCGTGCCGTCGAGCAGCAGCGCGTTCTGGCGCGCGATCACGCCCGGCGCGCTCACCGCGCACGCGGCGGGACGCACCGGGGGGTCGGTCATCAGCACGTTCATGAAGGGGTTGCCCGCCGTCGGCTTCACGCACAGCCGGCCCTGGCGCACGTCCAGGCCGCGCTCGTCCAGGTACGCCTCCACGCCCTGGGCGCGCGTCCGCAGGTCCTGGTACGCGAAGATCTCCACGCCCGCCACCACCGGCACCAGCACCAGCAAGCGCAGGTCGCGCCACAGGAGCGCCGCCAGCACCGCGAACCACGCCGAGAGGCGCAGGATGGCGTTCATCTTCTCCTCGAGCGGCGCCGCGGGCGAGGGCACGATGCGAAAGGCCGCGCCGTCGGCCCACAGCGCGCGCGGGTCGTCGTACCAGATTTTCGACGACGCGCCCATTATTAGTGGGAACGTTTAATTATTGACGCCACGGCGGACGCGAAAAAAAAAAATTTCGTTTTACACTTGACGAAAACACACATGCACGGAATCGGACTCGGAATCGGTCATTATCGCCACCGTTCGCGTCTTCGGAGCCACGTGCAACGAAATCGTGCTCGACCAACTTAATAAAACCACATAAAATGTTATATTTACTGTCCCATTTTATTTAGGAACCAGTGTAATGCGTAATCATCGCACATGTCCGTCCGTTCGGCGACCACGCAAACGCATATGTCGCGAATTGTGTTCTCGCAAACGGCACCGTGGTCGATGTGCACTCATACGCCCAACGACGGCGCACCACACATCGCTCGAACTCGCGACACGTCGCGGCAATACGCGCGCGGTCAAGGCGCGTGAGTTGCGGCACGCTGAAAATCTTTCGAATCACGTCACTCGGGAGTTTCGTAAAGAGGTCCTCACCCTCCGGCGGAAACGATTGGTCGTGACACGGGTCCAGAAACACCGTGACCGTGTCCATCGTGCGTTGAAACAAAAACCCACTCACGCCTCCTTTTTCTTCATACCCACGTCACGCGTTCGCTCGGCTTGGCGACGGACGTGGCCGACCACGTCTGGCACTGCACGCACTTCACCTCGAGAACGCCCCCGACCAGTCGGTCGCCGACCCGGCGCTGCGTGCCGCATCGCGGACACGCGAGGACCGCCTCGACGGACCTGGTCTTGCGGCACTGCTGGCACGTGACCGTCCCCGTCCGCGCGTCCGTGCTCGTCAAAAAGTGCGGGCACTCCGCCATGTTGCTTCGCTTTCACGGGATCGCCTTATGTAAGCGGTCGCCGCCGGTAAACACTTGACGCACTCCATTTTTCCCCTTCGGTTCAGGGCCCCTGTTTTTTCGCGCCCGCCATGGCAGAGGGAAGCCGGGCGCGCGCATGTCGAACCTGTTCGTGCGCCAGTCGTTCTTCGTCGTGCGCTCCAGCAACGCGCTGTACCTGCAGGTCAACGGCCCGGCCGCGTACGGCGCGCCGGGCGGGAGCAACGCCGGCATCGTGCAGAACGACCTCGGCTCCCTGGCGCTCAACTCGGCGGGAGGCAACGGCTTGTTCGTGAGCCCCGGGACCGGGTACGTGGGCGTGCTCACGGGGGCCAGCCCGGGGCCGGGCGTCGCGCTCGACGTCGTCGGCCAGGTGCGCGCGTCGGCCGGGTTCGCGGGCGACGGGTCCGCCGTCACCGGGCTCAACGCCTCCGCCGTGGCCTCGGGCACGCTCGCCAACGCGCGGCTGCCGCCCACGATCAGCGTGGGCGCGCTCGTCGGCAACGGCGCCGGCCTGGCGGGGCTCAACGCCTCGGCCTTCGCGTCCGGCACGCTCAGCAACGCGTGGCTGCCGGCCGCCATCAGCGTGGGCGCCCTCGCGGGCGGCGGCGCCGGCCTGACGGGGCTCAACGCCTCCGCCCTGGCGTCGGGCACGGTGGCCAACGCGCTGCTGCCGTCCACCATCGCGGTGGGCGCGCTCGTGGGCGGCGGCGCCGGCCTCACGGGGCTCAACGCCTCCGCCCTCGTGTCGGGCACGCTCAGCAACGCGCTCCTGCCGCCCACCATCGCGGTGAGCGCGCTCGTCGGCAACGGCGCCGGCCTCACGGGGCTCAACGCCTCGGCCTTCGCGTCGGGCACGCTCAGCAACGCGTGGCTGCCGTCCACCATCAGCGTGGGCGCGCTCGTGGGCGGCGGCGCCGGCCTCACGGGGCTCAACGCCTCGGCCCTGGCGTCGGGCACGGTGGCCAACGCGCTGCTGCCGGCGACCATCAACGTGGCGACCCTCGTGGGCGCCGGCGCCGGGCTCACCACCCTCAACGCCAGCGCCATCGCGTCGGGCACGCTCGCCAACGCGCGCCTCCCCGCGACCATCGCGGTCGCCGCGCTCTTCGGCGACGGCTCCGGGCTCTCCAACCTCAACGCCGCCTTCGTCACCACGGGCACGCTCAACGTCGCCGCGCTCGTCAACCTCAACGCCGCCGTCCTCACCACCGGCACGCTCGCCAACGCGCGCCTGCCCGCGACCATCAACGTGTCCGCCCTCCTCGGCAACGGCGCCGGCCTGGTCGGGCTCAACGCCTCCGCCGTGGCGTCGGGCACGCTCAGCAACGCGTGGCTGCCGCCCGCCATCAGCGTCGCGTCGCTCGCGGGCAACGGCGCCGGGCTCGTGGGGCTCAACGCCTCGGCGCTGGCCTCGGGCACGCTCAGCAACGCGTGGCTGCCGGCCGCCATCAGCGTCGCGACGCTCGCGGGCAACGGCGCCGGGCTCGTGGGGCTCAACGCCTCGGCACTGGCGTCGGGCACGCTCAGCAACGCGCTGCTGCCGTCCACCATCAACGTCGGCTTCCTCGTCGGCAACGGCGCCGGCCTCACCGGCCTCAACGCCTCCGCGCTGGCGTCGGGCACGCTCAACAACGCGCTGCTGCCGTCCACCATCAACGTCGGCTTCCTCGTCGGCAACGGCGCCGGCCTCACCGGCCTCAACGCCTCCGCGCTGGCGTCGGGCACGCTCAACAACGCGCTGCTGCCGTCCACCATCAACGTCGCCTTCCACGTCGGCAACGGCGCCGGCCTCACCGGCCTCAACGCCTCCGCGCTGGCGTCGGGCACGCTGTCCAACGCGCTGCTCCCCGCCAACGTCAGCGTCAACGCCCTGGCCCTGAGCTCCAACCTCACCGTCACCAACGCGGGGGCCGCGCCCGCGCTGCGCGTCACGCAGACGACCGGCGTCGTCGCGCAGTTCTACGCCGGCTCCAACCTGGGCGTCACCATCGACGGCGGGGGCAACGCGCTGCTCAACAACGCGCTCGCGGTCGCCGGCACGGCGTCCTTCGCCAGCAACGCGACCGTGACGAGCAACCTCACGCTGGGGGCCACGCTCACCACGGGCAACAGCTGCAGCGTGCGCCACTGGAAGGTCACGGGCACCACGCCGGCCTCGACCAACTCCGTCACGTCCTACCCCCTGCCCACCGGGTGCTCGTGGTCCAACGTCATGAGCCTCCACGGCGGCTTCTTCGACTACACGTACAACGGGGGGCTCTTCTTCCCGTTCAACAACTACGCCCAGCAGGCGGCCGCCATCGCGCCCCTCGGCTACGTCGCGTCCGCGTACATCGTGACGAGCAACGTCGTCCTCTACGCCTCGTCCACGTCCGGCATCGGAACCAACGCGACCAACAAGCCGTTCACGGTGTGGATCACCACGTCCGCCTAAAAAAAATAACATGTCAGCTAGCTCCTCCCCCCCCCCGGTTTATGGCGTCGTCGACGACGCCGACGCCGCCGCCGCCGACGCCAACGCCTCCGCCTCTTTCTTGCGCGCCGCCAGCTTGGCCGCGAGGCGCGTGCGCGCCGCGCTCGCCTTGTGGTCCGTCGCGGCATTCGCCGCGGCATTCGCCGTGGCCGCCGCCTTGGCCGCGGGGCCGAAGGCGCCCATGACGTTGCGCAGCATGTCGGCCAGGCCGGCCTGGCCGGCGCCCTCCGCCGCCTGTCCGGCGCCGCCCATGCTCTTGAACAGGTCCGCCAGGCCGGCTCCGGCGGCGCCTCCTCCGCCTCCGGCACCGAACATCGCGGGCAGGCTGCCGATCATGCCCATCGCCTCGCCCAGCAGCTCGCCGTGGTCGATCTCGCCCGCGCGCATCTTGGCCTGCATGACGCCGCCGACCTTGCCGATCACGGCCGCGAGGCCCGCGGGGTCGGCCAGCGTCTCGGGGCCCAGCGTCGCCGAGATCTCGCGCGCCATGCGCCCGATCTTGGTGTTCTCCAGCTTGCGCATCTGCTCCGCCACCTCGGGCGGCAGGTCGTCCGAAACCGGCGGCGGCCGGTAGCGCGCCGCGCACGCGCGCGACGCGCGCACGATGGCACGCACGCGCTCGTCCGGCACGTCGTCGAGCGTCTCCTCCCCCTCGGCGTCGTCGGTCGCAGGAACCGCCTTGGCCATGTGCGCGTGGACCGCCGCGACCGCCGCGTCGTCGGCGCCGATCTCGTGGAGACGTGCCATGGCCGCGAGCGCGTACAGGTACTGCGCCAGCGCGGGGCGCGGCACCACCGCCACCACCTGCTCCAGGTACACCTCCTCGAACATGCGCGTGTCCTCCGCGAGGGTCGCGTCGCCCAGCACCGCGTTGACGTCGGCGTCGACGTCCAGGAAGCGCTCCAGGAAGGCGGCCGTCCACTCCGTCCAGCGCGCGACGTGGGACGCGTCCTCGTGGTCGAACTTGCGGTAGTGGCGCTTGATGGCGCCGCGGCACGCGCCGCCGGCCTTCACCGCCTTGAGCAGCTCCACGTACACGCGGTTGAAGCCCGTCACCGCCCCGCTTGGCACCGTCGTCCCCTCCGCGCCCGCCATTGGCCATCGCCGCGGTACAAAAAGGGGGCGTTCGGACGCGGGACCCGCGCTCGAAGGTCGTTTTAAAAATGTTGTTTTCTAACCATGCGGACGAGCGGGTTTCGCGCGTTTGACGTGGGCACCATGCCCTCGAACTCGGTGGTGTGCATGTTTGGTCGGCGCGAGACCGGCCAAAATCGAATCGTCAAGCGCATTCTAAGCGTCCACGCCGACATCCCGTTCGTGACCCTCGTTTCCCCCACGGAGGAGCTACATGGGTACTTTCGAAGGTTCGTGCGCCCGGACGCCGTAGTGCATAGCGAATACACGCCCGACGTGACGGCGGGGTTCGTGGATCGCCAAGCGTCGATGATGCGCAAAAAGAGACTCGACGACTCCATCAACGCGCAGGGTGTGCTCGTGTTGGACGATTGCATGGTCGATGACGCGTGGCTGAACGACATCAGCATTTGCCACGCGGTGCTAAACGGGCGACGACTGGGCATCATGCTCATTATGGCTTTTCAAACAGTGGTGAACGTGGCGCCGCTCGTGCGCGGCAACGTCGATTACACGATCATCGGCCGCGAAAAATCATCGGCAAGCCGCCGCAAGCTGTTCGAATGCCACGCGAACGTGTTCGACACGTTCGAAGGCTTTTGCGATGCGCTCGATGCCATCACCGAGGAAGGCTTTATGGTGATCCATCACGCCGCGGACTCCACCCGGCTGGACGATTTTGTGTTTTGTCTAAAGCTGTAGCTTTATGCCAAAAACTCCCCATCCCCGTCCGGTTTCGCTCGAACCATGGCCGCCCTTCGCGTCGTCGTGGAGCACGTCGCCACCGACCCTCTTGGTCACCCACGGGGGGGGGGGCGACCTCGGGCGCGTCGTCGACCCGGTGCGCGATTTACGCAGCTTTGACGAGGACTACGTGGTGGACTACGACGCCGGCGACTTCGACATCGACAACTTCGACGAGATCGACCCCGAGCTGGAACGCCGCGTCCAACTCGTCCGCGTGATGGTCGCGCTCGGGGGGAGCGCGCTGACGCGGGCGCGCGACGCCACGGGCAGGCGGGCGTGCGATTACCTCCGGTTCGGCTACGACTTCTTCTACCTCCGCATCAAGCGCATGCTGTGGGTTTAAATTTGGTGCTCTTTTTTGATGCCCCGATCGAACCACGGGTCTGGCTTTCGCACGGGGCCGGTCGGGCCAGGCGGGCCAGGCGGGCCAGGCGGGCCAGGCGGGCCAGGCGCGATCGCCTCGATCGCCGCGATCGCGGCGTCCGCGTCGCCGCGGTGCGCCAGCAGCGCCCCGCTGACCTGCGCCGGCGACACCGTGCGCGTCGCGACGGCGGCGGCGACGCGCTCGCAACCCATCGCGTCGCCGGACCCGAAGAAGCGCTCGTACATGGCCCGCGCCTGCGCTGGCACGCAGGGGCCGAGGTCGACGCGCATGTCGATGCGCCCGGGGCGCAGCAGCGCGGGGTCCAGCGCCTCGGGGTGGTTGGTCGTCGCCACCACGAGGCGGCCGTGGCACCCCATCACGCCGTCGAGCGCGTTGAGCAGGCCCGACAGCGTCACGCCCCCCACCCCCGCGGCGGCCAGGGCCGGGGACGCGGCCGCGTGGACGTGCGCCTTGCGCGCGTGGCTGGCGAGCGTGACGTCGATCTCCTCCATCACCACCAGGCACGGCGTCTCCGAAGGCAGCGTGAGGAAGAGGCGCGCGAGCGCGGCGTCGGAGGCCACCGCGTTGAGCGCCAGCAGGTAGATGGGCAGGCGGTAGCACTCGCCGAGCGCGCGCACCAGCGTCGTCTTGCCCGTGCCCGGCGGGCCGCACAGCAGGTAGCCGCGCTTCCAGCTGAGCCCCAGGCGCACGTACTCGTCGCGCCCGCCCAGGAAGCGCTCGACGTCGGCGACCAGGGCGTCGTGCACGCCCCGGTCCAGCACCACGCGGTCGGCCAGCGCCGGGACGGGGCCGTTGGCGCGCGGGCCCGACGTCAGCAGCTCCCACGCGCCGCCTTCGTCCACGTAAATGTCCTGCGCCCACCGCTGCGCCCGGAGGTAGGCGTCGTGCTCGCGGCCCACGCGATCCAGGAACGCCAGCGACGCGCCGAGCGAGGCGCCCTGCAGCTCGAACTGGCGCACCCAGTCCTTCGCGAGCGGGTGTCTGCTGACGGCGGTGCCCTCGCGCATCGCGATGCGGTAGTGCACCCCGGGCTCCAGCACGTGGAACCGCCGGCTCTCGCACGGCACGACGAGCGTCTCGCCGTCGCGCGCCATGCGGCGAAACGCGCTCATGTCGCCCTGGCGTTCGCTCTCGCGCACGCCGAGGCGCGCCGACACGTACCACGCCAGCTGCGCGAAGTGCGCGTTGCGAAAGCCCGTGTCGTCCGTCTCCCTCACCACCAGCAGCGGCCGGAACCACGCCACATGCAGCAGCTCGGCGGCCACCCAGCGCGCGATGTCCGCGCCGTAGCGCGACAGCGCCACCATGGCCGCGGTGAGCGCGGCGCTCGCGAGGTAGGCCAGCATGGGGAGAGAAAGGAATGCGCGTTCGGTCACGGCGCACGCCTATTTTTTATTTTTTCAGCCCACTTCCTCCTCCCCCCCCCTCATGGCACCCCCTTCCCTCCTTCGCACGCTCCGCCAACGAGAATGCACCGGCAACCCGCGCATCGTCGTGGACGCGCTGCTCCGTCAAGCGAAGGTCGATTACATGCGCCTCATGGCGGGACACACCGGTCACGACGACGAGAACGTTGCGTGGTGGGTCCACGCCACGCCGTCCACGCCGCCAAACACGACTTCCCGTGGCACAATGTCGACGAAAACGTCCATAGGTCGAGCCCCGCGTACACGCTGTTCCTCCAGCTCATCGCGGGCAAAACGCGCGTCGACGACGACGATTGCAAAGAGACGATGCATGAGACCATTGCGGAGTGGGTCCACGCCGTCAAACACGGCCACCTCCCGTGGCACTATATCGACGAAAACATCCCCGCGTCGAGCCCCGCGTACACGCTGTTCCTCCAGCTCATCGCGGGCGAAACGCCCGTCGACGAGGAAGCGCTCAAACGCGAGGAGGAAGCGCTCGAACGCGAGGAGGCGAAGAAAAAAAACAAGACACCATGCACGCGCTCGTCGCGCGCGTGTGCTTCGCCATCACGCACGGCGTCCTCGACGTCCCGCGCATGAGGTTCCTCTTCCAACTCCTCGCCTCGAGCTATCACGGCAAACATTACGGCCCTGACCATTACGACCTCGTCCTCGCCGCCATGCACGCTCTTCGCGCCACCCAATACGAGGTCACCGAACTTTACTGCGAGGAGTGGAGCATCGTCAACGATATCGACGAAAACGAGGTCGCGCAATTGGAGAGAATTGCTGCCTTCTCCGTATAAAACGTGGACCCTTGCCAATGGACCCCGGTCCCAAGTACGCCGCCCGCGACGAGCCCGAGGGGCACGAGCGCAAAGGGCGCGACGGCCGGCCCTGGATCGTGGTACGCAAGCGATGGGTCCCCGCCGAAACCGTCATCGCGTGGCGCACGACCGACCCCGTCGAGACCGCGTATTTCCTCCTCCCCTCGGACGTCGAGACGCCGCTCTCCCCTGCCACGTGGGCGACCCCGCTCGCCATCCAGCGCGGGGACCGCGTCGCGCTCGTCTACACGGACGGACGCGTCGCGCTCAGCGCGCCCGCGCGCGGCCGCACGCTGCGCGACATGTTCCGCTCAATCGCCGACGGCATGGCGGCGCGCCTGCCCCCGACCCGCGCCAACGCGGCCGTCGTCTACTCCCTCATCGCGCAGCGACGGACGGCCCGCCTCGCCCTCGTCCGACGGTTCGAGGAGGGGACGCTGACCCCGCGCGATCTCCTTCGGGACGGCCACGATTTTTACGAGGGCAATCTCGCCCGCGACCGACGGGGCATGTGGACCTACGCGGTAGGCAGTTGACCACCCCCATCATGATGCATGCCGTCATCCGCGGGCCGGACCGCGACCGGATCGAGCGGGCGGTCGACCACTTCCGGACGCGATGCCTCGGCGGCGCGTGCCCCCGCCCGCCAGCCCCCTCCGAATTCACGTGCCCCGAGTGCGAGTCCCGCTTCTGCGGGGCCGCGTGCATGGCGGACCCGAAACACGCGATCGTGTGCGCGAGCTGCAAAGCCGACCGCTGGCTGCTCCGCCAAAAGCAGCACACCTGGTGGGGAGGACCCCTCAGCCCCGGCATCCTGCACCTCCTTGTCATAGACACGGAAGCGCCCCCGTCCCTCGCCGACCTCGTGCCCCTCACGCGGCTGGAGCAGCCGTGGTGCCCGCCCCTCTACGTCGAAATCGCCGCCATCGCCGACACGGCCATCCAAAAAGGGACCGTCCACCTGTCTTCGGACCAGGCCGCCGATCTCGTGCGCGCCTTCTGCGACATCCGCGCTCACGTGCCGCATGCGCGCGCGCTGCCCCTCCTCGCGCGCCGCCTCCGCGACCCCGCTTCCCTCATCAACCTGCTGCACGCGTACTTCGACGACCCGCCCGTCCCGTGGAGCCTCGTGAACGCCCTCCTGAACGAGTGCCCCGCCGCCATCCTCGCCTTCTTCACCGCTCGGTCGGCGCCAACTGCCGCCCTCCTCGCGACCGACCACGCGTGCAAGCCCCTCTTGGCCTCCGTATTTTGCTACGGCATCACGTTCGTCCACACCCACGTCGAACGCCTCCTGGAGCTGTGCCCGCGCGACACGCGCGGCCCGTGGACAATGTCCGCCGACCCCGAGTTCCTCCTGGCCCTCACGCACGTCATGGGCGGCGCAGACATCCTCCTGAGCATCGCGCGGTGCATCCCGTCTGGACCGTCGGGACCGCTCCTCAACGACCTCCGGCGCACGCTGGAGGCGCTGCGTTTCTGCCGCCTATCCGACGGCACGCTCCTGTGCGCCTCGACCCCCGTCGCCGCGTGCTTCTTGCTGTTCGCGGAGCTGTCGCCGGACGCCGCGCCGTTGCTGGCGTTCGCCGTCCTGACGTGCACCTCCATGGCCGACGCGCTGACGCGCAGCTTCCTGCGCACGCTCGCGGGCCCCGCGAACCCCACGGTCGTCCGCGCGGTCCGCAACCTCCTCTGTCTATGCCCCGCGCGCCCGGCGCCGAACCCCGCCGTTCGAGTGGCGCGACGCCTCGCCCGCACGCACCCCGCCGGCGCCGCGCTCGTCGCGTCCGAGCTGGCCCGCGTCGGCGCCGCCGAATCGCCGTACATGCTCAAGCTGCTTCGGCACCTGCGCGCGAAGCCGCGCACGTGCTTGGGCCCCGCGTGCGGCGCGCACGCGCCCCTCCTGCAATGCAGCCGGTGCCTCGGCGCGCGCTACTGCTCGCGCACGTGCCAACGCGCGCACTTCGCCGCGCACAAACCCGCGTGCGTCCCGCACGCGACCCCCGCACTCTCGCCGGACGCGTTCGCGCGCGCATGGACCTAAAAAAAACCGCGCTCATCCCACGGGCCCGTCGTACGACGGGTCCACGCCGTGTATTTCTTTCCGATACTCCACAAAGCGCGCGTGCAACAGATTCAGGAGCACCGCGCAATCGGCGTGGGCGCCGCACGCCGCACAATGCCCGCACCGCGCGGTGAAAAGGGAGCGATCCGTCCGAACGACGACGTCCCACGGCATACAGAACCGCGGCTTCATGACCATGCGTGCCTTCGTCGCCCCGTGAGGCGAGCGCACCCGAACCGTCTGGTTCAAGTACATGAAAATGCGCGCTTCCTGGTTGTCCTTGAATTCTGCGTCGTTCGGCTGCGCGGGCGCTTCAACGGGCGCGGACGCGGGTGCGGGCGCGGGCGCTGGCTCTGGCGTTGGCTCTGGCGTTGGCGCGGGCGGCTCTTCGTACGGCACCTCCCCCTCTTCATGAAACCCTCTAAATGGGGGCGACATCGGGAGTGGCAGCGGAGGTTGCGGAAACGCAAACGCATCGCCCACAGGCGCTGCCGCTGCCGCCGTAGCAGGCGGATGCAACATCTCATGCACGCCTTTCATCATTTTGTACCCGGATCGCCCAAACTGAAACTCGATGTGCTCCATCAGCGTCTGGACGGGCGGCGATTCCGACGAAGCGCCTGTCGGCCTTTCCGGCACACGCAAACGCGCCTCCAGGGCAGCCAGCCGGGTGCAAATCGGCTTCGTTGCCCGTTCGACGATATTCGTCAGCGTTACCTCGAGTTGCGTCGGCATGGTGTGGGATGGTGTCGAAAAAAGTAACATCGCTCTCCTTATTTTTCAGTACTGCGCGATCTCGCCTTCGAACGACGGATCGACGGGGTACGTGCTCCGGGCCGTGCGCTCCGCGTGGTACCTGAACTTCACGCGTGCCAACAAAGGCTCGCACGTCGTCCAATCGAACGGCGGAAGGTCCCACTCCGCCTCGCGCAGTCGCTCACCGTACGCGCGGCAGCTCGCACATGAAGTGCGGAAGCAGCGCGCCAAGTTCAACGGCGCGTTCAACCGCTCTTTTCTCAGCAACTCGACCCACTTCTCCTTGTACATCTCATGGCCGTGCGGCGTCTGGAGCAGGAACTTGAGCACGAGGGCATCCCCGTCGGGCAACAGCGCGCGAAGCGGAATGGCGTCCTTGTCCACCTCAAGGTGCTTCACCCCGACCAGGAGCCGGTCGAGGGCGTCGAACAACGTCTTGGTGGCGTCGACGGTCGACTGGCCTTCCATCACGTGCGCCTCATGGACCGCCTTCAACTGGTCGGACATCGCACGCACCGTCGCGTGCATCTCGTCGATCTTCGACGCCAACGCCGCCGCCATCGGTGCCAGTGCATCGGCGCAGCCACGCGAGAGAACTCCTTTTTTAGCGCGACCGGTAGTAAAGATGTGCTGGAACGCGACGGTGTCGCTGAACACGTACGCCTTCGCGCTGTTCACCATCGCGCTCGCCTACGTCAACAAGTACCGCGACACGCCGCTCGCGGTGTTCGCGGTGCTGCTCCTCTTCTCCAGCATCCAGCTGGTCGAGGGCGGCGTGTGGCTCACGCTCGACGACGCGCGGTGGAACCGCCTGCTGTCGATGGTGGCGTTCGCCATCATCGCGCTGGAGCCGGCGGCCATGATCGCCACCCTCGGGCGCAAGCACGCGACGCTGCGTCGCTGGCTGTTCGGCGCCTACGCCGCCTTCGTCGCGGCGTACCTCGCGTGGATGACGCTCGTCGTGGGCGGCTTCGACTTCCGCACGCTGCCCGCGTCCAACGGCCACCTCGAGTGGAAGTGGCTGACGCCCGCGTTCACGACGGCCGTCGGGTGGACGGGCACGCTCATCTGGCTCGCCTTCTTCCTGGCGCCGTCCCTCCTCAACGGCGCCTACGTCGCCTTCGCCGCGCTGCTCGCCACCTTCGCCGCCTCCGTCGCCCTCTTCTACCCGGCGCACACCATCGGCACCATGTGGTGCTGGGTCGCCAACCTCATCTTCGTCAAGATGCTGTTTGACCTGCTGTTCATGCAGCCGTGCATGGTGTCCATTAAAAATCGTAAACTAGGGTAACTCGAACTTGAATGAGTGTAGACATAGACGACACATGGCGTACAGTCATGATTCAAACTATAGAAGACTCGTTTTCCCCACCCGTTACTGAATCCTTCCTCTTACACTGGTTCCTAAATAAAATGGGACAGTAAATATAACATTTTATGTGGTTTTATTTTATTACACATATATAAGAGCGCATACTTAAAATGTATGGAATTGACGTTAAATACAAGGCAAAATTTTGTGCATTATGAACATTTTTTACATAGTTTACGCCGTGTTGCTGCAATTTATAGTATTTCGAAATCTTCATTATCAAGGTGGGTTCGATCAAATTCAACTACAGGTAGTCAACGTCGCGTGCGTCA
>Ga0316222_1001072_pt1 | contig 35796 bp, 37 predicted proteins | sample TBH18011metaG_FD_206008 | JGI IMG/M metagenome (GOLD analysis project Ga0316222, IMG submission 206008) | Freshwater microbial communities from Trout Bog Lake, Wisconsin, USA - TBH18011 | ecosystem: Environmental > Aquatic > Freshwater > Lake > Hypolimnion/Profundal zone | place: USA: Wisconsin... | reverse complement strand
TCTCGTAGAAATAATTCAGAATATCCTCGGCCGTCAGTCCGCGAATCTCGACGGGGTCGACGGTGCGTCCCTCGGCGGCGCGTGCGTCGCGCAACGCCAGCGTGGCGTTGGAATCAAGCGCGTAGAGCAGCGTCGTCACCGGCAACTTGCGGCGGCGGTCGATGCGAACATAGACCAAATCCTTGGCGTCGAATTCAAAATCCAGCCACGAGCCGCGATAGGGAATCACGCGGGCGGCGAACAGATACTTGCCCGAGGAATGGGTCTTGCCCTTGTCGTGATCGAAGAACACGCCGGGAGAACGATGCATCTGACTGACGATAACGCGTTCGGTCCCGTTGATGACGAATGTGCCGTTGGCGGTCATCAACGGCATGTCGCCCATATAGACGTCCTGTTCCTTGATGTCGCGAACCGAACGGGCTCCGGTGTCCTCATCGACGTCCCAGACCACGAGACGCAAAGTCACCTTAAGCGGCGCGGCAAAGGTCATGCCGCGTTGCTGGCACTCCTCGACGTCGTACTTGGGCGCTTCCAATTCGGATTTGACAAACTCCAGGGTGCCCCGCTCGGAAAAATCCTTAATGGGGAAAACCGATCGGAAAACTTCCTGCAAACCGACATTTCCACGCTTTTCGGGCGGAACGTTCATCTGCAAAAAGTAATCGTAAGAGCTTTTCTGCACTTCGATCAAATTTGGCATCGGCGCCACCGTCGGAATACGCCCGAAACTCTTGCGCACTCTTTTACGGCCCGTATAGGAATTTGCCATTGCCTGTCCTCGTCTTCGAATTGGTTTAACTACACGGTCTTCCCGTTCATGACGGACGAATCCCGCTCCACCCCGGTTCCCCCTGCACGCCAACTCGAAAACCGGCAGGCGTCAGAGCCCAAGGCTCTCCCGCCAACCGGTTCCCAAAATCGGCTTTGCTTGCGCAAAGGCAGTCTATTTGATCTGCACCTTGGCGCCTGCTTCTTCCAATACCTTCTTGATCTTCTCGGCTTCGTCCTTCGAGACGCCTTCCTTGACGCTCTTGGGGGCGGCCTCGACCAAATCCTTGGCTTCCTTCAGACCCAAGCCGGTGATCGCACGGACTTCCTTAATCACGTTGATCTTCTTTTCGCCGGCTTCGGCCAGGATGACTTCGAATTCGGTCTGTTCTTCAGCGGCGGCGGCGGCACCAGCGGCAACACCGGCAACGGCGGCGACAGCCACCGGAGCGGCGGCGGAAACGCCCCACTTTTCTTCCAGAAGCTTCGACAATTCCGCCGCTTCCAACACGGTCAAGGCGGACAATTCTTCAACGATCTTACCAAGATCAGCCATTTCATACTCCTTTAAGATAGCTTTCAGTTCCAGGATACTTAAATCAGAACACCCTTACGCAGCTTCACCCTGTTTCGCTTTTGCGCTCAGCACGCGAGCCAATTGGCCCGCGGGCGCCTGCAGCACGCCGGCGATGCGTGTAGCCGGGGTCGAGATCATGCCGATCAGTCGGCCACGCAGTTCGTCCAAAGACGGCAGCGTCGCCAATGCCTTGACTCCGTTAACGTCCAGCACATTGGTGCCCAATGCGCCGCCCACCAGAACCAACTTTTCATTGGTTTTGGCATAGTCAACGGCAACCTTCGCGGCGGCGACGGGGTCCTTGGAAAAGGCGATGGCCGTCGGGCCTTTGAACAGGTCGGCAATTTTCTCGTACTCGGTCCCCGACAGGGCAAGACGGGTAAGGCGGTTCTTAACCACTTTGAAGCTTGCGCCGGCAGTCCGCATCTTGCCACGAAGGTCGGTCATTTCGGCCACGGTCAACCCGCTATAGCGGACAACCACCACCAAACCGACCTCGCCTAATGTTCCATGCAGAGAGCCGACCCACTCTTTTTTTGTAGTACGGTCCACTTTTCCGTCTCCATTAAACAAGACCCCGATCCGGTTTATGAACCGGGGTCCATTGCCCTATAGCGCCACGGGCGTTCATTCCCATCGGCAAAATGCCGAATGACAGCGACCGCCAGCAGCGCCGGTGGCCTGTCCCAGAAGCATCAAGCCTCGCTTACCCGTCTCGACGGGCAAGAGAAACGGTTCTCTTCTGTCTACGCAGGCGGGAAATCCCATCAAGCCAAAAGGCGCCTACGGTCTCGGACAGGGTGGCGGCCCTTCCGGTAACGGAAGAACCGCCCATCCCCCCGAAAGGGGAAACTTAAAAACCCAACCGGCTATTGCGCGGTCGAGGCGACATCCAGCTTCAGGCCGGGTCCCATGGTCGACGACAACGACACCTTCTTCAAATAGGTGCCCTTGGCCCCGCTGGGCTTGGCTTTATTGATGGCGTCCATGAACGCCCGGATATTGTCAACCAGCTTGTCTTCGGCGAAAGACGCCTTGCCGACGCCGGCATGAACGATACCGGCCTTTTCAACGCGGAACTGAACCTGTCCCGCCTTGGCGGCGCGAATCGCTTCGGTGACGTTGGCGGTGACCGTACCCAGCTTCGGATTGGGCATCAGGCCGCGCGGCCCCAGAACCTTGCCCAGTTTACCCACCACGCCCATCATGTCGGGAGTGGCGATCACTCGGTCGAAATCGGAAAAACCGCCTTGGATCTGTTCCGCCAATTCCTCGGCGCCAACCACGTCCGCCCCGGCCTTTTTCGCTTCCTCGGCCTTGTCGGCCTTGGCGAACACCGCGACCCGGATCGTCTTGCCGGTTCCGTGGGGCAGTTCCACCACGCCCCGGACCATTTGGTCGGCGTGACGGGGATCGACCCCAAGGTTAAGGGCGATTTCAATGGTTTCATCGAACTTGGCCGTGGCCCGTTCCTTGATCACCTTGACCGCTTCGGTCAAGGGATAGAACTTGGCCCGGTCGATATCGGCGTATGCCGCCTTCAAGCGTTTCGGTTGCGCCATGATTCTACTCCAGCACCTTGAAGCCCATCGACCGAGCCGATCCTACGATCATGCTGGCGGCGGCTTCGATGTCATTGGCATTCAGATCGACCATCTTCGTCTTGGCGATCTCACGGATCTGATCCATGGTTACGTCACCGACGGTTCCACCCTTGCCGGGGGTTTGCGATCCCTTGTCCTTCTTGGCTGCTTTCTTCAGGAAGTAAGTCACCGGAGGAGTCTTGGTCACAAACGAGAATGTGCGATCCGAATACGCGGTGATAACCACCGGAATCGGCATCCCAGGCTCCAAGGCCTGAGTCTGCGCATTGAAAGCCTTACAAAATTCCATAATGTTAAGGCCGCGTTGACCCAGGGCCGGACCGATCGGCGGCGATGGATTCGCCTTGCCCGCCGGAACCTGGAGCTTCACATAGCCCACGATCTTCTTCGCCATTTCATCATCCTCTGTCGTCAGAGTGGGCGGTGCGGCCTATGGCTGGCCTTCCGCCCTTTCGCCCGTCCCGGACCATCCGGGAAAGACCACCCATGAAGAAAAGCCGGTTAAAGCTTCTCCACCTGGGTGTATTCCAATTCCACCGGCGTGGAGCGTCCGAAAATCGACACCGCCACCTTAAGGCGGGCCTTCTCTTCATCCACTTCCTCGACCAAACCGTTGAACGAGGTAAAGGGACCGTCGCTGACCCGCACTTGCTCGCCCACTTCGAAGGTGATCGAGGGCTTGGGCCGCTCCACCCCTTCTTGAACCTGTTGTATGATCCGCTGCGCCTCGACCTCGGTAATGGGAACCGGACGACCCTTGCCGCCCAAAAACCCCGTCACTTTGGCGGTATTCTTCACCAAGTGCCACGTATCGTCGGTCAAATCCATTTTGACCAGAACGTAACCGGGAAAGAACTTCCGCTCGGAATTCACTTTCGCGCCGCGCCGGACCTCGACGACCTCCTCGGTCGGAACCAGCACCTGTTCGATCAGTTCGCCCATGCCCTTGGAATCGGCTTGTTCGCGAATGCTTTGAGCAACTTTCTTCTCAAAGCCGGAATACACGTGAATGACGTACCAACGGGCAACGGCCATCTCAAACTCCAAGACCGAAAAGCAAACGAACCAACCACGCGAACAGTTGATCCACCATCATAAAAAACAGCGCGGCGACAATGACCATGATCACCACCATCAAGGTGGAAATGCCGGTCTCATGCCGGTTCGGCCACGTAACCTTGGCCACTTCCTGACGAACCTGTCGCGCAAACTGTACCGGGGATAGCTTAGTTGCCATTGTTCATTACTTCATATCGCTCTCGCGACGCCTTTCCCAACAGGGCACAGCACCATCAGCCCAACGCTTCGCCCTGGCAGGAGTGGAGGGGCTCGAACCCCCAGCCCCCGGTTTTGGAGACCGGTGCTCTACCAGTTGAGCTACACTCCTAAAGCCGGGATGCACGACTCCTTTTTGGAACCGTCCATGGGCTGGTACGGCCAAGGCCAAGCCTTATACGCGAGCATGCCTGTTCTGTAAATGGTAATTAAGTGCCTCTGAACAATAATTACAGGGGTGGTTTCCGGATACCGGAAAACCACCCCCAAACCCTTGACGCAATAACCGCCAACCTACTCCAGGATCTTGGCGACGACGCCAGCGCCGCGCATGCTCCGCATGCAACGATGCGATTTGTCGGCGTGGCGTCGTACCCTTCTCCTACTCCAGGATCTTGGCGACGACGCCTGCGCCGACGGTACGACCGCCTTCGCGGATGGCGAAGCGCAGGCCCTCATCCATGGCGATCGGAGCGATCAGTTGCACTTCCATCGACACGTTGTCGCCGGGCATCACCATCTCGGTGCCTTCCGGCAACGACACAACCCCGGTAACGTCCGTCGTCCGGAAGTAAAACTGCGGGCGATAATTGGTGAAGAACGGCGTATGACGACCGCCTTCTTCCTTGGTCAGAATATACGCTTCCGCCGTGAACTTGGTGTGCGGCGTGATCGAGCCCGGAGCAGCCAGAACCTGACCGCGCTCCACGTCCTCGCGCTTGGTGCCGCGCAGCAGCGCCCCGATGTTGTCGCCCGCTTGCCCCTGATCCAGAAGCTTGCGGAACATCTCAACCCCGGTCACCGTCGTCTTAACCGTCGGGCGAATGCCGATGATCTCGATTTCCTCGCCAACCTTGACAACGCCACGCTCAACGCGGCCCGTCACAACCGTGCCGCGACCCGAAATCGAAAACACGTCTTCGATCGGCATCAGGAACGGCTTGTCGATCGGACGCTCCGGCTGCGGAATGTAACGATCCACTTCCGCCATCAGCTTCAGGATCGCTTCCTTGCCCAATTCCGGCGAACGGTCTTCCAACGCGCACAGCGCCGAACCCTTCACAATCGGAATGTCGTCCCCGGGGAAGTCATACGACGACAACAGCTCGCGCACTTCCAACTCAACCAGATCCAGCAATTCCGGATCGTCGACCATGTCGACCTTGTTCATGAACACAACCAGCGCCGGGACGCCGACCTGACGAGCCAGAAGAATGTGCTCGCGCGTCTGCGGCATCGGGCCGTCCGCCGCCGATACAACCAGGATCGCACCGTCCATCTGCGCCGCGCCCGTGATCATGTTCTTCACATAGTCCGCGTGGCCGGGGCAGTCGACGTGCGCATAGTGACGGTTCGCCGTCTCGTACTCAACGTGCGCCGTCGATATCGTGATCCCGCGAGCCTTCTCTTCCGGCGCCTTGTCGATCTGGTCGTACGCCGTGAACGTCGCCCCGCCAGATTCCGCCAATACCTTCGTGATCGCCGCCGTCAACGACGTCTTGCCATGGTCAACGTGACCAATGGTCCCTACGTTACAGTGCGGCTTGTTCCGCTCAAATTTCGACTTGGCCATGTTTCAATCCGTCTCGTAAAGGGCGGCTATCGTCGGGCCGCACACTGGTTAAACCAAATAGCGCGGTTCGCGCGGGACGACTGGAGCGGGTGAGGGGAATCGAACCCCCATCTTCAGCTTGGAAGGCTGTTGCTCTACCATTGAGCTACACCCGCCTATGGGGTTGCCGCCCCTTAGTCATCGCCTTGTCGCGAAACCGTAAACGCCATTCCCCGCGTCCGCGGCCAATTCTTAAGGATGGTGGAGGGGGTTGGATTTGAACCAACGTAGACTTCCGTCGGCAGATTTACAGTCTGCTGCCATTGACCGCTCGGCCACCCCTCCACACCGCCCTTAAGTCCTAGCCTATAGTGACGGGAGAGGCGTACTATGAGGATTCGCCCCCCCTTGTCAACATCTTTAGGAGGACAAAATATGGCCCGCAGGGACGCCGCCCCCGTTCACCCCCCCAAACATCAACACGCCGAAGCCCGCAAAGGCGTCTGGTTGGCGGGCGTCCACGCGGTTACGATGGCCTTGGAAAATCCCAACCGGACGTTCCTGCGCATCCTTGCCACCGCCGACGCCGCCCGCTCTCACGAGAAGGTTTTGAAGGCCCGTTCGCCCGTGGGCGTCGAGATCGTCGCCAAGACCGAGATTGAGCGGCAACTTCCCGCCGGTTCCGTCCACCAGGGACTTGCCGCTTTCGTGGATTTTCTACCCCCGATTCATCTCGACGAATTGATCGAAACCGCTCAAAGCCGCGCCGACGCGGTCATCGTGGTGTTGGATCAAGTGACCGACCCCCATAATGTCGGGGCCATCTTGCGGTCCGCCGCGGCCTTCGGCGCGCTTGGGGTGGTGGTCCCCGACCGTCACGCTCCCGAAGAAACCACGGCGCTGGCCAAATCCGCGTCGGGAGCGTTGGAACGGATGCCGTTGGTGCGGGTGACCAATCTGGCCCGCGCCCTCGACGACCTCAAGGCTGGCGGCTTCTGGATTTGCGGGCTTGCCGCGGACGCGCCGCAAACGCTCGCCCAGGCAAAGCTGAGCGGAAAGATCGCCTTGGCCTTTGGAGCGGAGGGCGAGGGCCTGCGCCGACTGACCCGCGAGACCTGCGACATGATGGTGCGCCTGCCGATGACCGACGAGATGGAAAGCCTGAACGTTTCCAACGCCGCCGCCATCGCTCTTTATGAATTTGTCCGATTGCGATAATTCTCAGGAGAGCTTAAAAGACTTCGCCCACCCCAATGCCGGCTTAGCTCAGTTGGTAGAGCAGTTGATTTGTAATCATCAGGTCGCGGGTTCGATTCCTGCAGCCGGCACCAAATTTTATAAACGATATCATACACTTAAGAACGAGCGCTTTTTGCGGAATTTAGCTTAGGTACCATATAGGTACCAGTTAGACATAAATTCCGTGAAATCGCGTGTAACTATTTACCACCATCCGGGGACGAATCTCGTTGGACAGGCGCGGGATGATCGGGCATCGTTTCCACCATGCTTTCGTTCTTGATGCACATCGCTACCTTCGCCTCAACGGCATCATCTATCGTCCTGGCGTTGGTGACTTTGAACCGTTGGATGTTCAGAAAGTTCGCCGCGTCTCCGCATGCAATGACCATCCTTGGGCTGACGTTGATCGGAGTGGGGATAGACGGCTTCGACCTGTTCACCGAATTAGGGCGCTCCGGAATCATCGCTATCGGCTGGCATGGGCTAATGTTCGCCCTGGATGTCGGCTTTGTCGTGACCGTGTACCGCAGGCTGTTGGCTGTTCGACAGGAAGCCTGAGACTTTCCGTGAAATCGCCGAGAACCTACACCGCAATGCCGATCACGGATTGACCGCCAGGAAGCTTTCAAGATCAAGCTGACTCGCATCGGCGACCGGAGGATGTCGACGGGTTCGTTTGGTGCCGCTCGCTGCTAGCGCCTGCACCGTCCCCGTCTCCGGGGTACATGGTATATTATAAGTGTCGCGCTGGTGCGACCGAGAATCGGGTAAATCGAGGGTTTTTGGTCGCACTGGTGAGACCAATCCGGCTAATTTTATTTCGTCGTTTTGGCTTTGGTCGCGCTGGTGAGACCAAGCGTCGCGCTGGTGCGACTGTGTTTTGTTTTTTTCCATCTCGGATTGGTCGCGCTGGTGCGACCGATCCAGAGCATTCCAACGCATGAAATCCTTGGTCGGTTGATTGTCTCCGCAGGGTTCGGCGGTCAGTTCCCAGGTGCGGGCCTCTTTGGTCCTAAGACGGAATGTCGCCTGTTTATGGCAGCGGACAAAGCCAAGGCCGGTCAGTTCGGACAAGGCCCTTGATGTCTGATCTTTGCTCAACCCGGTTTCCTCGCCATCGCGCACGGCAAAGGCTATCGTCCCGTTGTTCGATCCGTTGTGGCGCTCCCAGATCGCCAGCAAGACGGCCTTGCCATTCGGCGACAAGGCCCGCCAAGCCGGACAGCGTAATAGGTAATGGGGCAGCATGACGAAGCGGGGCGCTTGATTACGCCCCGTCGCATTGACCACCCCATGATGTTTACGCCTGATCATGTTCCGCCAGTTTCCCGGCGTCCGCTTCATATGCCGCGTGTATCACCTCGGCCTTCTTCAAGATGTTGTCGGCCAACACGCTGACGTGTTCCGAATCAACAGGATCGTCCTTTTGGCTGCTCAAATCGATCAGCAGATTGCACAGCTGCATGATGTCGTGAAGCTGGTAGGAAATGAAATTACACGGGGTTCCAGCCCAACCAACTGCGCTTTCCCCCACGGCGGCGGCGATATGGTTCATGTTGCTCATGATTGTTTACACCCCTTATCCCAGGCAGCCCCAAAAGCGTCTTCAAGGCGTTTACCCAGGTCGAACAGCATGGACACAATGGGGTCCAAGTCGTCGCGGTCGACTTGATGTGCGCTCGCAGAGATGTGCATGATAATCCGGGCAATATTTTTGATGCTATGGATATCGTGTTCCACGTCCCGCAGTATGTCCAAGGCCTCTTTGTTACTCATGTCTATTCCTCCTTGATTAAGCCCGCCAGCACTTGCCAACGGGACAGACTGAAACCACCCCGACGATTCGGGGCGGGTTGATGATCCGGGCCAGCCGGATCAAGAAACTTGCGATTAGACGGCGCACGGCAATTCCTCGATCTGAACCACAACCGCCCTGCGGATGCGGCGCTCTACCATGCCGGTCAGGATGTCCAGTTGAACGGTATCCAGGTCGCCATAGGTGAGCATGTCGCAGTATTCGCGGAGAGCCTCGTAATTGCCCCCGCGCCGGATTGCGCCGCGCATCACGGCGATTGCGTCGGCAAGGTTGGATAATTGAAAGCCATGGGTCATAGCCATTTCCTTTCTTACCAGTTGAACGAAGTCGGGCTGTTGCTCCAACGAGACCCACCAGCACGGGCGACAGCGGCGGCGCGATGGACGTTGCTGTTGGCCCATTCCGACCGCACGGGAGCGGCAACAACCGGACGCGGTGCGGTTTCGGCCATGACCACCTTGACGATTTCCCAAACATTGCGGAGGGCAACAGCGAACGCGGCGCGGATGGTCGGATAACCCGACTTCCAAGAGCGGGCCATTTTCCAAGCGGTGTGGAAGATTTCAGAGCGGGTCATGGGAAGTGTCATTTGCTTGTGTCCTTGGTGTTTACAAAAACAAACCTAGAGTATGTTAAAGCACACGTCAACCCGTTTTTTATACGCAAGAGATATCATAAATGTGTTTATGTTTACAAAACAGACCTTAGCGTATATGTTAGGAAACCTCAACAACAAATATACGTGGGGTATCCTAATGTCTTCCAATTCACCCATTATCTGCTACTCTGCGGTCATGATTAGCCCCGCCCAAATACGCGCCGCCCGCTCTCTCCTTGGCTGGAAACAAACCGATCTAGCCGAGGCGTCAGGCGTATCTGAAATCAGCATCAAGAATATTGAACGAGGCAGCACGGATGCGCGGGGGAGTACCTTGGGCAAAATTGAAGCCGCCTTTATGACAGCCGGGGTGGAATTTCTGAATGCCGGTCAGTCGAGTCCAACGGGCGGCCCGGGTGTACGGTTGAGGGGGGCGGAATAGATGCAAGGCGAACTGACAGTATCATCAAGAATGGAAGCTGATTGCGTGGCCACGATGGTTTGCGGCCAAATTGGCAATGTATCGCATTGGAATGCGACTTGCCTTGGCGGGGGACGGTATCGTGTTTCTTTTACCTTTAGTTCCCAATCTGCATGCAACCAATTTTTTAAGTTCAAACTTTCCTACCAGGATGGTGATTGCATCAAAGGGAGCACATTCTGAATCCCCTAATCCAACCATCACCAACACCGAATCCGCCCCCGGCAAGTTCGCCCTTGTCGTCACCTTCGACGGCCAACAGTTTGAATGCGGCACCTATATCAACCGTGCCGAGGCCATGAAGGCGGGTAAGCTGTACGTTGAACGGAAAGAGGGCGAACGGATCGGGCAGAAGAGGCGGCCCCGGGGGAAGGGGTAAACAGAATGACCATCCCTGCCCTGGCCTGGGGGCCGGAAGGCCTCGCCATCAATGCTAGAGTGTATTGATATTAGATCAATGGTTAGCGTGATTTTTGTCGTTCATGGCCGGTAATTTACGCACTATGTGTATTTTTACCTTGATCTAAGATCAATCTTGCTTGACACTGCTTACCTGTAACCCCACTTCCCGAAAGACGCTTACGTTGCCTCAACCGACGTTCCCCAGCGAAACGAAACGCATCCGTGCCCTGGCGTCCAATTCATCCTGTCGGTTCAAGTACACCGGCCATGCCCTGGATGAAATGCGAAAAGACAAGATCGAAAGGCCGGATGTGGAGCATGCGCTCAAACTGGCCCGCGTCGTTCGCGTGGAACAGATCGGTTTTGAAGACACATGGAATTGCGTTGGTAGCGACATAGACGGCAGAAAGATTGAGGTTGTCGCCGTTGTCTATGAAGATCGCATCCTGGTCAAAATCATTACCGCTTGGGAAAAATGAGTAAAACGTGGAGATGAAAATGACGGAAACAAAATGCGGGGCCTGCGGGATGGGGCGTTTGCGCGCCGAAGTGCTGCCCGAATATAGCGAGACCATTGGCGGTCTGCCCGTGGTCATCAAGAATGCCGTCATCCGCGAGTATTGCAACGAATGCGGCGATGAAACCTTTGAGATGCCCGACAGCCAAAACCTGTACAAGGCTATCGCCATGGTTCGCTCCCTTATCCCCGTGCAGTTGAGCGGGGAAGAGGTGCGCTTTATCCGCAAGGCTTTAGGCATGAACGGCCGCCAGTTTGCCGCCGCTATGGATGTCAGCCCCGAAATGATTTCGCGGTGGGAAAACGGCTGCCCCGGAACAGGATCGGTCACGGAAAAGCTGCTGCGGCACAACGCTTGCGCCCTGTTGCACAAGGCCGTCCCCACCCTGCGCTATGACCATGCCGAAATTGCCCACATGCAAATCTTACGCTCGGATATGGTCGGGATCGATTCTGTTGTCTTTGAGAGGATTGCCCAGCGTGGCATCGGCTCTGGCAGCGATCTGCGCGGTTGGGATCGCGTTCAGGCGGCATAGGGATCATCGCCATAGAGGGCGCATAATCAGCACAACGAATCACGCGGATCGTCAGGCGGTCCGCGAGATTTCACACACTGCGTGAAAAGGGGCTGCGTACTGTACAGCCCCCTTCAATATAGCGACGCTTGGCTGTTTCAGCGAGCGGATCGAAACGGCCCATTCGCATGGTCTGACTTGGCTGAACCAGCAGATTACAAAGAGGCCATGGAAAAGCTCCATCGGTTCGAGACGATGGAAGAAACCGAGATACGCGCCCAAGGCAGCCACCCGGTTGAGATATCGAAACTCAGCAAGGCCGCCCAGACCCGCCTAGAGACGATCCAGCATGACGACATTGACGAGCTTATGTCCTTTCGCCTCACAGGAAAGCAACGTGTTTGGTGCCGAATGGATAACAGCGTTATGCTCATCCTGTGGTGGGACCCGGAACATGCCGTCTGTCCGTCGATGAAGAAGCACACCTAGGCTCGATAGCCTCTGTTCGTTGAATGGATAAGGCGGGTTTCTTCCCGCCCTCCAAAGTCAGATCGATCACTTCGGACTTGGCCCGTACACCAGCCCCTTAAGGAATTCTCCCGCGCCGTGCGGATTCTCCTGCCCGGTATAGACATCGTGCATGTACTGCACTGTCCTACCGACCTGACCGGCCCCGGAAATCCCGAAGATGTATCCCGGCGTTTCGATGGTGTGCTTGACCCATTTATCGCTCACATGACCCGGCATCAGGTGCATCAGATGGGCGACATCCTGACCCGATTTCATGAGCGTATTCACCACGTCACCGGCTGGCGACATACTGAAATCACGCTGGTTGGTAAACGCGTCGACGATGTGGTTTACGACCGGAATACCATTGAACATGGTCGATCCGATTTCCTTGGCCGCCCACGTTGCCCAACCTTCGTCGTCGCCTTGTTTACCGCCTCCGGAAATGAAGCCATGCCACAGGGACGGAAGCAGGATGTACCAGAACGACCGATGAACGATTGCGCTCACATCGGCCATGTTCGCCTGCCCCTGCGTCAGCCTTCCGATGCGCCGTCCAAGATCAATCTGACGGTTAACGAAGTGATTCCAGAACGTCATGAACATCGTGACCGACTTCCAGAATTCATTGCCGCGCATCACCTCGGCCATGTCCATAATCCGGCCACCACCATGGGCATTGCGAACGACCTTATCGGCGTATTGCCCAGCGTCTTCCGGGTTCATCCCTTCGGACATGGCCTTGTGATAACCGCCGATCCAGGTCGGTATTGCCGAGCCTTGATCCAGCATCCCCAGCAGGTGAAACCCGCTGCGCTGCCAGTCCCGTGCAATCGGCATGACCCGGCCTTCGCCCAGGGTCGAAACCGCGTCTTTGACATAATTCAAGACACCTTCGCCCGATCTATCGACACCGCCCTTGTCCATCATCTCTTGCAGCCGTTCCCGAACATCCCGGTCGAACTCATCCATCCTGTGGCGCATCATACTGGACCGCTCTTGAACGAAAGCCGTCGCCGCCCGCATTTTCTCAGGGGAGCCGAAGAACGACGCCGCGCCGTCTTTGGCCCAATGGTAACCGAGTTCACCGACGCTGTTCTGTGCCGCCGTTCCGCCGTGGAGAATGGCGGTTTTGATGTTGTAGCCCAAGCGGACCATGGTTGCCGTCGACCGTGCCCAGCGGAAGATTTTTTGATAGGTGGCAAGCTCCCGCACATCCGAAAGCCGGTCATTGGCGATGGACTTGAGCCACGGGCGGAACTGGTCGTACACCTCGACGCCCAGCTTATCGACAATGGCCTTTCTGACCTGATCATCGGTCAAGAACCGGTTCACTTCCGTGATGGGATCGCGCATCGAGAAATCATGCACGACCTCGCGCAGCAACGACGGAACACGGTCGAAATCCAGCCAAATAGGACGATTGACACCCTCCTTGCGCTCGATGGTGAAACCGTGGCTAGTCGTCGCCCTGGTGTAATTGGACTCGAACAGATCGCTATCGCGGGCCTTGCGCAGCGCGATATCGGGCGACCGGATAGGATCGTACTCAATCCGCATGTACCCGCCCCGATACGGCCCGAAAGCGGTATCCACGGCGCGGGGTTCGATCTTCTCCGGGACAATGCCCGACGACCGGCGTTCCTGTTCCGCCACTTCCGGCCACGTCTTTTCGAACGCATCCCAGGTGTGTTGAACCAAGTCCCAATCTTCCTTGATCATATGCTTGTCCAGGGCGGTCATGACCCCATCGCGCGACCAACCGTAACCACGGGTAAGGCGGTCGAAGTTGTCTTCCGTCCCCGTGTGCAGCGCTATGCCGAGGATGTTCTTTTGGGTCAGTTCCATGGGTTCGCCCGTCTCCGGATCGATCAAGCCATGATCGCCGGGCAAGAGCTTGTCCATGTTCCGGGTTTCCCGCTCCTTGGCGTTGGCCAGTTCGCGGAAATGGTCGGACAACTTCCCCTCCCAATCCGAACGCTTACCCAGGCCATCGGAGAGCGGACGCCACACAGCGCGATTGAAGACGCCGTTTGGATCGCCGCCGTCCAACAAGTCAACGACCTGTTCCACCTTTTCCATTGAGGCCCGCATGGACCGCACAAACGACTTGAAGCGGAAAATATCTTCACGGATTCCCATGCCCGGTTTTCCGGGTGTCGCCGCCCGCGACTTGGACAGGTCCGGCAGCGCCGAAGTCTGGTCAACGGCTTGCTGACGGAGTGCGCCGAAGTCGATTCTCTTACCGTCAATAGTCGCTTCCCGTTCACGCCGACCGACGTGTTCCAAGTTCTCGACCGCATCTTTAAGGCCCTGAAACTGGTCGTAAGGCAGATCGCGCACCGGCTTGGACAAGGTTTCATCCAACAAGAAGGACGGGGTTATCAAATCCCAGCCTTCCGCCTGTTTATTGCCGATCCACTGCGCCAGGGTTTCCCCGAAGGTGGTGGGCTGGCGGCGGGGATGGTCATAACCGAACCGAGCCAGCATCTGTTGAATGCGGTCAAGGTACGGCTGGTCGATTGACGGCACCGCCCGCTTGCTCATCATGGAATTGAAAAGCCTGTCGCCCTTGTCGAAGGTTTCGGCGGCGCGTTGGGTTTCAGCGGCCATCAGATGATTGATGACTTGCTGTTGTTTGGCGACGAACGCCCCCCGGATATCACCCTTCATCAAGGCAGCTTCGACCGCTCGTCCGGCCTTGGCCTCGCCCCGCTCGAACCGCCACGAACTGACCGCTTGACGGGTGGGCATGTCGGCAACCTGAGAGGCCGCCCAACCTTTGAGATGATCCAAGGTCAAAGGCGTCACGCCAACCTGACGCGCAAGGGCTTTCATCTCCGTCGCCAGGACATCAACTTGGGCTTTCCCGTGAATCGCCTTCATGGCCGCGTCGGCGATGGCCCCGGTATCGAATGCGCCGCCGTGCCGCTCATTCATCCGGCGTGCGGTTTCCTCATCGACCAACCGGGCGAAATGCTCACCCGGCCCAACCGATTTCCGGCCGATTTCTCGGGCCATATCCCGCCGTTGCGCTTCCAAGCTCATCAAGCCTTTGACCAGATCGTCGCCCGACCGATAACCGAGCAGTTCCGCCGCCAATTCGGGATGCAGACCCTTCGCGCCGGTTACGCCACGCGGCAGGGCGTCAATCACTGAACTATTGCCGTCGTACATCTCGACCAGATCACGGCGGGACAGACGATGCAGCGTCGCCGCCTCACTGTCCGGGTTGCTGAAATCCGTCCCCGTTCTTAGGAAATGATCGGCGGCAAGATCGGGACGACGACGCAGATCGGCATCCACTTCCGGCCTCATGGCTTCGGATTCGGTCTTCCATTCCGCCGTCTGTGACCGGCGAATATCGGCCATGGCCTTTTCCAGAACCTTGCCCTCGGCTTGGGTCTGAGCCTCCTTAATCTTGCGGGTATAGGCCGAAAACTCCGCTTCGGTCATGTGGGCGGCCTTGGCGTCGGCGAAGATCGGGTTGAGGCGTTGCTGTTGCCGAACGGACGCAATCTCGTCGTCGGTCGCAAGCAGGCGATCCATCACACCGCGAATGTCGGAATTGATCGGAGCGCCCAGGTTCTTGACCGTCCGATAGATCGCCGTTAACCACGTCTTGAACTTCGCAAACGCGCCGGTCAGTTCGGAGGACGGGGCCTTGCCTTCCATGAGGTAATGCTCGAAGCCACGGGCGAATTTCTCATGCTGGTCATCGGTGATCTTGTCGGGATGGTCAACGCCGAACCAGTCCAGAACCTTGCTCAAATCGTCCTTAAGACCCTGCGGCGCGTCCGGGTGCTGGGCATCGCGCACCAGTTCGTCCAACCACAAATGCCCCATCTCATGAAGGAAGGTTGACCTATCCGCATTTTGGAAAAGAGACACCATAGCCTTGCCATCGGTCAGACGGATTTTCCCCCGTTCGTTCTGGGCATAGTCGTGACCATCTTCACCCTTGACGCCCCGGATAAGATCGCGCAGGGTTACTCCCGTCACAGTGTCACTTGTCCCGATGTTTTCAAGAGATGGGGTCTGCGGCTGAAGCTGAGACAAAGCGCCCGCATCTGGGGTTCTCTCGAACGTCCCCTCTGCGGGCATTTTCTTGGCCAAGTGCATGTCATGGAGCTTGTCGAGCTTCTTGACGCCATCGACGACAAGAGCGCCGCTGCCATCCTTGTATTGCTCGACTGTCAACTTGACGGCGTAGCGATCATCGCCATGACCCATGGCCGCAAAAAACCGATGCACTTTTTCAACATCCGGCTCATTTGGCTTTGTCGCGTCATGCGACTCCACTAGCGCCGATTCGCTGAACAGTTCCGGTAGCATCCGGCTGGCGTCAAAATGCGCAAGGGCCGCGTCATCATGGCCGACAGCATCCACGGACTTTTGGAAGCTCTGCACCGCATGTTTCCAGTCGTTGGAGCTTAAATGAACGTCACCGGGCATGTCCGGGTTTTTCAGGTCGATACCGGCCTTGCCGACACGATTAGTCAACGCCGCGCCGCGCTCGCCCTTCCAATCTCCGGACGCAACCTTCGGCACGTCAACAACGGTCATGTGCTGGTCGAGATTGACGCCCTCATTCACCGGCTGGTGAAACTCCCGTCCGGTTTCGCCCTCGGCACGCCATTTCTTGATAGCGTTCTTGATTTCCGGGTTGCTCAGCTTCGACGGATCGACGCCCATTTCCCGAAGCGCCGCGTCCAGGTTCTGAACGCCGGTACGAAAACCAAGCTTGCCCTCATTGATGGTCCCGGCATAGCGAGGATTGCCCGCCATCTCATCACGGATAGCGGAATACAGATCGTCCGAGCTTGGACGTTCGTCGCCATGATCAGGGAAATAGCCGCTTTCCCAGGCGTGTCGCGTTACCGAATCCGGGTGGCGTTCAGACTTGACCGCATCGACGCCCGGTAACGAGTTACCCGCGCCGTCGTCGGCAACGGCATGAACCAAGCGCGGCATCCCAGGCTTGTCCTTGTGCCATTGATCGGCCCCCATGTCGTGGAACTCGCCGCCCACGTCATCGACACCGCCGTTTCTGGCGATGAATTCCGCCAGGGAAGGGCCGTAAATGTCCTTGTCGCTCGGAAGCTTGGTGCCGTTGCGCAGGGCGTTTATGAGCATGTCCAGGTGATCAACCGGAACGTCAGTTAACCTATTGTCGGTTAATTCTCGTTGGACGTTGAGGCCAGAACTTTGATAGGCATCCCAGGCGTTTCCCACGGCACCGTCCATGCGATGGGCGCGGGCGGAATATCGGGCGGCAACCAAGGCCGCGTCCTGGTTTGCTTCATCGCCGGTAGCCCCAGCATTGCGCAGTTGCGCGGTAACGTCGTTGCGCACCCGGTCGACCGGTTCACCGGCAGCCACTGCGCTATTCACCGCATCCCGCAGCGCCCCGGCCTGTTGAGCCAGGATAGCCGGTTTGTTCTGCTCGAACTCCTGCGCTTCTCTTAGCGTCATGCCATCGGGCCGGACACGCACGTCCGGCAACAACCGATTAGCGACCGGCGTCCCCGACAGGTGCGCCAGAAAGTCCGCCGTCGGGATTTGCACGTCCCCGCCCGTGGTCAGGGCTTGGTGAAGCTGCTCGGGCATGTCATCGACGAAACCGAAAACAGGATCGTCGTGATGGGCGAGGTCGAAGGCGTCAAGTCCTAGGCTTTGATACAGTTCTTGAACCTTTGCGCCGGGAATGCCGATGTTTTCAACCGGCGAGCCGTCCGCCTGTTGCTTCAGGAACGACAAGACGGCATCCCGCGACCGGCTTGCGGTCTTGGAGGTAGCAACTCCGTCCTGAAGGTCTTGCAGGCCTTTCGCATCAATCACCGCTTGCCGTGCGTTCGCCGTATCCCGCATGAACGAAACGCCACCGGGGATAGCGTGCGTAGCCCCCGCCAGAAACGCCATTTGCTCAGCGCTGTCCGCGATCCGGTCAATCGCCTCCTGGCGCTGTTGCGGGTCGTTGGCAACATCCGAAAACCCGGACAAGGCGCGTGCAGATTGTTCCGCACCGACCATGCTGGACTCGATGGCAGCGCCCAACAAGGCACCCTGCGAACCGCCCTTGGCGACTTCCCCCATAAATCGGCCAACCGCCTGTTGAACGGTCGGACGGGTCAGCGCTTCGGAGATGGCATCGGCTGCAAACGATTTAGCCGCAGACTCGATAGGCGCCACCCCGACCTTGCCCAATCCGAAAGTATTCAGTCCGGCGTACATCAATCCGCCGAGAACAGACGCGCCCTCGACGATGTTCGGGTCCATCGGTTCGCCATTGGGGCCGCGAGTTTGACTAAGCCGGTCGAAAAGCTGACCGGCACCGATCTTGAAGGAATCCGAATAGAAACCAGCGCCGAACCCAGCGCCCGCGCCGACAACAGCGCCTGTAGCGGCACCAACGGGGGCCAGCGTCCCGACTGACGGCAAGCCCGTTGCGGCAGCGCCAATACCGGCACCAACGCCCGCACCTTCTGCGGCAAGGGGGGTGGACTGCTTGGCTTGGTCGTAAAGGCCGCCGACGATGTTGCGGGACACCCAATTAACGGCGTTCAGAAAGCGATTGCCATAGGTGCCGGTTTCCTGCGACTGCATTTGCTGGTCAATGTCGCCGATCCGCGCTTTGGTGTCGGTCGACAGAGGACCGGCCAGCCCTTGATATTCCAACCGAGCGCGTTCGTTCGCAGCCGCCCCGGCGTCCATTCCCTGCGTCCAGGCACGGAAGGTTTTCGAGATTCCGTCTAGGCTGTCAAAGTCGTCGCCGCCGATCTTGGCATGATCGGGATTGTTGATTAACCAGTTTTGCAAAATCGGGTTTTTCGACAGGATTGACGACGACTTAACCGGGGCAAGGCGTTCCTCGAATTGCGGCAATTGCTGCTGAACGGCAGGAGCCGGGACTCCGAGTTGTTGGGAGATGTCCAGGGCGCGGGCGGCCTTATCCGGGTCGCCACGTTGCACCGACACATTCAGGGCGCGGGCTTGGGTTTCTCGGGCTTGGTCGAAGGCATCCACAGCCGAGGAATAAGGATCAACGCCAGGGCCGATTTTAGACTCACCTGAGTCAATAGAATCGTTGGCTGGTGTCGGCACCCCCTGATTGGTGTCAAAGGCGTCTACGGCGGCGGAATAGGGGTTTGCGGAATCGTTCATTTGTTGGCGGTCCTTTTGGTGGCGGTAAGTGTCTGATACAAGCCCTGCAATTGGGCTTCGGATGGCGGCGATCCATGTTTGGCTGTCCAGGCGTTGACCAGGGAAACACGGTCGGCGTCGGGGATGTCGCGATAGACCGATTGAGGATCGGTCCCGGCAGGAACGGCGAAGGCCCGGACTGTTTCATCCGGTCGATACCATGGGGTCTTGATGTGGACCGGCGCCACCAAGTCCGAGGCGATGTTTCGAAGGTCCGTGTTGCCGGGCAGCTTGCCGTTATCCTGCTGGTACTGGTCGATTGCGCCTTGAAACGCCCCGGCGAAGGTATTCCAAGACTTTTTGCCGTCGTCGTTAGCTGACGACCGGTCGAGATTGGCTGCATCGGTGATATCGCGCACCGTCGACAGCGCCGAGTTCCAACGGATTTGCTTGGACTGATCGGCTGTTGAACGCCTGTCCATGGTCGCTTGCTGGTTCGCGAGTTGCAGTTTCAAGTTGAGTGGCAGCACCGCGTTATCCGGGGAAACCGGGTTTAGACCCATGAACGCATCCGGGTCTTCGGCCCGCAGGCCCTGAATCTCATGCCACCGCGAAACAGCCGCGTCCGTCATGGGTACATCCGTCTGCTTTGCGTTCTGGTCCAAAATCGTCAGGATACCGCGTTGAGTTTCCGGTTGTGCGTCCGCCCATGCCTGACGCGCTTGTGGCGTGTTTAGCAGCCCGTCAAGGTCGGTGGGTTTGGGTGCCCCCGGCTGATTGCCCAACGCCGCCACTAGCAACGTGTCACGGGCTGCACGGTTGTTTTGATTGATACCGGCGTCGATCTGGTTCGTCCGGGTCATGATTTCCGAGCGGACTTGATCGCGCAAAATCGGATCGTGATCCGTGGCCGCATCGGCTTGGGCGAGCCAATCCGACAAATGCGCCGTGGGGCGGTCTGAGGTAGGGGCCGTCGACGGTCCACCCGCTACATGCTCGCCGCCGAACGCCCGATCAACGCCGATTTGAACGGTAGCGGGGTCGAACGCCTTTGCCTTGTCCGGGCCTTTCTCTTGCCGCGCGATGGCGGGAATCAAGGCGGTCAACAGCGTCGGGTCGTTCATGTCCAGTTTTGCATCGGGATCGATACCGGCGATCTTACCGACGTTCGCCGCCCATGTGGACGGGTCGTTGTTGCCGTCGCCTCTGGGTGCCCATTTCGCGGCTATGGCATTCAGCGTGTCCGCGCCGTACTTTGCCGGGTACACGCGCAAATTGTTGGCCGTGGCGACAACCCCGTCCTCGGGCGAGGCGAACGTCTGAAAACTGTCCGGACCAGCCCGCAGATTGCCGGGATTGTTGTCAGTCGTCGAGTCGCCCCCGGGCTGCCCGGCCATGATGGATGTTGCCAAATTCTTGGCCTGCACGGCGCGAACCTGCGGCGCTACAAACTGCTGCAACTGCGCCGCCGTCACGCCGGAAGGCGGGCGTGCCTGGACCTGCACCGGCTGTCCGTCCGGCCCCGTCATCGTGAATTTGACGTTGCTCTCTGCCACTTTGTCAAGAAGGCTTTGTGCGCCTTGCGGGTCGGTACTCGCCATCGTTTTGATTCGGGCGGTCCACGCCTTGTCGAAGTTTTGCCGGTACAACTGATTGACGACATCGGGACTGTCTCCAAATCCTTGGGTTTGTGCCTGCTTGAGCGTTGCCGACGTGATGTTTTCAAGGGCCATTCCGAAGGCGTCGGGGTTGTTCCAATTCAGTGCCGCCGTGTTGATCTGGGCCTCGACGTTCGCTTGCTGGACTGCGCCGAGGTAAACCCGGTTCTGTTGTCCGACATGGCTTGCCGCCGTGCTCATGGCGTAGGATTGCGTCCGTATCCACCTCTGGTCGAATTGGCGCTGCGCTTCGGGATTGGTCAACGTCCCCCGCACCGCGCTGTAAATCGAAGACAGATCGCTTTGCACGCCTAGCCCGCGTTCGCCCCAGGCGTCCACAGCGTCCGCGCCTTGCTTCGCCAGAAGCCCGGTTCTCGGGTTGTAGAGGTAATCGTTGACCCGGTTGGACGCCAAGCTATCCGCCGCCGTCGCCGCCGCTTCATTGGCTAAATCCTGCATGTGAATGGTATGCGCCCCGAAGTCGTTAGCTCCCTGCCCGACCATCTGGGCAGACGCCATATTCGCCTGCCCGACCTGCGCACCGAAGTCGTTAGGATTCGCCTGCGTCGTCTGGAAGCCGTTGGGAAGGACGGACGGAACAAACCCGCCCGCGCCGTTTTCAGGAATATTGGTCATCGCTCTAAGCTCCTAGGTTTTCGGGATGGTGGGTCGGGGCGTTGCTGCGTCCCGGTCGCAGGTGGATAATGTTTTCGCCGCCCGTGCTAAGCGCCCTTGCGCCTGCGTTGTTTTCGAGCGCGGACGGGTTGCGCGTGGTCTGCGCGTTGTATTGCAGGGTTAAGGAATCAAGCTCGCCCGTCGCGGGCGTTGGCGCTGATGTCGACGCCGCTTGCGGTCGGGGCAGTTTCGCCGCGATTGCGTCGGTCAGAACGCCCTTCCACGTCAAGTTGTGCAGCGCCAGCAACGCCGTCAGATCGGCCACGGCGGCGCAAACCTCTCGCTGGTCGAAGCTGCGATCAAGCCGTGCCGCTTGGACCTCCGCCCACCCGGAATCGTCCTGACGGTGCGAGGTTGTCAGGAAAACATCGTCCGGATCGGCCCCCAGGCTGTTGCGGCGGGCCTGAGCTAAAAAATACAGTTGGTCAAGTTTTTGATTATCCACGATAAGTACTTCCTTCACTGGTTTAAGGTATACCGCCAATAACAACAATAACTTTGGCGTTTGCATCTTCTGGGTGGTCGATCCTGTGTTGCGCACGAGCTTCAGACACTTGCCCTGCTGTCTCTACCCAGAGACACACTAAACGACCGTTACCGGAGTCTTTCTCAAGTTGATTAAGCCGTCGTTCTTTACTTGCGATCATTTCTTTTCCTCCAAGGCCAATATACGGTTTTCGAATTCCACGGTTTCAATGGCGCGGCGCTTTGCTTCCAATAGCCCGGCGATGGTCGCTCCCTCGTCGGGCGTCAACTCGCCACTGGCGACTGCCGCAATCACGGAACCGAGGGCACCAAGCACGTCGTCTGCTTTTTCGACCGCAGGCAGGGCGAATTGAACGGTGCGGCCCTTGCGAACCGGCGAAACGCGTTCGAGGATCAAGCGGGCGGCCACCATGTCCCCGGCCTTGGCCGCCTTGATCACGGATTCAACGATTGCTTCGGCCTGATCGTCCATCAGCTTTTCGGCGAGCAGCGTCAGGCGATGGCGGGCACCTCTCGGCTTGCCTTTGGGGTTGCCGGATTGTCCCGGTTTGAACAGGTGAGCTCTGCCCTGCTTCCCGCCTGATTTTTCAGAACCAGTCAATTTTCAGTCCTTTCGTAAAAACCGTTTCTAGCCCCGTACAGTTCACGTAACGTCTCGTGAACACCGGGAAGATAGCGGACAGCCCGCTTTCGAGTCTCCCGCACCCGTTTCCGCCCGATTGACGGGGGCCTGTGCCGCTATGGCGCGGGCGATTTGGCGACGTGAGGGGCGGCGGGTCATTGGACGCCCCCGGGCGCTTGATGGGGTGTGGGGAGTTCGCAGTCGAGGCCATCAACCATCCGGGTAACCGTGGACAGATCACCCGCGTCTTGAAACGCCAAGATCAAAATCACGCCCGCTTCCACGGAAGCCACGCACCTCGGGTCAGCGCAAACGAACATCGCTTGTTCGCTGCGAACGGGAACCAACATCGAAACGGCACCCGGTCCAAATGCCTCGGCAACGGCGATTGGCTTGGCGGAAAAAAGTTGCATTGCGGCCGGGCGGAATCCGCAGGCCGATGTGATTGCTTTTATCTGGGCGGGTGAGAGGGAGGGGGTCTCATAGGAACCCCCTCTATCCCCGAAGGGGATATAGGTGAGTGTTGAGCGCAAGTTTTTGCGCAATGATTTCAAAGGGTTATCAGACCCTTTTGCGCAATTAACGAAGTTTTTGCGCACCCCTGTTGAGCGCAATGATTTCAAAGGGTTATCAAAAGTTTTTGCGCAGAGGGGGTGAGTTTTTGCGCAGCGATTAGACATCGGATTGCCCTCCATCCTGGGATGACGACACCTTGCGACGGAGGCCCATTTTGGGGTGACGATTCGAGGCATAAGTGCCCACCTGTCCGACCTCGATCAGACCATTGGCAAAGAGGCGCTCCATCGCCCGGTTTAGGTCGTATATTTTGAAACCTGCGGACTGGGGCATACCGACGAAAATCTTTGGAGCGAAATTTGCACCCTTTGAGTGCGATACGGGTCTTCCTTGCGCCGTTGCCGCGTCCAGTGCGTCCAAAAAGGCGGTTTCGGCATTACGCCGACTAATGCCGCCTAAAGCGCCGCTCTCCGAGCCTGTCTGAACCACGGGGACAAACCGGCCATTTTCCCAGCGAACCAGCACTTCCTCCGCTGCTGGGCCATAGTTTGACTTTTTCCCCTTCAGCGTCAAAGGCGCATCAAGACCGCCGTCTCTGTCTTTTTCTAAGTACAACATCGACCGGCTGGCGTTCCTGAAGGCGACGTTACCGCTCGTCCCGTCCCCACTTTCCAGCCCGCTCTTTGAGGGGTGCCACAAAACCATAATCGCGCACCCGGAATCCTTCGCAAGTTCGCGCAGGCGGCCCATGAACATGCGGGCTGTCCCCATGTCTAGCTGAGAGAAGTTGCCGTAAAAGTCATAGAGGGAGTCGAGGACGATCAAACCCGGCTGGTTTTCGACCACCCAATTTGAAAACCCGATCCACCACGGCGACTCCTCGACTTCGCCAAAGCCTTTGCCTCGATACATAATTGCGCTGTCGAGACCGACTCGGTCGAACAGTTCGAGGCCGCTGAGATCGCCAATCCCCCAGTTCTCTGCGCCGCAAATCGCGTCAAGGCGGCGGTGTAGCTCGCCTTGATCGTCTTCACAGGAAACGTATGCCGCACGTCCGGCTCTCGTCTCCCGGCCAAGCCAAGATCGGCCAAGGACCGTTGCGCAGCAAAGTTGAAGCGCCAGGGTGCTTTTGCCGCTGCCCCCGTCGCCGCTGAATAGCGTGACCGATTTGAACGGCACCAAGCCATCAACGGCCCACTCGCGAGGCGGCACTGGCTTTCCCGCCAAATATGACGCGCGGATCGGACCATTAAGGTGTAGCCAAGCTTTGCGGCTTCCTTCGACCGTTGGCCGCTGCGAACGCGCTTGCGAGAGCGGGACGGATGTCGTCATGCCGCCACCCCCACCGCAGCGGCGGCAACATGAAGCTCGGGGAGGCTGGGCGGCCGCAGTATCGATTGGATGCGCTCCGCCAGTGCGATGCTGCCGCAGACAGCCCGGGGAATACCCGACAAATGGTATGGCTGCAAACGGCCCCAATCCACCACCACGGCACCAACTTTCCAATCAATAACCCCACCGGCACCAGCCGCCCGCATCCAGGCCAGGGGGTCGCTGAACAGGTTGAGCGGCGTATTCACAAACTGGCTGTAACGAATTGCGGTTTCGTTCAAGAACAGGGCATCACCGCGCCGTGACCACCAGCGGCCCGGGTCGCGGGCGTCTACCGCAATCAGGTCGTCAGGGTCCATCAATTCGGACAGATATCCCGCGAGGTCGTCATTGATGTCGGTGACGGGAAATTGCGACGGCATAATGACGGCGGGGGTGCCGGTACGATCATCGGACCAATCGAACGAGCCGCCTTCATGCGGATGAATCCTCCCGCAAGCGATACCTAATGGACTTAGGAACCGGGTGGGTATGCCCAGCGTAAAACGAAGAAACGCGAGGGATTCGGCGTTGCCCCGGGTAGCGGCCATCGCGCTGGATAGCTCTGAGAACATGGCGGTCATTCCGCACCGCCGATCACGGCCGATTTGCCCCACGCTTCCATTGACAGCGAAATTCGGGACGCCTGTTCCAGGTGCCACGCAGCTTGCTCAGATGACGTGCGCCGGTCGGCCGCGTGCTCAACGTGCCGCTCGATAGCCAGCTTTCCAGAAGCCAGAATCAGCGGCCCGGCCACGTCGCCGATGGGCTTGAAATTCCCGCCGAATTGGTCAATACTGCTGACGTTGTTGTGTGTGTTTGGGAGGGCCGTCCTGTCGGGGGCGGCCTTTCTCTTTTGGGGGGCCATGGTTATGCGGCCTCCGCTCTGGCGTGGGCCACGCGGGGCAGGTTTTCCAACCAAGCTGCAATTTCGGATTCGTACCAGCCTTTCGAGTTGGCACCGAGTTTGACCGAGCCGGGGAATGTGCCCGCGCGCTCTTTTCTCCAGATGGTGACGCTGGAAAGACCCGTCCTCGCTATAACGTCCGGCAAACGGACAATTTTGTCGTCTCGACCCATTTTCACCTCGCAGTGCGACGAGCAATTCATCGCGTTACAAGGTGATCTTTCCGTTCTTGCGACCGGATATATAGGCCGATAAACTCACAGGTAATTTATAGTTTATCGGCTCGGCTATCGATTTGATATTGAATTGAAATGTGGCCCGACACGGTTTCCGCTTGAGGGCATTTCTCGCTTTTCGGCCATGAAGCAATTACGGCCTCGGCCTCCTTCAGTTGCGTTGCAGCAAGAGCTTCACCCACCTCACGCCGATGTTTGTAAAGCCTCATCGCGGTACAGGACACGCCTGGACGGCCAACTTTGCGATCTTGCGCCCCCTCTTGCGGAAATGTTTTTTCGACTTTTTGCGCATCTAGCCACACGTTCAGCGGTCGTGCTCCGTTATCAATGTCTTTGAATGGCCCTGCGGGAAGTCTTGTGTTCGTTTGGTCCCAGACCTCGATTTTCTCGTCTGCAACTGCCTCGCACAGCATCCGCTCTGCGTCCGCAACCTGCGGTTTCGGATTGGTTTTGTCAAACGCCTCGTCCGCTGCGTTCAACTCATCGGCGAGAGCCTTGATTTGCGCAGCTTCTACCCTCTGCAATCGAGCATTCCAATACGCCTCGGTTAGGCCCCCGAGAGCGTCGTTGCGAGCTTTTTCCCAAACCGCCAACGCCGCTTGCTTGCGCAGGTACTCCGCTGATCGCTGCACAACCTCGACTGCACGTTGCCATGATATTTTTTCTACCACAATGACCCCCGTGGGCGTCCGCAAAGTGTCGGCAGGGAACGCGGTGCGGAGTCCACGCTTTCAGGCCGTCGCCCTGCCCTGCCGATTCGTTAGGCTTTCAATAGAACCACGTTGCCCCGATCATCGGCTTTCTTCGGATTCAAAATCTGCTCAAGCCGCGACGCCCAAACATCAAGGGCGTGCCGCTTTTCTTGGTCGTAGCTGTGCCGGTCGTAGACGGCAGTGATCGAGGTCTCGACGTGGTTGAGCAGCTTCGAGACGGTCAGACGTGAACCCCCCATGCCAGTCATTAATGACGCTGCCGTGCGCCGGAGGTCATGCGGCACGAAATCGACGCCTGAATTATTTACAACCGTTGCGTGTAGCTTGCTGGTGTACTCCCTCGGCCCGGCCCTGCGAGCATTGGGGAAAACCCATTCCGCCTTGGCTTTCTGGACCTCGCTGGCGCCGTCCTTAATTTCGGGCCGGATGCCCTCAAGGATGTCGAGAACGGCTTGAGTCAACGGAACTCTATGTGACAGTCCGTTTTTGGCGACCTCGGCGGGGATCGTCCACCAATCCCCGGCTATCTGATCCCACCGCATCGCCAAGACCTCTCTACCTCGTTGAGCGGTCAGAAGCCGGATTTTGTACAAGGCCGCATTGCGCGCGGTTTCCTGGTCCAGAGCGTTCCACATGGACCGGATTTCGTCGTCGGACAAAACCTTGTCTCGTCGGTTCTCACCGGCAGGAACCTTGACCTTGTCACACGGGTTTTCCTGAAGAATGTCCTTACCGATACCCCAATTGAACATGGAGCGCGTGACCGCAAAGGTTCGGTTCGCCGATATCGGAGAACCCCGCGCCACGATTTGATCCAGCATTCCGATGATATCGCGCCGGGTGACGGCATTTGCCTTGCGAAGCCCGAAGCGCGGTACGACATCTTTGTTAAGAAGCCGCTCGTACTTGTCGGCCGACCGGCGCTCACGTCGCATAAATTCCAAGAACTGTTCGACCAATTCCTTGATCGTTTCAGCCTTCCGCGCCGCCTTTTTACCAGCCGCAGGGTCTTCGCCCTTGAACTCAACATCATGCTTGGCAAGACCCGCCTTCTCCCGCGCATCGGCCAAACCCAACGCCGGATAAGTGCCAAGCGTGAGTCGACGTTTTACGCCGCCGTGCCGATACATCAATACCCATGCTCGCCGACCACCGGCAGAGACGCGAAGCCCCAAGCCGGGGTTATCGGCGTCCCAATAGTCCACCTGCCCCCGGCTTGGGGATTTGATGGATTCAACACTCCGAGCGGTCATCTTCATGGTTGGCATGTCTGGCACCTAAACGCTGGTACCTTTTCATTCCTAGGTACCACATAGGTACCAATCTAGGGTACCACATAGGTACCAATCTAGGGTACCACATAGGTACCAATCTAGCATAAATTTGGTGAAATGCTATGAAATCGTATGGCACGGAAAACCATTGAAAAATGCCGTTTTTATAAGGATATCCGCGTTTCACCAGATTTCAGAAAATTAATAAACTTGGGGATTTGTAATCATCAGGTCGCGGGTTCGATTCCTGCAGCCGGCACCATAGTTTCAAATGGGGCAGCCGAACCAGCGGCATTCAGTTGGGATTGACCATATAGTCCAGCACGTCGTCGGGAGCCTGGACGATGCGCCTTACCAGATCGGCGCGGCTGACCAACCCCACCAGCGCACCGTCGGTCACGACGGCGACGCGCTTGATCTTATGGGTCAGCATAAGGTCGACAATGATCGAAAGCGGCGTATCTGGAGTGGCCGTAATGACCGGCGACACCATCAGATCCTTGACGTGCACCATGTCAAGGCGAATGGAGTCCAGGAAATCGCGGGACAATTTCTGCCCTTCGGACAGTTGGTCCAAGAACCACGCCCGACGGCGTTGATGGTCGGCGCCATAGTGACGCATCAGATCGCCCTCGCTCAGCATGCCAAGCAGCTTGCCCCCGTCGTCCACCACGGGGACCGCGCTAACCCTTCTTTCCGCCATTTTTCCGGCCGCTTCCGAAACGGTCTCTTCCGGACCGACCGTCAGAACGTCCCGTGTCATCGCCATATGCGCTGGGATCGACATCTCCGCCCTCCCCGAAAACCGCCCACCCCGAACTTTCCGGGCGCGTGGCGATTATGATTTCTTACGGCACGACCGTACCAGACTAGCCGCCGAGTGCCAAGCGTCGCCACGGTTGCCCGCGACGCCCCAACCCAAAGCAGACGGCGAAAATGCAAAGATTCCCTAAATGTATTTGGTCCGACGCCAATGGCTGCTACAACATTGCCGTCGGCTTCAACCGAAACGCAGTTCTGCAATGGTGACACGATGAATGACATATGGGATAGCCCGCCATCGGGGCGGTGGTTAACGGAAGAATCCTACGCCATTTGGAATGGACCTATCCCGGGCGCGCCCCCCGTTCCCCCAACACAGAACCTCGCCATCACAAACAATGCCAAGGGCGAATGGTGCGGCATCAATCTCTCCGGCGTGGCGTTTCCCACACTTTACGTTTTCCGCCCGGAAAATCCGAATGGCGTGTCCGTTATGATTTTCCCCGGCGGCGGATACCGCTTCCTGTCGCTTCAGGGCGAGAGCATCGATATTGCCTACCATTTAAAAGCGCAGGGAATTACCTGCTTCTTTCTGGTCTACCGCTTGCCCCTGGAAGGATGGGCCGAACGGCATAACGTTCCTTTACAGGATGCGCAAAGAGCCATGCGTTTCATTCGGGCGAATTCCGCTCACTTCAACATAGACCCAGCAAAACTTGGCGTAATGGGATTTTCCGCGGGCGGGCATCTAGCCGCGTCCATCGCCACGCGACATCATGAACAAGCCTATCCCATGTCGGATGCATGGGATAGGCTGTCCGCCCGCCCCAATTTTGCCTGCCTATTGTTTCCCGTAATAAGTCTGCAGCCCCCTGTGTTCGATTACGGCATGCGCCAGTCCCTTTTTGACCCGGATGCCAGCAACGAGACCATCAATGCCCGCTGCCCGGATTTGTGTGTGACCCCCGAGACACCGCCCTGCTTCCTCGTCCACGCTTTCGACGACCCACTGGTGCCCTTTGGTCATCCCTTGCGGATGATGGAATCGCTACGCGCGCAGAATATTCCCATAGAAGCCCACTTCTTCCAATCGGGCGGACACGGCTTTGACATCTCATTGCCCGAGAAACTTCCCGCCGCGCATTGGCCCGTCTTGTTTTGCAACTGGCTCCGGCTGATCGTGTGACGCCGTTCCATCGCGGATCCGGTCGTTTTGTTAGGCATCGCCCCGAATGATCGCCAGTTCCGACAACCTGTCTTCCAGGCGTTTCGATTGACGGAGGGCGCAAAACTCGGCGGCGGCCAAACGATGAGCGGCAATCCCCATAGCCGTCAATTCCAGCGGATCGTTGCTTAAGCGAAGCATGGCCTCGGCCAAAGCCGCGGCGTCGCCTGCCGGAACCACCAATCCCGCCCCGGCCGCGTCGGCGATTCCCTTAAGACCGGTAAAGTCGGATGCGATTACCGGCACGCCCAATCCCATGGCCTCGACCGCCACGCTCGGCAGCCCTTCGCGATCGCCGTCGCTTCCGGCGATGCTGGGAATGACCACCGCGACCGCATCGGCCATCTCCGCCCGCATGGCGTCGGCCCCCAACCATCCGGCAAAAACGACATCGGCCAAATCCGCCGATTGTTCTTTCGCCTGGGCAAACAACGGGCCTTCGCCCGCCAGCACAGCCGGGGTAGCGACACCGTTGGCGCGCAATCTGCGAATCGCCTCGATCAGGACGAAAATTCCCTTTTTCTCGACGAAACGCCCGGCGAAGAAAAAATGTTTGGGATGACGTGGGGCCAAGGCGTCCAGGACGGTATCCGTGCCGATATGGATGACATCCAGCTTATCGGCGGGGGCGCCCCGTTCCGCCAATTTGTCGCGCACGGCGGCGGACACGCAAACAAACAGCGACGCATAGGATTTAAGCTCTTCCCACCGGCGTTTGAAAATCGTGGGGACAATCCCTTGGTAATGCTTGTTCTTGAACGCGTCGCCGCCGTGGAACGTGACAACCAGGGGAATCCGAAGCTTTTGGGCGATGGGAAGCGCCAAAGCGCCGCCGCGTCCGAATTGGGCATGGATCAAGACCGGACGCAAAGCCGCAAGATCGGGCCGTGACGGAACGATTCCCGCCTGTTTGAACAATGCCCGCTCCAGGCATCCGGACACCCCATCGCCCCCCAAAATCATAGGCTCGATCTTTGCCGCTTTAAGGCCGGCATCGGCCCGGCACCCGACCCATATCGGGCGAAGGCGCTCGAATCCCATATATTGGCGGCGCATGAACGCCACCTCGGAATTCGGCAAAAGACGGTCACGGTAAATCAGAATGGTCGACATGGCCCGGTTCATAGCACGGGACCGGGCGATTAAAAAGGCGAGACGATTTGAATGACGCTTCCAATGCCCCCACAGGCATATGGTTGAAATTTCCATCGCATCTGATTAGGGTGGCGCATGCGCCTTGAATTGACAGAAAAATACGACCTCCGCGTCCCTCGCTACACGTCCTACCCGACAGCTCCCCACTTCCACCCGGGGGTGGGGGCGGCGGAATACGAGGAATGGCTTGCTCGCCTTGACCCCGACAGCGAGTTGTCGCTGTACCTGCATATCGCCTATTGCGCCGAAATGTGCTGGTTCTGCGGGTGTCATACCAAAATCACCAGAAGATACGCCCCCATCGAAACCTATATGAACGCCGTTTTCGGCGAGGTCGATCTGGTCGCCGCCAAACTTCCGGCCAAAATGAAGGTTCGGCACATCCATTTCGGCGGCGGTTCGCCCACCATTCTCGATCCCCAGGATTTCGTTCGCACCATCGATCGCCTGCGCGAACGGTTTCACATCAAGCCCGACGCCGAAATCGCCGTGGAATTGGACCCCAGAACCGCCACCGAGGAATACGTCGCCGCGTTGAAGCGCGCGGGCGTGACCCGCGCCTCGCTGGGCGTGCAGGATTTCGACCCCAAGGTTCAGCAGGCCATCAACCGCATTCAACCTTACGAGGTCACCGCGCAAACGGTCGACTGGCTGCGCCGTTACCAAATTCCCGAAATCAACATGGATTTGATTTACGGCCTGCCGTTTCAGACCCTGGAAGGCCTGCTCGACACCATCGACCGCGCGGTGGCGTTCGCCCCCAAGCGCATCGCCTTGTTCGGCTACGCCCATGTGCCGTGGATGAAGAAGCACCAGCGCCTGATCCCGCCCGAATCCCTGCCCGACACCGCCCAACGCTGGGAACAGTATGAAAAGGCGTGCGCCCGTCTGGTCGATGATCACGGTTACGTTCAGATCGGACTGGACCACTTCGCCCGTCCCGACGACGAAATGGCCGTCGCGCTGGCGGAAAAGCGTCTGAACCGCAACTTCCAAGGCTATACCACCGACACGGCCACCGTGCTGGTCGCTTTCGGCGCGTCGGGCATCGGTTCGCTGCCGCAGGGTTATGTCGCCAATGTGGGCGAGATTCATTTTTACCAGGAAGCCATCGGCGAAGGCCGCTTGCCCATTCAGCGCGGCGTCGCCATAAACGACGACGACCGGTTGCGCCGCCGCATCATCGAGCGGCTGATGTGCGACCTGGAAGTGGATTTGGACAAGATCGCCGCCCAGTTCGGCCGCAGCGGTTCCGAGTTCGAGGACGAATTGGCGTCGCTGACTCCGATGATCGCCGACGGTTTGGTCGCCGTCGACGGGCACACCATCACCGTCACCCCCGAGGGCCGCACCCTGGTCCGCGCCGTCGGCGCCGCCTTCGACCGCTATCTGAAGCGCGGCGAACAGCGCCATTCCAAGGCGGTTTAGGGAATATCCACCAGCTTGAAATCCAGGACGGTTTCGAACGGGGCTCTCGCTTTCAATTCCGGCGACAGGGTCAAGGGCTGAGCGACTCGAAGCGCCACGTACAGGCTTTCCAGCACGGTGCGGCGCGGGTCGTTGGCGGCCATGCCTCCGTAATCGACGATGGCCCGATCGGGCTGATACCGATCCTTGGCGTTGAACGGTGCCGCCAAATAGCCGTCGCCCAGCACCCTGATCCGCAGATTGACGACGGCATCCGAGGACCAATTGTAAGTGGGCCGGTTGCGCCATTGCCGGACCACCTGCGACAATAAAAAGTCGCGCTCGCTTTGAGTGGTCAAGCCATCGGCATCGCCATGCCGCCCCCCCTTGGTCCACGACATTTGCTGCGCGGATTGGGCGTCCAAGGATTGGGACGGCCTCGGCGCCGTCCGTTTTTCCTTGGCCTGCTCCTCGTCTTCCATGTCGTCCAGCCAAGTGTGCTTGGCCGCTTTGGATTCCCTGTCCAGTTTTCCCTCCTCCAAAACCGGCTTAAGCATGGGTTTGGGCGGCACTGCCGTCGGAGGCGCCGGTTTGGGTTCCGGTTTCGGTTCTGGTTTGGGAGGTTCGGGTTCCGGAGCAGGCGGGGGCTGTTCCGCTTTCGGCTGCGGGGGCGGAGGCGTCTTCCTCGGCTCGGGGGCCAAATCCACGACGATCGCTTTGGGTTCCTGGGCCGGCTTGGGCTTGTCGTGAACGATCAGCACGTCGGTAAACAGCAGGAACGCCAACAGGACATGGAACAGAAGGGAAAGCAGCACCGCCGCTCCCCCCACTTGGTCATGCCAATGTCCCAGCCGATCCGTAAAGCCCATAGTCATACACTATACGTAAGATCGGCCCGAACGCAGCTTAAAAGCGGAATTATTTGGTCCCGCTTCCACCGCCGCCCAAGGCCGCCTGCGCCGCCGCCAGCCGGGCGATCGGCACCCGATAGGGCGAACACGAAACATAGTTCAGCCCGATACGGTGGCAAAACTCCACCGAGGCCGGATCGCCGCCATGTTCGCCGCAAATCCCCAGTTTCAGATTGGGGCGGGTCTTGCGTCCGCGTTCGGCGGCGATGGTGATCAGTTCGCCGACCCCTTCCTGATCCAAGGTGGCGAACGGATCGGCGTCGATGACCCCCTTGTCGCGGTAGATTTCCAGGAACGGACCGGAATCGTCGCGGCTCAGGCCATAGGTGGTTTGGGTCAGATCGTTGGTGCCGAACGAAAAGAACTCGGCGGTTTCGGCGATTTTCCCGGCCAGCAAAGCGGCGCGAGGCAATTCGATCATGGTCCCGACCTGATAGTCCAGGGTGACGCCGGATTGAGCGAACACCTGCGCGGCCATCTTGTCCACGGCCGCTTTCATCATGTCCAATTCCTTCTTGGTTCCCACCAAGGGAATCATGATCTCGGGGCAAACCGGCGTTTTAGTTTCCTTGCCGACCTGCACCGCGGCCTCGAAAATGGCTTGGGCCTGCATCTCGTAGATTTCCGGATAGGTTATGCCCAGACGGCACCCGCGATGGCCCAGCATGGGATTGACTTCATGCAGAGTGAAAATCCGGGCTTTGACGGCGGCCACGTCCACGCCCGCCTTGACGGCGACATCGGCGATTTCGGCTTCGGTGGTGGGCAGGAATTCGTGCAACGGCGGATCGAGCAGACGGATGGTCACCGGCAGCCCTTCCATGATGCGGAACAACTGCGCGAAATCCTCGCGCTGGAACGGCAGCAGCGACGCCAGCGCCTTGCGGCGGCCCTCCTCGGTATCGGCGACGATCATCTGGCGGACCGAAATGATGCGCTTGGGATCGAAGAACATATGCTCGGTCCGGCACAGGCCGATCCCTTCGGCCCCGAACTTGCGGGCGGTTTCGGCATCCAAAGGCGTCTCGGCATTGGCGCGCACCCCAAGCGTCCGGAATTGATCGACCCATTCCATCAGCAGGGCGAAATCGCCGCTGACGTCGGGCTGCACGGTCGGCACCGCGCCCAGGTACACTTCCCCGGTCGAACCGTCCAAGGTGATGACGTCGCCTTCCTTGATCGTGTGCCCAAGAACCTTCATCGTTTTATCGTTCGGATCGACGCGAATGGCCCCGGCTCCGGCGACGCACGGCGTCCCCATGCCACGGGCGACCACGGCGGCATGACTGGTCATGCCGCCCCTGGTGGTCAGAATCCCTTGCGACACATGCATGCCGCCGATGTCCTCGGGACTGGTTTCGGCGCGCACCAGAATGACCTTCTCGTTCTTGTCCTTGACCCAACGTTCGGCGTCCTCGGCCGAAAACACCACCTTACCCGACGCGGCGCCGGGCGAGGCGGGCAGCCCCTTGGACAACATGGTACGCGGAGCGTTGGGGTCCAGCATCGGATGCAGCAATTGATCGAGCGCCGCCGGATCGATGCGCTGAACCGCCTGTTCGCGCGTGATCAACCCTTCGGCGGCCATGTCGACGGCGATCTTCAAAGCCGCCTTGGTGGTACGTTTGCCGGTACGGGTTTGCAGCATCCACAGCCGGTTTTTCTCGACGGTGAATTCCATGTCCTGAATGTCCTTGTAATGACCTTCAAGCTTGTGACGAACCGCCTCCAGTTCCTTGAACACGACCGGCATCGCCTCTTCCATGGCGGGCAAGTCGGAATGTTGCGCGTTTTTGCCGTAAACGGTGATCTGCTGGGGCGTGCGAATGCCCGCCACCACGTCCTCGCCCTGGGCGTTGACCAGGAACTCGCCGTAGAAAACATTCTCGCCGGTGGACGGATCGCGGGTGAAACACACCCCGGTGCAGCAATCGTCGCCCATGTTGCCGAACACCATGGACTGGATGTTGACCGCCGTCCCCCAGGTTTCGGGAATGTCGTTCAAGCGCCGGTAGATGATGGCGCGCTGGTTCATCCACGAACTGAACACCGCCCCGACAGCGCCCCACAACTGGTCGTGCACCTCTTGAGGAAACGGCCGTCCCAATTTGGACTGCACCACCTCTTTATAGCGGCCGACCACCATGCGCCAATCCTCGGCGGTCAGATCCGTGTCCAGGCGATAGCCCTTGTCTTCCTTATGGGTTTCGAGAATGTCCTCGAAATTGTGATGATCGATTTCCAGCACGACATTGGAATACATCTGAATGAAGCGACGATAGCTGTCGAAAGCGAAGCGGGCGTCGCCGGAGCGCGCCGCCAAACCCTCGACGGTGCGATCGTTCAGGCCCAGATTGAGAATGGTGTCCATCATGCCGGGCATGGATGCGCGAGCGCCGGATCGGACGGAAACCAGCAACGGGTCCTGTTCGTCGCCGAACTTTTTGCCCAACACGGCCTCGATGGAAGCCACGGACCGGGCCACCTGATCGGTCAACCCGTCCGGATAGGCTTTGCCGTTGGCGTAAAAGTGGGTGCAAACTTCGGTGGTGATGGTGAAACCGGGCGGAACCGGCAAGCCCAGATTGCTCATCTCCGCGAGATTGGCGCCCTTGCCGCCCAGCAAGTTCTTCATGTCGGCGCGGCCGTCGGCCTTGCCGTTTCCGAAATTGTAAACCCATTGTGTCATCGCGCTTGTCCTCTATTGGGATCGACTCTACCTACCCGTTCGGGGGAAAACGGCGCAACATTAATAGAAGCGCAACAGTATATCTAGCCCTATCTAGCCCTCGATTACGGCAAAATTGGCGACCAACTCCATCACCCGTCCGATTTCGGAAAGCAGCCGCAACCGGTTGGTGCGCAAGGCCAGTTC
>Ga0316222_1001070_pt1 | contig 35838 bp, 33 predicted proteins | sample TBH18011metaG_FD_206008 | JGI IMG/M metagenome (GOLD analysis project Ga0316222, IMG submission 206008) | Freshwater microbial communities from Trout Bog Lake, Wisconsin, USA - TBH18011 | ecosystem: Environmental > Aquatic > Freshwater > Lake > Hypolimnion/Profundal zone | place: USA: Wisconsin... | reverse complement strand
TTGGAAAAGGGCTTCGAGCGCACCAGCCTGTGCCAGGTGGTGTGGCGCTCCAAGGGCTCGCGCAGCACCCTCTATGAGCAGTTTGGCAACAAGGAGGGCCTGCTAAAGGCGATGATCGAGGCCGCCTGCGAGCGGGTGTGGGAGGTGATCGACACCGATGCCGACAGCCCGCCCTTAAGCGAGGATTCCCTGGTCGATCTCGGATTGCGCATCGTCGATGCCGCCCTCGCGCCCAACGCGGTCGCCGTCTTTCGCATCGTCACCGCCGAGGGCCCCCGCGTCCCCGGCATTGCCGAGCACTTCTTCGACAGCGGCCCGCGCATCCTGCAAGAGCGCCTAGCCGAGCGCTTCCGCAAGGCGCCGACGGACGTCACCGGCTCGCCCGAGCAGATGGCCAAGGTCTTCCTCGGCGCTGTCCTTGGCGATTTCCACTTCCGCGTGGTCGTCGGCCTTGCCCCCGGCCCCTGCCCCGAGGAGACCGATGCCTATGTCCGGGTGGCGGTGCGGATATTCCTGCAAGGGATTGGACGGGGGCTGGTGTAGTTCGGGGGGATCAAGTCACCCCCGCGCCTTCTCTTCCCACCCGCCCCGTTCGGTCTGTTGGTAATAGACCAATTCGTGCCCCTCGGCCTTCCACTGCTTCCACCGCGCCCTGGCCGCCGCCACCGCGTCGGGATCGTTGCCGTCGAACAGGTCTAGGCAGCGGACATACGCCCCCACCGCCCCTGGCATCGCGCCGTCACAGGCCACCATAACGGTGGCGCCGTTGGGGTTTTCGTCGTGGTCGGTCAGCCAGACCGGCTGTGATTCCGGGTCGCCGTCGCGGGCCGAGCCGTGGGGGAGCCAGGATTCGTCGGTGTAGGTCCACAGCCGATCGTCCAGGAAGGCCGCTCGTTCCGCCGACCCGACCAGCACCACCACCCGCAGCCCGACCGCCAGCGCTTTTTCCAGCAGCTTGGGCAGCGCCTGTTCCAGCGGCAGGCGGGTCAGGTGGTAGAAACCGATCTGGGTCACGGCGGGCTATTTCTCCTCGTAATGATCGGCGACCAGCCGGTCGAGCAGGCGGACGCCGAAGGCGGTGGCGCCCTTGGGGCAGGTGGGCTTGTCCTTCTTGGACCAGGCCATGCCGGCGATATCGAGATGGGCCCAGGCGACGTCCTCGACGAAGCGCTTCAAGAACTGCGCTGCGGTGATGCTGCCGCCCTCGCGGCCACCGACATTCTTCATGTCGGCGATCTCGGACTTGATTTCCTTGTCATAGGCCTCGCCCATCGGCATCCGCCACACCTTCTCGCCCACCGCCTTGCCGGCGGCGGTGATTCGGGTGGCCAGATCGTCATCGCTGGCGAACAAGCCGGCATATTCATGCCCCAACGAAATGATGATCGCCCCGGTCAGGGTGGCCAGATCGATCACCGCTTTCGGCTTGAAGCGTTGCTGGGTGTAGGTCAGTGCGTCGGCCAGAACCAGCCGGCCTTCGGCGTCGGTGTTGATCACCTCGATGGTTTGACCACTCATCGAGGTCACCACGTCACCCGGCCGCTGGGCGGTCGAGGACGGCATGTTTTCGACCAGTCCGACGATGCCGACCACATTGGCCGCCGCCTTGCGCCCGGCCAGCGCCCGCATGGCGCCGATCACCGCGCCGGCCCCGGCCATGTCCCACTTCATCTCCTCCATGCCCTGGCCGGGCTTCAAGGAGATGCCGCCGGAATCAAAGGTGACGCCCTTGCCGACCAAAGCCAGCGGGGCGGCGTTACGGTCCTTGGCTCCGTTCCAGCGCATCACCACCAACTGGCTTTCCCGCGCCGAGCCCTGGCCAACGCCGAGCAGCGCCCCCATGCCCAGTTTCTTCATCTGCTTTTCGCCCAGCACCTCGACCTCGACGCCGATCGCGGCCAGCTTCTTGGCCTCGTCGGCCAAGCTTTCCGGGTGGATAATGTTGGCCGGCTCGCTGACCAGATCGCGGGCCAGGAAGACGCCATCGGCGATCTGATCTAGCGGAGCGAAGGCAGCTTTGGCCGCCGCCGAGTCCTCGGTGGCCACAACCAGCTTCTTCAAGGACGGCTTGTCCTCGCTCTTCCGCTTGGTCTGGTACTTGTCGAACTCATAGCTGCGCAAACGGGCACCCTGCGCCACGTTTGCGGCGAATTCGGCGGCGCTCAACTTCAGACCCTCGACAACATCGACGGCCACCCAGGCCTGGACCTCGCCCGAGCTGCCCAGTTGCGCCACCAAAGTGCCGCCAAAGCCTTGCGCTGCCAGGGAATCCACCGTCTCGGGCTTGCCCAAGCCGATCAGCAGCACCCGGCTGAATTTCAGTCCAGCCGGCGCCAGCAGCGCCAAAATCTGGTCGCGCTTGCCGTCGAAGCGGCTGGCGGCGATGGCGCGGATCAGCGCACCGCCACTCTGTGCGTCAAGGCTGGCGGCACTGGGGGTCAACACCTTGCCTTCGAGCACGCCGACGACCACGGCGCCCCCATTCGGCGGCTGGGGTTTGGCGAAGGTGATCTTCATGGGCGGCATCCCTCATCGGCGTTGGTGACCGCCCCAATGTAGCGATCCCGACGAGGAAGAAAAGGGACTAGGCTTCGGCGTCGAGGGTTTCGCGCGGCGCGCGGGCCTCGGCCGACAGCAGGAACACCAGCCCGCCCGGCAACGCCGTCACCACACTGACCGCGAAGAACACCAGGGACAGCAGCACCGCCGATTCGTGGCTAAGGCCAACGAAGCCGAACACGGTGGCCATGGCGGTTTCACGCACGCCGAGACCGCCGATTGAGATTGGCAGGGTGGTGATCAAGATCACCGGGGGAAACAGCACCAGGCAATCAACCAGCCCGACCGGCAACCCCAGGCCCTTGGCCAGCACCCACAGACTGACCGCCAGATTGATGTGGCCAATGACCGCCACAGTCAGGGTGCCGATGCTCCAGAACGGGGAAAAGAACAAGGTGCGGGTATCGCCGGCCAGATGGCCGAGGGCGCGAAACAGCCGCCAGCGCCCCCAGGATAGCGGCAGACGATCCAGCACCGACAAGACCAGAATGCCGGCGATGCACACCACCAACAGCGCCGGGAACACCCAGGCGCCGGGAATGTCAGCGGCGCGGGCCAGCAGCAGCGGCTCGGTGACCACCACCAGCACCACCAGGCCCAGCACGGTGACACCGCGCTCCAACATCACCGAATTGACCGAGGCGGTCAGCGACAGCCCAGCCCGGCGCGAGAAGAACATGCGCATGGCGTCGCCGCCCATGGTGGTGACCAGGGTGAAGAACAGCCCCATGTAATAGACGGCAAGAGTGCGAACCGCCGAGAAATGCCCGCCCAGCGCCCGCAACACCATGCCCCAGCGCACCGCGCCCAGCATGATTTGCGCCAGCATCAGCGCCATGGCGACGGCCAGCGTCCACGGCTCAATCGACTTGGCCTGCCCCCAGGCGCCGGCGAAATCGACCTTGCGCATCACCCACCAGATCGCCAGGCCGGAAACGCAAGCCTTGATCAGCCAAGGCAAATACCGCTTAACCATCGTGCTCGGCACCACCCATTGCGAAGGGCCGAAGCTTTAGCACGATTTATCCGCCAGTGACCATCGTCGCTTCGTCTCAACCCTGTAACCGCACCGGCTGCCGCCTGCGGCCCCAGGTGCCTGGGGCCGGTTCGAACCTTCCGGCAAGGGGGGTGCCACAGGCCCGGCAACGACCATCCTCGTCCAGGCCCCAGGTCGATAACTCGTACCAGTCACGGCCGATCAGCAACGCCCCGCAGCCGTGGCACCACGTGCTGCCGCCATTCGCGTCCTGGACATTGCCGGTATAGACGTGGCGTATCCCGTTGGCCTTGGCGATTGAGCGGGCGCGAGACAGGATTCCGCCCTCGGTATGGGGTTTGTCCGCCATCTTCCAATCGGGATGGAACGCGCTGAAATGCACCGGCACGTCAGGGCCGAGAGACTCGACCACCCAGCGGCTGATGGAATCGATCTCGGACTCAGAATCGTTTTCCCCCGGAATCAGCAAGGTGGTGATCTCGAACCACACCTTGGTGTGGTGCTTCAGGTAAAGCAGGGTGTCCAGCACCGCGCCCAGATGCCCGCCGCAGATAGTCCGGTAGAAATCCTCGGTAAAGGCCTTGAGATCAACATTGGCGGCATCCATCTCGGCGAAGAACTCCGCCCCGGCCTTTGGCGTGATGTAACCGGCAGTCACCGCCACCGTCTTGATCCCCAGCGCCCGGCAGGCCCGCGCCGTATCGACGGCGTATTCCAGGAAGATCACCGGGTCGTTATAGGTGAAGGCCACCGAACGACAGCCCAGCGCCTTAGCCGCCTGGGCAATCCGCTCGGGCGGTGCGCCATCGACCAGCCGGTCGAACTCGCGCGCCTTGGAGATGTCCCAGTTCTGGCAGAACTTACAGGTCAAATTGCAGCCGGCTGTGCCGAAGGACAGGACCGGGGTGCCGGGCAGGAAATGATTGAGCGGCTTCTTCTCGATGGGGTCGATGCAGAAGCCCGAGGAACGGCCATAGGTGGTCAGCACCATTTGCTCGCCAACGCGGGCGCGCACGAAACACAGACCGCGCTGGCCATCGGCCAGTTTGCAGGCGCGCGGACAGACATCGCACTGGATGCGGCCGTCTTCCTGCCGATGCCAATGCCGCGCGGGAAAATGCGAACCCTCTACGTTGGTGGTCATGGGGATAGGGTACTCCCGGCGGGCGCGGCGGTTCAATGCCTGGGCAAATGTTGGACAAATTGACAACATCTCGGCCCGATGGTACAAACTCCAACATGAAGGCCGAACCACTCCTCCGTAACCGCCATCGAGTTGGCCTGGATGCCTTCGTGGAGATACGGGTGTGGCGGGTTCCGCAAAAAGTACGCGGCCCGGATCACCCATATAAATATTCCCTAGCCTATGTGGTCGCCGGGAAGTGTGTGCTCCGCTATGACAACGAAGCTGGCAAAGGCGATCACAGGCGCTTTGGCGTAAACGAAGCGCCGTATACCTTCACCACGCCGACGCAATTGCTGGCGGATTTCTGGTTCGACGTAGACCACTGGAGGCCCGAGTGAACACCGTGACTCTCTCCGTCGCCAGCCGCGAAGACGTGACGCGGCGCTCCTTGGCCGCCTTCGCCGGCCAGCCCCAGGGAGCGCACATCTCTTTCGCGTCGATCGAATTGTTGTGGCGAACCCTGACCACCAAGCGCTGGGAGCTGCTCAAGACCATGACCGGGCAAGGCCCCCTGACCATCCGAGAGGTCGCCCGTCGGGTCGGGCGCGATGTGAAGGCGGTCCATGGCGACGTCCATGTCCTGCTGGGAGCGGGCGTGTTGGAACGCACCGAGGATGGCCGCATTGTTTTCCCCTACGATTCCGTCCATGTCGATTTCACCTTGACCAAGGCTGCGTAAAGCCCCCCCTTGCCGCAGGAGGCCGCCTCCGTGACTGCCATCCGTCCCGCCGCCATTGCCGGCTCCTTCTATCCCGCCGATGCTGGCGAGCTAGAGCGCCAATTGCGCCAATACCTTGATCAGGCCGCTGCGGCGTTGCCCGCCGACGCCCCGGTGCCCAAGGCGATCATCGCGCCCCATGCCGGCACCATTTATTCCGGTCCGGTGGCCGCATCGGCCTATGTCCGCCTGGCCCCGGCCAAGGGAACCATCACGCGGGTGGTGCTGATCGGGCCGTCGCACCGGGTCGCTTTTCGCGGCCTGGCTCTCGGCACCGTCGAGGCCTGGCGGACGCCGCTGGGGCTGGTGCCGATTGATCGCGCCGGCTTGGCCCGGCTGGCCGGACTGCCCTCGATCGGCACTCTGGATGCCGCCCACGCCCAGGAGCATTCGCTGGAAATCCACGTGCCCTTCCTGCAAATGGTGCTGGGCGAGTTCCAATTGCTGCCGGTGGTGGCCGGCGACGCTACCGCCGAGGACGTGGCCGCCCTGCTCGACGCCCTGTGGGGCGGGCCAGAGACGGCCATCGTCATCTCCACCGATCTGTCCCACTTCCTCGATTACGGCACCTGCCGCCAGACGGATGCGGCCACCGTGGCCGCCATCGAACGCCTCGAAGGCGAAGCGCTGGGACGCGATAGCGCCTGCGGCCGCGTGCCGGTTAGCGGCATGCTGCTGACCGCCAAGCGGCGCGGCATGAGCATCGAAACCCTAGATGTGCGCAATTCCGGAGACACCGCCGGCCCCAAGGACCGGGTGGTTGGCTATGGCAGTTGGGCCTTGTTCGAGCCGGAGGTGAAATCCCACCCGCTCGCCGCGCCCTTGCTGGCCTTGGCCAAGGACTCGATCGCCCACGGCCTGGCCCATGGCAAGCCCAAACCGGCCGAGCGTGCCAGCGGTGCCCTGGCCGCCCCCGGCGCGGTCTTCGTCACCCTCAAGCTGGGCGGGCAGTTGCGCGGCTGCATCGGCTCGCCGATGGCCTGGCGGCCGCTGATCGAGGACGTGCTCGACAATTCCTTCAAAGCCGCCTTCCACGACCCGCGCTTCCCGCCGCTCAAACCCGAGGAATGGCCCCAGGTGTCACTGTCGGTGTCACTGCTGACGCCGCCGGTGGCCATGACCATCGTGAGCGAGGCCGATCTGCTGGAGCAATTGCGCCCCGGCATCGACGGCCTGATCATCGAGGATGGCGGTCGCCGCGCCCTGTTCCTGCCCAGCGTCTGGGAGCAACTGCCCGACAAGCGCCAATTCCTCGGCCACCTCAAGCAGAAGGCAGGCATGGCCCCCGAACACTGGTCACCCGGCTTCAAGGCCAGCCGCTTTGAAGCGGTGGAAATGCGTTAGAAAGGATGATCCTTTGACATTCGATTTCCTGCTCCCCGGCCTGGAAGCGCTGGCGCGCCAAGCCGGTGCCGTCATCCTTGATATCTATCACAGCGATTTCGCGGTCGAGACCAAGTCCGACGATTCGCCGGTCACCGAAGCCGATCGCCGTGCCGAGGCGTTGATCCTGCCCGGCCTGGCCGCACTGCTGCCTGGCGTGCCGGCAATCGCCGAGGAGGAAGTCGCCGCTGGCCGCATCCCCGATATCGGCGACGGCCGCTTCTGGCTGATCGATCCGGTCGATGGCACCAAGGAATTCATCAAGCGCAATGGCGAATTCACCGTCAACATCGCCCTAATCGCCGATGGCATTCCGGTCGCCGGGGTGGTGTTGGCCCCGGCCCAAGGCAAAATGTGGTCGGGTGCCCTTGGCCACGGCGCCAGCATGGTCGATGCCGATGGAAGCCGCCGGACCATTTCCTGCCGGCGGCCGCCGGCCAGCGGTGCGGTGGTGCTGACCAGCCGCTCGCACCGCAATCCCGACTCGCTTGATCGCTGGATGGCGGCACTCGACCGGCCGGTGTTGGACTTCGCCGGCTCGTCATTGAAGCTGTGCAAGGTCGCCGAGGGCGTCGCCGATTACTATCCCCGCTTCGGCCCCACCTCGGAATGGGACGTGGCGGCGGGCCACGCAGTGCTGCTGGCGGCTGGTGGCGAGTTGGTCACCTTCGACGACGCGCCCCTGGCCTATTCCAAGCCACGTTTCCTCAATTCCGACTTCCTGGCGCGGGCCAAGACTGGATGAGCGTTTTCAGCGACGCTCCAGCGGAGCGTCGTCTCGCCATTCGCCGTTAAAAACGGTCCCGTTGGTCCAATAGTAGATCCCGTGGCCGTTCCTTTTGCCGTTCAGCCATTGGCCATTGTAGTAATTGCCGTTGGCCCAGGTGAACTCGCCGTGGCCGGTGCGTTGGTCGTCCTGCCAATCGCCGTCGTAAACGTCGCCATTGGCCCAGGTGTAACGGCCGGTGCCGTTGGGATTTCCGGCCAAGAACTCGCCGACATAGCGATCCCGCCCCCCGGCCTCGCCACGGCCTTCGGCCCAACCATCCTTGCAGCCACCGCGATAGGTTCCAGCCAGATCGGGGTCGCGCACTTTGCAGGAGGACGCATCCGCCGCCAGCGCCACCGAGGCGGCGAAGACCAACGGCATCAGGACGACAGCGAGATGGCGCATCGCATCATTCTCCCAACCTTGAATTCCAGCCTTCGCGCCAGTCTATCCGACCCGGTCCGTTTGAGCTATCATTCCTGCAAAATATGGCATTAGACCATACAGGGAGAGCTCCCATGATCCAATCCATCGCCAAATTCTTCACCAATGTCGTCCATCGCTATCTTCCCGATCCGCTGATCTTCGCCATTCTGCTGACGATACTGGTGTTCGGCCTAGCCCTTGGCCTGACGCCGAAGGGTCCGGTGGAGATGATCACACTCTGGGGCGACGGATTCTGGAACCTGTTGCGCTTCTCGATGGAAATGGCCCTGGTGCTGGTCACCGGCCACGCTTTGGCCAGTTCCGGCCCGGTGCGGAGCGGCATGTCGGCCTTGGCCTCACTGGCCACCACCCCGGCCCAAGGGGTGATGCTGGTCACTTTCGTCTCGGCGGTGGCCTGCGTGCTCAATTGGGGCTTTGGCCTGGTGGTCGGCGCCATGTTCGCCCGCGAGGTGGCCCGGCGGGTTCATCATGTCGATTACCGCCTGCTGATCGCCTCGGCCTATATCGGCTTCCTGACCTGGCATGGCGGCCTGTCCGGCTCGGTGCCGCTGGTGGCGGCGACCAAGGGCAACCCCATGGACAAGGCGATCGGGCTGATCCCGATTTCCGACACCCTGTTCACCGGCTACAACATCTTCGTCACCGTGGCCCTGATCGTCACCCTGCCCTTCCTGACCCGGCTGATGATGCCCAAGCCCGAGGACGTGGTGGCGGTCGATCCCGCCCTGCTGCGCGAGGACGGCGCCATCCTGCCCCGCGTGCTGGGGCCTGAGTCCACCATCGCCGAACGGCTGGAGGAAAGCCGCCTGCTGTCGCTGCTGGTCTCCGGGATGGTGGTGGCCTATCTGGGCATCCGCTTCTCCACCAAGGGCGTCAATATCGACATCGACACCGTCAATTTGATCTTCCTGGCCGCCGGCATCCTGCTCCATCGCACGCCCATGGCCTATGCCCGCGCCGTCAGCGCCGCCGCCAGGGGCACCGCCGGGATCATGATCCAATTCCCCTTCTATGCCGGTATCCAGATGATGATGGATCAATCCGGCCTGGGCGGCATCATCACCAACGCCTTCGTGGCGGTGGCCACCAAGGACACCTTCCCCTTCCTGGCCTTCCTTAGTTCCGGCCTGGTCAATCTGGCGGTGCCGTCGGGCGGCGGCCATTGGGTGGTCCAGGGGCCGTTCGTGATGCCCGCCGCCAAGGCGCTGGGCGTCGATTTGGGCAAGGCGGCGATGGCCATCGCCTATGGCGAGGCCTGGATGAACATGGCCCAACCCTTCTGGGCGCTGCCCGCTTTGGCCATCGCCGGCCTCGGCGTGCGCGACATCATGGGCTATTGCGTCACCGCGCTTTTGTTCTCGGGGCTGATCTTCGGCGCGGCGATGTTGTTTTAGGTTGTGGCGCACTTTCATCCCGAGCGAAGAGAGGGATATTTCTCACTACGGCGTCTGACGCCAGTGCGTGAAATATCCCTCGTCGCTGCGCTCTGTCGGGATGACAGGACCTAGTCGTCCGCGATCCGTTCGGCGAAGCGCATCACCGTGGTGGGGTGGACGCCGAACTCGCGGGCCAGCGAGGCGAAGGAGCGGCCGAGATCAAGCTGGGCGCGCACCTGCTCCAGGTGCGCCGCAGTGAGCTTGCGGGGGCGGCCGGGGCGGATGCCGCGCGCCACCGCCTCGATCCGACCGACCTTGATCTTGCGTTCGGCCGCCCGGCACTCGTAATCGGCCAAAGCGATCAGAATGCGGCGCGCAGCGGGGGTGGCGGTATCGATTTTCTCGGCCACCAGCCGCAAGGTCGCAGATTTGCGGTGAACCTGATCGACGATCATCAACAGCCCACGCAGGCTGGCCACCATGCACTCAATCGACGGCGACACCAGCACGTCGTCAGAGCCCAGCGCCGCCAATGCCCGGTTGAGCCCGCTCCGCGTCGCCCCCTCATCGACCTCGATGCGAAGACAGCGCTGGGCGCGCAGAATGGCGGCCGGGGAGCCACCGCCCTGGGCGGGCTGGTCGGGCAATTGGCGGAAATATCCGATGATCATGGCCGGCCGAGTATGCCGAGGCCGCGGGTGATTGCAAACCCCCATTTCGCAGATGGATTTCGCACGACATCCCTGGGGGGAGCAATCCACTCAGAGGCCGCAGACGGCCGGCGCCCGCCATTTTTGCACGTGTTTTTCGCACGCTGCGCGCCAACCCCACCGCGCTCATCGAAGGATCGACCGGCACTCCGGTCTTCACCTGATCTGCAACGACTCACGCCCTATTTTCGCATGGTGATTTCGCAATGACCCAGGGGGATGGCTACCAGTTCCCACTGGCGCACGGAACCACCGGAAACCCAACATTTGCAGTGATATTTCGCACGATTTTTTCGCCGAGTACTACACTTAAATTCTGGTTTAATCATATTGACACTTGGGTTGTGACCCGACACTGTGACAATCTGATTAGCCCCGGGGGGGGTACCCTTGACAAGTCTGCAACTCGCACCATCCCCACCGCTCTGCAGGGCGCGGCGTCAAACGGCTGCTTGAGGAAGGTACGACCATGTCTCTCACGGTAAAGGCTCGGATCTGGAGCGGATTTCTCACAATTCTCGCTGTTCTGGCCCTCATCGCGGTGATGAGTCACCTTGGCTTGATCAGAATCGGCGGCAATGTCGATGAACTGGCGCGAGTTGGCGGCAACACGGTCCGCATCCTGACCATCGACCGCGAGGTCGCCGGCCTGCGCCGCAACGTCCTCTTGCTGACCGGCGGCAACGGCGAGCCCAAGGCGATGGACCGCATCCGTGAGTTGGAGACCGCGCTCAAGGCGGACCTTAGCGCCGCCCTCGCCGAGACTCAGGACGCCGACCGCAAGGCTCTGCTTGAAAGCATGCGGGGATTGTTCGAACGCTACGCAGCCAATATCGACAAGGTCGCCGCCTTGCGCACCAGTCGCGACGCGGCACTGAACGAACGGCTTAATCCGACGGGATCGAGCATGCGGGAGCGCATCACCTCCCTGCTCGACGCCACCATGGCGATCAGGGACTTCGAGAACGCGGCCATCATCGGTAAGGCCCAGGAGCAGCTCATGCTGGGGCGCATCAACGCGCTCCGCTTCCTGGCCCAGCCCTCCGAAAAGCTTTCCGGGGAAGCCACCGGGCAATTCGCCAAAGCCGAGGCGGCGCTGAAGGACCAATTGGCCCACGAGAAAGATACCGGACGCCGCCGGGAAACCGAGCAAGTCCTTCAGATGTTGCCGACCTACACCGCCGCCTTCGGCGAAATCGCCGCTGCCACCTTCGAGATGGACCGCATCGTTCGCAAGGAAAATGCCGAAATCGCCGCCCAGCTCAACGAGGGCGCTGGCAAGGTCAAGGAGCTTGAACTGAAGCAGTTCAACACCCTTCAGACCGACACCAAGGACACCGTCGGGTCACAAAAGGCCACCTCGTCGATCCTGTCTTCCCTGGCGGTGGCGCTGGGCTTGGCCTTCGCCGCTCTGATCGCCCGTTCGATCCTGGGGCCAATGGCGGCAATGACTGGAGCCATGGGGCATCTGGCGGACGGCCGGCTTGAAACCGAGATCCCAGCGCTGGGACGGAGCGACGAAATCGGCGAGATGGCCCAGGCCGTCCAGGTGTTCAAGCAGAGCGCCATCGACAAGAAGCGGATGGAGGAGGAGCAACGCGCCGCCGAGGCCGCCCAGCGGCTGGCCGAGGAAGAGCAGCGCAAGCGCGAAGCGGCCATCGTCGCCGAAGTCGCCGAAGTGGCCAAGGCGGCCAGCGGCGGCGACCTTGACCGCCGCATTGATCTGACCGGCAAGGATGGCTTCCTGCTCAATCTGTGCGAGGGCGTCAACAATCTGGTTTCGCTGACCGGGGTGGCCTTGAAGGACGTGGCCCAGGTGTTGGCCTCGGTCGCAGAGGGCGACCTGACCAAACGCATCACCAACATCTATGGCGGACTGTTCGATCAGTTGAAGAGCGACGTCAACAAGACCGCCGACAAGCTGTTCGAGATGGTCACCAACATCAATTCCTCGGCCCGCCAAATCGCCGGTGCAGCCGGGGAAGTGGCTGCCGGCTCGCAGGATCTGTCGGAGCGGTCGGAACAGCAGGCCAGCGCGCTGGAGGAAACCGCCGCCTCGATGGAAGAACTGGCGGCGACGGTGCGCTCCAACGCCACCAATGCCCAGCAAGCCAATCAATTAGCGGCAGGCGCCCGCGAGGTTGCGGCTGGCGGTGGCCAGGTGGTGGCCGATGCGGTGGCGGCCATGGGGCGGATCGAGGAATCCTCCCAGAAAATCGGCGATATCGTCGGCATGATCGACGAGATCGCCTTCCAGACCAACCTGCTGGCCTTGAATGCCGCGGTTGAAGCGGCCCGCGCCGGCGATGCCGGCAAGGGCTTCGCGGTGGTGGCCCAAGAGGTGCGCAACCTGGCCCAGCGTTCGGCCCAGGCCTCCAAGGAGATCAAGGTGCTGATCTCGGAAAGCGGCCGCGAGGTCAGCAGTGGCGCCGATCTGGTCAAGGGCGCCGGCAAGACCTTGGACGAAATTCTTGGCTCGGTAAAACGGGTGGCCGACATCGTCGGCGAAATCGCCGCCGCCTCGGCCGAGCAGGCTTCTGGCATCGACCAGGTCAATTCGGCCGTCACCCAGATGGACGAGATGACCCAGCAGAACGCCGCGTTGGTCGAGGAATCGGCCGCCGCCGCCCATGCCCTGGAAGACCAATCGGGCGAGCTGACCCGCCTGATGGCATTCTTCAATGTCGGTGGCCAGAGCGCCCAGCCCGTGGCGGCCTAGCCGCCGGCGACCAGGATTGGGCGGAGTTCTGAGGGGCCGAGTACATATCGCGCGCCGCCCCCAATCGTCACCCCCGCGAAGGCGCATAGGCGATTCACACATATTATTGTTGCACATCAACAGGTTCCGTCATGGTTGGGCTTGACCCGGCCATCCACGTGGTAGGGCACATCAAACGATTTCGGTGCCGAACGGCGTGGATGCCCGGAACAAGTCCACACATGACGATGGTTCTGTTTGGGCGTGGCGATACATTTTCAAGCTCTGAGTGCTTCCCCCCCGGCCAGCAAATCCCTTAAAATCGGCGGATGGTCGCCCTCATCCAGCCCGCCAATGCCGAAACCATCGCCGCAGCCGGTCGCCTGTTGGCAGAAGGTCAATTAGTGGCCTTCCCCACCGAGACCGTCTACGGGCTGGGCGCCGATGCCGGCTGCGACCGGGCGGTAGCCGCCATTTTTGCCGCCAAGGGCCGGCCGCGCTTCAACCCTCTGATCATCCATGTCGCCGAAGCGACCGAGGCTGAAGCGCTGGTCGCGGTCGATGACCGCGCCCGCCACCTGATGGCCCGCTTCTGGCCGGGACCGCTGACCCTGGTGCTGGCGCGTCGATCAGATGCGCCGGTGTCGCTGTTGGCCTCGGCCGGGCTCGACAGCCTGGCGGTGCGCCTGCCCGACCACCCGGTGGCCCGTGCCCTGATCCGGGCGGCAGGGCGACCGCTGGCGGCGCCCTCGGCCAATCGCTCGGGGAGGGTCAGCCCCACCGAGGCCGCCCATGTTGCCGCCTGCCTAGGCGGAAAACCGGCGATGATTCTGGATGGCGGCCCCTGCCGGGTCGGCGTGGAATCCACCGTGCTGGACCTCACTGGCCTCCACCCAACCCTGTTGCGACCGGGCGGCGTCTCGGTCGAGGATCTGACCAACGCATTGGGGGAAGAGCCGCACGCGCCGCCCTCCGATGTCGGCGTCAAGGCTCCCGGCATGCTCGACAGCCACTATGCTCCAGGCCTGCCGGTTCGCCTGGGCGCCCGCGCCGCCGAACCGGGCGAGGCGCTGCTGGCCTTTGGCCCGGTTTCCGGCGCGGCCACCCTCAATCTGTCGCCATCGGGCGATCTGGAAGAGGCGGCGGCCAATTTGTTCGCCATGCTGCGCGGCCTTGATCGCCCCGAATTCAGCGCCATCGCGGTGGCGCCCATCCCCCGCCACGGCCTTGGCCTGGCCATCAATGACCGGCTACGCCGAGCCGCCTCACCCCGTCCGGAGGGCCAGTCTTGACGGTTATCGAACGTCTTGCCGGCTTGGTCGGCGAGTCCAATTGCCTGCACGCGGCAGCCGACATCGCCCCCTATCTGGTGGAAACCCGCGGTCTTTATCGCGGCCGCGCCCTAGCGGTGGTTCGCCCCGGCTCAACCGCCGAAGTGGTCCAAGTGGTGCGGCTGTGCGGCGCCGAGCATCTGGCCATCGTGCCCCAAGGCGGCAATACCGGCCTGTGCGGCGGCGGTGTTCCGCCCGAACACGGCCGTGCGGTGGTCATCTCGACCGAGCGACTCAACCGCATCCGTTCACTTGATCCGATCGACTTCACCCTAACCGCCGAAGCCGGTTGCGTGCTGGCCACTCTGCAAGACGCCGCCGACGATGCCGGATGTTTGTTTCCCCTCAGCATGGCCTCGGAGGGGAGCTGTCGCATCGGCGGCAATCTCTCGACCAATGCCGGCGGGACCAATGTATTGCGCTATGGCAATGCCCGCGATCAGGTGCTGGGCCTGGAAGTGGTCCTGCCCGATGGCCGTGTCTGGAACGGCCTGCGGGCGCTTCGCAAGGACAACACCGGCTACGACCTTAAGCAGCTTTTCATCGGCGCCGAGGGCACACTGGGCATTATCACCGCCGCCGTGCTGAAGCTGTTTCCCAAGCCCCGCGAAATCCACACCGCCCTCATTGCCATTCCCGACCCCGCCGCAGCCACCGCCATCCTGGTTGCCGCCCGCGAAGCCAGCGGCGATGCCGTCACTGCCTGCGAGTTGATCCCACGCATCGGCCTCGACCTTGATTTCGCCCATCTGCCCGGCCTGCGCGACCCCTTCGACCGCCCCCATCCCTGGTATTTGCTGCTGGAATTGTCGTCGTCGCGGCCCGGCGGCCTGCGCGACGCCTTGGAATCGGTGCTGCACGCGGCATTGGATCGGGGCGGCGCCCTTGACGCCGTGTTGGCCGAATCGGGCGACCAGCGCAAGGCGCTGTGGCGGCTTCGGGAAAGCGTGCCGGAGGCCCAGCGATTGGAAGGGGCCAGCATCAAGCACGACATCGCGGTGGCCCCCTCGCGGGTCGCCGAGTTGATCCACCGCGCCACCTTAGCCGCCGAGGAGACTTTGCCGGGAGTACGGGTGGTGGCCTTCGGCCATCTCGGCGACGGCAACATCCACTTCAACCTCAGTCAGCCAGTCGGTGCCGAGCCTCAGCCGTTCCTGGCCGAGTGGGAGCGGATCAGCCACATCATCCACGATATCGTCGTCGCCATGGACGGCAGCATCTCGGCCGAGCACGGCATCGGCCGGCTCAAAATCGGCGAATTGGCCCGCACCAAGTCCGAGGTCGAGATCGAATTAATGCGCCGCATCAAGGCCGCCTTCGACCCCGCCGGAATCATGAATCCCGGCAAGGTGGTTCCTTAGCCAGCAAGGTTCCGATTCCCTTTGTTCGATGCCGGGACAGATGTGTATTATCCGGCCGATGACGGGGATCACGCGGTACGTATTGCGCCAGTTGACGGTGGGGATGATCTTCGTCTCCGCCGCGCTGGCCTGTGTGATCTGGCTGACCCAGTCGTTGCGCTTTGTCGAGATGATCGTCAACAAGGGCTTGTCGCTCGGCACCTTCCTGTCCTTGACGCTGCTGCTGATGCCCAGCTTCCTGGTGGTCATCGTCCCGATCTCGCTGTTCGCGGTGGTGCTGTTCACCTACAACAAGCTGACGTCTGATCGGGAATTGGTGGTGATGCGCTCGGCGGGATTGAGCCACTGGGCGCTGGCGCGACCGGCTCTCATTCTGGGCCTGGCCAGCACGGTGTTGAGCTTCGCCCTGTCGCTGTGGATCATCCCGCGCACCATGGAATCGTTCCACGAGATGCAGTGGGCCATCCGCAACGATATCAGCGGTCTGCTGCTGCAAGAGGGTTCGTTCAACAAATTCGGCGACGGCGTCACCGTCTACGTCCGGTCGCGCAGTTCCGACGGTGAATTGCTGGGCCTGTTGGTCCATGACCGCCGAATCCCCGCCAAGCCGGTGACGATGGTAGCCGAGCGCGGTGCCCTGGTTTACACCGATGCCGGCCCCCGCATCCTGATGGTCAATGGCAACCGCCAGCAATTGGAACGAGACAGCGGCAAATTGTCACTGCTCTATTTCGACAGCTATACCGTCGATTTCGCCATCGCCACCGGCTCCAACGGCGCCCGTTCCCGCGACGCCCGCGAGCAACCGCTATCCTTCCTGCTCACCGCCACTGAAGGCAAGCTGGGACCGGCCGAATATCGGCGGGCCAAGGTCGAATTGCATCAGCGTTTCACTTCGCCGCTTTACAATCTTGGCTTCGTCATTGTTGCCTTGGCGGCGCTGCTGCCGGCCTCGTTCAATCGCCGCGGCCAGGGTGCCCAGATCTTGGCGTCCATCGGGGTGATGGTGGTCATGGAGGCATTGTCGTTAGGGACCTCGAACCTGGCGACCGCCAGCCTGGCCTTCACCCCCGCAATGTATGCCGCAGCCCTGGCGCCAATCGCCATTGGCGCCTGGGTGCTGAATGGCGGCCACGGCTGGCGTCGGTCGCGCTCGCCGCTGCCGGCTTCGGCGTGAGGGAGGCCAGGTTGCGCAAGATCGTCGTCGCCGCCGCCGCCATCGCTACCGCCCATCCCGCCTGGGCGGAAGGCACCTTGTTCAACCATCCCTGGCCAGAGGCCGGGGGCTGGGGGCAAGCCTGGGGCGATGAAGATTCTCCGCCGCAACCATCGGCGCCAGTCTCGCGCCCCCCCTTGCCCGCACCCGCCCCCGTCGTCAATGCGCCGCCGCCCCCGGTCCCAGTCAGCGCGCCTGCCGTGATGGCGCCGCCTCGGCCGACGCGCCCCTTACCGCCGGCCATCACCACCTTCGATCCTCGCTCAATCACCCGTCCGGCGGCGCTGGACCAGACCAAGGAACGGGACAACGACCAACCCGTCCACATCACCGCCGATCAGATCGTCCATGACAACGATTTGGGCGTGGTCACCGCCAAAGGCCGGGTCGAAATCGCTCAGGCTGGCCGCACGCTCAGTGCCGACGTGGTCAGCTACAATTTAAAGCAGGACGTCATCACCTCGTCGGGGAACGTGGTGATGACCGAGGCCACCGGCGAAGTCACCTTCGCCGACTACTTCGAGCTGACCGGCGATTTCAAGAATGGCGTAGCCCACGAGATCAAGGTCCTGCTGGCCGATCACTCGCGCTTGGCCGCCGCCTCGGCGACCCGCGTCGGCGGCACCCGCACAGATTTCGACAAGGCGGTCTATACGCCGTGCGAGCCGTGCCGCGACCATCCCGAACGGGTGCCGCTATGGCAGGCCAAGGCCGAGCGGGTCACCCACAATCAGGACGAACAAAGGGTCGAGTACCGCGACGTCTGGATGGAAATCGACGGTATCCCGGTGGCCTACACCCCCTATCTGTCCCACCCCGACCCCACCGTGAAGCGGCGCAGCGGTTTCTTGACGCCGACCATCGGCAATAGCAGCAGCCTGGGCGCTGCCGTGAGCACGCCCTATTATTTTGTTCTCAGCGATCAGGAGGATTTGACCTTCAGCCCGCGCTGGCTGTTGAGCAACCCGTCCAGCACCGCCACCTCAACCTATGAAGCGCCTGACAATGTCGGCGATTCGGCGTTGCAACATGTGGTCCTGGCCGGCGAGCATCGCTGGGCCGGCGCTTACGGCCAGGCCAAGACCGTCGGCAGCCTGACCGCCGACCGCGCCAATGGCGATCTTCGCGGCCATGTCGATTCGGTCGGCGTCTTCGACCTCGACCACAACTGGCGCAGTGGCTGGGACATCCAGCGCCAGAGCGACGACACCTATGCCAATGTCTACGGCTATCGCATTCCCATGGACAAGCCGTGGCTGACGTCCAGGCTGTATGCCGAGGATTTCGGCCGCCGCGACTACTCGGTGGTCGAGGGCTTCGCCTTCCAAGGCGTCACCAATACCGACGACAACATCGACAAATCGCCATTGGTCCTACCCCACCTGGCCTATAGCCATATCAGCATGCCGGATCGCTGGGGCGGCACCTGGCATCTCGACGGAGACGCCCTGGCCTATACCCGGGTCGAAGGCACCAGCGCCGACCGCCTGTCGCAGCAGATCGGCTGGACCCGTCCGTTGACCACGTCGCTTGGCGACCAATACACCTTCACCACCTCGGTTCGCGCTGATGGTTTCCACAGCGATGCATTGCCCCAGGTGGGATCGGCCGAGACCGGGCGAGTCTATCCCACCGTCGCCACCAACTGGCGCTTCCCCTTCATCAACGAATCATCGACGCTGCCGCAGGTGATCACGCCGATGGCGATGGTGGCCTACAGCCCGGTCGGCGGCAACAGCATGAAGATGCCCAACGAGGACTCGTCCGATTTCGAGTTGGACGAGATCAACGTCTTCCGCCCCAATCGCCTGCCCGGACTTGACCGCGTCGAGGGTGGCCTGCGCGGCGCCTATGGCTTCCGCTATGCCGCCTATCCCTATCGCGGCGGGCAGGTGACCGCCCAGCTCGCCCAGGGCTGGCGCCAGCACACCGACGCGACCTTCGCCCCGGATAGCGGCTTCGCCGACAATCTGTCCGATTATCTGGGCAACGTTACCCTGTCGCCCGCCGCCAACGCCAATCTGTTCAACCGCTTCCGGCTGGATCACGATAACCTGCACACCGCGCGCGACGAGGTCGGCGTCAGCGCTGGACCCAAGGCGATCAACACCTCCCTCGCCTACGGCTATTTTGAAAAATCGGTTTCGACCGTCGATGAATCCGTCTTTCCCCGGCGGCACTATATCGCCGCCAGCGTCAATTCGGCGATCTCCCAGTTCTGGTCCTTCAATGCCGCTAGCAACTGGGATATGGCGCACAACGGAAACAACCTCGGCTGGGTTGCCAAGGCCATATATAACGACGAGTGCTTTGCCGTCACGACGAACTTTATAAGAAACCTAACAAGCGACCGGGACTACCTTGCTGGATATTCTGTCAGTCTAGTCCTCGTCTTCAAGACATTTGGCCAAGTCCCTCTCACCGCCTTCTAGGCAAGGATTTCGACGACATGAGCCCACGATTCCTCGCTTCATATCTGATCGCCGCCCTCGCCGTGGTCGCCACGTTTGGCGGACGACCGGCGGCGGCCCAACAGACGGACAGGATCGCCGCCGTGGTCAACGACGAGATCCTGTCGGTCAGCGACGTCGAGGCCAGGGTGAAAATGGCCATTACCCTGTCCCACCTGCCGGACAACGTCGATACTCGCCGCCGGGTCGTGCCGCAGGTGTTGCGCAAGCTGATCGATGAGCGGCTGCAAGCGCAGGAGGCAAAGCGCCTGAAGATCACGGTGTCCAAGGCCGAGATTGATGAAGGCGTCGGCAATGTCGAGCGCCAGAACAACATGCCCAAAGGGACGATGCTGGCCAATTTGAGCAAGGAAGGCATCGACCCCGAGTTGGTTCGCCAGCAGATCGGCTCGGACCTACTGTGGTACAGACTGGCTTCGGGCATGTTGCAGCCGACCATCCATGTCGGCGAGGAAGAGGTCAACGACCGACTGGAAACCCTTAAGGCCCGGCGCGGCAAGCCGGAATTCCTGGTCGCCGAAATTTTCCTGCCGGTGGACAACCTGACCCACGAGGAGCAAATCCGCTCGCTGGGCGAAAGGCTGCTCGATCAATTGCAGCAGGGCGCGCCGTTTCCGATGTTGGCGGGCCAGTTCTCCCAATCCGCCACCGCCGCCAATGGCGGGTCGATGGGCTGGGTCTCGGAAGGCATGATCGACGACGAACTGCTCGACCAACTGAAGCAGATTGAACCCGGCCACATCACGCCGTTGTTCCGCTCGGCCGATGGCTTCCGCATCCTGGGCCTGGTCGATCGCCGCATCGCCGGCACCGAACTCCAGGCAACCGAGCCATCGGTGGTGCTGGCCTCGATGCTGCTGCCGGTGCCGGTCAAAGGGCCGCCCAAGGAGGCGTTGGTGGCACGCGCAGTTCAGATTTCGCGCGGATCGGCCAGTTGCGACGATTTCGAAGCGAAGGGACGCCAAGTCGGCGCCACCGTGCTGGAGCGGACCCCCATGGCCAAGGTGAGCGGTCTGCCGGCGGTGCTGCAGCGAGTGGTGACGCCTCTGCCGGTAGGCGGCGTCAGCCCCCCCTTCGACACCCCCGACGCCCTGCAGGTGGTCATGGTCTGCTCCCGCACCAACACCGCCGTGGCGGAGCTACCGTCACGGGATCAGATCCGCCGCATCCTCGAATCAGAACGCCTGGAAATGATGACCCAGCGCTTTTTGCGTAACCTTCGGCGCGCCGCCTTCGTCGATATTCGCATGTGAGGCGGATGATGGCGGCGGGTTTGATTCTTCCGCCGGTGGCGCTGACCATGGGCGAACCGGCCGGGATCGGTGGCGAGATCGCCCTCAGGGCCTGGTTGCGGCGCGATGAGGGGGTGCCGCCCTTTTTCGTCATCGACGATCCTGACCGACTGGCCGCTCTGGCCGGGCGGTTCGGTCTGACGGTCCCCATCACCGAGATCGCCACACCGGCGGCGGTCGGAGCCTACTTCTCCACCGCCCTGCCGGTCCTGCGCCAGGACTTGGCGGTCCAGGTCGAGCCAGGCTACCTCGATCCCGCCAATGCCGCCGCCGTGGCTGCCGCCATTTCCCGCGCGGTCGGGTTCGCCCAGGGTGGCGAAGCGGCGGCGGTGGTGACCAATCCGATCCATAAGCAAGCGATGTACGAGGGCGGCTTCCGTTTCCCCGGCCACACTGAATACCTCGCCTATCTCACCGGCCAGGATGGCCGCGAAGTGATGATGTTGGCGGCCCCCGGCTTGCGCGTGGTGCCGGTCACCGTCCATGTCGGTCTGGTCGAGGCGATCCGGAGCTTGAGCCGGGAGCTGATCGTCTCCGTCGGCCGCGTTACTGCTACCGCCCTCTTGCGCGATTTCGCCATCACCCGGCCGCGATTGGCGGTGGCCGGACTCAATCCTCATGCCGGCGAGGGCGGCGCCATGGGACGCGAGGAAATCGATATCATCGCCCCGGCGGTGGCCGATTTGGTTGCTGCCGGCATCGACGCCTTCGGCCCGCTGCCGCCCGACACCCTGTTCCATCCCGAAGCCCGCGCCCGCTACGACGCGGTGCTGTGCATGTACCACGACCAGGCGCTAATCCCCTTGAAGACGGTCGATTTCCACGGTGGCGTCAACATCACTCTCGGCCTGCCGATTATCCGCACCTCACCCGATCACGGCACCGCCTGCGAGATCGCGGGCACTGGCACCGCCAATGAATCTAGCCTGATGGCGGCACTGCGCCTGGCGGCCCAGATCGCCGCCAACCGGCGGGCCATCTAATGTCAGACGGCCTGCCGCCCTTGCGCGAAGTCATCGCCCAGCACGGACTGACCGCCCGCAAATCGCTGGGCCAGCATTTTCTATTTGACCTCAACCTCACCGGCCGCATCGCCCGTGCCGCCGGAGACCTGACCGTCGGTACGGTGATCGAAATCGGCCCCGGCCCCGGCGGCCTCACCCGCGCCTTGCTGGCGGCCGGAGCCCGGCAAGTGATCGCCATTGAACGCGATGACCGCGCCATCGCCATCCAGCACGAGATCGCCGCTGCCTTCCCCGGCCGACTGGAAATCGTCGAGGGCGACGCCCTGGCCATCAATGCCGCCGATTTGGGGGAAGCGCCGCGTCGCATCGTCGCCAATCTGCCCTACAACATTTCAACGCCACTGCTGCTAGCCTGGCTGGCCCGCATCGAATGCTTCGCCAGCCTGACCCTGATGTTCCAGAAGGAAGTGGTTGATCGCCTGGCGGCGGCTCCGCGCGACCCCGATTACGGCCGCCTGTCCGTGATCACCCAGTGGCTTTGCGAAGTGCGACCCCTTTTCAATGTCGATCGCCGCGCCTTCACCCCGCCACCATCGGTGACCTCGACGGTGGTACAATTGCTGCCCCGGCCTCTCCCCCTGGCGCCGGCCCGCTTTGCCACCCTGGAACGCGTCACCGCTGCCGCCTTTGGCCAGCGTCGCAAGATGCTGCGGTCCAGCCTGAAGGCGCTGGGCAATGCCGACGGTTTGCTGGCTGCGGCCGGCATCGACCCCACCGCCCGCGCCGAGGAATTGACGGTCGAGCAGTTTTGCGCCCTAGCCATGGTGGTTGATCGCTAAATTGGTGGTGGCGACGAATCGCCTCGGCTATCTTGGCGCGATGTCGATGCCCCTTTTCCGCCCCCATGGCGCCGCCGGCGCAATCAGCCCCCATGGCGCCGTCAGCGAGCTGACTTGCGCCGAATTGGCGAAGCTTTTGCGTCGGCTTGATGGCGACGATGCCACCGAACAGCCGACGGAGCCGCCGCCGATCGCGGCGACCATTACTTGGCCGGTGGCGGACGACTTAGCCAGCCAGTTGGCGGAATCGCTGCCACTGGGCGCCGGGCCAAGCCACGACGCCCCCCCGCCTCCGGAAAGCGAGAGCAAGTCCGCCGCCGAGGACCGCGAGAAGCCGCCGAGCCAACGGGATTTGGCCCTGGCCGCCTTGCTGGCCGACCCGCCGCCCCATGATGATGACGCGACCCTCGATCTGCTTTACACCTGCTGGCCGCGTCAGACCCTCGGCGCCACCGATCCCGATCTGCTGGCGGTCGCTAGCAACTTGGCTCGTTGCTTCGGCCGCCCCGGCAAGACTCCGATGGCGGCAGCGCGCGCCTGGCGGATGCTCGATCCTGGCACTTTCGAAGCCGAGTTCTCCGCCTTGCTGGAAACTATCGTCGGGGCCATCGACGATTGGCAAGCGCACCAAAGCGAATTCCTCATTCTCGATTTCGGCGAGATTGACCTGATCGAAATCCTGTTCGAGGGGCTGCACCCTGGGCGCCACCAGCATGTTCTGGCGTCGGTAATGTCGATCAAGGCGCTGTCCCATCGCCGTCTGGGACTGTTGCGGCGGGTCCCGGCCCGCCTGCGCCGCTTGTTGGAGCCGTTGGTCGAGGCCGGCCAGCGCGAGGCGGCGCTGGAGGAACTGGCCCACGCCAAGGAACTGATGCGGCGCGTGGCCGACCCCCTTGGCTTCGCCCCCATCATTGAAACCGCTGAACGGACCGCCCAGGAACTCGACAAGCTGGCGCGGCAGGTGGCCGGCGAGTCCGCCCCGCCGGCCGCAACGCCCCCCTTGGCCGCTAGCCTGCCGCTCGGCCGCATCGGCGGCTGAGTCCGGTATCAATGCCCGGCGATATTGTCCTTCAACACCCGCCCCTCGTGGATGGCACTGGCCATGCCGACCAGCATATCGACGATATCCTCGAAATCGGCCATGCGGTCGGTGTTGATGGTGATATCAAACTGGGCCGCGTCCGATAGCCGGGAATGGAACACATCCCAGACAAACTGGCCGCGGCGATGGTTGATCGCCTTGGCCTGGGCCAGCAACGCCGCCTCGTCGCCATGGCCCTCGGCCGCCATCCGGCGAGCGCAAATCTCCGGCGTGCCGGTGATGCGAACGCGGAGAGCACAGGATTCGGCCAGAACGGCGTGGGCGCCACGACCGACGAAAATGCCGCCCAGGCGTCCCAGGCTCATCACCACCTTGATCAAGGTGTCGCGATAGGAATCGGGGCCGATCTCCTTGCCCGAGAACAGCCGGTACAACCACATGTCCTTGGCGCGGCCGAAGCCCTCGTCCAACATACGAACAACGGCGGGATCGTCCTCAAGCCGGAGCGCCACCTGCTTCAGGACCTGCTCGTCGTAAATGTCCAACTTCATGCGCTGACCCAACCGGGTGGCGATAACATCGCCGCCGGACCCGAAATCGCGCGAGATGGTAACAACAGGTTGCTTCGGTCGCCCAGAGACCCCTTGGGGCTTCACCGCCGCGACCTCGGCCATGGCCGATATGACGTTGATCAGGTTGTGGCTCATCATTCCCTCCGGCATCCGTGGAGCGAATTACGATGATACGCCGCCCTTGACGGATCGCCAACGGCTCACCCGGCATGGCAGAGCCCGGAAAACGAAGCGCCCCGGGACCGGCGGGAACCAACCCGCGGAACCGGAGCGCTGCCTCCCCCCCAGGAGGATCATCGTGACGGGCCGAGGCCGCAACGCACGCGGCATGAAGTCCAAAGCCCCCCTTGGCCCCAGCCGGCGCGGCCACGACGACTAGCGGTGAGAATACCCAAACAATTTGGGGTTATCCATCGGGTGGACACCCGATCCAAGCTAGAGTCGGTAAAAATCGGCGATGAGTCGCCAAGCCTCGTCGGCGGTCTCAACGAAGGTGAAGATGTCGCGGTCGGCGGGCGAAATCATGCCCTCGGCGGCCATGGCGTCCAGGTTGACTACCCGTTCCCAATATTCCCGACCGAACAGCAAGATGGGGATCGGCTCGATCTTGCCGGTCTGAATCAGGGTCGCCGCCTCGAACAATTCGTCCATGGTGCCGAGGCCGCCGGGAAACACCACCAACGCCTTCGACCGGGTCAGGAAGTGCATCTTACGCACGGCGAAATAATGGAAGCGAAAGCACAATTCAGGGGTGACGTAGGGATTGGGCCCCTGCTCCTGGGGCAGCACGATGTTGAGGCCGATCGATTTGCCGCCCACATCCGAAGCGCCCCGATTGGCCGCCTCCATGATGCCGGGGCCGCCGCCGGTCTTGACCACGTAATCGCAGACCCGCTCGCCCAGGCAGGTGCCGGTGACGATCTGGGCGAAGCGGCGCGCCTCGTCGTAATAGCGACTGTTGGCGGCCATCCGCCGAGCAACAGCCAGCCGACGGGCGCGATCCTGGTCGGCCGGATGAGCGTGGGCTTCTGCTTCGGCTTCGGCCAAGGCCGCCTGGGCCAAAGCCGGCTCGGGAATGCGAGCCGAGCCGAACACGGTAATGGTCGAGCGGATGCCATGCTCCTGCAGCAGCAATTCCGGCTTAAGCAATTCCAATTGCAGGCGCACCGGGCGCAAATCCTGGCGTAACAGGAAATCGGTGTCCTCGAAGGCGAGCCGATAGGAGGGCGAGGCGGTTTGGGGCGTGGCGCCCGCCTTGGCGCCGACCGTATCGACCTCATCACGGGCGCTGGGAAAGGGCGAAGCGTCAATATCGTTCATGACCAGGGACCTTGGCTGACAACCCGTCATCCTCGCCCTCTTTCGCTTACCAGGGTGTAAACGTCGCGCGACTGCGGTATAGATGGCGCCCCCCTCACAGCGTCCCGGCACTCCGATGACCACGCGAACCCTTGGCGATTTCGGCGATCTCTCCCTCTCGGTGGTAGTGACCAACCCGCCTTGGTACGAGAACTGCTACATTGTTCATCATCGGCCTTCCGGCGCGGTGGTGGTGGTCGATCCCGGCGGCGATGCAGACAGAATCCTAGCCGAAATAAGGCGGGTCGGCGGCAGCCCGGCCGCCATCTGGCTGACCCACGGCCATCCCGACCATTTGGGCGCCGCCTGCGCCGTCGAGCGGGCCTTGACGCTGTCCACCCACGCCCACCAGGCCGAGGTCCCGGTGATCAATCGCGCCGGTGCGCTCAACCGCACCTTCACCGGCGAGGACCTGGCTGGCCCCGCCAGCCTCGTCTTGTTCGACGGCGAGCCGACCATGGCCATCGGCCCCCAGCCGGTGCGGGTGATCCATACCCCCGGCCACACGCCGGGCGGCGTCTGCTATGATTTTGGCGCCTTCGTCCTGACCGGCGACACATTGTTCCAGCAGGGTGTTGGCCGCACCGACCTGCCCGGCGGTAGCGAAGCCAGCCTGTGGGATTCGATCACCCGGCTGCTCGGCCTGGTGGCCGATGACAGCCAGCTTTTCAGCGGCCACGGCGAAGGCTGGAGCGCCACCGAAGCCCGGCGGTGGTGGCAGCGGATGGTCTGATTCTTATTTCCTGCCGAGCCAGGGCTTCATTTCGGTCAGTTTGAGGCCGGCGGGAATTTCGGCTTTGGCCAAGTCGAGGTCGTCGCCGACGAAGGCGATGCGTAGCGTACCGGCCGGCAGCGGCACTTCCAGGACGCGGTGGCTGCTATCTTCCAGGCGCGGCACCGGGCGGGTCATTGCCACCGAGCCACGCAGGAAACGTCCACGCGCAGCGTCGTCGGCCGAGATCAGCAGACGACGGATCACCCGCTGCGGCGAGGCCAGAGTCAGCACCGCCACTGCCCCCAACGGCAGATCGTCATCCGCTTGGGCCAGAGCGGCAAAGCGGCGGTGTTCGGTATCGAGCGGGAAATTGGCGACCCCGACATCGGCATCGTAGAGCCAGCCGCCATCACTGAGCGAGAAGGCCGAGCGCCGCCCTCCGCCGCGCTCCACCACCATCATACCTTCGGAATCGAGGCTAGCGTTGCGGCCGGGAACCACCACGGTATAGATCGGCGGCTTGCGCAGATCCCCCACCGTTTCGATCGGCCAGGCGTCGAGCCGCACCCGGCCATCGCCGGTGGCATCGGCCAGTTCGTTGGTATCGACCTCAAGACGCACCAGCAGGCGCTGCGGCCGGGGTTCACCGGCCATCACCACCGCCACCGGATGAAAGGCAATGTTGACGCTGCGCCCGACCAGGCGACCGCGGTCGTCACGCGCCGCGAAATAGGTCGGCCCCGACAGCACCGTCCAAAGGTCGCCACGGCTCGCCCAGGTGATCAGACCCACCCCGGCGACGATCGGCGCCGTCACCGCAAGGGCGACGACGGCCAACAACATTCCGGCGAAGAAGGTCCAAATCAGGCGCATGGTGCGGCGACCTTACGACGGCAATGCGCCGCCCGCAAGTTTTCGCCTTGGTTTCGCCGTGATGGCGCTCCACCATGGGGATGTTTCCGCTCGATCGGATGTTGCCATGACCAACCGCGATCCCGCCTTCCTCGCCACCGCCCTGGCCCGTGCCGGCAACGGCCCCCGTCCCGGCGAACTGGATAGTCTCGTCCGCCAGGGCTGGGCTGGCTGGGTCGAGGAACAATTGGCCCCCACCGACGCTGATCCGGCCTTGGCGCCACGCCTGTCCAGCCTGCTGCTGCGCATCCGCCACGGCGGCGGCGACGGCTGGGAGCCCGTCGATGAGATGCGGCCCTTGGCCTTCCTCGACAGACCGATCGACACGCTGTGGCCGCTGGCCGCCGGCAAGCAGAAGATGGATGGGGCCGAGCGCCGCCGCCCGCGCGACGAGGTGCTCGCCGCCACCCTGTTGCGGGCGGTCCATAGCCGCTGGCAATTGCGCGAGGTGATGGCCGGGTTCTGGCACGACCATTTCAACGTCGATTTCATGTCGTCGGATACCCTGGCCGCCACCCTGCCGGCCTATGATCGCGACGTCATCCGCGCCCATGCGCTGGGCAATTTCCGCCAATTCCTGGAGGCGGTGGCGACCAGCACGGCGATGCTGATCTATTTGTCCAATCGCTCGTCGCGGGCCGGTGCGGCCAACGAGAATTTTGCCCGTGAATTGTTCGAACTGCACACGCTCGGCCGCGACGCCTATCTCAACGACCGCTACGACCGCTGGCGCGACGTGCCCGGCGCGCTCGCCGGCCAGCCCCAGGGCTATATCGACCAGGACGTTTACGAGGCGGCGCGGGCACTGACCGGCTGGACCATCGAGGACGGCGGAGGCATCGATGGCAAGCGCCATTTGAGCGAAAGCGGCCGCTTCGCCTATGTGGAATCCTGGCATGACGGCTATCAGAAGCGGGTGCTGGCCACCGAGTTCCAGCCTTTCGCCGCCGCCATGGCCGATGGCCGTCAGGTGCTCGATCTGGTCGCCGCCCATCCGGCCACCGCCCGCCATCTGACTGGCAAGCTGTGCCAACGTCTGGTGGGAAGCCGGTCGCCGCAATTGGTTGCCGCCGCCGCCGCCGAATGGACCAGAAGCGCCGCCGCCCCCGACCAGATTGCCCGAGTGGTCAGGCTGATCCTGCTGTCCCCCGATTTCGCCGCCTCTCGCGGGGCCAAATTGCGGCGACCCTTGGCGGTGGCCGCCGGTTTCGCCCGTGGCGCCGGCATCGATCTGCTGCCAACCGAAGGCCTGATCAACGCCATCTCCGGCGCCGGCCAGCGCCTGTTCGGCTGGCCCACCCCCACCGGCCTGCCCGACGACGATGCCCAGTTCCTCGGTGCCCAGGCCCTGCGTCAGCGCTGGGCGCTGGTAATGGGGCTGGCCGAAAATTGGTGGGGTTGCGGCACACCGTCGATCCCGTCCGCCGCCACCCTGGGCCAAGCCGCCTACGCCTGGCAGGACGCATTGGTCGGCGGCCCCGATCCCCTTGCCGCCGCCGCCATACTGGCCGGCCAGGGCTGGTCGCCCGACCAGCCCCTGGGCAAGCCGGATGCCCCCGACACCGCCAAAAAGACCGCCCGCCTCGCCGCCTTGGTGGCGATGGCGCCGGCCTTTCATATGGTCTGAGGAGAGGACGGAATGTTGAAACGCCGCGACCTGTTCCGCCTGTCCGCCGCCGGCCTCGCCTACTCTGGCCTCTCCAACCTGGCCTTTGCCGATGGGGGCTCCCCCGGCCTGCTGATCCTGTTACATCTGCGCGGGGGATGTGATGGCCTCAACCTCATCTCTCCCGGAGATGATTCCGATTTCATCGCCGCCCGTGCCTCCGAGTTGCGGGTGGTAGGCGACGGCCCCGATGCGGGCTTCCCCCTGGGCCGGGGGTTCCTGCTCCACCCGGCGGCACCGGGCCTGGCCGAATTGTACAAACAGGGTCACCTGGCCTGCATCCATGCCGCCGGCCTGGCCGATGGCACCCGCAGCCATTTCGTCGCCATTGACATGATTGATCGCGGCATCGCCGACAATGCCGCCCTGGCCCGCACGCCCACCGGCTGGCTGGCCCGCGCCGGCCGAGGCCCGGCCATTTCCGCCGCCGCCACCCCCGGCGGCGAGTTGATCGGCGCCGCCTCGGCGCTGGCTTTGCCCAGCCTGGCCGGTGGCGTTGTCCCTGCCGGCGGCCCGCCGGTCCAGGCTGCCCTTGATCGCTTGTACGCCAACGCTCCCGGCCCGTTTGGCGCCGCCGTGCGCGAGTCCCTGTCGGCGCTGGCCGCTATCGATCATCGCCTGCCGCGCGACCCCACCGGCAAGGTGACGCTGGAGACCAAGCCGGCCTATGCCGCTGCCGGCGAACTGGCGGGACCGCTGCAAACCCTGGCCCAATTGGTCAAGATGGAAATCGGCTTGGCCTCGGCCACCCTCGACCTCGGCGGCTGGGACACCCATGAGAACCAGACCGGCCGTTTCCGAGGCCAGGTGGCCAAATTATCGGCAGGCCTCGCCGCCCTGTGGGAGGATCTAAGCCCCTGGCACGATCGCATGGTGGTGGTGGCCTGGAGCGAATTCGGCCGCCGCCTGCGCTCCAACAAAAGCGGCGGCACCGATCATGGACGGGGGGGCGTGGCGATGGTGCTTGGCGGCAAAGTGGCCGGTGGCCGCATCGCCGGAGCTTGGCCGACCCTGGCCGCCGATAGGCTGGATGAAGGCGTCGATCTTGCCGTCGCCAACGACATTCGCGCCATCCTGGCCGAGGCGCTGGCCGCCGTCGATGGCCGCCCCCCAGCCCCGGACGTCTTCCCCGGCTTCAATGCCGGCCCACTGCTGGGGCTGTTCCGGCGGAGTTAACCCCCCCGCTCACTCCCCGCTATAGGCCACCACCCGGTCGCGTCCCGCCGCCTTACCCTGGTAGAGGGCGCGGTCGGCGAATTTGATGCTGTCCTCGACCGAGATATCGGCGCCCAGGGCGGCGACGCCAAAGGTCGCGGTCACCGTCAGCTTTTCGCCATCTTCGGCCGACAAGCTCAGACTGGCGATCGCGTGACGAACCCGTTCCAACGCCTGGACGGCATTATCCAGACTGCTGCCCGGCAGGCAGAGCAGAAATTCCTCGCCGCCAAAGCGATAGACGATGTCGTAAGGCCGCACCGTGCCGTTGAGCGCCCCGGCCACGGCACGGAGCACATCGTCGCCGAATTGGTGGCCGAAGCGGTCGTTGATGGATTTGAAATGGTCGATATCCACCAGCGCGACGCAAAGCGGGTCCTTTTGGCGAATGGCGCGATCTCGCTCGCGCACCAACTGAGTCATCATCAATTGACGGTTCGACAGGCCTGTCAAAGGATCGAGCGTCGCCAAATTCTTCCACACCTCGCGCTCCAATTCCTGGGCGGCGGTGCCGAAGGTCAAGGACGAGGACATCAGCGCCTCGAAATCCGAGGTCGTTACCTTATGACCGGCGGCGGCGCGCTCGGTGATCTGGCTGGCCATGGCGTGGACGAAATTGTGCTCATGTTCAACGGCGGCGAACGCCCCGCACTCGCCCATCGGACCGTGGGCGGCTTTGCCATGCCATTGGGCGATGGGACAGACCGCAGAGGCCGGATCGGGAATCCGACCGTGATGCAGCACCGCCTGATACCAGCGTTGCAGCCACCCGACATGACCGGCCAAGGCCTGCTGGAGCGCAGTTAGATCGGCCAGAACCTCTTCGGTCTTCATTGGTGCATCCCTCATGGCGCGACGGGTCTCACCCCGGCGCGAAGTCTTTGATGTCCTCGTCGAGGATGTGATTGCGCAAGAGCTGGCAGACGAAACCGTCGATCGTCCTGAGCGCGGCATCGTCAGCGTCTTCCAGGAGCTGCTCCAACGACAGCAGCGCCTCGAAATGATGGCGACGGTGGCCGAAGGCGGCGGCCCCCTTGGCCTTGAGGAAGAAGTCCTCGTTATCGAAATGGGTCTTGACCCGCTCGATCAACCGATTGAGCACGAAGCGGGACATATCCCAGTCGCCACGGCTGGCGTGGAGACGGAACACGTCGAGGACGACAAACAATTGACGATGCTGCTCATCGACCCAATCCACCCCGACCGTCAGCGGCGGGTCCTGATCGAAGCTGGGGACAAGGCCGCCCACCCGACCGGCATATTCCGCATCGTCCAGCAATTCGTGGCTGTAGAGGATATCCTCGAACTCATTGACGATGGCGAAACGCGCCGAGGCTGAGGTGACGTGGCTCAAGGCGGCGATCGCCTCGTCCAACCGGGCGACCACCTCCGCATGTTTGGCGGCGTGCTCGTCGTGCTTTTCATAGCCGCAAGCGGCCAGCACATCCTGCTCGGCGGCGAAATGCGACACCAGGGCGCTGCGGAATTCCCGCACATCCCGGAGAAAGTCCGCATCCGTCCCGCCATTGCGCAGACAAGTGACGATGTCGCCTACCAGCTTCGCCAACAAGGCGTGCTGAAGGTCAATCGATGCACAGCCAACGCTGGCGATCTGTTGTGTCTGTTGTACCACCACCCGCATCCCCAGATGCTCCCTTTCGCATCATAGCGCGGAACCCTGAGTTTAGCCATTCGCATGAACGGGAGGCCGGGGAACGCCGACGATGGGCAGCTCACGGCGGATAGGGGACAAGTTACTTCCCCTGGCCCCGCCTCAACAGAATGCGGCTGTCTGATATTGCCTTTCTGCTGGCGGCCAGCCCCCTTGCGTAACTGGTGCGGGCTTGACTGTCGGAATCCCTGGCCATCTGTGCGGAATCTTCAGCCATCTGGGTTGATTGCTCGACAAGGAACTTGGCGGCTTTGACAGCCTCTTCAGCTCGGTCCATGGCGTTCTCCGTCCATCCAAGTGGCGGGAGCGCGAGCCGTTCCTCGCTTCCGGAGGACGCCAAATCTCTCTGCCGGCCATGCCCAGGAAACCCTGCGGCCGATCAGACCAGGATATACCCACGAAGGATCGCGCGTCCACACCAGACGCCGACGGCACTCAAATGCTGGGGGGCGCCATTGGCGTCGAGCCCCGAGAGGTGGCGTCCTCAATCGCCTTCCGCAGTCCACTTTTCGTCACCGGCTTTAAAAGGTATCCGTCCGCTCCGTGGGTTTTTGCCAGATGGGCCGCCTCAATGGAACTTACGGCGGTTACCATTATAAATATTCCGCTAAATCCTTTTGTCCGAACCGCATTTAGAAAGTCCAGACCATCCATGACTGGCATCACCCAGTCGCACATAACAACATCAGGCAGACGCCCGGCTTCCTCTGTTTTCTTAAGAGCGTCCACACCGTCTTCCGCGCATAAGATATTTTTATACCCAAGCGATTTAAGCAGAAACTCGACCAATTGCCGAGATATGGCGTTGTCTTCGACAACGAGAAAGGACAAGTCCCGATTAGCGATTGGCGTCATGGTCATGTGCGCCTCCCAAAGCCGATTGCCGGACGCTATGTCGTCAAGGCGAGCGGGTCAACCGCTGATGACGCGCGCTTGAGGCCAAGCTTATTGGTGTGATTCACGCAGGGGACTACCATCGCAGCGATTGACAGTCACCGCCGAGCTGGTATAAAAAATGATACCAATTAATATAATGGTATCTTTTTCCGCCCTATTTCTTGCCAAGCTCTCATGCAGGTATGAAAAACAATACCATGGCTACGCTCCGCTACGGCATCGTCACCTTCAAGGACCAGCGGGTTGGCACCCTCACCGAATTGGCCGGGGGCAGCACCCGGTTCACCTATGACGATGCCGTTGGCCAATCGATTGCTTGCGCGCTGCCTGCGTCACAGAAGGTCCACGAATATCCCTTCGGCATCCATCCGTTTTTCGCCCATCTCGCCCCGGAAGGGTGGCTCCGCGAGCGGCAGACGGCCTTCGCCGATATCGACAGGGATGACGATTTTGGCATCCTTCTGGCCTTCGGGGCGGATTGCATCGGGGCGGTGGGCATCACAGACCCCGGTCATAGCCATGACCGGGTCCACCTGAAGACGACGACGTCCCCCATTGATGTCGCGGCGGTCAATGTCGAGCGAACCATCAGCGGCGTCCAGGCGAAGGTTCTTTGCACTGACAATGGCACCGGGGGATTTCGTCCTGCGGGCGCCACCGAGCCAGCCCCCTTCATTGCCAAGTTTCCAGAAGGCCGCCTGCCCGACATGGTGGCCAACGAGGCGACGACGCTCGAACTTGCCCGCCGCCTCCTGGGAAAGACCGAAGTCACACAGGCAAGGCTGGCGACAATCGACGGCATCGACGGTATTGCCTTGGTGGTCAGCCGTTTCGACCGCGCGGGGGCGTCCAAGCTTCGCTGCGAGGACTTCGCCCAGGTGATCTCCCATCCTCCCGGCCAGGACCACCAGGGTAAGTACAATGTCGGATACGACGCCATCGGGCGGGCATTGGGCTATTCGGCGGCGCGCCTCCTTGATGCCCGCCGCCTGTTCAAGCGTCTGGTCGCCTACGTGCTGCTCGGCAATGTCGATTGCCACCTGAAGAACTGGGGCCTGGTGGAAACCGACGAGGGCCTGCGACTCTCACCGGCTTATGACGTCCTCAACGGATACATCTACGGCGATGCCGGATACACCACCCGCTTCGGCCTTGCCGTCAATGGCGAGCGGGCACAGTGGGAGTGGTACGACCGCCCCCTGCTGCTCGACATCGCCCAGGAGATCGGGCTGGCGCGCCGTGCTGCCGAAGGCGTCCTGACCGAACTGCGGAAACGAAGACCCGCTGTTGAAGCGCGACTGGAGAAAGGCCTGCGCCTCGACGAGGGCCGCAGCTGGGCCTATCGCGCCTCGGTCGCCGCCGCCTGGGAGAGGATCGATGGCTGACGCCCGCGCCACCAAGCTACCGGACCTGAAGACCATCGCCGCCATGGCGGTGGCGCGACGCAAACGTGCTGGCCTGTCACAGAAGGCCCTGGCCGACCTGGCTGGCGTTGGCCACGTCACCGTGATCGCCTTGGAAAAGGGCGAGGGCAATTTGAGGCTGGAGAACGCCTGGCGAATTCTGTCGGCGTTGGGTCTGGCGGAGGAAGGTCCGGATTTGAAGAGAATCGCTGGGGGAGGTGGACTCTAGATTCCACATCAACAACCCATTGAAATCATTGGACGCGGTCACTGTCCTTTTTTGAAGGTGGCACGGTTTCGGGCGACAGTCCCGCGCCTGACTGAGATCCTGGAACGACACGCCGACAGCGAGCACTCTCTGTTCGCGCTGTCCGATCTGCGCGTTGCGCTGCCCGATTTGTCCGACGCCGCGCTGCATGTCCTGCTCAATCGTGCCGTTGAAAAGAAGCTGCTGGCTCGCGTCTGCCGCGGCATCTATCCGCGACCTCGCCGGCCGGCGAGTGGGCACTATCGACCGGCAGTGACCCCCTTTTGTTCCAGGCACTTGAACTGGCTGCCGAGTTAAAGTACAGTCCGAACACAAGCCGCGCCGTGATGGCGCCGCATCCCAGTGATGGAGCACAAAAATGCTTTCCTATTCACATAAACCACGCCCAGCCTGCCGTACCTCTCTGGTCATCAGAGCAGTAACGGAGGTGGTTGGACTCGCTGCCGCGACGGCTCAGCTCTACGCGGCATTGCACCACCTCTTGAACTGAAAAGACGCAGTTAGGCGCTCAAGGGTGGGCCTTTGCTCGCCCTTTTGGGCCTTCTCGGAGCCGGCCGCACCCCACAAACCACCTCGCAAATCTTCTACACACGAGGGGCGTTTTTCCCCTCGTCGCACCGCCTAAGTTATTGGTTTTGCTTGATTTTCTCGAAATGGCTGGGGGAGATGGATTCTCCGCTGGGGGAAATCCACACCAACGATGTCAATGGCTTAGCGACGCTGTGTATCACATTTGTGGACCAGTGATGCGGTCATGTCAACAAGGGCCCTTGAGGCGAAAGGGCGGACGGGGTGAGCCACCCTTCGGCGTTGCATGGGCGTCTAGAACGGACGCATGGCTCCGCGATCAGCGCAAGCGGCACCGCTCGATCGCTGTGGTCAGTCTTTCAGAAGTTGCGGACGCCAGTCAGCAACAAGCCGCTCAAAGTCCTCCCGAAAGCCGTAGGCGTCTGGATAGTATTGAGCTGACGCAATCAATCGCGTTACACGGATGATGTCGTCGGCAATAGCGGTATCGACGTTCCAAAGGTCAGTAAAGTCGAATCCCCCACACGCGTCGGCGTTCCACCATGCAAGCAGAAAATTCCCCACCCTGCGGCTCTGGCCAGTGTCCGAATGCGCGACCTCCACCAACCGCCTCAGGGCATCGACCGCGCCCGCACGATCATCTTCAGACATTCCCTTAGCTCCTGATTCTGGCGGTTTGGCGGCACGCTCAAGCAGTAACAGGCGCGCCATTCAATGGAGTAACACTATCTGTCTAAACGTCAACGTCCAAACTTTCACACTAAGCTGAGAATTAGCTGGACGAATGCAATCAGGCCTTGGAAGCTTTGTGTTGCCACACACTCACCTTCCAAGGCCTGACGCCGATGTTCATCTCAAAAACTGTGCCATCACCAAGAAACTGCGTCAACATCGATTTTACGGATGCCGATGCGGCCTTACGGCTAATCGACAACCTGCCGTGGGATTTCCGCGTACGGCTGATCCAGATCGCCGCCGACCGTTGCCGTCGCTCGGGCCATATCCTCCCCAACGCGCTCCCTGACGTCGCAACCCTGCGCCGCGCCATAGACCGGCCTCGGCTTCCAGAAGGATGGGTATCGGCCAACCAAGCCATGGACTCGGTCATCGCTCGGGGTAGTCCATGGAATCCAACGAAGCCATCGGCAAAACTGACGGCGTGGTACGACCGCGAAATTGACGGATTTTTCGATTACCTGCGAAACATGGAGGCATGGGAAGCCGTCGCGAGCTGGCATCCGGTCGCCCGTGAGGCCGTGTCATTCATGCAG
>Ga0316222_1001060_pt1 | contig 36025 bp, 30 predicted proteins | sample TBH18011metaG_FD_206008 | JGI IMG/M metagenome (GOLD analysis project Ga0316222, IMG submission 206008) | Freshwater microbial communities from Trout Bog Lake, Wisconsin, USA - TBH18011 | ecosystem: Environmental > Aquatic > Freshwater > Lake > Hypolimnion/Profundal zone | place: USA: Wisconsin... | reverse complement strand
TGTGGGCGCAAAATGAGAATGTCAGCAACGCGCACTTTTGAGATGTCAGTTCCTGCTCGGTGCATCATCGGGTCGGAGGTGCCGTCCGATGACGTTGGTGACAATGAGCGACAAGGAAATCGGACGCCTTGGCGTCCTTCGTGACGTCGATGCCGGCCGGATGACGGCTGGCGCGGCTGCGGCCGTTCTTGGGATAACCGAGCGACAAATTTACCGATTGCTGAAAGCCTACCGGCGAGATGGCCCCTCGGGCCTGGTGTCGGCCCGGCGGGGAAAGCCGAGCAATCGACAATCGCCGGAGCCCATGCGCAACCACGCGATGCGGCTGATCCGGGAGTATTACACGGATTTCGGCCCGACCCTGGCGGCGGAAAAGCTGAGCGAGGTCCACCAGGTCGAGTTTTCGCGGGAAACGCTGCGGCGCTGGATGATGGCCGATGGTTTGTGGCTTGATCGGAAACACCGGCTTCGCCCGGTTCATCAGCCGCGTGATCGGCGGCCATGCCATGGCGAATTGGTGCAGATCGACGGTTCCAAGCATTGGTGGTTCGAGGCCCGTGGCCCGCAATGCACCCTGCTCGTCTACATCGACGATGCCACCGGCCAGTTGATGCACCTGCGGTTCGTGGCCAGCGAATCAACCTTCGACTATTTCGCCGCGACCCGGGTCTATCTGGAGGCCTATGGCAAGCCGGTCGCCTTCTACAGCGACAAGCACAGCGTCTTTCGGATCAACAGGCCCGGCGCGGTCGGCGGCGACGGTATGACCCAATTCAGCCGGGCGCTGAATGAACTCAACATCGACATAATTTGCGCCCACTCGCCCCAAGCCAAGGGCCGCGTCGAGCGGGCCAACCAGACGCTGCAAGATCGCCTAGTCAAAGAATTGCGCTTGGCCGAAGTTGATACGGTTGAGGCGGGAAACGCCTTGTTGCCGGCCTTCATGGCGGATTTCAACAAACGTTTCGCCAAGATCCCTCGCGATCCCACAAATCTTCATCGACCGCTGGCGGAAACGGATGATCTGACCAAACTGTTTGCGTGGCGCGAGGACCGCATGGTGTCGAACAGCCTTACCCTGCAATTCGACAATATCTTGTTCGTGCTTGAGCCGACGGAGTTCGCCTTGGGCCTCCGACGCAAGCGCGTCACCATCGCCGACTATCCCGATGGTCGGCTTGAGCTTTCCTACGACGGCGTCGTGCTGCCGTACCGGATTTTCGACAAGGTTCAGCGGGTTTCCCAGGCCGCGATCGTCGAAAACAAATTCCTCGGCGGTGTGCTTGAGTTCATCCGGGACAAACAAGCGAAGGCACCGCCGCGAACGGCAAAGAAGCACGGCCCCAGGCGCGAGGGCCAATTGCCGAAGATGTTCAAAGCCGGATAGGTCGCTGAGGTTCCCCGCTATGGATAAGTAGCCGGCCGCCGCCAGACTCTTGGCGGTCGCTGCGACCGGCCACTTACCCACAGCTCCAGCACAAAACGGCAAAGCCGTCGCCGGCTGACATTTCTAATTTGCGGAACAACTGACATCTGTAAATTGCGTTGACACAAAAAAAGTACTCGCCAACTCTTCCCAGGGCTCCGAACTCAGGTTAACGCGGTTTACGGATTGCGCCGTCCGTGATTCTCTGAATCGTCCAGATTCGGAGATGCCCGATGCCCCTGACCGCCTTGGCCTTTGGAGAGAAGTCGCGCCTACGTGCGCTGCTTGAGCATTTTTCGGAGATCGAGGACCCGCGCGAGCCGTGGAAGGTGGCGCACCCGTTGGCGGAGGTGTTGCTGCTGGTGGTGTGCGGCACCGTCGCCGATTGCGACGACTACGACCACATCGCGGCCTGGGGCGAAGCTCATCTGCCGTTTCTGCGCGGGTTGCAGCCCTACCATCACGGTGTTCCCGGCGGCCGCTGGCTGACGCTGCTGATGAACCGGATCGATCCCGGGCTGTTCTCGGCCTGCTTCACCGCCTGGGTGCGGGAGATGTGGCCCGACCGGCCGGATTTCGTCGCCATCGACGGCAAGACCTCGCGGCGCAGCCACGATCGCGGCAACGGCAAGGCCCCGCTGCATCTGGTGTCGGCCTTCGCCACCACCGCTCGTCTGGTGCTGGGACAAGAGGCGGTCTCCGATAAATCCAACGAAACCACCGCCATCCCGGTGCTGCTGGAGCGCCTTGCCGCCAACGATGGCCTGAAGGGAGCAACCATCTCCATCGACGCCATCGCTTGCAACGCGACCATCGCCACCGCCATCACCGAGGCCGGGGCCAACTATCTGCTGGCGGTGAAATCCAACCAGCCGACGCTCAGGGCCGAGATCGAGGCGTATTTCACCTCCGCTCCGGCCGAAGTGCTCGACACCACCACCGACTGGGACAAGGGCCACGGCCGCATCGAGGAGCGCCAAGTGACCGTCAGCCGCGAGGCCGATTGGCTCGGCGGCGAGCGCCGCTTTCCCGGCGAACTCCGCCTCCCCGGCGTGGCGACGATCATCAAGGTGCGCTCCCGAACCGAACTCAAGGATCGTTGCCGCACCGACACCCGCTATTACATCTCGTCCGCCACCCTCACGGCCCAAGCCGCCGCCGAAGCCGTTCGCGGCCACTGGGGCATTGAAAACCGTCTCCACTGGGTGCTCGACGTCGTCTTCGGCGACGACCAAGCCCGCCTCAGAACCGGTCACGGCGCCAAGAACATGGCCGTCATCAGGCACTTCGCCATCAACCTCGTCAGGGCCGTCTCCGACAAAAAGACGATCAAACTCAGACGGAAAATGGCCGGATGGGATACCGCCTACCTCGCTTCAATCCTCGGCATCACGCCCCGTTAACCTGGATTCGGAGCCCTGCCTCCAGAGCCGGGGGATGATCCGTCTGAACCAATATGAGCGAAGGAAGCATCGTCAGGCCCTCGACCAACCCCACATTGGCGGCGTGGGTGATGTCGAAGCCGGCCGGCAACAATCCATGCGTTGGACCAGGGACACTGCCCCCGATTGCCGGCCGGTCGAGGGGGGCCATTTCGCGCGGGCGCAAACTCACCACTTCCAGTAGACGGCCGCCGTCTTCTTTGTCACCTTAGGCCCGGGAAGTTCGGGGACGACAACAGGGATTCCATGCTGGAATTCCGATCAGGGAGCCTTCTATGACCGATACCGTCGTAAGGACCGAACGCCGCAGCGCGCCAAGGTATATCGTTGACCGCGACTGCGCGATCTTCGCCCTCGACACCCGAACCGAGGTGACATTGCTCAACGTCTCCCTGATCGGCATCGCCACCCTGGGGCCAGCGTTGGCGGTATCGCCGGGGGACCGCATCGTCCTGTGCATCGGAGGACTTTCCACCCTGCTGGATGCGATCGTCGTCAACGTCAATTATGGCCGCATCGGCGCTCGATTCGACCTGGCCCCAGAGGCGCAGACCGTCTGGGAATCCGAATTCGCGGAGATGATCGTCGGGGCGGAAGCGCTTTAACAGGCTGCGGAAACAGTAGGGTTCGCCGCCCGTTGGCATCCTCCCCAGGGTGTCGATCAACGTCTCCATGAACTGGCGCTCTGAGCGGATGTCGTCGTCGGATTTGAAGGCGCGAGATTGGGCCGCCAGTTGGCGCGCATGAACAGGCAGATATCCCCGGCCAGGAGGAGAAGCCCGGGCGTTTGATCGCGGCGTTCCGACCCGTTGGGTTAACTCACGCGGGCGCGATGCCGTGACGTCGCCCCGAAGCTGAGCTGCCCCCCCGGTGGGAACTCCCAACGAGAGTCGTGGTCTACGGCACTTGGCATAGGGGCCGGCTTCGCCCGGGGAACCTTAGCCCAAGGTCGAATACCCCACCCTTTTGGGGGCCGATACATTGCTCAAAATTGACGCGCTTTACGAGGGATTGAGGCAAATGAAGAAGGTCATTGTCACGGCTGCCGCGGTTGTCGCCATCGTCGTCGCCGCCGCCGGTACCGCGCTCGCTCATGGCGACGTCACCCCACAGGCGATCAACACCAAGGGGCTGCCCAAGCTTGGCAAGACTTGGAAGGACGTCAATCCTTACCGCGGCAACGCGAAGGCCATCGAGATCGGCAAGTCGGCCTTCAATCAGAATTGCGCCCGCTGCCACGGCCTGGGCGCGGTGTCGGGCGGTATCGCTCCCGATCTGCGCTACCTGCCCGAGGGCGCCGAGGGCGACACCCTGTTTATCGAACGCGTGCAGAAGGGCGCCGTCCGCAACGGCAACGTCTACATGCCGATCTTCTTTCCGACCCTCAGCCAGGAGGGGTTGTGGACCATCCGCTCGTGGCTCGATACCGTGATCGAGAAGTAATCGATGAAGCGCTGGGCGGGACTGGCGGTCGGTGTGCTGGCGGCGTTGCTTGGTTCGGGCGGCGCCGCCTCGGCCACGAGCTACGACGACATCGTCGCCAAGGGCGAGATGGTGGTGGCGGTCTATCGTGACTTTCCGCCGTTTTCCGAACACAAGGCCGGCGCCGAGCTGTCCGGGATCGACGTCGACCTGGCCAAGGCAATCGGCAAGCGCATGAAGCTTGCCGTCACCTTTATGGAACTGACCGCCGGCGAAAGCGTCGACGATGATCTGCGCAACGCCGTGTGGAAAGGGCATTACCTGGAACGTCGGGTCGCCGACCTGATGATCCACGTGCCGGTCGACCGGGCGTTCTCGTTGCGCAATCCCAACGTGGTGATCTTCGCGCCCTATTATCGGGAGCGCATCGCCCTGGCCCGCAATCCCGAGCGGATTGGCGCCACCGACAGCGTCGAGGCCTTCGCCGAGGAGAAGATCGGGGTTGAAATCGCCACCATGGCCGATGTCGCCCTGACATCGGCCCAGGGCGGCCGCTTCGTCGCCAATGTGGTGCATTTCCCGTCCTTGGACAAAGCGGCCCATGCGCTGGTGGCCGGCGAAATTGCCGCCGTGGCCGGCTGTGAAACCGAGGTGGCGGCGGCGCTGGGCGACCAGGCGAAGCGCTTTCCCATGGCGCCGGCCCCATCGCTAAGCCTTTCGAAGCCTGGATGGGAATTGGGGCTGGCCGTCAAGGACAGCAACCGCCAACTGGGCTATGCCGTCGACGATGTGCTCACCGCGCTTCGTACTGACGGAACGGTGGCTGCCATTTTCCGGCAGCACGGAATTCCCTATGTCTCGCCGGAAAGCGCCGGCCAGTAACCGAGTCAATAGGGAATCGATGGCCTCAATATTGGACCTTTTTCCAATTGCGCGGCTGGGGGCTCGTACTACGCTATCTATACCGTGGGGAGGACGGTTTTCGTTCTTGCAGGCCATTCGCTGCGGCGTTTGAGCCTGACTAGGCGGACACTGACCTGAATCCACTCAAAAACGGGGAGTGAAGACGAAATGCGATTCAGCAAGTTCTTGGCCGGAGCCGTTAGCGCGTTGGCGCTGTTCGCCGCTCATGCCGCCACCGCCTCACCGGTGACCGACGAAGACATCGCCAATGACGCGAAGACGACAGACGATGTGGTGACCTATGGCATTGGCAATCAGGGCCAGCGCTACAGCCCGCTCGACAAGCTCAACACCACCACCGTCGAGGGTCTGCGCCCGGTGTGGGCGTTCTCGTTCGGCGGCGAAAAGATGCGTGGGCAGGAATCCCAGGCTCTGATCCGTGATGGCGTGATGTACGTCACCGGTTCCTATTCGCGTCTGTTCGCGGTGGATGCCCATACCGGGCAGAAGAAGTGGGAATATGACGCCCACCTTCCCGATGGCATCATGCCCTGCTGCGACGTGGTCAACCGCGGCGCCGCCTTGTACGACAACCTGGTGATCTTCGGCACCCTGGACGCCAAGTTGGTCGCCCTGGACCGGGACACCGGCAAGGTGGTGTGGAAGAAGGACATCGAGGACTACAAGGCCGGCTACTCCTTCAGCGCCGCGCCGATGATCGTCAAGGGCAAGGTCATCACCGGCGTGTCCGGCGGTGAATTCGGCATCGTCGGCAAGGTCGAGGCGCGTGACGCCAAGACCGGCGAACTGATCTGGTCGCGTCCGACCGTCGAAGGCCACATGGGCACCTTGCAGGGCAAGGACAACGGCATCACTGGCACCAAGAATGCCTCGTGGCCGGGCGACATGTGGAAGACCGGCGGCGCCGCCACCTGGAACGGCGGCACCTATGACGCCGAAACCAACCTGATCTATTACGGCACCGGCAACCCGGCGCCGTGGAACAGCCATACCCGTCCCGGCGACAACCTGTACAGCTCGTCGACCGTGGCGATCGATCCGGATACCGGCAAGATCGTGTGGAGCTACCAGACCACTCCCCATGACGGCTGGGACTTCGACGGCGTCAACGAGTTCGTCTCGTTCGACCTCGAAAAGGACGGCAAGGTCATCAAGGCCGGCGCCAAGGCCGACCGTAACGGCTACTTCTTCGTGCTGGACCGTACCAACGGCAAGTTCATCAGCGCGTCGCCGTTCGTGACCAAGACCACCTGGGCCAATGGCTTCGACAAGAATGGCCGTCCGAACTACGTCGACGACAACCGTCCTGGCGCGCCGGAAGCGGCCGGCAAGGGCAAGTCGGTGTTCTCGGCGCCGGCCTTCCTCGGCGGCAAGAACTGGATGCCGATGGCCTACAACCCGAACACCAAGCTGTTCTACGTCCCGGCCAACGAATGGGGCATGGACATTTGGAACGAGCCGATCACCTACAAGAAGGGTGCGGCCTACCTCGGCGCCGGCTTCACCATCAAGCCGCTGTATGAGGATTACATCGGTGCGCTCCGCGCGATCGACCCGACCACCGGCAAGATCGTGTGGGAATATAAGAACGAGGCTCCGCTGTGGGGCGGCGTCCTGACCACCAAGGGCAACCTGGTGTTCACCGGCACTCCCGAGGGCTATCTGAAGGCCTTCGACGCCACCACCGGCAAAGAAGTGTGGAAGTTCAACACCGGAACCGGCGTGGTCGGCTGCCCGATCACCTGGGAGATGGATGGCGAGCAGTATGTCGGCGTGGCCTCGGGTTGGGGCGGTGCGGTCCCGCTGTGGGGCGGCGACGTCGCCAAAAAGGTCAAGGACATCAATCAGGGCGGCATGCTCTGGGTGTTCAAGCTTCCCAAGACCTAATAGTATCACTCCTCTGGGAGGGGCCGGGGCAACCCGGCCCCCCTTTGACAGAGGAGGTTTATGGTGCGCGTCCTTATCGCCGACGATCACCCGCTGTTTCGCGACGCCCTGCGGCACGTGGTCTGCCAGGCCATCGAGGGCGCCGATTGCGTCGAAGCTCACGACTTCGGTCAGGCCGCTCAGGCGGTGGCTGACAGCGAGCCCTTCGACCTGATTCTTCTCGATCTCAACATGCCCGGCATGAACGGGTTCACCGGCTTGCTGGAACTGCTCGACGCCTCGTTGGAGACGCCGGTGGTGGTGGTCTCTGCAACCGAGGAGACCGAGGTGATCGAGCGCGCCCTGACCTGCGGCGCCATGGGTTACCTGACCAAGTCGATTCCCCGGGACCAGATGGTTGAAGCCATCCGCAAGGTGATGCGGGGGGAGATCTTCCGCCCCGCCGACGCCGAACCGCGCGCCAAGCCCACCGCCGGGCGTGGCGCCGATCTGATGGAATGTCTGGGCTCGCTGACCAAGCGGCAGCGCATGGTTCTGAACCTGATGGCGCGCGGCAAATCCAACAAGCAGATCGCCTTCGAAATCGACGTCACCAACACCACCGTGAAGGCCCACGTCACCGCCATCCTGCGCAAGCTCAAGGTGACCAGCCGGACCCAGGCGGTGATCGTCGCCCGCCAGATTGACGGCCTGCTCAAAAGCGGCTGAGTCCGCCCGCAATCCTCGTTGCAATTTTGTCACAACTATCGCGAAACGACCCCGCCCGCCCTGGTGGCGGGGCGGGCGCGACCTCGGGGGGCGCTTGGTGTCGGGTCGTTGCCACAGCAATGCGCATGTTTTGCAGTTTGTTCGTTGGAAAATTTGCGGCCGTCACGAATATAAAAATGCAATTCAAGCCGGGTGTTGCCTAGTTATCAATGTACGGCGGCGTCTGCGTGGTGGTCGGTATTTGTACGCAGCGTCGAATTCGCGCAATGGTCTCGCCGCGTGCTGCGCATCATCATCGATCGTCTTTCTGAAACGGACGCCATGTGCCTTGGCGAGCCCGGCATTGGACCTTGGTAGTACGCCTCTGATCCAAGTTACAAATTCGCGCCCCAATGGATACTGGCGGCAATTCCGGTTCGTCCGGCCAGACCTGACGCCGACCCGGACCAAGAAAAACGCGGGAGGTACGGACGACCGTACGATTGTAATTGGGAGGAATGTGGAAATGACGAATTTGAGGACAGTAATGGCATCGGCCGCGATTGGCGCGGTTTCACTGGTCGCGATCAGCTCGGCGGCGTTTGCCGGCGGCAATGGCACGTCGACCGGTCCGGTGACCGAGGCCGGCGAGACGATTGGTCTGGCCCTCGGCGCCGCGCTGCCCCAGGGCGTGTATTTCGTCGACACGGCGAGCGTCGTCCACAATCCGGGCGCCAACACCCTGCACGGCAAGACCTTGGACGTGCTGGTGAACATTCCCGTGGTCGCCTGGTCGACCCCCTGGGACGTCCTGGGCGGTCACATTGAGGCCTATGGCGCGCTGCCGGAAGCGGTGGTCGATTCGAAGGGCCTGGGCGCCAACAAGCCGTTCGGCGGCTCGGCCGGCGAGTACAACCCGGCACTGCTGGTTGGCGCCGCGTGGAACCTCGGCAACAACTTCCACCTCAGTAACTTCATCGGTGGCTACGCTCCGGTCAATCAGCCGGGCTTCTCCTACGCCAATGCCACCAACAACGTGTGGACCTTCAACGAGCGCGCTGCCCTGAGCTATCTCGGCAACGGCTACAACCTGACCGCCCACGCGATCTACGGCACCAGCACCTCGACCAGCGACTCCACCCAGACGAATGGCGCTGGCGTCAGCTGCGCGCGAGTTTCGTGCACCCGTGCCGATTACCTGAACGTCGACATTACCGCTCTGAAGTCCTTCGGCAAGTGGGACCTGGGTCCGGTCGGCTACTGGGCCTCCGACGTCGGCCAGACCAGCGACAAGCTGAATGGCAATCGCCAGCTCGCCCTCGGCGGGTTCGCCGGCTACAACTTCGGCCCGCTGTCGGCGCAGGCCTATGTCACCCACGACGTGATCGCCTCGGAAGGCCATCTGCTGGGCGGCGAAGACACTCGCTTCTTCTTGCGCTTCATCGTTCCGCTGTGGAATCCCTCCGCGGAAAAGTAAGCGCCCTAGGCGACAAGTGAACGAACGAGAGGGGCCCGGCTTTTGCCGGGCCTTTTCTTTGTTGGCCGGGAGGGCGAAACAGGGGCCAAAAGTCGAATGTTCCGAGCGGATGAGGCGCTGTATATCTTTCGAATGATTTGACCCCTTGTCCGCTAGGGACATGCCGTTTTGGAATACCTCCAGTCCAGCGCCCGCTATCGTCTGGTCGGGCTTTTGCTCTTCGCCTGGGGCAGCTTCGCGGCCGTCTTGGGCTACGACCTCAAGACATCCTATGATCAGGCCTATGAAAGTGCGAACCGGGAAGCCGACAGCCTGACCCAGGTGTTGGAGCGCCATTTCTCGGTGGTCATCGACAAGATCGATATCGTCCTGCGCAAAGTGGCGCGCTCCTACAGCCCCATCCTGGGCGGCGCCGCGCCGATGCCGCCGCTGACCCAAGCCAATCGCGACCTGCTGGACGACCTGGGGCTGATCAACGAAGGTCGGGTGCGGAGCCTGCGGGTGGTGTCCAGAGACGGCGAGGTGATCTTCAATGCCGGCCAGGGTGACGTTCTGCCGGACATCTTTGTCGGCGATCGCGCCTATTTCGACCGCCAGAAAGGGGACCCAACGGCGGAATTGGTGATCTCCGAACCGATCTTCTCGCGCTTTACCTCCAGTTGGATGATCACTCTCAGCCGCCGGATCTCACTGCCGGACGGTGCCTTCGGCGGGCTGGTGGTGGTCACCATCCCGGCGGATTACTTCGAAGACGTGTTCGCCACGCTCAATCTCGGCCGCAATGGCACCGTCGCCCTCTACGACACCTCGCTCCGTCTGATCGCTCGCCAGCCCCAATTGGCGGGCGAGTTCGGTGCCGCTTACGAAGGCTTCGAGTTCCACGAGGATCTGGCCGCCGGCCACGACACCGGCCGCTACCAGATGATGTCATGGGCCGATGGCACCACGCGCGAGTATTTCTTTCGCAAAATCCAGGATTTGCCGCTGATCGTCGTGGTCGGCACGGCGCCCAAGGACTTTATGGAGGGCTGGTGGCGCAAGGCGGTGTTCTACGAACTCAGCATTTTCGCCTTGCTGGCCGAATTGTGGGCGCTGTTGGCCCTGCAGGGCAAAATGGCCCGCGAGCGCATCACCTTCCTCGCCAAGCATGACGGGCAAACCGACCTCCCCAATCTGCTGGCGCTGGAAGAGCATCTGGGACGGGCGCTGGCCCGGATGGACGACGGCCGGTCCCTGGCGCTGATGATGACGGTCGAAATCGACCAACTGAAGACGGTCAACAACTCGGTGGGCCACAAGGCCGGCGAGCAGGTCCTGCGGGAGGTGGCGACCCGCCTCCGCGGCGGTCTGCGCGACGGCGACATGGCGAGCCGCGGTTCCGGCGACAAGTTCGTCCTGATGCTGCGCGATTATGGTGACGACGAGCAGCTGGCTCAGCTGGCCCACCGCCTGATGGCGGAAATCGGTCGGCCGATCAAGGTGGGGCTCAACGATTTCGTGCTGACCGCGTCGGTCGGCATCGCGGTCTATCCAGCCGATGGCGGCGAGGCCGGCGCGCTGATCTCCAACTCAGACACCGCGATGCACCAGGCCAAGGCGAAGGAACGGGGCAATTGCCGGTTCTTCACCGCCGAAATGAACACCCGGATCTCGCAATGGGTCCGTCTGCAAAGCGACTTGCGCAAGGCGCAGGGCTGCGGTCAGCTCGAGGTCCGGTATCAGCCGCAATTTCAAATCACCGATCTCAAGCTGGTCGGCTTCGAGGCGTTGCTGCGCTGGAACCACCCCGAGCTGGGCATGGTCCCCCCCAGCCGCTTCATCCCGATCGCCGAGGAAACCGGGTTGATCATCCCGATTGGCGAATTCGTCCTGCGAGAAGCCTGCCGGCAAAGCCGCGCCTGGCAGGATGCCGGTCTGCCACCGGTGACGGTGGCGATCAACGTCTCGGCGGTGCAGTTCCACCAGACGGATCTGGTGGCCCTGGTGCAGTCGGCCTTGGCCGACAGCGGGCTTGATCCCGCCCTGCTGGAGCTTGAGATGACCGAGAGCATGCTGATGCAGGACGTCGATCATGTCGTCGAGGTCCTGCACAAATTGAAGGGTGCCGGCGTCGGCATTTCGATCGACGATTTTGGAACCGGCTATTCCAGCCTGACCTATCTGAAGCGCTTTCCTATCGACAAGATCAAGATCGACCAATCCTTCGTTCGCGACATCCTGGCCTCCGAGGACGACGCCTCGATCGTCCAGACGGTGATTGCCATCGCCACCCGAATGCGGATGCGCTCGATCGCCGAGGGGGTGGAGTCCGCCGAGCAGTTGGAAGCCCTCAACGGCTTCGGCTGCGACGAGGTCCAGGGCTACTTGTTTAGCCCGGCGGTCACCGCTGACGCGGCGGCGCGCTTCTTGCGGGAGCATATAGACGTTTGACTATGGACCTTTCGCCAATTGGCGCTCCACCGCCAATCTCTAGAATTAGACCGCGATAATCGTGTCGTTTGTATCGCCCGGAGAGAGCAGGGTGCAAATTCTTGTTGCCGACCGCCATCCGCTGTTCCGCGAAGTGCTCCGCGACGTGGTCGCCGAAGCGCTGCCATCGCCGATTTTTGTTGAAGCGCAAAATTTCGCCGAGGCCGAGGAAGCGGTGTCCCGAGGCGAATCCCTCGGCCTCGCCCTAGTGGATTTGGCCCTGGGCGGCATCGAGGGGTTGGCCGGAGTGCTGCGCCTGTCGGTGCTGCGGCCGTCGATGCCCATCGTCGTGGTGTCGGCCGTCGAGGGCGCCGATCTGGCCCGTCGGTCCCTGGTGTGCGGCGCCGTTGGTTTCCTGCCCAAATCGCTGGCGCGGGAGCGGATGTGGACGGAAATCCGCGCTGGGGTCGGCATCGACTGCCGCCGCCCGGCTGCGCGCCATAGCGCCGATTCCGAGCGTCTGGACGTTCTGACGCTGCGCGAGCGGATGGTGCTGGAATCCATGGTTCGGGGCCGCTCCAACAAGCAGACCGCCTACGAATTGCAAATCACCTACACCACGGTGAAGGTGCACGTGTCGTCGATCCTGCGGAAGCTTCAGGTTCGCTCGCGCATTCAGGCGATCATCGCGACGCGGGATTGTCATTCAGCAGATGGGTGATCAGCGTCCGCAGCTTGGCCGGCGCGATCGGCTTGTTGAGGCAGGCTAGCCCCTGGCCCTTGAGGCTGGCACGCAACTCCCGGCTTTGGTCACTGGTGACGATGAAGGCGGGCAGGGTGCCGCCGAACCAGGACCTGAGCCGCCCGATCTGATGGGGCCCATTGGTGCCGTCATCCAGATGGTAGTCGGCGACGACGACGTCGGGGCGAGGCGCCTGATCGCAGAGCCAAGCGTCAAGGTCGGCGCCCGAGCGGATTTGCGTTACCTGGCAGCCCCAGGCCGACAGCAGGGCGGCCAGCGCCGCCAGCCCGGCGGGATCGTCGTCGATGGCCAGGACGTTCCGGCCGACCAGGCTGGTTCTGGCTTGCACCGGATCGGCCAGCTGGGTGGCGGTGTCGTCTTCGGAGGCGCGAACGGCCATCGGCACCTCGACCGCGAAGCACGACCCCTGGCCGAGCCACGAGCGCACCAGGATGGGGTGGCCCAGCAGGCGGGCGATGCGCTCGACGATGGCCAGGCCCAGGCCGATGCCCTTGTCGCGCGGCCGGGCTGTCCCGACGATCTGCTGGAATTCCTGAAAGACCTCGGGGATCCTGTCGGCGGGGATACCGCAGCCAGTGTCCCACACTTCGATGCACAACTTGTTGGCCCGGCGGCGGCAGCCCAGCACGATGCGGCCCCGCTCGGTGTAGCGCAGGGCGTTCGACAGGAAGTTGCGCAAGATGCGCGCCAGCAGCGCGTGATCGCTGCGCACCATCTGCCGGCAGGGCAGCACCCGCAGCTCCAGGCCGACGGCGCGGGCTTGGGGCTGGTACTCGCGGGCCAATTGGTCCAACAGGGGGCCGATCGACCGATTGCTCAGCTCCATCGACATTACCCCGGCATCCAGCTTCGAGATGTCGAACAGGGCCCGCAACAGCGAGTCGATGGCGTCCAGTGAATTGGAAATGCTCAGCACGAGTTCCCGCCCGGCCACGTCCAAGTCGTCGCGCTCGCCCAGCGCGGCGGCGAACAGTCTGGCGGCGTTGAGCGGCTGGTGCAGGTCGTGGCTGGCCGCCGCCAGGAACTTGGTCTTCGACATGTTGGCCATCTCGGCGGCGACCTTGGCTTCGCCCAGGGCCTCGTTGACGGCGCTCAGTTCGGCGGTACGTGTCGCCACCCGGTATTCCAAGGATTCATTGTAGCGTTGCAGCCGTTGGGCCGCCACCTGCAGACGGCGCTCGGAATGGCGCAGCATCTGGTCGGCGCGCTTGCGCTCGGTGATGTCGGTATAGGTGTCCACTTGGCCGCCATCGGGCATGATGTTGGACGCCACCTCGACAGTGCGGCCATCGGCGAGGACCCGCTCGAACGAGCGCGGCAGGTTCCGGCGCGCCGCCTCGACCAATTGGCTGGCGTCGTCGGCGTCGGCGTCGCGGCGCAAAAAGTCGACATAGGGGGTGCCGATGGCGGCCAAGCCCGGCGGCAAGCGCAAGAGATCGACGTAGCGCCGGTTCCAGGTGGCCAGGCGCATGTTGCGGTCGAACACCGCCACGCCCTGGCTGAGGCTTTCCAGGGTGGCCGCCAGCAATTCCGACCTTTCCGCCAATTCCCTCTCGCGCAGCCGCTCTTCAGACAGCTTGATATCGGTGATGTCGGTATAGATGGCGACGGTGCCGCCATCCTGAACCCGTCGCTCGTTGACTTGGACCCAGCGTCCATCGGTCAGGCGGTAGACGAAGGGGCGGTCGGGTTGGTGGTGGTGGGCGATACGCTCGGCGATCCACTCGTCCTCGCGCCCGATGGCGTCGCGCACCGTGCCGCTTTCGACGGCGACGTGGATCACCTGGGCGAAATGGGTGCCGGCGGCCGCCCCTTGGCCAAGGGCCGACATCAGGCTGACGAAATTGGCGTTCCACAACGCCAGGCGGTCGTCGGAATCGAACAGGGCGAAGCCCTCGGAAATGCTTTCGATCGCCTCGCGGAGACGGCGCTGGGCGGTCTCGGCCTGTTCCTTGGCCCGCGACAGGTCCTGATTGATCGCCTCGACCTGCCGTAGCGCGCTTTCCAACTGGATCGAGCGCTCTTCGACCCGGCCCTCCAGCACGATGGCGGCCTGGAACATGGAAAAGCCGGTGCCCTGCCAATCGGTCGAGCGTTCGACCCGCTGCATCAGGACAGAATTGATCTTGCGCAGTTTTTCGTTTTCCCTGCGCAGATCGTCGGCCGTTTCCATCGTGGACGTCACCCCGGTCATTGAGCCGGGCAGGCTAGGGCAACGCCGGTGAAGGTTTGGTTGACGTGCATGGCGTTGAACTGCTCCCCATAGGTGTTGAAGCCCACCACCTCGCGGCTGGCCAACAGGGCGCCCATCTGGTCCTTCAGATTGCGCCGCTCCATTTCCAGCAAGCGCAGTACGCACTCGCAGCCGATGATCAGCTGGGGCGCGCCGATTTCGCTTTCGATGTCCTCGAACACCTGGCGCAGATTTTCATAGGGATCGATGCTGCGGCCGACCGACAGCACCAACCCCTCGTCGATGGCGCAGAAGAACGACAGGCTGCCGTCGGGATTGACCTTCTGAATCGATCGTACATAGTCGGCGCCGCCGACCTTCACCACCATCGGATGAGTGGCGAAAATCATCGGCGACAGTTCGGTGATCTCCATGCCAATCATGCGGGCGAATTCGCGGGCCGCCGGCTCGGCGTTGATTTCGGTGACGATGCGCTTCACCGGATCGGCGCCGGTGATCACCATCTTGGTGTCCGAGCTGACGAAATGCTGGGTCTTGAACACGCGGAACGGCAGGGTGGTGTGGATCATCACCAGCACCGCCGCATCCGCGTGGAACCTGCCATTGGCGAAGACAAAGGTTTGGCGGAAGTCCAAATTGTCCCCGGCCGAACCGCCGAACAAGGGAATGTCGACCAAACCGGCATGCAGGGCGGACAGGACCGAATCCTCGGTGCCCGACATGCCGTCGACCATCAGCATAGCGAAGCTGTTGGCGGCGAAATTATCGCCGACCACGTCGGCCATGGCGGAGCACAGCGAGCGCACGGCGTCCAGGCCGTGGCTGAAGGCGAACAAGCCAAGCTTGTCGAACAGCGCCACCTCGGCGTGGCAAATCGAGCGCGACAGCGACACCCCGGTCAGCGAGCCGGTTCGATAGCCGAATGGGGTGATCTCGCCCGCCGTCGTGCAGCCGATCGCCATCACGCCGGGAAACGCCTCGTTCAATTCCGTCGCCAATTCGGCGCGATCATAGTCGGCTGAGCAGAAAAAGATGATCAGGGCCAAGTCGGGCTGATCGATCTGGGCACGCAATTCCGCCACAGCCTGACGTGTGCCAGGGTGCTGCGTCGAGCCACGCCGGATACCATCTGCCATCAAGCTCGGATCCATTGGAATCACCTGCGGCCCCAAATCGCCAGAGCGGGTCCGCCAGGAGTATACGCTGCCCGAGCGAAGAATGGTATTTCCCGTGGAGGATTTGTGCGCAGTCACCGAGCTTCGATCCCTATCCGCCTTTCCGCCAATGAGTTTAAGTACCCGCCACCGGCCGCCGAATTGTCAAAAGGTCTCATGACCGCGAGCGCTGTGGGCGCCATGGGAAGATTTGGCATGTCCGCCGGGAATAATGCGCCGGTGGTGGGGAGGTTCGTCTACGACCTTGGGCCAAAGCCGTCGATCCCGCGTTGCCCAGGCCAAGATCCGACCTTTAAGGTCTCCGGGCGTGTGGCGAACCGAGGGGGACGGGATGGCGCGGGGCATTCTCACGGGGATGGTGGTCGGTGGGCTGTTGGCGGGCCCGGCGCTGGCGGGCGACGGCGCGGTTGAGATGCCTGCGATGGTGGTGGTCGGGCTGACGCCCCTGCTAGGGTCGGGCATCGACATCGACAAGGTGCCGGCCAACGTCCAAGTGGTGCGCCCGTTGGACACCCGCGATCAGGCGCCGTCATCGGCGCTGGGCATGCTGGACGCGCGGCTGGGGTCGGTGTCGATCACCGATTACCAGGGCAACCCGATGCAGCCCAATCTCAGCTTCCGCGGCTTCAACGCGTCGCCGGTGCTGGGCGATTCCCAGGGCATCGCCGTCTATCAGAACGGCATGCGGTTGAACGAGGCGTTTGGCGACCTGGTCAATTGGGACATGAATCCGTCATTCGCCATCGACAGCCTGCAAGTGCTGCCCGGCTCCAATCCCGCTTTCGGGCTGAACGCCTTGGGCGGCGCGGTGGCCATGAAGATGAAGGACGGCTTTTCGTTCAAGGGCGATTCGGTCGAACTGGGCGGCGGTTCGTTCGGGCGGGCCCGCGCCACCGCCGAAAGCGGCCGCCGATCGGGCGATTTGGCCTTCTACGCCGGCGTGGCGGCCCAGACCGACGACGGCTGGCGCAAGTCCTCGCATTCCGCTCTGGCGCAGGCCTATACCGACTTGTCGTTGCGGCGCGGCGCCCTCGACCTGGGGCTCGACATCACCTTGGGCAGCTCGGACCTTGCCGGCCTCAGCGGCACGCCCCTCGATCTGTTGGGCCAAAGCCGCAGCGCCGTCTTCACCAGTCCCGACAACCAGCGCAACGTCCTGGTGGCGACCAATCTGCGGGGAACCTATCAGCTCTCGGACAGCCTGGCCCTGTCCGGCAACCTGTATTACCGCCATCTGGTGCAAGCCACCGACAATGGCGACGGGAGCGGCTTGGCCCCGTGCGTGGGCGGCATGTGCGACAGCAACGGCGCCGTCGTGCTGGCCCGGGGCGGCACGGCGCTGACGGCGGGCGCCACCGGCCTGATCAACGACACCGTCACCCACACCGACAGCGTTGGCGCCGCCGGGCAGGTCAGCCGCGAGGCGCCGGTCTGGGGCTACGTCAACACCGCGACAATGGGCCTCGCCACCGACCAAGGCTGGACCTGGTACGGGGTCAATTCGGAAGTCGGCACCCTGGACACCAACAGCCGCGCCGTCATCGGATCGGGTGAATATCTTGCCGGCCCGGCCTACTCGGTTTCGCTGAACGCTCGCAGCGGCTATTACGGCGCCTACGCCACCGACACCCTGTCCCTCGGGGAGCGCTGGCACCTCACCTTGGCGGGGCGCTACAACATCGCCACCATCAGCCTGGACGACCGGATGGGCGGCGCCCTGAACGGCGACCATTATTTCCAGCGGTTCAATCCGGCCTTGGGGCTGACCTGGCAGGCCACCAAGGGGCTGACCGCCTACGCCAGCTACAGCGAGGCCAACCGTACCCCGACCGCTGCCGAACTGAGTTGCGCCGATCCCAACAACGCCTGCCGCGTCCCCAACGCCTTCCAATCCGATCCCAGCCTGAAGCAGGTGGTGTCGCGGAGCGTCGAGCTGGGGGCGCGGGGTGCCTGGCGGCCCACCCCGGACTCCGACCAGGACAAGACCAAGGTGGAATGGTCCCTGGCCGCCTATGGCAGCCGCAATTTTGACGACATCATCTTCGTCAATTCCGGTCCGGTCCCTGGACAGGGCTATTTCACCAACTCCGGAATGACCCAGCGCACCGGCATCGACGCCGGCGTGGACGGGGATTTCGGCAAATGGTCCCTGTCGGCCAATTACGGCTACGTGCTGGCGGTGTTCAAGTCGAACATGGACATCGTCAGCCTCTACAATCCATCGGCCGATGCCAACGGCGTCATCCAGGTGGTCCCGGGCAACCGCCTGCCGGGCATTCCCGCCCATACCCTGAAGCTGCGCGCCGGCTACGCGGTGAGCGATGCCTGGGCGGTCGAAGCCGATTCCAAGCTGTCTTCGACGCGGGTGTCGCGGGGCGACGAGGACAACGCCATGGCCAAAATCGGCGGCTTCGCGGTATTCAACGCCTCGACGAACTATACCGTGCGGCCGGGCGCCCAAGTGTTCCTGCGGGTGCAGAACCTGTTCGACACCAGATACGCCACGGCCGGAACCTTGGGCGACCCCAGTGCCGGCGGGGTGCTTCCGTACTCCAGCAACCGCTTCGAAACTCCCGGCGAGCCGCGCACGTTCTGGGCCGGTACCCGGTTGGCGTTTTGATGGCTGAACTTTGCTGATATAAGGGACGCCACTTCCTCCAATGGATAGGGTCGATGGCGGACGGGGCTGAGGAATCCGGGCGCGGGGTGATGTCGCTGCGGCTGCGGCTGATCGTCGGGCCTGCGGCGGTGATGATCGCCGCCATCGCCCTGGCGCTGCTGCTGCTGGTGCATCAGGCCCGCCTCAGGATCGTCGCCGAGCGGACCTCGTCCATCGCCCTGGCCGAGGAATTGGTGGCGCAGGCCCTGGCCAATATTTCCGGACGGGATTCGTCGGTGCTGGCGGAATTGGCGCGGCGCATGCCGGCGCCGCGCCATGTCCGCCTGGTGGTGCTGTCCGAGGAAGCCCCGTCGGCGCCGGCGGCCGCGCCGGTGGACGACGGCCTGGCGCCCGGCTGGTTCGTTCATCTGATCCGGCCGGCCGCCTGGGAAGAGCGCCGCGACATCGTGGTCGACGGTGTCCACCGCGGCCAAGTGCTGATCACCTCCGACCCCGACGACGAGATCGCTGAAATCTGGCAGGAGTTCCGGGTGCTGGCGGCGTTGCCCTTGGGGCTGACCGCCCTGTTCGTCACCCTGGTGGTGTGGAGCGTCAACCGAGCGCTGCGCCCGCTGACCCAGTTGCGGGCCGGGTTGGGCCGCTTGGCCGCCGGCGACTTCGCCGCCTCGCTGCCCCCTTTGGGGTCGGCCGAATTGGAGCCCCTCGGCGGCATCTTCAATCGCCTGGCGGAATCCTTGCGGCGCTTGACCGCCGACAATCGGCTTTTGATCACCAAGCTGCTGTCGGTGCGGGAAAGCGAGCGGAGCGAACTGGCCCACGAACTGCACGACGAATTGGGCCCCTGCCTGTTCGGCATCCGCGCCCAAGCTGCCTGCGTGGCGCGCGCCTCCAGCCTTGACGAGGCCGCCCGGCAGGCCGGCGCCATCCAATCGCTGGCCGACGACCTGCAACGGCTGAATCAGCGCATCCTGGCCCGGCTGCGGCCGGCCGCCCTGGCCGATCTCGGCCTGGGCGAAGCGGCGCGGCGGCTGGTGGAGGATTGGCGCGAGCGCTGTCCGGCGATCGAGTGGTCGTTCCTGTGCGGCGACCTCGCCGCCGAGCCGACCGGCCCGGCGGCGCTGGCCGCCTATCGCATCATCCAGGAAGCCCTGACCAATGCCGCCCGCCATTCCGGGGCGCGTCGGGTCGACGTCGAGCTGGCCAGCGGCCCGGCGGCCAGCCTTGGGGTGGATTGGTCCGATGCGCCCACCGCCTGGTTGGTCCAGGTGGCGGTGCGGGACGACGGGATGGGATTGCCCGCCGAGGCTGGCACCGGTTTCGGCTTGCTGGGCATGGCGGAGCGGGCCCGGGCGCTCGGGGGCACGGTGCGGATCGACGGCGGCGCCGGTATGGCGGTCGAAGCGCTGATTCCCTTCGACGGCAAGGAGGCGGCGGTATGACTGAACCGGTTGGGGTGCTGGTGGTGGACGACCACGCGGTGGTGCGGACCGGTTTGCGTCAGCTGCTGGAAATCTCGGGCGGCTACGTCCTCACCGAGGCGGCCTCGGGGACCGAGGCTCTGCGCCTGATGACGGCCTGTCCGCCGCGCCTGGTGGTGCTCGATCTCAATCTGCCCGATGGCGGCGGCTTGGACTTGATTCCCCGGCTGTTGGAGATGGACGCGACCGTTCGCATCCTGATTTTCACCATGCACGAGGATCCGGCCTATGTGGCGCGCGCCATCGAATGCGGCGCCCATGGGTTCGTGACCAAAGGGGACGCCCCCGAAACCATCATCGAGGCGGTGGCGATCGTGGCCGGCGGGGAATTCTATCTCAGCCGGGCGGTGGCCCAGACCGTGGCGCTGATGCAGGCGCGGCGCCGCACCGACCCGTTGGGGCCGCTGTCCCGGCGCGAACGCGAGGTCCTCATGCAATTCGGCCAGGGCAAAACCCTGGCCGAGATCGCCGCCGCATTGGGCATCAGCTACAAGACCGCCGCCAATGCCTGCACCAGTGTCAAAGCCAAACTCGGCTTGGCGAACAACGCCGAGCTGATGCGGATGGCCGTCGAATACGGCGCCTCCGCCGGTTAGTTCAGGTAGTAGCCGACGCCGATGATGTAGTCGCCGACGCGCTGGACCAGCGAGTGCTTGTGCTCGATCCGGTTATCGATCCGGTTGAGCCAGACGTAATCGACTTGGCCGGCGCCGCTGGTCTTGGCGACCTTGATCATTTCCTGAACCAGCAGCTTGCCTTCGGCATCCTTGAGCTCGTGGGCATCGGTGCCGACCAGCTTCGGATTGCCGCCCGAAGCGTGGTAAAAGCCCTTCAGGTCGAAGACGAACACGTAGAGTTCATTGGCGATGAAGCCGCCGTTGTGGTCGTTGAACGCGGCGAACGCCTGTTCCGCCCCGTCATGCTTCACCTTCTCGACCGCCTTGGTCAGCAGGCTCTCCGCCTCGTGGGCCGAAGCGTGCTCGTCCGCCATGGCCGCCGATCCCGCGAAGGTCAGAATGGCGGCGACAAGCAGAGAGATCAATCGAGTCATGGTCCGTCTCCTCTTCCGTATAGGACAGCAAGGTGCATCCTATCTTCGCGCCCCAAGGCTGGCACTTAGACCTTTGGCGTACTCCCCTTCGGCGGCGCCCGCACTTTTGCACCAAGGTAGCATTGGCGCGGGATCGACGCGGGGGCATAGTTGCTGCATGATGCCGTCGTCTAGTATCGTTGCGCCGTCTTGCAGCGCCTCCCTGTCATCGAACGGGGGGGCCGGGCTGTTGTCGTTGGCGGTGCATGGCGTCCTGCTGGTGTTCTTGGCGGGGATGGCGTGGTCGTCGCCGCCGCCGCCGGACGAGCCGGCCCAGGTGATGGAGGTCACCATGGCCTGGCTGCCGCCGCCCGAAATCGCCGACGAGGCTCCGCCGGTTAAAGCGGCTCCGCCACCACCGCAAGCGGCGCGCCCGCCAACGCCGGTCGCCGTCGCTCGCCCGGTGGCGGCACCCCATCCTGCGCCGGTTCACGCCGCCGCCGTGGCGCCTGCGCTGGCGGAGGTGTCCTCTTCGGCCGCCGACGGTCCGGCGGCGCCTTCCCAAGTTGCCGCCGTCGCCCCCCAGGCAGGGCCGCCCCCGCCGGTCGCGGCGCCGGCTCCGGCGGACGAGGGGGTGATCCTGGCCGGCTACGCCCGTCGCTTCCTGGAGCAATTGGAGCGGCACAAATCCTATCCGGCGCTGTCTCTCCGGCGTGGCGAGGAAGGCACCGTTACCATCCGCATCACCGTCGCCGCCGATGGACGGGTGCTCGACGCCCATCCGGTGGGCGAGGGCCCTAGCCGGCTTGAGACCGCCTCGCTCGAAGCGGTGGCGGCGGCGGCGCCGTTTCCGCCGCTGCCGTCCGGCCTTGGTGGCGATCGGGTGGTGTTCAACCTGCCGGTGACCTACCGGTTGCGGTGACCTTGGACCAAGGTCCAATGGATCCTCCACCCCCCTGGCCCGTTAGCATGGCTTTTGTTGTGGTGGGACAAGCAGTGGGGCTCGGATGCGCATCGGTTGGAAAGTTATGCTCGCGGCGTCGGCGACGGTTGGGGTGGCCGGGTCGGCTTGGGCTGCGGACGGCAATGCGCCCTATTCCCTCGACAGCGTGGTGGTGACCGGCACCCGCCAGGACGGTTCCCTGAAGGACCTGGCCGGCAACACGGCGGTGATCGGCGCCAAGGACATCGACTTCACCGCCGCCCAGCGTCCGGCCGAGATTCTCAATCAGGTTCCCGGCGTCAACATCCAGCAGGGTAGCGGCGAGGAGCACTTGACCTCGATTCGCTCGCCGGTGCTGAACGGCGGCGCTGGGGCGGGGTCGTTCCTGTACCTGGAGGACGGCGTGCCTCTGCGGGCCGCCGGCTTCGCCGACGTCAACGGCCTGTTCGAGGTCAACGCCGACCAGGCCGGCTCGATCGAGGTGGTGCGCGGGCCGGGCAGCGCGCTGTATGGCTCGAACGCCGTGCACGGGCTGATCAATTTCATTCCCCGCGCGCCGTCCAAGACGCTGGAGAACGAAGTCGACGCAACGGCGGGCATGTACGGTCTGCGGCGCGTGACCGCGACCTCCAGCGACACCGTGGGGTCTCAGGCGTTCCGGGGCAGCGCGCTCTACAATCACGAGGGCGGTTGGCGGGATAGCACCGGCCTCGACGAGGAGAAGGTCACCGCCCGCCATGTGTGGACCGGCGTCGAGGACACCCTCACCACGACCGTCTCCGCCGACCATCTCGATCAGCAGACCGGTGCCTACATCATCGGCTTAGACGCCTACACCAGACGCGCGACCGAAAAGACCAACCCCGACCCCGACGCCTTCCGTCACGCCGCCTCGATCCGCGGCATGACCCGCTGGCAACATGACCTTTCCGACTCGTTGCAGCTCAGCGTCACGCCGTATATGCGCTATACCGGCATGAATTTCACGATGCACTACCTTCCCGATTTGGCGATCCAAAGCACCGAGCATGCCAGCATCGGCACCCAGGCCGCGCTGTACAAGTCGCTGGCGGGCGGCCATACCATTATTGTTGGTACCGATCTCGAATACACCAACGGCAACATCACCGAGCTGCAGCAGATCCCCACCCTGACTCTGGGCAGCAGCGTCTATCCCGTTGGCATGCATTACGATCTGACTGTCGGGGCCACCGTCGTCGCGCCCTATATCCATACCGAATGGCAGGTGTTGGACCACACCCGGGTAACCGCCGGCGCCCGGTTGGAGCAAACCCACTACGATTACACCAACAACATTTCGACCGGAACCTTCGGACTGTTCCAGCGCATCGCCGACCGCTCCGACGACTTCACCACCTTTACGCCGAAGTTGGGCGTGGTCCAGCAGTGGCGGGACTGGTTGGCCAGCTATGCCAACCTGTCACGCGGCGCCCGCGCGCCACAGGTGTCGGACGTCTATGAGTTGCAGAATAGGCAGGTGATCGGGCAGATCAAGCCGGAAACCCTGGACAGTCTGGAGGTCGGATCTCGCGGCAAGGTGCTGGGCGCCAATTTCGACGTCGCGGCGTTCTGGATGAACAAGAATCACTACTTCTATCGCGACGTCGATGGAATCAACGTCATCAATGGCAAAACCGAGCATCGCGGCGTCGAACTCGGCCTGTCGACCCCGCTGTCCCACGGTTTCGACGCGGCAATGGGGGCGAGCTATTCGCTCCACACCTACCAGTTCAACCGCCCCGAATCCTTGGCGGCCAACGCCTATTCGGCGGTCTACAAGGACAGCTCGATGCCGGAGGCGCCGCGCGCCCTGGCCAATTTGCGCCTGGGCTACGCCTTCCTGCCCAAGGCTCGGGCCGAGGCGGAGTGGGTGCATGTCGGCTCGTACTTCACCGACAACGCCAACATGCATTCCTATGGCGGCTATGACATCTTCAACCTGCGCGCCAGCGTCGACGTCAACGATTCGGTGACCCTGCACGCCAAGGTCCTCAACGTCGCCGACATCAATTACGCCGCCCGGGCGGCCTTTTCCAGCGGCAAGTACCAGTACTTCCCCGGCGATCCGATGACGGCGATGGTCGGGGCGACGGTGCGGTTCTAGCTGTTTCGTCCGTGAGTGTGATGGTGCATCCTTAAGCCGTCCGGGCCGTCGCCGCCGAAGTGCCCCCCCTGGTTCGACCTGGCTAAGGAGTTTGGGAAGTGTTGGATCGCGGTCGCTATTTTCCGATCCTGGCGCTGCTGGCCGGTCTGGCTTTTCCGGCCGCCGCCGCCGCGCCGGAAACCGTTCGCCTGGGATGGCTGGGCATGCGGCCGGCGGTCGAGCGGCCGACCGCTTTCGTCGACGGCCCCGTTGCCACCGACGAGGGCTTGGCCGGCTTGCGGCTGGCAATCGCCGATGACAACGCCTCTGGGCGCTTCGTGCATCAGAGCTACACCCTGACCGAGGAATGGCTGCCCCCCGACGGGGACGCGGTGGCGGCGTTGCGACGCTTGGCGGCGAGTGGCACTCGGTTCGTCGTCGCCGACTTGCCGGCGGCGGTGCTGGCCGCGGCGGCGCTTGATCCCGCCGCCGCCAAGCTGGTGATCTTCAATGCCGGCGCCCCCGACGATTCCTTGCGCAACGGCGACTGCCGCGCCAACGTGCTGCACACCCTGCCCAGCCGGGCCATGCTGGCGGACGCCCTGGCGCAGGTCCTGATCAAGAAGAATTGGAGCCACTGGCTGCTGCTGGTCGGCCCCGACCCCGCCGACGAGGCCTATGCCGCCGCCCTGCGTCACGCCGCCGCCAAATTCGGCGCCAAGCTGGTGGGGGAGAAGCACTGGAGCTACAGCCGCGACGCCCGCCGTACCGCTGAGGGCGAAGTGGCGGCGATTACCCAGGACGGCTCCTATGACGTGGTGCTGGTGGCCGACGAAGCCGGCAATTTCGGCGATCTGGTGCCCTATTCCACCTGGCTGGCGCGGCCGGTGGCCGGCACCCACGGCCTGGTGGCCGCCGCCTGGCATCCCGCTCACGAGCAATGGGGCGCCGCCCAGTTGCAGAACCGGTTCCGCGCCCAGGCCGGACGCCCGATGTCGGTCAAGGATTACGCCGCCTGGGAGGGCGGCCGCGCCGTGGCCGAAGCGGCCATGCGGACCCGCTCGACCGATCCCGACCGCCTCGCCGCCGCCATCCGCGGCGACGATTTCGCCTTGGCCGCGTTCAAGGGCCGCAGCCTCAGCTTCCGTGCCTGGGATGGGCAATTGCGTCAGCCGATCCTGCTGGCCTGGCCCCGCGCCGTGGTCTCGGTGGCCCCCGAAGAGGGGTTCCTGCATCCCACCACCGACCTCGACACCCTGGGCACCGACAAAGGAGAAAGCGCATGCGCCTTGCGCCGTTGATCGCCACCCTGCTGCTGGCGGCGGCTCCCGCCCTGGCCCAGACCGCCTATGTGTCCAATGAAAAGGACAACACCATCTCGGTGATCGACATCAAGTCCCTGACGGTGCGGGACACGGTTCGGGTGGGGCGCCGACCGCGCGGCATCACCCTGTCGCCCGATGGCGCCCGGCTGTATATCTGCGCCTCGGACAGCGACACCATCCAGGTGCTGGATACCGCCACCATGACGGTGATCCACGATTTGCCCTCGGGCGAGGACCCCGAGCAATTCGCCTTGCACCCCGACGGCAAGCGGCTCTACGTCGCCAACGAAAACAACAGCGTGGTGACCGTCATCGACACCGAAAGCCGCAAGGTGCGCGGCCAGGTCGATGTCGGCATCGAGCCCGAGGGCATGGCGGTCAGCCCCGATGGCAAGATCGCCGTCAACACCTCGGAAACCACCAACATGGTCCATTGGCTGGATGCCGACCGACTGACGATGATCGACAGCACGCCGGTCGGCCCCCGCCCCCGCTACGCCACCTTCGACAAGGACGGCAAGCGCCTGTGGGTCACCGCCGAGGTCGGCGGTACCCTGCACGTCATCGACGCGGCCAGCCACCAGGAAATTAAAACCATCAGCTTCGCCATTCCGGGCGTCCCGGCCGACAAGATCCAGCCGGTGGGCATCCGCCTGACCGCCGACGGCCGCACCGCCTTCGTCGCCCTTGGTCCGGCCAACCACGTGGCGGTTCTCGACGCCCACAGCCTGAAAGTGCTGAAATACCTGCTGGTCGGCCGCCGCGTCTGGCAATTGGCCTTCACCCCTGACGAGAAGCTGCTGCTGACCACCAACGGCGTGTCGGGCGACGTCTCGGTGATCGACGTCGACCGCCTGGAGGTGATCAAGTCGATCCCGGTCGGCCGCTACCCCTGGGGTGTGGCGGTTCGCCCATGAGCATCGCCCTGCAAGCCAGCGGCTTGGGCTTCGCCTATGGGGCCGGTTTCGCCCTGCAAGCGATCGACCTTACGGTGGCGGCGGGGGAGTTCAGTGTTCTGCTGGGACCCAACGGTGCCGGCAAATCGACCCTGGTCTGCCTGCTGACCCGCCTGTTCGCGCCTTCGTCCGGCGACGTGGCGATTGGCGGTCACTCCCTGACTCGGCGCCCCGGCAAGGCGCTGGAGGGGCTGGGAGTGGTGTTCCAGCAAACCACGTTGGATTTGGATCTCAGCGTGGTCCAGAACCTGCGCTATGCCGCCAGCCTGCACGGCCTGGCCGGGCGGGGGGCCGAGGCGCGCATCGCCGAGGAACTGGCCCGAGTCGGCCTGGCGGAGTGCCGCGACCAGCCGGCGCGGCGCCTGTCGGGGGGCAACCGCCGCAAGTTGGAACTGGCGCGGGCGCTGCTGCATCGGCCGTCTTTGCTGATCTGCGACGAACCCACGGTCGGGTTGGATATGCCCAGCCGCCGCGCCCTGGTGGCCCATGTGCGCTCGTTGTGTCGCGATAGCGGCCTGGCGGTCTTGTGGACCACCCATCTGATGGACGAAATCGAGCCCGACGACCAGGTGGTGCTGATCGATCGCGGCCGGGTGCGGGCCGCCGACAGCGCCGCCCGGCTAATGGCGGCGAGCGGCGCCCGCGACATGGAAGCCGCCTTCACCCTGTTGCTCGGCGGAGATAAGCGATGATCTGGCTGATCGCCCTGTGGGGCATCCTGGTGCGCGAGGCCCTGCGCTTCGTGCGCCAGCGGGAACGCTTCATCTCGGCTCTGGTGCGGCCCATGCTGTGGCTGCTGGTGTTCGCGACCGGCTTTCGCGCCGCCCTGGGGGTGGCGATCACGCCGCCCTACGCCACCTACATCACCTACGAGGTCTATGTCCTGCCCGGCCTGATCGGCATGGTGCAATTGTTCAACGGCATGCAGACCTCGCTGTCCATGGTCTATGACCGCGAAACCGGCAGCATGCGCACCCTGCTGACCAGCCCGCTGCCGCGCTGGTGGCTGCTGGCGTCGAAGCTGATCGCCGGCACCCTGGTGTCGGTGGCGCAGGTCTACGCCTTCCTGCTGGTCGCCTGGATGTTCGGCGTCACCGCGCCGGCCTGGGGCTACCTGACCGTGCTGCCAGCCTTGCTGCTGAGCGGCCTGATGCTGGGGGCGGCGGGATTGTTCCTGTCATCCGCCATCCGCCAACTGGAGAATTTTGCCGGGGTGATGAACTTCGTCATCTTCCCCGCCTTCTTCATGTCGTCGGCCCTCTATCCGCTGTGGAAGATCGCCGATTCCAGCCCGCTGCTGGCCACCATCGCCGGCTTCAACCCCTTCAGCCACGCGGTCGAACTGATCCGCTTCGCCCTGTATCTCCAGATCGAGCCGGTGGCGCTGGCCTGGGTCTGCGGCAGCCTGGCGGTGTTCGCGGGCTTGGCCATCCTGGGCTACGACCCCTCGCGCGGGCTGATGCCGCGGCGGGTGATCGAGTAGCGTTCTTAGCATCACTCCGTCACCCGGTTCCCTTGGTGGGCGGCAAGTTACACCAAGGTCCACTATCGGACGGTACGCCTATTCTGGCTTTATCGGAGACTAAGGTTACGGAACACATGGGCGTCTCTTGGGGCTAGCATGCTGATCGATGGGTTTGGACGGAAGATCACTTACCTGCGCCTGTCGGTCACCGACCGCTGCGACCTGCGCTGCCGCTATTGCCTGGCCGAGGACACCGAATTCCTGCCCCGCCACGATCTGTTGTCCCAGGAAGAGTTGCAGCGCCTGTGCGACGCCTTCATCCACCTTGGCGTGCGCAAGATCCGCCTGACTGGCGGCGAGCCCCTAGTTCGGCGTGGCGTGATGGAGACGATCGAGGCGTTGGGCCGGCGGGTCGCGGCCGGCCAGCTGGATGAACTGACTCTGACCACCAACGGCACCCAGTTGGCCCGCCACGCCGGCGGTCTCGCCGCCGCCGGCATTCGCCGCCTCAACGTTTCGCTCGACACCCTGGATCCCGCCCGCTTCCGGACCCTGACCCGGGGCGGAAATCTGGCCTCGGTGTTGGCTGGAATCGACGCGGCCCAGGCGGCCGGGCTGGCGATCAAGATCAACGCGGTCGCCTTGGCCGGCATCAACGAGGACGAGATCGACGGGTTGCTCGGCTGGTGCGGCGAGCGCGGCTTCGACCTGTGTCTGATCGAGACCATGCCGCTGGGCGAGCCCGGCCACCACACCACTCCCTACTACCTGCCGCTGTCGCTGGTGCGGGAACGCCTGGAGGCGCGTTGGACCCTGCGCGAGTCCGATTGGCGTGGCGGCGGTCCCGCCCGTTACGTGGATGTCGGGGAGACCGGCCACCGTCTGGGCTTCATTACGCCGCTGAGCAACACCTTCTGCGAGGGCTGCAATCGCGTGCGGGTGACCTGCTCCGGCAGCCTGTACACCTGCCTCGGCCACAATGGCAGCGTCGATTTGCGCGCCCCCTTGCGCGCGTCGGAAGGCGACGCCGCCATCGAGGCCGCCATCCTCTCCGCCCTGGCCGTCAAGCCCAAGGGCCACGACTTCCTGGCCGGTCACGCGCCGGCCTTCGCCCGCACGATGAATGTGACGGGGGGCTAGGGGAGACTGGGCCCTATTTGGCGTCCTTGTCGTCCGAGCCATCGGCGGCGCGATAGGCGGCCCGCAATAACTCCACCGGGTGCGATACAGGCGTCGGCAGCATCTGATTGAATTGCAGGCGGCAGCTGATGCAATCGGTGGCAATGCGTTCGGGGTCGGCGGCGCGCATCTTGTCCATCAGCGGGCGGCCTTGGGCGAGGCTGGCTTTGTGGAAGCCCTTGCGGAAGCCGCGGATGCCGGCGCTGCCGCAGCAATCGAAGGCGCCGCCGATGGTGGGCATGTCCATGCCCGGGACCAGCCCCAGGATCTCCGTCCAAGGCTGCCCCATGTCCTGCTCCTTGAGGTGGCAGGGGGGGTAATAGACCATCCGCCCCGGCACCTCCGCCAACCGCGTGTCGAGCTTGCCGGCCAGATTCAGAATTCGCAAATATTCGGCGAGGTCGTAGGTGTGGCGCGAAATCTCCATGCGGGCATGGGGATCGAGCGCGGCGAAATAGCCGTCGTCGCGGGTTTGCCCGGACAGGATCAGCGGCAGCGCCAGATTGCGCTTGGCGCGCCCGCCGCCTTTGCCCGGCCGGTCCGAGGCGGCCTCCTCCTCCGTGACCCGGCGGCACAGCCGGGTCATGTCGCCATCCTCTTCGGCCAGCATGGTTTTCAGGGTCGCGACGTATTGCTCCGACATGTGGGCGCCGTCGCGCAGCACCGATTTCAGCATGTAGCCGCAGGTCGGGCACGAGCAGACGATGTCGTACCCTTTGTCGATGCAGGCCATCAGGCGGGTCAGATTGAAACCCGCCTTGGAGAAGGCGTAGTCGCGGTCACCCTCCAGCATTCCCGGCACGCCGCAGCATTTCTGTTCCGGGATGTAGACGCTGATTCCGTTGCGCTGCAGCACCTCGACGGTGGCTTTGGCCACCTCGGGAAACAGGTAGGTGGCGCTGCAGCCGATGAAATAGGCCACCTTCGGCCCCGGCCCGTCGGTCATCACGTGCAGGTTGCGGGCATTGGCCCAAGTGGCGAAGCTTTCGCGGGGAAACACCGGTACCTTGCGGTCGGGGTGCATGCCGACCATGCGCCGGCACAGCCCGGCGAACGGCTTCTTCTGGAACAGGAAATTGGCCAGCCGCGGGAAGGCGCCGCCGATGCGCCCCACCAGGCGGACGTCCTTGAGCAGCCGGTTGAGCAGCTTCTGTCCGTCGCGACGAATGAAGCCGTCCTTGCCTTCGCGGATCTTGGTGCGCACCTGGGCGCACGAGCACAAGCCGCACATATTGCAGAGGTTGACCAGCGATTGCATGTCGCGCGAGGTGATCTTGCCCTTGCCGGCCATCTGCCGGTCGTACATCCGGTACAACTTGGGAAAGAACAAACACGACGTCCCGTCCATCAGATCGCGGCACTGGTCGCACGCGGTGCACAGCTCGATCACCTCGAGAATGAGGTCTTCGGGCTTCTTGGCGGGTGGTTGGGGTTTATCGGCGGGCATGCAAAAGGGTCCTTTATCGGGATCAGCCGCCACCGATCAGCGGGAATAGAGCCAGCCTGGCGCGATCGGTCAATTGGTGATCCGGCTCGGCCCGGCGGCCGTTGACCATGATGATGCCGACTTCCGGCTCGGCGATGCCGAGCTCCCGGATAATGTCGGCGATTCGGGTGCCGGTCGGATGGCTCTGCTTGGCGGTCTTGAAGCGACCGCGGGTAAACGAGGCGAACAGGTTGACGGAAATCTGGATTGTCTGCGACATGCGCTTCCCGGGGCCTGGGGCCGGGGGAGCGGCGTGGGGTCGCCCCCGCGCCGTCCCGCCCGAACATTCAGAGCGTCAGAAGTTCCAGAAGGTGTCCAATTCCTCGCCGGTGAAGTCCCAAATGGCATCGTGGGGGGCCAGGGGCTCCAGGCTGAAGAATTCGGGCAGCCGGTCGTGCTCGTTGCTGAAGCCGGCGGCCAGATTGAACTTGTGCTCGGTCTTGAGCACGTATTTGCCCAGGTTGATCACATCGTCCATGGTCAGGCTGATGCCGAAGCGGGCGTTGATCATGTCGACCAGCGCGGCCAGACAGTCGGGGATGTCCAGGCCGGGGAAGGCGATGAAAATGCACATGCCGGTCGAATCGACCGCCGCGGTGGCGATCTGGAGATTGCGCGACAGCTCAATCTGACCCTCTTTCTTCAAGGGATCGATGTGGCCGCCGACATTCAAGATGTTGGTGGTGATGGAATAGCCGGCGGTGTGGTCGGCCCCCATGGTGCTGGTGGCGTAGGTGACGCCGATGCCCTTGATCGAGCGCGGATCGTAGGCCGGGATGCCTTGGCCCTTGACCACCGGCACCCGGGTGAGGCCGTAAATCCGCCCGACATTGGCGGCGCCGCCGCCGAGGACGCGGCCCAACGGCGTGCCCTTGCCGATTTCCTCGCGCAGCATCCGGCACATTTCCTTGCCGTCGCCGAATTCCAGGACGCCGGCCTCCATGGCGACGCCGAACATCACCGCCGCCTCGATGCTGTCGCCGCCGATGTCGTCGAGAATGTTGTCGGCCAGGGCGATGTCGTCGAGCACGTCGACGCAGCAATTGGCCCCCAGGCCCCAGATGGTCTCGTATTCGAATCCCGAGGTCAGATACTTCCCATCGGCGTCGTTGTAGACCTGCGAGCACTGGATGACGCAACCGGCGTGGCAGCCGTGCTTGGGCTTGCCGCCGCGGGCGACGATGGTGTCGTGGATGGTCTCGCCCGAGATGGCGTCATGGGCGGTAAACTGGCCCTGGGTGAAATTGCGGGTCGGCAGGCCGCCGGCCTCGTTGATGACGTTGACCAGGACGGCGGTGCCGTAGGTCGGCAGGCCCTGGCCGGTGACCGGGTGCTCCTGCAAGGTCTTGGTGAAGCGCTTGCCGGCTGCCTTGAACTTTTCGGGATCGTGCAGCGGCACGGCGGCGGGGGTGCCGGTGTCGTCGATGACGATGAACTTGATGCGCTTCGACCCCATCACCGCGCCCAGGCCGCCGCGGCCCATGCTGCGCAGCTTGCCCTCGGGATCACGAACCGAAATGTTGGCCAGGGCCATGCGCATTTCGCCGACCGGTCCCACCGACATGACGCCGACCCGGTCGCCGTAACGGGCGCGGACGCCGTCGGCCACCGCGAAATTGCCGGCGCCCATCAGGGCGGTTTCTTCCTGGATGGTGATGCCATCCTTGGTGACGCTGATGTTGTACCAGGCGTCGCCCGGCGGCATGCCCTCGATGATCAGGGCGCGGATCCCCAAGCGGGCCAGTTGGCGGGCGGCGGTGCCGCCGACATTGCTTTCCTTGATGGTGCCGGTCAGCGGGCTTTTGGCGCCGCCGCACAGACGGCCGGAGCTGGCGGCCGAAGTGCCGCTGAGCAGGCCGATGGCGAAGACCAGCTTGTTGTTCACGCCCAGCGGGTGGCAGGTTGGCGGAACCTCCTCGGCCACGATCGTCGAAGTCATCGCCCGCCCCCCCAGACCGGCCCACGCTTCTGGAACGCTCTCGTTGGATGAGGTCAGGGTTGACATGTTCACACGTACGATCTTGTCCATGGATACGCCTCTTTATTCCTTGGGCAGAGCCTCACCTCGTCACCTCGCAATTCACGAGGCTTCGGGTCAAACTTTCATGGCGGGAGAGTACATGGGAACCGCCGGCGCAAAAATTACCAATAGGTCCAAACCTCGCCGAGGATCGGCCTCGCCGCCGCAGAGTTGCGCGACAATGCGGGTGAAAACCGGCGCCTCGTCAGGCCGTGTCATTATTGTGCGTTTTTTCCGGAAACGAGAATTCCGCCGTAAATATAACACATTCACGGTGCGTTCCATCGAACCGTTCCCAGCGCTGAAAGGTCATAGCCCCCCAGCCTTTCCGCCTTGGCGTGGAATTCCGGCAGGCGGGTGAAGGCCAGCAAAGCCTGGACCGGCGGCTCGAAAAAAGCTTGGCGATCGATAATCAAATCGAAACGGTCGCGATGCAGCGGCACGAAGGCCAGCTTCAGACACCGTGCCACCGCTTCGACCGCCACGCCGGCGTCGGCCAGCCCTTCGATCACCGCCAGTCCGACATCGGTTTCGCCCCGTGCCACCGCCGAAACGATTTCAAGGGAGGCCAGGTCGAGCCCAGCCTTGCCGGCGAGATGCTCGAACAGCGAGCGGCCCCCCGAGCCAATCGGACGCATGGCGATCCGGCGTCCCGCCAATTGGGCCAAGTCGGTGATGCCCAACGGGTTGCCGGGCGCCAGCACCAAACCCTGCTGGCGCCTGGCCCATTCGATCAACACTACGTTGGCGCCGGCCAGGTCGCGGCGCAGGGCGCCGACGTTGTACTCGCCGGTGGCGGGGTCCAGGAGGTGCACCCCGGCAATCGCCGCCCGTCGGGCCGCCATCTGGACCAGCCCGGTTTCGCTGGTGCCGGGCAGCAGGGCCAGCATCGAGCCCATCTCGCGCAGGCACCATTCCAGCAGCGGATCATGGCTGCCAGCGACAACCATGGGCGGGAGCCCGGCGGTGGGCGAGCAATCGGTGACGGCGGCCGCTTCGGTGTTGCGCTGGAGCCAGTTGTCGATCAAGGCGCGGGGAAACAGCCACTTGCCGGTGACGCGGGTGCAGGGAATGCGCCCGTCCTTCAGCAGATCGTAGATCTTGCGCTCCTTGACCCGCAGGTACAGCGCCACCTCGTGGGTGTCCATCATCTCGGACAAGCATTCGTCGGAAATCGCCATCGCTCATTCGCCGTCAAGTGGCCAATCCAAACCCGTCCGCATCATCCTTGCCTATCCGGTTAACGCAGACACCCACTACATGTTGGGTGATGCCACTCTCCCGAATAAAGCTCGCCGAAGGTTGGCGCCTCCGCCCCTCCGGCGATACCCAGCAACGAGCGGAAGGCGTTGAACGGGTAGAACCGCCTGTTGAAGCGGAACGTGAACTCGTTGAGGTAGGCTTGTAGATGCTTGGCGCTGACGCCGTGATGGATGCCGTTCAGCCAGGTCTTCAGGTTGCTGAAGACGAGGTGGATCATCGGCATAAACTCCTCCGCCACATCAGGATCGCCACATTCGGCGATGGCGTGGTGGTCATAGCCCCGCTTGCGCAGGCTGGCATAGCCGCTCCAGTCGTCGGATACGATCAGCGAGCCCGGCATGACGGCGTTCTCGACGAAGCCGCACAGCGATTCGGCGCTGCGGTCATCCGCGATGGCCAGCCGTACGCGACCGGCGTAGCGGCCGTCCTTCCGCTTGTCCTGTGCGGTGCCGGGCTTCCGATGGCGGACCTCCACGGCAGCGGCCACCAGCGTCTTGTGGTGGACGCCCCGGCCTTCGCCGCGCGTGCGCCCGCCAACCCATGTCTCGTCGATTTCGACGTGCTCGCCCGTCTTGCCACCGATGCGGTCTTGGTCGGGCCGCACCATGCCCGCACGCAGCTTGTGCAGGATGCCGAAGGCGGTTTCGTAGCGGGTCAGGCCAAGCTGGCGTTGGAACTGGACGGCCGACATGCCGGGCGTCTGGCTGGCGACGAGATAGGCTGCCCAGAACCAGACGCTGAGCGGCGTATGGCTGCGCGCCATGACCGTGCCGACCAAGAGGCCGGTCTGGCGACGGCACGCGCGGCACTCCAGAATGCCCGGCCGGGTGACGATGCGGAAGGGTTCGGCGACGGCGCCGCAATGCGGGCAGGCGAACCCGTCAGGCCAGCGGGCGCGCTCAAGATAGACGGCACACGCGGCGTCGTCGGGAAACAGCCGTTGGAACTCGGGGAGCGATTGGGGGAACGCCAGGTCGTCGCGCTGGTGGATGTCCATGGCGGTCATGATGCGTCCCGCCGGTTCTGTTCGTCGATGGCGTCGGCCGCCGCTTCGAGAAGCTGGGCCATCTGGCCGACCGGAACCTCGTCGATCCAGTCCACTTCGCAGAGGACCGTCTCGCCGAAATCGTCGCCGTTGATCACATGCACCGTCCCGGACATGGTATCGGCCGGTTCCTCGTGCGGGCACGGGCCGCTGTCGTCGCACTCGACGATGCGGGCCACGAAGCGCGGGGCCGCCAGGTGGACGATATATTCGCGGCGGCGGCCGTCCGCCGTTACGCCGTCACCGATCAGCCATTCGTCGCGCGGCCACGGGCTGATATCCCGCGCACCGACCATCTCGGCCAGCTTGTCATCGACCCATGGCGGCGTCTGGCCGTCTTTCAGCCAGCGGCGCACGAGACGGCTATCCACATCAAGGCGCTTGGCAATGGCCGATTGCCAGCCGACAGAGGAGCGCAGCAGGGCGATGGCGACGGAGGTAAATTCATCAGCGGTCATGGCTTCAGACCTTCCAGCACGAGCGGGGATAGCCAGCCGGGCGCAGCGCGGGGAAGCGTTCCGGCCCGACCAGGGCGAACAGGGCCGCCATGGCTTCCCGGTGACGGGTGGCCAGCTTGGCGATGGCGGTTTCGTCGCCAGCCGCAGCGGCGATGGCATGGTCGCGGGTGACGGTGGCGCTAGCCGCAGCGGCGATGCGCTGGCGCTGCGCCCTCGGGATCGCCGGGTGCAGGCCATCAACTACCTTCCCGGCGGCGACCGCCGAGACGTTGGCCGTCTGCATCGCCTCGATGACGGCGGCAATCATCTCGGCCTCGGTTGCCCGGCGAGCCTGGCTACGGGTGGCCGCAGCGGCCTGGGCGGTGGCGGAGCGGGCCGCGTAGTCCCCCGGCCGATAGCCGACCGGGACGGCGCAGCCGAAATGGCTGGCGAGGCGGGCGATGGTGGCCGACGGGCATTCGCCATTCCAGGTGTGCCAGTCCGAACCGCCGTGGCGGTCGTCGTGGTCGGAGCAGCGGATCTTGATTTGCTCGTCCGCGTCGGCCGAGGCAGCGACATAGACATAGTGACTGGCCGACTGCCGGGAGACGTCCACTTCGGAAACCAGCCCCATGGCGGCGGCGGCGGCGGAGATGTGGTCGGCGAGGCGGCGGCATTCGCCGGTCTTGTTGCTGCGCAGGGATTTCGTGAAGGTCGTCATATCCGGGCTCCTTGCCTCTGGCGAGCGGGCTCAGGCCCTGCTCATAAACAGAATAATATAGGGGACCGCTGTCTGCGTCAAGCGGATAAATGCGCAACCCGGCAGCATCTAGATATGGTGGGTGTCTGCGTTAACCGGATAGGCAAG
>Ga0316222_1001058_pt1 | contig 36064 bp, 30 predicted proteins | sample TBH18011metaG_FD_206008 | JGI IMG/M metagenome (GOLD analysis project Ga0316222, IMG submission 206008) | Freshwater microbial communities from Trout Bog Lake, Wisconsin, USA - TBH18011 | ecosystem: Environmental > Aquatic > Freshwater > Lake > Hypolimnion/Profundal zone | place: USA: Wisconsin... | reverse complement strand
GCGGCGGCGGCATTTGTTAAGTTGGATTTGGACAGAAAACTTATGCGGCATTGGCGTTTCATCGTGGTGGTTGGAATCTTCTTCTGCGCGGCGGTCAACGCCGCGCCCGTCGGGCTGATCAAGATTGACGGCGCCATCGGCCCGGCCACGGCCAGCTACATCGCCCGCGCGCTCGACGTGGCCGCCGCCCAGCACGACGAATGCCTCATCCTCCAGCTCGACACGCCGGGCGGCCTCGTGGATTCGGCCTCGAAAATCGTCGAGTCATTTTACGCCGCCAAAATTCCCACGGTGGTCTATGTGTCGCCGGCGCCGGCGCGCGCGGGCAGCGCGGGCGTGTTTATCACCATGGCGGCGGACGTGGCGGTGATGGCTCCGCACACCCGCATCGGCGCGGCGCATCCGGTGGAACTCGGCGCGAGCGGCTCGGTCGAAAAAACCGACGATGTGATGAAGCAGAAAATGGAGAACGACACCGCCAGCTTCGCCCAGTCCATCGCCGAGAAACGCCATCGCAACGTGGACTGGGCAAAGTCCGCCGTCCTCGAAAGCGCCTCCATCACGGCGGAAGACGCGCTGGACAAGAACGTCATTGATTTCATCGCGGACGACCAGGCGGATTTGCTCAAGCAACTGGACGGCCGTGAAGTCAACGGCAAGACGCTGAACACCGCCAACGCAACGGTCGTGGAAATTTCGATGAACCCGTTTGAAAAATTTTCACAACTGTTCCTGCGGCCGGAAGTGATGTTCATCCTGATGCTGATGGTGATTTACGGCATCATGGGCGAGTTGAGCAGCCCGGGTGCGATCCTGCCGGGCGTGGTCGGGGCGATTGCTCTGATCCTTGTGCTGTATATGTCGGCCATCTTGCCGGTCAACGTCACCGGCCTGGTGCTGATTGGGCTGGCGGTCATTTTATTTTTGGCGGATGTGTTTTCGCCAACGCACGGCGTGCTGACGACGGGCGGCGTCATTGCTTTTTTCCTCGGCGCGATGATGCTGTTCAGCCAGGCGGAGCCGGGCTTCGGGCTGTCGCTGTTCTGGATTCTGCCGGCAACAATTTTTACCGCCGCATTTTTCATCTTCGTCGTCGGCAAAGGCATCCGCGCGCAGTTCAAGCCGGCGCAGACCGGCACGGGCACGATGATCGGAAAAACCGTGGACGCGCTTTCGCGCATTGACTCGCAGGGCGGAAGAGTGTTTATCGAGGGTGAAATTTGGAACGCCACCAGCGAAACGCCGGCGGAAGCCGGGCAGCCGGTGGAAATCACCGGCATCGCCGGGCTGACTTTGAAAGTAAAACCAAAAAACTAAAAACGAAAATAAAACTATGGAACAACTCATCAGCGCGCTCGTTAAAATCTTCGGCGTGTCCGCGCCCATCGTCATCGTCATCGCCGTGCTGGCGATCTTCATCCTGCCGCAATCCATCCGCATTTTGCGCGAATACGAGCGCGGCGTGATTTTCCGCCTCGGCAAACTGCAGGGCGCGAAAGGGCCGGGCATTATTTTTCTCATCCCGGTCGTGGACAAGATGGTGCGGATGGATTTGCGCGTGGTGACGATTGACGTGCCCAAGCAGGAGATCATGACCAAGGACAACGTGCCGGCCACGGTGGACGCGGTGATGTATTTCCGCGTCGTGGACCCGAACGCGGCGGTGGTGAAGGTGGAAAATTTCTGGAAGGCGACCTCGCTCATCGGCCAGACGACCTTGCGCAGCGTGCTCGGCCAGTCGGCGCTGGACGAACTGCTGTCGCAGCGCGACGTCATCAACCTGAAATTGCAGGAGATCATTGACAAGCAGACCGAGCCGTGGGGCATCAAGGTCACGTCGGTCGAGGTGAAGGAAGTGTCGCTCCCCGACAGCATGAAACGCGCGATGGCCAAGCAGGCCGAGGCCGAACGCGAGCGCCGCGCGAAAGTCGTGAACGCCGAGGGCGAATTTCAGGCCGCTGAAAAAATGGTGCAGGCCGCCGCGCTAATCGCCAAGGAGCCGATTGCGCTGCAATTGCGCTATCTCCAGACGATGCGCGAAATGGCGAGCGAACACAACACGACGACGTTCCTGCCGCTGCCGATAGATTTGTTCAGCGCGTTTTTGAAAAAATAAAACCGAATTCATAACCGCGAAACACGCTTAATACGCGAAATGAGATTGGTGAAATTTGTTCGCGTATTTTGCGTGGTTCGCGGTTAAATTTTTCCCGTTATGCCGCTTTACGAATACGAAATTTGCGAGGGCGAGTGCAAGGTGTGCGGCGGGACGTTCACGCTGAACCGCCCGCTGTCTGCCAAGCCGCTGACCAAATGCCCGGCGTGCAAAAAGCCGGTGCGCAAGATCATTTCCGGCTTCAGCACGCCGCACAAGCTCAAGCCGCTCTCGATCTCGGACGCGAAGAAGTCCGGCTTCCAGGTCTATAAGCGCCTCGGCAAGGGCGAATACGAAAGACAGTAATCCGCTAAATCGTCGAGTGGTTGAATCGGAACACCTATTCAACCATTCAACTTTTGACAAATCAGCCATTTCACTTTGAATTCATTTTGACGGCGGTTGTCCATTATTCTAGCGTGTAGGAAGCCAGATGAATTTTTTCCCGTCCAGACTGATTGTGATGCTCGCGGTGGCGGTGGCGGCCGTGGCCGCGCCGGCGCAGCAACAACAGACGATTGTTTTTTCCAAGCCGGCGGATGTGCCGGCGGAAAAGGCCAAATCCTATCTGCCCACCATCACCTACCACGTCAGCGATTTCAACGCGCCCCATCTGCTGTTCAACAATGCCATGCCGGATCCGCCGGCGCCCCGGCCTCAGGTAAATAACTACAACAATGCCGAGGCGCAGGACGCCCTGAACCGGCGCAGAAACTGGACGCTGCTGACGCCGGAAGAAATCCTCGGCATCCAGACGCCGGAACAGATTCTCGGCCTGCCGGACAAGAGCGCCGGGGATAAAAAATTGTCGCTGGAGGAACAGTTTTTGCAGCGCGAGAACAAGGCTTTTTCCGAGTCGCACTCCAAGGATCATCCGGGCGGCCCGGCCTGGCACGCCATGGACGAGGCCGACGCCCTTGCCGCCAAGGAAAAACCCGAGGAAGACAGCCCCTTTCGCCAGTCCCAGCCCAAAACAGAGCCGGGCTCAAAATTTTTCAACGGGTTTTTGAATGCGTCCGGGCCGGCGACCAGGCCGGATGAGAATCAGGGTTCAACTTGGAACACCGCCTTCACCCAGCCCACCCAGCCGAAACCGACGACCGAGCAGCAGGCGGACATGGAACGTTTCCGGGCGCTGATGGAGCCGACCCCGCCGCCGGAACAGCCGCAGGCACCGACGCGCTTTGTCGCCGCACCCGCGCCCGCACCGGATCCATTTCTTCAGGCGATGCCGGTGGTGAACCCGGCGGGTCGCGGCTTCGCGCCCCTGGAAAATTCCTTGTCCCGGCCGTCCGGTCTCCAGCCGCTGCCCGGCATCAGCACGCCCGCGCCCCAACCGGCGGCGGTGCGCCCAAGCTGGCAGGCACAGCCGCCGCCGTGGATGCAGTCCGGCCAGCCGGCGAAGCCTAACTGGAGTTATTAGTAGGCGGACGTGCCGAGCATGACCTGATCGAGCGTGGAAATTCCCTCGCGGGCGCGGTCGAGCGCCACCATGCGCAGCGTGCGCATTCCCTGATTCACCGCGAGCTTGGCCATTTCGCGCGTGCTGGCGCGGGAGATGATGAGCTTGCGAATCTGGTCGGTGATGGTCATGGCCTCGATGATGGCCATACGGCCGACGTAGCCGGAATTTTTACAGCGGTCACAGCCGCGGCCGCGGAACAGCTGCACGCCGTCGAACATCACCGGGTCAATGCCGAGGTCTTCAAACATTTTCGCCGGATAGGTCACCGGCTCCTTGCAATGCGAACAAATGCGGCGCATCAGGCGTTGCGCGCAGGACAAAATCACCGAGGACGAAATCAAGAACGGCGCGATGCCCATGTCGTCCAGGCGCGCGATGGCGCCGGGCGCGTCATTGCAGTGCATCGTGGACAACACCTGATGGCCGGTGAGCGCGGCCTCGATGGCGATTTCTGCCGTCTCGGTGTCGCGGATTTCGCCGATCATGATGATGTCCGGATCCTGGCGCAGGATGGAGCGGAGTGCATTGGCGAAGGACAAACCGATGTCCTTTTTCGTCGGCACCTGGTTGATGCCGGGAATTTGAAATTCGACGGGATCTTCGACGGTGATGATGTTCCACGTCGGGTTGTTCAGCTCGTTCAGCGCGGAATAAAGCGTGGTCGTCTTGCCGGAACCGGTCGGGCCGGTGACGAGAATCAGCCCGTGCGGCGCGTCAATGGCCGCCTTGAACTGCTTGAACGTCCCGTCGTCGAGGCCGAGCTTGTCGAGGCTGGCGGACAAATTGGACTTGTCGAGGACGCGCAGCACGATTTTCTCGCCGTGAACCGTCGGCAGCACCGACACGCGCAAGTCAAAATCCCGGCCGCCGACCTTAACGCGCATGCGCCCGTCCTGCGGCAGCCGGCGCTCGGCGATGTCGAGGTTGGACATGATCTTGAAGCGCGACGCCAGCGCGAGTTGCATCTGTTTCGGCGGCGGCGTGGCATCAATCAGCACGCCGTCAATGCGGTAGCGCAGGCGCATCACCTTTTCAAACGGCTCGATGTGGATGTCGCTCGCGCGGTCCTTGATGGCCTGCAGGACAATCAAATTCGCCAGCTTGATGACGGGTGCCTCCTCGCTGGACGCGGCCAACTGGTCGAGGTTGACCTCGTCGCGGGATTCCTTGACGGACTCGATGGTGTCGGACTCGGCCTCGGCGTCGCTGCGCTTTTGCGCGTCCTGAATGATGTCCTCCATCGAGCCGGTCTTGGCGGCGTCAATGGCGTTCAGCTTGTCCGTAATGGCCTTTTCCGAGGCGATGAGCGGGAAGATTTCCAGCTTCGTGATGCGCTTGACGTCGTCGAGCGCCATCACGTTCAGCGGGTCGGCCATCGCGAGGAACAGCCGGTTGTCCAGCCGGCTGACGGGAACCAACTTGTGGTTATGCGCCGTCTCGCGCGGCACCAGATCCACCACGTCGGGCAGGATGTTAATCCGCGCCAGATTGATCGGCGGGACGTTCAGCACGCGGCCCATGCAGACGGCCAGATCGTCGGGACTGACATATTGCCGGTCCTTGTCGATGAGCAGTTTTACCAGCCGCGCGCCCTCCTTCTTCTGGCGCTCGAGCAACTCCTCAATCTGGTTCGGGCTCAACAGCCCGTCCTCGACCAGCGCGTCGGCAATGCGTTCCGCAAATGATTTTATTTTGGCCATGGTCAGCGGAATGCCTTGCGGAGGTTGCCCACGATGTCGTTCGGCGGCGCGATATACCACAGCAGCCGGTGCGTGGTCGCCTCACCGAGCTCCTTGGCCGCCTGCTGGTTGAATGGGTTCGCCGTCGCCACCAAAATCGCCTTGCTCATGCGGTCAAACGGCAGCACGCACCAGCGCCGGCAAACGTCCGACGGGAACCCGCGCGCCAGGTCCATCTCCACGTCATAGCGGTCCAGCGGCAGATACGCCAGGCGCGACCTGTCCGACAGCAGCCGCAGCGATTTATCAATCAGGAAAATGCCCTTCTCATGCAGCATCTGGATGAACGGCTCCACCGGGTCGGTCGGGGTCAGCGTCAAATCCACGTTCCGCCAGCACAAATCAAAATCCCCCGCCGTGATGATTTTGCTCTCGACGAAAATCTTATACATCGTCTTGCGCCCGTCATCCACCTCCTCGGACGCCGCCGTCCGCGCCTTGCGCCGCACCACCGAAGTTTCCGACACGGAGGCCAGCGCCACCGCTTCCTGCGCCGGCTGCACCACCGCGCTGCTCGCCTTGGCCTCAATCTGCATCAGCGCCGCGCGCACGTCCGCGTCGTCCGGCCGCCGCTGCAGGACCGTCTCGTATTCCAAAATCGCCGACGACAACTGCCCCTGCTGCAGGTAGCCCTGCGCGATGCGCTTGGACGTGTTGATCACATCGTCCTCGCGCCCGAGCTTCGAGTAGGCCTCCTTGAGGATTTCCAGCGACTGCGTGTCGCCGGACTGCGACTGCACAATCACCTCGAACATCTCAATTGTCTGCAACAATTGAGCTTCCTCACCCGGATTTAATGTCGGTGTCGCCATTGGGGAAAATTAAGCAAATCCGCTGCCAAGTTAAATCGCCCCCGCCGCCAACGCAATCCAAAGAAAAGGCCAGTTTCAATTTTCATTTCGCCCCGCGCCGCTTCCTGCTAATTTTTTTGCAGGTGGATTTACCCAAACCAGCCATGTCTCCGGTTCCCGGCGAACGCCTCGTGCGCTTCGTCGGCGACAAAATTCTTTTCACCATCAATGCCGGCAAGGATTTTGGCGCGGCCAAAAACTGGTCCGCCCGCCTCCGCACCAACCTCGGCCGCGCCGCCGCCCGCCGGCAGGAAATCCTCTCCGCGCACGCCGGCCGCGCCGTGGTGGCCAACTCTTCCTGGCGCGACGTGCCGATGCAGCGCACCGCCGACGGCTGGCAGATCGAGCTGCCGCTGGCCGAGGTCGGCTATTTCAGCGCGAAAGCCTACCTGCTCGACGAAAAAAACTGGCAGCACTGGCCGGACGGCCCGGACGCGGGCATTTCCGTCCACCCGAATTTTTCCCGCACGGCCAACACGATTTACTGCGCCTTCACGCGGCTGTTCGGTGCCACCAAAAATCTCGCCGCCACCGCCGATGAGAAACTGGACGTTCAGCTCAAGGCGCTGGAGGCACAAGGCTACGCCACGTTGCCGCCGTCGGGAAAATTCCGCGACCTCACCCGGCAACTGCCGTTCATCGTCAATAAACTCGGCTGCAAAATCATCCACCTGCTGCCGGTGCATCCGGTGCCCACGACCTACGCACGCTTCGGGCGTTTCGGCAGCCCGTATGCCGCGCTCGATTTGACGGCGGTGGATCCCGCGCTGGTCGAGTTTGACAAACGCACCACGGGCATTGACCAGTTCTGCGAACTCGCCAGCGCCGCCCACGCGCTCGGCGCGCGTGTCTTCATTGACATTGTCATCAACCACACCGGCTGGGGTTCGACGTTGCAAGAAAACCATCCGGAGTTTTTCCTGAAAAAACCGGATGGCGAATTCGCCAGCCCCGGCGCGTGGGGCACGGTCTGGGAAGATTTGGTCGAGCTTGAACAGCACGACGTGAAGCTCTGGGATCTCATCGCCGACTCGCTGTTGACGTGGTGCCGGCGCGGCGTGGACGGCTTCCGCTGCGACGCCGGCTACAAGATTCCCGCGCCTGCGTGGCAATACATCGTTGCCCGCGTGCAGGAGGAATTTCCCGAAACCATTTTTCTGCTCGAAGGCCTCGGCGGCGCGTGGGAGGCCACGGAACTGCTGCTCACCGAAGGCGGGATGCAATGGGCGTATTCCGAGCTGTTCCAAAATTATTCCGGCAAGGAAGTCGCGCATTATCTCGACTACGCCAACCGGCAGAACGAGCGCGTCGGCAGCTACGTCCATTATTCCGAGACGCACGACAACGACCGGCTCGCCAAAAAAGGCTGCGCGTGGTCGCTCCTGCGCAACCGCCTGTGCGCGCTGACGAGTCCCGGCGGCGGCTTCGGCTTCACCTGCGGCGTGGAATGGCTGGCGACGGAAAAAATAAAAGTCCATGGTAACACCGGTTTGAACTGGGACAACGTCGTCAACATCGTCCCCGAACTCGCGCGGCTCAACGAACTCATTTCAAATCACCCGTGCTTTTTTGATGGCGCAAAACTCACCCGCCTGAGCGCGCCCGATTCGCCCGTCTATGCGCTGCTCCGCGAATCGGCGGAAGGGAAGGATTCCGTGCTGATCCTGGTCAACACCGAGGTTGAAAAGGAAAGCGCCGCCGCGCTCGCCGCCGGCGCGAAACTTCAAATTTCAGATTACCAATGCGACCTCCTCGGCCAGCCGCTGCCGAAGCTATCCGTCGCCAGGAATTCGACCAACTTCATGCTTCTGCCCGGCGCGGTTTATTGTCTCGCGCCGGCTGAAAAACCCGCCGGCCTGGCCGGCGACGCCTATCGCCACGCCCGCGCGCAGGCCGCGTGGGCGCTGGAATCATTGGGCAAAATCATTTCCGCCGAGACCGTGGACGGCCTCGACTGGCGCTGGCTCGCGGAACAGGTTGAGAAGTCGCCGAAGAATTTTCTCGCCGCCGCCAGCGAGTTCGCCGCGTGCGCCGCCCAAACGCCGTTCGCCAATCTGCTGCGCGAGGCCGAAGCCGGAACCGTTTTTCCGCGCGTCGTCGGATGGACTTTGCCCGACGCCCGACGCGTCACGCCCGTGCCGCCCGGCCATTGGCTGTTGATTGAGGACAGCGCGCCATTCCGGGCCACGTTGGAAATGCAGAATGCAGAATGCAGAATGCAGAATCCGGCACGGCACGTCCAATCCATCGCCGCCGGCGGCCGCCACATCGCCTGCTTTCCGCCGCACGATTCTGCGGCGGAAATGGAATTGCTTCTGGAGCGCTACGCCGCCACTGCCCAAAAAGTTTCGGCCACCCTCCGTTTTCTCGCGCCCGAACCCACAGCCCCAACTGCCAGCTTCCATCTGCCAGCACCCAACGCCTTAGTCTTATTGACCAACGGCCTCGGCGGCATGGCGCGGCTGTGCGTTGATCTGGGCCGCGTGAACTCCAAATACGACTGCGTCCTCGGCGCGAACCTGAACCCGACCGTGCCGGTGGACCGCCACGTTTTCGTGAAGCGCCTCCGCGTCTGGGTGAACGCCGACGGTTTTCTCTCGGCGCTGGACTTCAAGAATCTCGCGTCGTTCCAGGCCGGCCCGCCAGCCACCTGGAATTTTGTCGCCAACGCCGGCGACGGCCGCACGGTGGAAATCGAATTGCGCGCGGCGATGGTCGAGGGCAAAAACACCACCGTCTTCCAGTTCCGCCGCCCGACGGAAAAGCTCGCGCTGGGCAAGCAGCTCCCCGCCGACGCCGACGTGCGCGTGACCGTGCGCGTGGACATCGAGGATCGGAATTTTCACAGCGAGACCAAGCGCAATCCCGGCGCCGATTTCCATTTCGCGTCGAACACCCACGGCCTCGCGCCTCAAACCGGCTTCGCCTTCACGCCCGCGCCCGACCGGCACCTTTATGTTTTTGCCGACACCGGCGCGTATCATCCGCAGCCGGAATGGTGCGAAAACATCCCGCATCCCGTCGAGCAGACGCGCGGCCAGACCGGCAGCGGCGACGCCTACAGTCCCGGCTGGTTTGAAATCCCGCTGGCCAAGGGCGCGGACGCCACGCTCACGCTGACCGCCGAACCGGACCACCAAGCCGCCGGCGCCAGCCGCAAACCGCCAGCCGCCAGCCGCGATTTCGCGGCGCAGCTGGAACTGGCGGCGAAACAATTTGTCGTGCGACGCGACGACGGCAAGACGGTTATCGCCGGCTACCCGTGGTTTTTGGACTGGGGCCGCGACTCGCTGATCTGCGCGCGCGGTCTGGTGGCAGCCGGCATGGTGGACGAGGTGAAACAGCTCCTGCTCACGTTCGCCAAGTTTGAAAAGGACGGCACGCTGCCCAACACAATCCATGGCAACGACGTTTCCAACCGCGACACCTCCGACGCGCCGCTGTGGTTCGCCGTCGTATGCGAAGAGCTGGCCAAAACTAAAAACTTAAAACTAAAAACTAAAAACTTTTTCGACACGCCGGTGGTCGAAAACGGCCGCACCCTCCGCGACGTGCTGGCGAGCATCGCCGGCAATTACGCGCGCGGCACGCCCAACGGCATCCGCATGGACGCCGACTCCGCGCTCATCTGGAGCCCCAGCCATTTCACCTGGATGGACACGAACCATCCCGCCGGCACGCCGCGCGAAGGCTATCCCGTCGAGATCCAGGTCCTGTGGCTGCGCCTGCTGCGGCTGCTGGAAAAAAATTCCGCGCCCGCCGACCAGAAAAAATGGCGCGACCTCGCCGACCGCGCCGCCGCCGCGTTTGAAAAACTGTTCTGGCTCGAAGACCGCGGCTGGTTCGCCGACGTGCTGATTGCCAAGGCCAATGTCATCGCGCGCGACGCCAAGGCGAGCGACGCCCTGCGGAGCAACTGCCTGTTCGCCGTGAGCCTCGGGCTCGTCACCGGCGAACGCGCGCGGCGCTGCGTGGCGGCGGCGGAGAAATATCTCGTCGTGCCCGGCGCGCTGCGCTCGCTCGCGCCGCTGCCGGTGGCCGTGCCGCTGCCGATCTACCACCACGGCCAACTGCTAAACAATCCGACCGCGCCCTACTGGCCGCGCTACGAGGGCGACGAGGACACGCGCCGCAAGCCCGCCTATCACAACGGCACGGCGTGGACATGGACGTTCCCGGTGTTTTGCGAGGCGCTGGCGCGGGCGTGGGATTTTTCACCGGCGGCGGTGGCGGCGGCCAAAAGCTATCTCGGCGCCTCGGAAAAAATCCTGAACGAAGGCTGCCTCGGCCAGTTGCCCGAACTGCTCGACGGCGACGCCACCGGCCGGGACGAAGCGCCGCGCCGGCTGGCGCACGCCCAGCGCGGGTGCGACGCGCAGGCCTGGGGCGTGACCGAGGCGCTGCGCGTGTGGAAACTGCTGGCTTAGCCCAGCGTTGTTTGGACACGAATTTCACGAATTGACACGAATTCGATTGGCGAAAATTCGTGCAATTCGTGTCCATCCCGCCACCGGTTGGAGTTCACGCTTTAGCGTATTCCCGCCCGCACAAGCTAAAGCTTGAACTCCAACTCACGTCCCCACGGTGACGGTGGCGAACTGGCTCCATTGGCCGACCAATCCGGCGGGTATTTTGCCAGAATACCGGGGTCGTCTGATAAAATACCTTGGTCGTTTGCCGAACGACCTGCCGGAGATGCCGTTCTACCAAGGTCGCCGGGCAGAATACCGGGGTTGTTTCAGAAACGACCAAGGTTTCCCGGCAATCGCACCGGGCGGTTCAACCGGCGGCGAGGCGGAGGGCTTCCAATTCCTCCCAGCGGGCGTAGAGCTTCGGCACCTGCTCCTTGGCGGCGTCAAGCTCATGGGTGAGCTGGTTGACCGTCGCGGCCTGCTTGCGGAAAAATTCCGGGTCGGCAAACAGCCCCTCGATGCGCGCCACCTCCGCCTCGACGGCGTGGATCTGCGTCTCGATGCCTTCCAGCTCGCGCGTCTCCTTGAACGAAAGCTTGCGCGGCTTCTTCGGCGCGGCGGCGGCCTGGGCGGACGCCGTATTTTTGTTCAGGGAGACAATGGCGGCGCTCTGCCGGGCGGCGGCGGCGACGGCCTTCTGCTTTTTCTCCAGATAATAATCGTAGTCGCCGACGCTGTGATGAATCTTGCCGTCGCCCTCGAAGGCGAGGATGTCGGTGCAGACGCGGTTGAGAAAGTAGCGGTCGTGGCTGACCACGCACGTCACGCCGGTGAACGCGATGAGCGCCTCCTCCAGCACGCGCAAGGTCGGCAGATCGAGATCATTCGTCGGCTCGTCGAGGATGAGGAAGTTGCCGCCGCTCTTCAAAATCTTTGCCAGCAACAACCGGCTGCGCTCACCGCCGCTCAGCTTCTTCACCTGCGTCATGATGCGGTCGTCGGCGAAGAGGAAGCGCTTGAGATAGGAGCGCACGGAGAGCTTGACCTCGCCCCATTGCACGAACTCGGTGCCGTCGGCCACCTCGTCGAGGACGGTGCGCTCCTCGTTCATGTGCAGCCGGCCCTGGTCCACGTAGTTGAACTTGGTGAGCTGGCCGATCTTCACCGTGCCTTCGGTGGGCGCAAGCTGGCCGATGACAATCTTGAGCAACGTGGATTTGCCGAGGCCGTTGCGCCCGCAGATGCCGACGCGCTTGCCGTTCTCGAAGGTGAAATTGAAACCGGAGAACAATTTCTTCCCGCCCAGTTCCATGCCGAGGCCGGCGACCTCGACGGTGCGGTTGCCCAACTGCGGCGGCGGCGGGATGCAGAGTTCCACATCCTCCTCGATGACCGGACCGTCCTTGGCCGCCTCGTCGTAATAGCGTTCGAAGCGGTCCTTCTGTTTGCTGCGCTGGGCACGCGGGCCTTGCCGCACCCACGCGAGCTCCTTCTTCAGGAACATCTGGCGCTTGTGCTCGATGGTCGCGTCGGCCTCCTGGCGTTCCGACTTGGCGAGCAGATAATCGGTGTAGTTGCCGGCGTGCGAAAAGAACTTGCCGTTGGACAGCTCAAGAATTGTTCCGGCGACGCGATCCAGAAAGTAACGGTCATGCGTGACGACGAGAAACGCGCCGCTGAACGATTCCAGAAACTCGGCGACCCACTCGATGGATTCCGGGTCGAGATGGTTCGTCGGCTCGTCGAGCATCAGGAAATCCGGCTGCGAGACAATCGCCCGCGCCATCGCCACGCGGCGCTTCTCGCCGCCGGACAGGGATTCGACGCGGCGGCCGGCGGCGGGACAGTTCAGGTGCGCGAGCGCAATCTCGATGCGCCGTTCCACCGTCCAGCCGTCCAGCGCGTGGATGCGCTGCTCCAACTCCTCGTGCCGCTTGGAGTCGTGCGGCAGGGATTCAAATTCCGCAATCAGCTTGAAGACATGCGCCGCGCCGTCACGGACGTTGTCGTGGACGTTCTTCGTGTCATCGAGCATGAAATCCTGCGGCAGATAGCTGGCCACGAGATCGCGCGCGCGGTCCACTTCGCCGCTGTCGGGCTGCTGGAGGCCGGCGAGGATTTTCAGGAACGTGGTCTTGCCGCAGCCGTTGCGCCCGACGAGCCCGATGCGGTCGCCGTCCTGAATGCCGAGCGTGATGTTGTCGAGCACGGTGCGCTCGTTGTAGCGCACGGAGACTTCGGAGGCGGAAATGAGGGTGGACATGGTTGGTTCAATTCAGGCGCGGCAGGATATCGGTGATGACCAGCGTGGTGACGGAACGCGGCGGCAGGGTTGCGATCAATTTACCGCCGGTGATGGCGGCGGAATTCACGGCCTGCAGGTCTTCGCTGTCCGAAGTGCGCCAGCCTTGGACCGACGCAGCCGGCACGCGGAAGGCGACGAGATCGTAAGCGACGGTCAGGGCGCGTTCGCCGTCGTTGACCGAGACGAGGACAAGCTGGTGGCCGGCCGGATCGTAGGCCACCAGGGAATTCGTGTCGCCCGCCTCCAGGATTTGGAAGCCGGGCCGGATGAAGCGGCTGAACTGCCACATCACATAAAACTTTTTGTTGAGGGAGAGCGGCCCGTTGGTATCACGCATGTGATAACGAACCAGCCCCCAGTTGCCGCCGGGCTCGGCAAACTGCCAGTAAATCCAGGCGCAGGCGTGGGTCTGCACGATGTCATCGCGGATGCGGCGGGCCAGCGTCAGGCCGCTGGGCTCGCCATCGCCATATTCGGAAATCCACAATGGCCGGCCAATCGCGGCGGCCAGTTGGCGGAGGCCGTCGGGGTTGTTGGCGTGATAAGTATGCGAGGCGACCCGGGCAAGCAGCTTTTGGGTCGCGGGATCATAGGCGCTGACGGATTCGAAGGCGAGCTGCTCGGCATTGTCTTCCGAACCAATCAGGCCGGCGGACAGGCCGCGCCGGTCCAAGGCCGGCCGCAACAGCTTGATCATACGCGCCTGCTGGTCGGCGCTCATGTGCGTTCCTTCCTGGCGCCCGCCGTAATGCCACCAGTCTGACGCCGGCTCGTTCATCGGCGTGATGAGGTCGAACTTCACGCCGTCCAGCACGGTGAGATTGCTCACCACCGTCGCGAGATAATCGGCAAACTGCGGCTCGCATTCGGCGCGGAGATTGTTGTCCGCCGCGTTGGCCGCGCCCGCCGTGCTGCCGCTCACGGTCATCCAATACGGCGGCGAATTGGCGAAGGCTTCCACGCGGTTGACGCCGCGCGCCACCGCCGCCCGCAAGAACCAACGCTGGTTGGCGTCCGCGTTCCAATCCCAAACGCCCGGACGCGGTTCGAAGCCCGGCATCCGTGCGCGGAGTTCCATCGAGTTGGAGATGGCCGGATTTTCACCACCGCCGATATTGTAGCGGACGATGTTCAACTGCAGTTTCTTGAAAGCGAGATCGGCGTATTGCTCGCGGTCGATGGAACCACCCAGCACATTGGCCCACCAGCACAACGAAGTTCCCCACCCCTCGAAATTATCCACCAGCACCGCGTGGGGATTGATGGCCGTCGTATAATCCACCGGGGCTGCCACGGCTCGGGACAGCGACAACGCCAAAATGACGAGCGAAATCAAAGGCGAAACCTTCGACCGGAAAGCTGAAACCTGAAACCTGAAAATCCGTGCCGAAGTTTTTTTGTTCATCCGTGGTTTATTCCTTCGCCGTCTGCACGGGCACGGCGGAGAGCGGCGTGTTCTTGTTCGTCTCGTGGAAATAGTTGGCCGACCACTCGTTTTGGAAAAGGATGACGGGATTTTTACCGAGGTCATAGGCGAGCTTCGCGCCGGTGGGGAGCGAGAGGGCGTCTAAGGCATCCTCGGTGATGTCGGTCGGCAGCCAGCGGACGACGCTCCACGGCGCGGCTTCGAGGCGCGACTCCGCGCCGTATTCGCTTTCGAGGCGGAACTGCACGACCTCGAATTGCAGCGGGCCGACGGCGGCGAGCAGCGGCGTCTTGATGGAAGAATTGCGCAGATACAATGCCTGAATGACGCCTTCCTGCAAAAGCTGGTCAAGACCCTGGCGGAATTGTTTGTATTTCCCGGTGTTTGGATTGTGCAGGTAGCTGAAGGCTTCCGGCGTGAAACGCGGGATTTCCTTGTAGAGAATTTTTGGATCGGTCGTCAGCGTATCGCCGATGCCGAAGATGTCGTGGCCGACGAGGCCGATGACGTCGCCGGGATAGGCCTCGTCCACCGTCTCGCGCTCGTTGCCGAACAGTTTGTGCGAACTGGAGAGCCGGACTTTTTTTGCGGAACGCGAATGATGCACCGTCATGTCGCGGTCGAACTTGCCGGAGCAGACGCGAATGAACGCGATGCGGTCGCGGTGCTTCGGATCCATGTTCGCCTGGATCTTGAAAATGAAACCGCTGAACGCCGGATTTTCCGGCGCGATCTCGATGCCGCCCATCACGCGCGATTTGGGCGCGGGCGAATGTTTGAGGAAGCCGTCGAGCAAAAGCTGCACGCCGAAATTGTTCACGCCGCTACCGAAAAATACCGGCGTGCTCTTGCCGGCCAGCACGGCGGCATCGTCGAAGATTTCGCCGGCGTGTTCGAGCATTTCGAGTTCCTCGACGGTTTTGGCAAAGTCGGCTTCGCTCAAATTGCCGCGCACTGCCGGATCGTGCAGGCCGCCGACGGTTTCCGGCGCGCGGTATTTGCCGCCCACGACGCGCTCAAAGGTGTGCATCGTTTTCGTCTGACGATCATAAACGCCCTGAAAATCCGCGCCGTTGCCAATCGGCCAGTTCACCGGGAACGCGCCGATGCCGAGCACGCGCTCCAGTTCGTCGAGCAGCGCGAGCGGCTCCTTCATCGGCCGGTCGCACTTGTTCATGAAGGTGAAGATCGGCACGCCGCGCTGGCGGCAGACCTCGAACAGTTTACGCGTCTGCGGCTCGATGCCTTTGGCAGAATCAATCACCATCACCACCGCGTCCACGGCGGTGAGCACGCGGTAGGTATCTTCGGAGAAATCCTTGTGACCGGGCGTGTCGAGGAGATTGAGCCGGTAGCCGTCGTAATCAAACTGCAGCACGGTGGAGCTGATGGAGATGCCGCGCTTCTTTTCCAGCTCCATCCAATCGCTCGTCGTGGCGCGCTGATTTTTGCGCGCGGTGACGGAGCCGGCGAGCTGCACCGCGCCGCCGTAAAGCAGCAGCTTCTCCGTCAGCGTGGTCTTGCCCGCGTCGGGATGCGAAATAATGGCGAACGTGCGCCGCCGCTGGATTTCTTCGGTGATGGTCACAAACGAGTTGCGGAGGATAACAGAGAAATCTGCGCCGACAAGCCGGGATGCGTGGCGCGTTCAATCGTGCTTGCCGCGCCGCGCAAACCTCGCATAATGTCCGCCGGTCATTGGCGGTTTGCACCGCCCGGTTTGCGCGCGTAGCTCAATTGGATAGAGCGTCAGCCTCCGAAGCTGAAGGTTGTGGGTTCGACCCCCGCCGCGCGCACCAGTCCACCAGTTTGATTAAATTCGACCAGTGCCGACCACGGTTTGACGCAAGAACCACGGGCTTTTTTGCAGTCGAGGACAAGGTTCGAGCCGAAGACTTCAAGAGCGAGAACCCTCTTCTGTTGAAGAGAAGCCGAAACAGCGATTTCACCCGCGTTTTTAGCGGTTGTTATCCAATTTTGGAACGGTTCGAGCCAATCGGCTCGCCCTGCCAAAAGACTCGTTTTCTGTTCCTCCAAAGTCTTCTTTTGACTCATCAGCCTCGCTTTTTCGACCGTGAATGTTTCGCGGTTGATCAATTCATCCAAAAGTGAGTCAAGAAGCCTTTGGAGGCGAAGATTGATTTTTTCAATCTCCGCTTGCTTCTGCGCTACCAGTTGCGCGGCGGATTGCGGGCTGGCGTTTTCCGGGCGGTCGCGCAAAATCTCCCTGATGCTCCGCATTGAAAAAATCACCTCGCTCGACCGGCCGGAACTCGCGCCGTATCGCACACTCAAGCGTTCGGCGGCGCACGCGGAGCTGGGCATCTTCGTGGTGGAGGGCGACAAGGTGCTCGACCGGATGCTGGAAAGCGATTTCACCGTCGTCTCCGTGCTGCTCATTGAGGAACGCCTCGCGGAATACGAGCCGCGCCTGCGCGCCCGGCCGGAAGCGGACATCGCGCTGTTCGTCTGCGAGCGGCCGGTGCTGGCGGACATGGTGGGATTTGAAATTTATCAGGGCGTGCTGGCCATCGGCAAAATCCCGCCGCCGATCACCCTGGAAAAAATTCTCACTAACAGCGCGCGGCCGCGATTTTTTGTCGCCATGGACGAGCTGTCCAACTCGGAAAATGTCGGCGCGCTCATGCGCAACTGCGTGGCGTTCGGCGTGGGCGCGCTGATCTCCGGCGAGACGTGCTGCAGCCCGTTCCTGCGCCGCACCGTCCGCAACTCGATGGGCGCGCTCTTCAAGCTGCCGGTGCTGGAATCCCCAAACCTAGTGCAGACGCTCGGCGAATTGCGCGCGCACGGCGTGCGCTGTCTCGCGGCGCATCCGCACACGGACAAGAAAATTCTCTCGCAGGCCAGTTTTACCGGCGATGTCTGCGTGGTGTTCGGCAGCGAAGGCCACGGAATTTCGCCGGCAGTTTTAGCCGCCTGCGACGAGGCGGTGGCCATCCCGATGGCGAACGCGGTGGATTCGCTCAACGTCAGCGCGGCGGCGGCGGTGTTTTTTTACGAGGTGAACCGCCAGCGCGGGCAGGCGTAAGTTGGCGCTCGACAAACTTGGGCTTCGGAGGAAAATCGGCGGATGAAGCCCAAACAACTTGCCAACGTCCTCACCCGCATCCTCGGCCTGTCACTATGCGCGCATGGCATCCCAGGTCTTTTGGGAATTATCGCCAGCGGCGTCTATCTCCTGTTTCAGAGAATGCACGATGGGATTCCGAACGGCGTGGATCACTATAACTACGCTAGCTATACCTTGTTTTACTGGGTTTCCCGGTTTTCTCCCGTCGTCGAATTTGCCATCGGCATTTATCTGATTCTGCGCAGCCGGCAATTGGTGGAAAAACTGTTCAAGGACGAGGCGGAATAAATTCCATTGCCGGCGCTGAAATCAGCCGCGCCGGTCGCGGTGAATTTCCTCCAGCCGTTGCACCACGCGCGCGGAGAATGGCCGCCAGTCCAGCTCCGTCCGCACTTTCTCGCTCGCGGCACTTCCCCAGGCGCGGCGGTTCGCCGGCGATTCGTCAAACCAGGTCAGAACCTTTTCCGCAAAGCTTTCCGGGTTCATTTCAGAAAAACGGATAATGGGATTATTCCCCCAGTAGCGAATCGTGCCACGCAACGGCGTGCAGACCATCGGCACACCCATCGCCGCGTATTCCACGGTCTTGGCCACCATCGTGCACTGCGCGCCAGTGGAGGTCGCGTAAGGCACGATGCCGACGGTCGCGTCGTGAATTTTTTTCGCGACGTCGGCGTAGGGCACAAAATCGGTGCATTCAATGGCCGTGTCGGGGATGCGGCCTTTGAGCATTTCCAGCGTGCGGCGCAGCGCGTCAGTGCGCTTGCCCACAAAACGGAATTTGGTGTCCGGCCGCTTTTGAAAAACCTGCGCCAGCGCCGACGCGCCGAACTCATTGATGTGATGATGATCCAGCGAGCCGTGCATGACGACCAGCGGCGTCGGCGAGGTTTGAAACGTGGGCTGAAACAGCGCGCCGTCGTAGCCGTAATAGATCGGCAGGGTCTTTTTTTCAGGATAACCGGCCTGCTTGAACAGGTCGGCGAGTTCGTCCGAAATGGTGAAGATGCCTTCCGCGTGATATTTGATGGGCAGCGACAGCTCAAACTTCTTCAACTGATTTACAATCGCCGGCGGCGCGAGATATTTCGGCCAACTGTCAAAGTAGCCGGTGAGGTAATCGAGAAAATTCATCGCCACGGCGCAGTCCAGCGGCTGGCGCAAACCGCCGGCGGCGGCGCAGGAAATCGCGTGTTGCGCAAGCAGCACATCGAACTTCACGTCGCTCGCCGTCTTTTGGACGAGCCGTTTCAAAAAAAATGGATAGGCGAGATATTTCAAATTGCGCAGCGAGGTGTTGCGACCCATCTGCCACGCCGTAAACGGATGGATTTTGATTTGAAACTTCGCCTCTAGGTCCGCGACATTTTCGGGCTGCGGCGCAAAGACGTGGACGCGATGGCCGCGTCGCACCATTTCTTCGACGAGGTAAATGGCCTGTGAAGAGCCGCCGCCGCTGGGCGGATAAAAAGGTTCGTGCGTGAGGATGCCGATGTTCATCAAGTTGGTGGCGCAATTTAAGAAATGCGTGCAGCCGGCACAAGCGCGCGGATGCCTTGGCGCTGGCTTAATTCGGCTGAAACCTCGCCCCGCGCGCCAATCCCGTCACGGTTCAAACTGGATCATACCCGTTTTTCCCACGGCAATCCACGTCAAGTGTCTGACAAAATGTGATTAGATTATTTTTACCAATGGCGCGAGAGTTAAGCACCGTTAGCACCACAACACACAACAACACTACACTCCATGAAAAAACTCGCACTCCTCACGCTCCCGGCGGCCTTCGCGCTCGCCCTCACCACCACCGCCCTGGCCGACGGCGCCGGCGTCTATGCCGATAACTGCGCCAAATGCCACGGCGACGACGGCAAAGGTGCCACCAAGATGGGCACCAAACTCGGCTGCAAGGACTATTCCGACGCCGCCGTCCAGTCCGCCGTCTCCGACGATCAGGCCATCAAGTCCGTCAAGGAAGGCCTGAAGAAAGACGACAAGACCCTGATGAAACCGTCCGAGCTTTCGGATGACGACATCAAGGCCTCCGTCGCCTACCTGCGGACGCTCAAGAAATAAGCCGTCCGTCCCGAAACGATTTGCGGCGCCCCGTTTAAGATTCCGGATTAGTGGTTTTTTCCGGGGGTTGGTTTTGGCGGGGCGTCGCATTCCTTCTCGAAAACGCTTTTGCCGCGCGCGCCGGTGGTGCAAGCTGGCGTCAACGGCATGAACCTCGCCATCATCGGACTCGGCTACGTTGGCCTTCCGCTCGCGCTGCAATTTGCGCGCAGCGGCGTGCGCGTGCTCGGCTTGGACATTGACGCCAAAAAAGTCGCCGCCCTCAACGCCGGCCGCAGCTACATCCAGCATATTTCCGCCGCTGAAATCAAACGGCTCGTCCGCGCCAAAAAGTTTTTTGCTTCGACCGATTTCTCCCGCATCGGCACCGGCGCGGCCCAACTCCGCACTCCGCCTTCCGCGCTCCGCAAGGGCGTGGACGCCGTCCTCATCTGCGTCCCCACGCCGCTGAAGAAAAACCGCGCGCCCGACCTCTCCTTCGTCCTCAACACCGGCAAGGCCATCGCGCCATACTTGCAGCGCGGCCAGCTCGTCGTCCTCGAATCCACCACCTATCCCGGCACGACGGAGAACGAATTGCGCGCCGTCCTGGAAAAAGGATCCGGGCTAAAAGCCGGCAAAGATTTCCACCTCGCCTTCTCGCCGGAGCGCGAAGACCCCGGCAATCCGCAGAGCCGCGTCGCCGACATTCCCAAGCTCATCGGCGGCTACACGCCCGCGTGTCTCGCGGCGGCGCAGAAAGTTTATGCGCGCGCCATCCGCACCTTGGTGCCCGTCGCCAACTGCCGCACCGCCGAGGCCGCCAAGCTTTTGGAAAATGTTTTTCGCGGCGTCAACATCGCGCTCGTCAACGAGCTGAAGGGCGTTTATGCCGCGCTGGACATTGACATTTGGGACGCCATCGCCGCCGCCAAGACCAAGCCGTTCGGCTTCATGCCGTTTTATCCCGGGCCCGGCCTCGGCGGGCACTGCATCCCGATAGACCCGTTTTACCTCGCGTGGCGCGCGCGGCAGGCCGGGCTAGAGACGCGCTTTGTGGAGCTGGCCGGCGAGATCAACCGCGCCATGCCGGAAAAAGTTGTCGCGCGCGTGGTCAAGGCGCTGGCCGCGCGGAGAAAGCTGCTGCGCGGCGCGCGCGTGCTCGTGCTCGGCCTCGCCTACAAGGCCAACGTGGACGACGACCGCGAATCGCCCAGCTACGTCCTGATGAATCTGTTGCAGGCGCGCGGCGCGAAGGTCTGCTACCACGATCCGCACGTGCCCATCATCCGCCCGACGCGCGAGCATCCACAATGGGCGGGGAAGAAATCCGTGAAGTGGAACCGGAAAACTATTTCCGCCTGCGACGCCGTGCTGATTTCCACCGCGCATGCGGCGGTGAATTATCAACAGCTCGCCGACTGGGCGCCGCTCATCGTGGACACGCGGAACGTGCTGGCGGAAATTGAAACCGCGCCCGGGCAGGTCTGGAAAGCCTGAGTCGCCCAACAGCCGGACCGGCGGCCAAGCCCCGGCAGTTCACTTCCAGCAGGTCCAGTCCACGTCGGGGAAGAGGTTGTCGCGCGCCTCGATTTCGCGGAGCCATTTCTCATCCACCTGCGTCTCGGTGAGCTGCTCGTGCAGCGCGAGGAACCGGAGCAGATGATCTTTCACGCGGCGGCGCGCGTAGTCGGGGCTGGTGCCGGCGCGCAAGATGAACGGCCAGTCACTCGCCTGCGCGAGGAGCAGTTCGCGCGCGGCCTGCCGCAACGCCCGCGCCTGGAGGCCGGCGGCCTGAGGAAATTTGTTCGCCAACTCCGTCATGCGCTCCTGCGCAATCTGCAGGTGCGGGTAAATCCACTCGTTCGTCTCGTTGAGCCACACGCGCCAGTAGCCTTCCTCGCCCCAGCTCGAGGCGCCGGGCGTGGCGACCTGGTTGGTCGGGTGCCGCTGCAAATACTCGCCGGGCGTGATGAAGGAAATTTCCTGCTGCTCGTGGCACAATTTCCGCGCGAGAAAATCCAGGAACTCCGGCCCCTCATACCACCAGTGCCCGAACAGCTCCGCATCATACGGCGCAACCATGATGGGCGGCCGGTCGAGCAGCGGCGCGACCGTCCGCGCCGACGCGATGCGCTCGTCGAGGAAATGCTGCGCGTGTTCGCTCGCCGCCGCGAGCGCCTGATCGCGTTCGTAAACTTGCTTGTCGCCGGTGCCGGTGATGCGGAAATATTTCAGGCCGGTGAACCCACGGTTATCGGGCGACGGCAGGTGCGGCCGCACATAGTCAAAGTCGAGATCGAAGCCGATGTCGCGGTAGAAATCGCGGTAGCGCGGGTCGCCGGGATAGCCCTCATGCTTGCTCCAGACCTGGCGCGAGGATTCGAAGTCGCGCCCGAAGGCGGCGACGCCGTTGGGCGTGTAGATGGGCGCGAAGGTGCCGCAGCGCGGCCGCGGCCGGGCGTGCAGCACGCCGTGCGAATCGAGGATGAACCAGCGGATGTTCGCCTCTTGCAAAAATTTCTCAACGTCGCCGGCGTAGGCGCATTCTGGCAGCCAGATGCCGCGCGGGTCGCGCCCGAAACAGCGGCGATAATGGTCGCGCGCCGTCATGATCTGCGCGCGGATGCTCGGCGGATGACCGGACATGAGCGGCAGCAGCGCGTGCGTCGCGGCGGTGGTGATGATTTCCAACAGGTGCTCGTCCTGAAATTCGCGGAAGGCGGCAATCAAATTTCCTTCGTAATGCCGCCACGTCTCGCGCGCCTGGCAGAATTTGTGGTGATACATCCACGCGAGGTCGCGGAACTGGCGATCCCAGTGCGTGCGGTGGATTTCCTTTTCCGCCAAATCAATCAGCCCGTCGAGATGTTTCGCGTAACGCTCACGCAGCAGCGGGTCGAGCAGCATTGAACAGAGCGTGGGCGAAAGCGAGAGCGTGATGCGCGCCGGCAACCGGTCGCGCCGCCAGCCCTGGATAATCTGGATGAGCGGCAGGTAAGTCTCGGTGACAGCCTCGAACAGCCAGCTTTCTTCCAGGAACTTTTCGTGTTCCGGATGCCGCACAAACGGCAGGTGCGCGTGCAGGACGATGGAAAGATAGCCGGGCATACCCCTGATGATCCGCTACAGGTCGAGCCGGTCGGAAAGCCATTCCGCCAGCGCCCGCGCCTTGAAGAGCATGACGACGCCGGCGAGGAACGGCAAAGTTTTAACAACGCACGGAAGAATTTCCACCGGCGCGTTTTTTTGGTGGCAGACGACGAGATACAAGGCGAGTTCCGCCAGCGCCCAACCAATCAGCGCGGCGGCCACAAACCGGACGAGCATCAGCGCTCCGCGTTCGGAGGGATCCATGGCAATCAGAGGTTGTCCGGCAGCGGCGGCTTGAGCGAGGGGTCCTGCGGCGTCGCGCCGACATCGCCGAGATATTCCGTCTCGCGGACAAATTTCAGTTCCGCCGCGCGGCCGTCGGTGCCATCGGCGGAAACGGCGACGGCCGGCAGATCGTATTTTCCGTCCGGCAACGCAAAACGGAAGCTGAACGTGCCGTCGGAACGCAGCTTGATTTCATGGCCACCGAGCGTGACTTTCGCGCCCGGTTCCGCGGCGCCGTAGATAACCAGCTCCGCATTGACGTTGAACCAAAAGCCTTTCGCCTGGTTCGCGCGCGCGCCACCGGCCGGGCTGGTGGCGCTGGCGGAAATCGCCGGGCCGGCCGCGCCGAATGCCGTCACCGGCGAGGACGCGTTACCTTCACGCGCAAGGCGGCGACGGATGAGCTCGGTGATTTCAAGCGAGCCCATCCAGACGCGGCGGGTCTCGTCAATGCTGATGATTTTGGCGAGCGCCTTCTCCTGTTCCGGCGTCCACCGGCGCGTCGGCCCGGGCGCGATGACGGGCGAATGAATCGAGTGCGCGTAGCGCGGCAAATCGGGATGCCCGGCGCGGCGCAGATCCTCGATGGCCTGCGCGAGCGGCGTGTTGTCGCGCACGGCGTCCTCGATGATCTGCATCAGGCGCGCGAAGGGAAACTCAAACGGGATGGTGGCGAACTCCGCCGCGTCCTCCTTCGCCGCCGCATCCGGCGGCGTGACGGTGCCGCTGGAGGTGGCAATGCGCATCCATTTGCCCAGCTCGGAATAGTAGCCCAGCTCGGCGGCGTAGGAATTGCCGGCGAGCTCGACGTGCGCGAACCAGTGCCGCGATTCGGGATGGACGTGGATTTCAGAAACGGGATGCCCTTCAATCTTGCCGGGAAAAACGCGGAGGATGAGATGGCCGTCGGTGGACTCGTGGTTAAATTGTTTCTGCTGCTCGTGGGTCAGATCCCAGTGCGCGTAGAGCCAGTGCGGATCGCGCGCGGTGAGGAACAATTTCTTGGTGCCGTAGCTTTCGGGCAGCTCGCCGCCGGAAAATTTCTGCGCGGGCGGTTTGGCGCCGAGGGAAAATTTCTCGCCGGGGCCGGTGGCGGGCGGAGCTGGCGGCTCGTCGCCTTCGAGCAGAATCGGCGGCACGTCGAGCGCCGCCTCCGGTTTGTTGCGGGCGTGGCCGCGACGGGCCGGCGGCGCCGCTTCGGCCTTTGGTCCGGCGGCGGATTTATTTTTGGCGCTTTTGAGGTTGAGCATTTTTTTTACCGAGTCCACGGCGGCGTTGAGGAACGGCGGGCGGGACGCGGGGCGGGGCTTGTCAGTAGCGGAACTGCTGACTGGTTTGGCGGCCGGGCTGGCATCAGGTTTACTGGTGCGGCCGGCTTTGGCGGTGCCGGATTTTTGGGTTTCCGGCACGGACGCTGGGGGTTTTTTCATGACAGCAGTTCCTGGGTTGGCGGAAAGTTAGTTGCCGGAGCGAGAGAGTAGGCCGGCGGCCGGCGCGGCGCAACGATTATTTTGCCGGCCGGCCGGCCATCTTGGCGCTTGCGGACGGCGGCGGCGCGATGCTAGATTCCGGTGCTCGATTCAAACGGCCAACTTAATTTCAACCATGCCTTTTTCCAAAAGCAAAACCCCGCCGCCGCCCACGGTGTTTGTGGTGGACGACGAGGTGCTGCTGCTGGAACTGGCCCAGACCATCCTCGCCCCGCTCGGCTGCAAGGTGCAGACCTACACCGATCCCGAACTGGCGCTGAAGGAATTTCCCGCCGCCGCGCCTGCCGTGGTGCTGACGGATTACGCGATGGGCCGCATGAGCGGCATGGACCTGATCCGCGAATGCCGCAAGCTGAACCCGCAGCAGAAGACCATCCTCATCAGCGGCACGGTGGACGGCGAAGTTTTCGCCGGCGCGCCGGTGAAGCCAGACCTGTTCGTCGCCAAGCCTTACGACGTGAACAAACTGGTGGACATGGTTCGCGCGATGATCAAGCAGGGCTGAGCGGGCGGAAATTTTCTTTCCAAAGCGCCGCGCCGGTGGCAACTTTTCCGCATTATGAAAAAGAAAATTCTACTGGGTCTCGGCATCGGCGTGGTGGTGGTCATCGTGGCCGTGGTGGTCATCGTCGGCTTTTTCCTCGGCGATGTGATTAAGGCGGGCATGGAAACCGTCGGCCCCAAGGTCACACAGACCACGCTCACGGTCGGCTCCGTCCATGTCGGCATCCTCACCGGCTCCGGCGGCGTGGACAATCTCGTGCTCGGCAACCCCGAGGGCTACAAGACGCCCAGCGCCATCAGCGTCGGCAAGGCTGCCGTCAGCGTCGCGCCGTTTTCCGTGCTGTCCGGCAAAATTGTCATCAAATCTGTTGAGGTGCGCGCGCCGGAAATCACCTTCGAGGGAAATCCCTTCGGCGCGAACAACCTCAAGAAAATCATGGACAACGTGAACGCCTTCACCGGCGGCACGTCCGCCGCACCCGCCGGCACCAACGCGCCCGCACCGGCCGGCACGCCGAAGCCCGCCAAGAAATTGGAGGTGGACGACTTCCTCATCACCGGTGCCACGGTGCATTTCAACGGCGCGACCCTGCCACTGCCGGAAATCCACCTCACCGCCCTGGGCACCGGCCCGGACGGCATCACGGCGGGCGACCTGATCAAAAAAGTGCTCGGTGAAATCACCACCGCCACCGTCAAGGCCGTCGTCAGCTCTGCCGGCGACGCGGGCAAAGCCGTCGGCGGCGAGGCGAGCAAGCTGGGCAAGAGCCTCGGCGGTTTGTTCGGCAAATAATCCCCGTTTAAATTTTCTGCCGCCGCGCCGTGCGATTTTCATTGCCAGCGCGGCGGTTTGCTTTTAGTGTCGCCCTAACCAGCCCGAGGAAAATTTTATGTATTTCGGCGTCGACTATTATCCCGAACAATGGGTCTTCCCCTTTGGCGGCACGGCGGAAAACCCCGAGGCGCAGTGGCGGCGCGACGCCGAGCTCATGGCCGCCGCCGGCTTCAACGTCGTCCGCATCGGCGAATTTTCCTGGGGCCTGTGCGAGACCGAGGACGGCAAGTTCAATTTCGACTGGCTCAAGCGCGTGATGGACGTGCTGGGCGAAAAAAACATCCAGGTCATTCTCGGCACGCCCACCGCCGCGCCGCCCATCTGGCTCGCCAAGCAGCACCCGGAAATTCTGCCGGTGGACGAACACGGCCTCGTCAAGCACGAGGGCACCCGCCGCGCCGTCTGCCTCAACAGCGAAATTTATTGGAACCATTCCAAGCGCGTCGTCGAGGAAATGGCGCGCGCGCTCGGCAACCATCCGCAGCTCGTCGCGTGGCAGATTGACAACAGCCTCGGCGGCAATTTCACCGAGGCGGCTTTCAACGACGACACGCGCCGCGACTGGCACCTGTGGCTGGAGGCGAAATACGAGACGATTGAAAAATTGAACCAGCGCCTCGGCCTGCGGCATTGGGGGCAGATTGTTTCCGAGTGGAACCAGGTGCCGATGCCGATGACCGCGCCGACGCATCACAATCCCGCGCTCGTGCTGGACTGGAACCGCTTTTGCAGCGACACCATCGTCCAGTTCGTCAAGATGCAGGCCGACGTGCTGCGCGAGCTCACGCCTGACCGGCCGGTGACGACCAACCTTCGCGCGCTGCGCCACAAGTTCGACCATTTTGATTTGGCCGAACAGCTGGATTTTGTCTCCATCGAAAGCACGGCGGCCATCAAGACCCGGCCGGCGGAGATCGCCTGCGAGATTGACATGCTCCGCTCGCTCAAGAAAACCGGCATCCGCACGCCCGACGGCGACAGCGGCTTCTGGGTGATGGAGCAGAAGGCCGGCAACGTGAACTGGCAGGACGTGAACGCGCTCGTCCGCCCCGGCGTCCTGCGGATGTTCACCTACCAGCTCATCTCGCGCGGCGCGGACGCGATTTTATTTTTCCGCTGGCGCCAGCCGCGCTTTGGCACGGAAAAATTCCACGGTGCCGTCCTGCCGCACAACTTGGAATCCGGCAGCCGCCGCGTGTTCGACGAGATCGCCCGCATCGGCGAGGAACTCAAAGTGCTCACGCCCGTGCTCAAGGACACAAAAGTTTCCGCCGACGTCTGCATCCTCTATTCGCACGATAACGAATGGGCGCTGTCGCAGGCCAACCAGCCGAGCAAGCTCTTCAGCCTGCGCGAACACATCCAGCTCATCTATAATTCGCTCCATGACCGCAACATCCTCGTGGACTTCGCGCGGCCCAGCGAAGATTTGTCGAAATACAAAATTGTTTTCGCGCCGTCCCTGCACCTCGTTTCCGGCAGCGACGCCGACCGGCTGAAACTTTTTGTCCAGAACGGCGGCACGCTCATCAGCACGTTCAACACCGGACTGGTGGACGAAAACGACATCGCGCCCACCACCGGTTTTCCGCATGACCTGACAGATTTGTTCGGCCTCGAAGTGCAGGACTTCGACGTGCTGCCGGCCAACGAAGACAATTTGCTCACTTTCAAGGGCGCGTTCCAGACCAGCCACATGCACCCCGCGCGCATCTGGTGCGACCTGATCAATCCCAAGGGCTGCCAGATTCTCGCGACCTTTGGCAAAGATTTTTACGCCGGCAAGCCCGCCATCACGATGAACCCCTTCGGCCTCGGCAAGGCCATCTACATCGGCACCCAGAGCCACCAGCATTTTTACCACGACCTGGTCGCGTGGCTGCGCCAGATGACCGGCCTGCACCCGCTGCTGAAGGTGCCGGAAAACATCGAGGTCGCCATGCGCGAAAAGGACGGCGCGCGCGTTTATTTTCTGCTCAACCACCAGCCCACCCCGGTGCGCATCCAGTTCTACAAGCCGATGCACGACTTCCTCACCGGCCAGAACATCGTCGCCAACTACGACCTCCCGCCGCACGGCGTCCTCGTCATTGACGAGCATCCCGACGTCAAATCGACTGGCTAAAACGCGGTAAATTTTGTTTCCTTCGCGCGGTGAATTTTCTGAACGTCATCCTCGGCGCGCTCGCGGCCTTGAGCAGCGGCCTCGCGCTCTGGCAATGGCTGGTGGCTCGCAAATTTCCGCTGCATGAAAAAATCGCCGTGGAAAATTTTGCGCCCGCGATTTCCATCCTCAAGCCGTTGAAAGGTTGCGACGCCACCACCCGCGAATCGCTGCAAAGCTGGCTCCGGCAAAATTACGCCGGGCCGGTGGAAATCCTTTTCGGCGTCGCCGATGAAAACGACCCCGTCAACGAAACCGTCCGCGCGCTCATCGTCGAAAATCCCGCCGCCAGCGCCCGGCTCGTCGTCTGCCAAAATCTCATCGGCGCCAACGCCAAGGTCGCCAAGCTCGCGCAACTGGAAAAACTGGCGCAGCACGGATTGATCCTGGTCTGCGACGCCGACGTGCGCGTGCCGCCGGATTTTCTCGCCAATTTTGTCGCGCCGCTCCGCGACGAAAAAATCGCGCTGGTGAACTGCTTTTACCGTCTCGCCAATCCCACAACCGCCGCGATGCGCTGGGAGGCCGTCGCCGTCAACGCCGATTTCTGGAGCCAGGTGCTGCAATCCGCCGCGCTCAAGCCGCTCGACTTCGCCCTCGGCGCGGCAATTCTCCTGCGCCGCGCGGCGCTCGCGGAAATCGGCAACTTTGCCGCGCTGGCCGACTGTCTCGCCGACGATTACCAGCTCGGCCACCGCCTCGCGAAAAACGGCGGCGGCATCGCGCTCTGCCTCGTCGTCGTGGAATGCTGGGACGCGCCGACGGGCTGGCGGCAGGTCTGGAAGCACCAGCTCCGCTGGGCGCGCACCATCCGCGTCTGCCAGCCCCTGCCCTACTTTTTCAGCATCCTGGCGAACGCCTCGCTCTGGCCGCTGCTCTGGCTGCCCGTCTCAATCGTTGCCACGAAAACTTTCTGCGCGCCGCTGGCGGCAATGATTTTTTTGCTGGTGCGAATTTTTGTCGCGCAAAGTTTGCAGCGCCGGTTCACGCCGGAACGAAAATTAATTTCGCCCGCGTGGCTGGTGCTGTTGAAAGATGTGCTGGGCGCGGCCATCTGGCTGGACGCGTTCGCCGGCAACACGGTGGAATGGCGTGGACGTAAGCTGAAGCTGCGCCGCGACGGAACCTTGATTTTGGAAACCGGCGGACAGTAAGCCGACTGATGGTGGTGCTCCCGCCCGGAATTGAACTGGGATCAACGGTTTAGGAAACCGCTGCTCTATCCATTTGAGCTACGGGAGCAATCTAATAAAATCAATGTGATTACGAGCTTTTAGAATAGTGAATTGATTTTTTGATACTTCTTTTGCATACTGTTTGCATGAAACAGCCAGTAACGACGAATTTACCTGCCGAATCAGTGAAAGATTGGCAGAAAACCCAGTATGCAAATTTAATTCGCTACGTTCCATCGGGCACTTACTATGCCCGGTTGCGCGTGAAGGGCAAGCTCATCCGTAAGAGCCTCAAGACGGATTTGATCACCGTCGCCAAGCTGCGTCTGGGCGACTTTGAAAAGGACGAACGCGAAGCCGCTGAACGGCTAAAGGAGAATTTACAGGGCAAGATGTTTTTCGGACAGGCGTTGAAAATATACGGTGAGCAAACCGAGGCCAGCCCTTTGCTAAAACCCAGAAGCAAAAAATACCGGCAGGAAATGCTGGTGGCGATTTTGAAAACGTGGCCGGGGGTCGAAGCCTTGGATGTCCGCAAAATCACCCAGGCGGATTGCAGGGCTTGGTCGCTACGCTTTGGCAATGACTACTCCCCTTCGCGCTACAATTCGGCGCTGGGCATAATGAAGGGGATTTTTCAGATTGCCGTCGAAGCCGGCGCGCTTTACCGAAATCCCGTTGTGGGCATCAAGCGGGCGCGGGTGCGGGTGAAAACCCTAACCTTGCCGACATTTGAACAGTTTGGAGCATTCGTCAACGAACTGGCGCAAGGCGGCGGGCGTGATTCAAAAAACTGCGCGGATTTGGTTCGTTTTCTCGCCTTTGGCGGCTTCCGCATAAGCGAAGCGGCCAACATCACTTGGGCAGACTGCGATTTTGAGAAAAAGGAAATCACGGTGCGTGGCGATCCGGAAACCGGCACAAAAAACTGGAGCATCCGGCGTGTGCCGATGATTCCTGATATGCGGCGATTATTGGAACGGCTGCGGCAGGAACGGGCGGACGAAATTTCAAGCCAGCCGGTGATGCGGGTGCGCGAATGCCAAAAATCCATCAACCGGGCGTCGGAAAAAATCGGAATGGCCAGAATCACGCATCACGACCTGCGGCATCTTTTTGCGACACTTTGCATCGAATCCGGTGTTGATATACCTACGGTGAGCCGTTGGCTGGGACACAAAGACGGCGGCGCGCTGGCAATGAAAGTTTACGGCCATCTGCGCGACCAGCATTCGGTGGCTATGGCGCAAAAGGTGACATTCAATAAAACCGGGCAGCTTGCGAAGGATGAAAAGAACGAAAGCCAAAAAGGCGCGTAATCTGAAACTTGCCGGCGGGATTAGCCGCCGGGAGCCGACACTATTTGCGCGGATGATGGATATAAATTGCGAGTTGCGAGATGCGATGGGATTGGAGCCATTGCCCGGATGGCAACCCGCCCAAACCCCATCCGAATGGGTCAAAAATATTTGCGTGCGCTATCGGCAAACCATTCTCAAAGCGGTTTTGAAGCTGAAACCCAAGGGAAAAAGCGTGAACTGGCGAAATTATGGGCGGTGCATGGGGCTGATGGAACGATGCAAAACTTTTTACCAGCATGATGTGCCAAAGATTTTGAAACGGGAGGGTCTGCACCGGCTGACCAAAAGCCAGCAGGCCAGATTTGATGAAATCTCCGGTGAGGAGGAAATGCGCCGGTATTTTCTCAAGGTATTAAAACGTCCGCTGGGTGATAAAATATCGCTGGAGGAAATATTGACTTTGCTGGCAACCCAGCAGCTTGAAACTCTGGAGAAGCACCGGCAGGTGGCGCAGTTCCATGTTGCCGGCCAGGACGCCAAGACCTGCAAGCTGTTTTACACCGGGATGAATGAAGGCTATTCGATATTTTTGAACGAGGACGGCGAATTTAGCGGGGATGATCGTCGGACGGGAGTATATGGCGACCTGCTGGCGTTTCAATATGAGGTGGAAAAAATGCGGCGGAGCATTCCCATGAAAACCCGCATCGATTTGCGGCTAGAATTAGCAAAATCACCTGTGTTTCAAGATCGCGGGCAGGATTGGTTCAATGATGTCTGCGATGAAATTAAGCTTTCGCTGAAACCCGCCGGGGCTCCACACAAGTTTTTGAAACCGCTTCCCTCCTTTAGTTAAGCCTGCCGGATTCCTCCCCCTGTAGAACCGGCAATTCATTTGCCCGGGTCTGTTGTTGATTGTAGGCATGACAACGACAGACATAAATACAAATGCCGTCCAGCCGGCGAGGTTGGGACTGAACCGCATCGAGGCGGCCAAGGCCATCGGCGTCAGTCCGGCCACCCTCGACCGGTTGACTGCGCGCGGCCTGCTGCGTCCGTGCCGTGCCACCTACCGGCCAATTTATTGGGTCGGCGAACTGGAACGGTTCCTCAAGGAAAATTCCAAGCCTTCGGAGTGGAGCGCATGAACCTGCACCACTCCAATGGGGAAACCCGTGCAAAGAAATGTGAAGACCGTCAAGGAGGTGGGTGTGGGGCTCAAATCCTGCCGGCAACCGCCGCCAATCTTTCCGACGAACCGACCATCAAGGAATTCATCCCGGCGTCGTGGTTTCATCCGGTCGGCATTTTCAAGGTGCTGGCGCGGTTCTGGGATCGTCTGCCGGATGTCAGCGGCAAGCTGTTCCTGACGTTCACGCTCGACCCGAAAAACTACGCCGACGAAGAAACCGCCTTTGAAGACAGCCGCGACTGGCTGCGAAAACTGTTTTTCCTACTGCGTCACGGCGTCAAGCATGAGGGCAAGATTTACGTCATTGATGCGCCCTACTGCATCAAGGTGGAATTCCACGAATCCGGCTGGGTGCATTACCACGCCATTTTTCTGACGCGCCGGTTTTTGCCGAAAGAATTGCTGGCGGCGTTGTGGGATCGCGGCTGGGTGAAAGTCCAGCGCATCACCACGGATGATTTTCACTACCTGCTCAAGTATGTCACGAAGCCTGACGAACTGCCGGCCTGGGTGCGGAAGCGGAAACGGCTGCGCGTCTTTCAATCCACGAAGGGCTTTTTGAAACCGCTGCCGCCAGAACCCAAAATCATTTCGCTCAAGGAGCCACGCAAGCGCGCCTCCTACACGATGGACGAACGGTTTTGGCGGTGGGCGTGCATGGCGGTGATCCGGCAGAACGGCAAGGCTCGCACCTTCAAATTCCAAATGCCGTATCGGGAAATTTTCGACCAGCTCGTTTTGTCCGCTGCGCTGGCTGGTCGCTACAAAGGCGGCGGAGAAATCATCATTGATCGAAAGGAGGTGTTAAGACCATGGATACAAATGCAAAATCAACTGCTCAAGCCGAAAAGCTGAACGGTCTGTTCGTGCGTGGCATCGTCATGTCCAGTGTCGCCAAGGCGCTCAAGCGCAAGGACGGCACGGGCGTGTTTGTCATCGTGCGTAACGAGATCGCGCTGCAACCCGGCCTGGCGACGTGGGAAGCGTTCCACGACCCGAAGGACGGCAAGGTGAAACTGGATGGCGAAAACGTCGTCGCGTTTCCAAAGCTGCCGGACTTCCAGCAAGTGACGCTGAAAGTCCTGCGCTGGGAAGAGAAGGACAAGCGGTTCGTCATCAAGGATGCCGAACTGGTGGCCTGAACATGGTTGGGGGCGGCGGGGTTGGCGCGCGGAGCGCGCCAGCCCCCCGCCCTTAATCTTGTTTAATACGCTAATAACTGTCCAAAGAAACGAACCGGAAACCAAACGCTTGCCATGTGGCCACAACAGGGCTACATTCACGCCATGAGCAAAACCGCCACCATCCGCACCCGCATCGAGCCGAGCCTGAAGAGCGAGGTTGAGGAAATCCTTTCGCACCTCGGGCTGACCGCCTCGGAAACGGTGCATCTCCTTTACCGGCAGATCAAGCTGCAACGCGGCCTGCCGTTCGATGTGCGGATTCCGAACGCGCTGACAGCGCACACGCTGAACGCGAGCCAGGCCGGCCGGGGTGTCAAACGCTTTGGCAGCAAAAAGGAACTCTACGCCGATCTGGGCTTGTGAGGACATTCAGCCGCACAACGCAGTTTAAGAAGGATGTCAAACTGGCCGGCAAGCGCGGCAAGAATTTGGAAAAGCTCAAGGCCGTGCTGGAACTGCTGATTGCCGGCGATGAACTCCCGGCGCAATTCAAGGATCATCCGCTGCGTGGAAATTTTGCCGGCAGCCGCGATTGCCACATTGAACCGGACTGGCTGCTGATTTACACGCTCACCGAAAACGACGGCCATGTCCGGCTGGAACGCACCGGCACACACAGCGATTTGTTTCGTTGACCCAAATCAGACCGCATCCAGCGGACTCCGCACCCCCAGCCCCGGCTTCTGCATCACATGGGTGTAAATCTGCGTCGTCTTCACATCCTTGTGGCCGAGCAAATCCTGCACCGTGCGGATGTCATAGCCATTTTCCAAAAGATGCGTGGCGAAGGAATGTCTCAGCGTGTGCGGCGTTACATTTTTGGTCAGCCCCGCCTGTTTCGCCGCCTGTTTCACCGCCCGCTGCAAATTGTCCTCCTGCAAATGATGCCGCCGCCAGACGGGTTTGGCTTCGCCGCGCGCCGCATTGGACACACCTGGTGCGGGGAAAACATACTGCCACGGCCATGCCTTCGCCGCCCCCGGATGCTTGTGCTCCACCTCCGGCGGCAACGACGTTTCGCCCCGGCCTGCCGGCAGTTCGCGCTGATGTTCCAGCCGCCACTTTTCCAGGTGCGCCTGCAACTCCGCCCGCAGCGAATCCGGCAGCACCGTCACCCGATCCTCGCCTCCCTTGCCATCCCGCACCACGATTTGCCGCCGCGCAAAATCCACGTCCTTGACCCGCAGCCGCACCAGTTCCATCAGCCGCAGCCCCGTCCCATACATCAGGCGCAGCGGCAACTGATACTCGCGCGCCGTGGCCGCCAGCAGCCGCTGCAATTCCTCCCGCGCCAGCACCTCCGGCAGACGCGGCGGACGCCGTGATCGGCGGAACTCCGGCAACTCCCCCAACGGGTGCAACAGCACCTGGCCATACAAAAACACCAGCGCATTCAACGCCTGCTGCTGCGTCGCCCGCGCCGCCTCGTCCACCGCCGTCAGATGGCTCAAAAACGCGCTCACCTCCGCCGCCCCCATTTCCTTGGGATGCCGCTTGGCATGGAAGAAAATGAACCGGCGAATCCACTGCCAATACGCCTCCTCCGTGCGGCCGGAATAATGATGCCAGCGCATCACCTCCCGCACCTGCTCGCGCAAGCGCGCCTTCGGATTGGGGACAAGTTTCTCCCTCACGTCACGCCGAAATGGGGTGAAGGCGGATGCGGTTTTTCCCACTTTCATATTTTACGCCGCCACAGAGCTAAATAGTTCTGGACAAAATGGAAAGCCTTAAATAAAGTCATTTTTATGGAAAAAATCGTGCCGCACGGTTCACCATAATAATACTGTTAGACGGCACGACACACCACACAACACATCACATATATGGAACAGACACCACCACCAACACTACCACGGAGCAAGTCCTCACCCATCGTTTTGGTTTGGGCTATATTGGCATCGGCAGCAGCGGCTTTCTTTGCGCTCGTTGCATTCGTTTTTTATGTCCAGACCACGAGATTGCAGATACCAGTCTCGGTGACGTTTCGCCACGCGATTGCAGACAACAGCTTGGTCGCACAGATTCACAACAATTCGGGCAGCACCATGAAGATATTGGTTGTGATTCAGGGACAGATGGGTGAGAGCAAGCAAGCAGAGCTTGTGGTAAGCCCAGACCAGCCGGCTGAGATTGGCTGGGCACAAGGTTGGAGATTTGTTTCGGGCGAGAAGCTGCGCATCCACAATCAGCAATACCGAGATTTATGGTTCACAGCTCCATAGTGCCGTCTAACAAGTCGCCGGAGCCAACCGCCGTTGGCGCTGTCAGTTCCGCTATCGCGGTTCACGTCACGAGTCGGCGGTGGCTCAGCTTTTTTCGTTAGGCGGCAACTATTTCGCAAACGCATTGTTTAAGATTTATGCCATACGGTTACATCGTCATATTCGGAGCGATTGGTTTGACGTTGTATTATGTTTTTGCGACCTCGGCATCGCTGGTTTCCAAGGTTTTGGTTCTTGGCGTGATGGGCTTTTGCCTCGCGTGCTTTTACTGGTTGCACCGATTTACTTTGGCAGCTTTGTTTATCATGGTCGGTTTAGCTATTTACATTTCGATTTACCGGATAGTCACACAGGCTCGTTCACCAGACCGGCGAGATTAGCTTTATGAGTATTCACGTTTTGCCGCCTAACCAGTCGCCGGAGCCAACCGCCGTTGGCGCTTGCAGTTCCGCTATCGCGGTTCACGTCGCGAGTCGGCGGTGGCTCAGCTTTTTTCGTTAGGCTGCTAAATCTATGCGATACATCATCTACATTTGCTGCATATCAGCGGTTTTGGTTGCAGGTTGCTCCACACCATCCGATTCCATTACGCCCGATTCCATTGACCGGCTCGTAAGCAGGCTGTCATCTGACGGACGTTGGCATAATGGTTTCACGCCTATTTTACCTTTGCCTGCCACCGCGACTACCAAGGAGATTGTTTCCAGAGAGTTTTCAGGGCATACGGTCAGCTACAAGGTTTTGAGCGTTCGCCAAGTTCATATTCAAGGCTCGCAGCCAGATTTATATACGGCTGTTCTCATTCAAACAGATGTTGGTGATAAGATTGCACTTTGCCAATATGACGGGAGTATGTCAGGTTGGTGGGTTCGTATTTTTGACACCAAGACACTGAAAAGGGCTGGTATAAAATGAAGCCGCAGCCTAACAAGTCGCCGGAGCCAACCGCCGTTGGCGCTGTCCGTTCCGCTATCGCGGTTCACGCCGCGAGTCGGCGGTGGCTCAGCTTTCTACGTTAGGCCACAGAAGCGCGATTCTGTATGAATGACGACGACACCATAAATAAAGTTTTAAAGCTCCAAACAAGTCTGCCGATAAACAAGTGATAAACAGTCAAATA
>Ga0316222_1001057_pt1 | contig 36088 bp, 17 predicted proteins | sample TBH18011metaG_FD_206008 | JGI IMG/M metagenome (GOLD analysis project Ga0316222, IMG submission 206008) | Freshwater microbial communities from Trout Bog Lake, Wisconsin, USA - TBH18011 | ecosystem: Environmental > Aquatic > Freshwater > Lake > Hypolimnion/Profundal zone | place: USA: Wisconsin... | reverse complement strand
CTGGGAAGAGGAAGAGCGCGCGCGGCGCAGCCTGGAACGCCGCCTCAAGGAGGCCCATATCGGCCGTTTCAAGCCGATCTGCGACTTCGACTGGGCGTGGCCGACACGGTGTTGTTCAGCGTCAGCGTGCCGCTGTTGACATTAACCGCCGCCAGGGCGTTGGTGCCGCCGATGGCGGCCGTGTTGGCGAACGACCCGGTGGTGTTGAGCGTGCCGTTGCCAGCGGCCCCGCCATTGATCGTGCCGTTGATGGTGCCGCCATTTTCATTCAGCACATCGGAATGAGCCGACAGCTTGATGGCGCCCTGGATGATGCCGGAATTGGTGATGGTTGAACCGGCGACAGCAGTCGAAAAGTCGATCGCGGTGCCGGTGCTATTGCCGGCGCCGGTGCCGGTGCCGGTGCCGGTGGAGATGGTGCCGGTATTGGTCAGATTCTCGGACCCACCCACCGCACCAAGGAACACCGTGCTGGTAGCCCCGTTATCGGTGAGAACGCCGCTATTGGTGATACCGCCGCTGATTCCCGCCCCAAAGCCGATGGCGTGGCCACCGCCACCGCTGATGGTCCCAGAATTGCTGATGCTGCCAGTCAACCCGCCCAACGACCCGATCGCGCTGGTGCCGCTGACGGATTGAATCAAGCCGCTATTGACGATCTTACCGGCGGAAACACTGGTGTTGACATTGCCGAAGCCGATGGCGGAGCCTGTCCCGGTGTTGCTGATGGTGCCGGTGTTGTTCAGGATATCGGCGCTGGAATTATTGCTGAAACCGACAGTACCGCTGCTTCCGGCGCTGGAGATCAAGCCGCTATTGGTGATGCCGCCGGTGATGCCGACGGTCACGCCAATGGCATGGCCCGACCCTGTGCCGCTGTTGCTGATGGTGCCGGTATTGGTGACGGAGCCAGTGACCAACCCGGCAAAACCGAGTCCGTTGCCACTTCCTGCCGCCGCGATGGTGCCGGCATTGGTGACGGTCGAGGTGGTGGTCGCGGCAAAGCCAACGGCATCGGCCTGAGCGCCGGTACTCTGGATCAGACCGCCGGCATTATTGGTCAGGGTGGTGCCGCCCGTCGTCACGGCGATGGTGGCCGCCGACAACCCGTTGATGCTGATGCCGTTGGTGGTCCCGGTATTCACGCCGCTGGTGTTGGCCGTGATGGTACCGCTGTTGACGATGCCGCCGGTGCTGCCGACCAACAGGGCGATGGCGCCCCCGGTGCTGGCGCCGGTCTCGCTGATGGTGCCGGTATTGGTGATGGACCCCGTCTGCAAGCCGCTGAAGGAAAGGGCATAGGTATTCCCCGCCCCCGCGCTGGTGATGGTACCGGCGTTGCTGATATTCGAGGTGGCGGCGACACTGATGCCAATGGCGTTGGTGGCCTGGCCGCTAATCACACCGCCAGCATTGTTGGTGATGTTGCCGCCGCCAATGTTGATGGTGCTGGACTGGCTGGTCCCAAGGATCTTGCCAGAATTGACAATGCCGCCGGTGACCGACCCGGCCAGATAGATGGCACTGGAATTGCCTGCGACGGTGATGGTGCCGCCGCTATTATTGGTGATGGTGCCGGTCTGGGTCCCCTGGGAATAGATCGCGGTCGATGAATTGCCCTGGAGCAGCCCGTTATTGACGATATTGAGGCCGACATTGGAGGTGGCCGAATTGCCCATGCCGATCACAACGCCGACGCCGGTATTGGCGATGGTGCCGTTATTGGTCAGCGTGGTGCCGACCACGCCGCTGGCCAAGCCGACGCTGGCGGCGGTGCCGTTGCTGGTGATCAGGCCGGTGTTCGTGATGCCGCCGGTGACCCCGCCCTGTCCGTTGGAATCAACCCCCAAATGCACGGCATAGCTGCCATCGCCGTTACCGCCGCCGGTCTGGCTGATGGTGCCGGAATTGGTAATGCTGCCGGTGACCACGCCACCGTAATTGATTGCCGCCGAGCTACCGCCACCGCCAGAGAAAATGGTGCCAGAATTGGTGATGTTCGTGGTGACATCGCCGGAAAAGCCAATGGCGTTACTGGCGTTAGAACCTATGACCGCAGTGCTTGTGCTGTTCGTTATGTTTCCGCTCGCAACACTGATGGCAGAGACATTAGAGGCGCTGTTGATGATTAGGCCGCTGTTGAGAATGCCACCGCTGACATTGCTGACACCGATGGCATTGCCGGAAGTGCTAGCGATGGTGCCGGTATTGGTGATGGTGCCAGACATCGTGCCGGCCCCACCGATGCCGCTACCGGAATTGCCGCGAATCAGGCCGCTATTCACGATATTGAGGCCAACCACATCAGTGCTAGCGCTGCCCAAGCCAACCCCGGACCCAACACCGACATCCGCAATAGTGCCGGAATTGGTCAGCGTAGTGCCGGTGACCCCGTTTGAGAAACCGACGGCGCCTTTGCCACCGTTGCTCATCACAGCACCACTATTGGTGATTCCGCCGATCACCCCGCCGCTGCCGGTGGTCGCCCCAATCTGGATGGCATGGCTGGTGTCGCCGGAGGTTCCGCCGGTCTGGCTGATGGTGCCGGAATTGGTGATGCTGCCGGTCAGAATTCCTGAGGTTACGATGGCGCTGCCGCTGCCGCCACCCGAGGTGGTGACGGTGCCGTTATTGACCAAATTTCCGCTAATGCCAGCGCTGAGATTAACGGCGTTCGACCCGGATCCGGAAGCCGTGATAGTGCCGTTGAGGGCGTTGGTGACGGTGCCGATCGACGTCGCAACGCTGAGGCCGTTTGAGGTCGCCCCCGAAGCCGTGATCACGCCCGAATTGTAAAGGGTGGTGGTGACCGGGGCTTGGCCGATATAGACGCCCGAGCTAGTGCTCCCCACGCCAGAGATCGTGCCGAGGGTCGCATTGGTGATAGTGATGGTGCCAGTGTTGGTGCTTTGAATGCCCAGGCCGTTGCCGTTGGGGCTTCCGCCGGTAATCGCGGCGGTGATGTTCAGTTGGAGATTGCCGGAGCCGCTGTTGGAGACCGTCACCCCGTTATTGCCGCCCGAAGTACCGCCGCTCTCGGGGTTGCTGAGGTTGACGGTATAGGTGGTCGATGCGGGCGTCGCCCCCAGGATGGTCAGCGCCGTGGTGGTGGCCGGAGTTGCGAATGTACCCGTGGACGTATCCACATTCTGGGCCAAGGCCGGGCCGCTGGCAGAGAAGACAAATGCCAGACTGGATGCCCCGGCCAGAAGCACCTGCTTACGGGTATAGCGCATATCGTCCCCCCTCCGACCCAGCAACATACCGGGATTAGCCGCGCGGTTGTACCATGGCACCAACGCCCTGGGCAACGACCGAGCGGGCAAATCCATGCGGATACCCAGCAATAAAATAGCCGGTGTTACCTCGATGCAACGGACGATACTTACCAAACTACGGGGAGGCCAATACGACTGTTACAATCCGTTACTGGAGCGCGGCGCCCATCTCAGCCACCACGTCCTCCCAATCGCCAAGACGCTTCTGGCGAAACAGCCGCATGGTTGGATACCAGGGTGAATCGGCGCGGCCCTCCAGCCAGCGCCAGTCACCGAACGACGACAGCAAGGCCCAGACCGGCCGCCCCATCGCCCCGGCCAAGTGCAAAGGCGCGGTACACGACGAGACCACCAAATCGAGGCCGGCCATGATCGCTGCGGTATCATCAAATCCATTAATGTCGGCGCCAAGATCGACAAAATTGGCCGGCGCCGCGAAGCCATCGAGGTCGCGCCGGCCATGGCCGACCTGCAAGGCGAAGAAGGTAACGCCTGGGACCTCCAGCAGCGGCGCCAGGGCTTTCAGCCCGGGCGAGCGCCAGTGGTCGCCGTTGAGGGTCGGGGTGCCGGCCCAGACCAACCCAACCTTCAGCCCCGCCGCCACGTCCAACCGGCGCCGCCAGCGTTGCGCCCGCCGCCGCTCGGCCCGGAAATAGGGAACACCGCCGGGAATGGTGTCCACCCTGGTCCCCAGCACCCGCGGAAGGGACATCAATGGGCTCCAGACATCGAAGGGCGGAGTCTCGACGCCCCGCTCGAATACTCCGTCGATACCGGGAAAGCCTTGGAACAGGCCGACCAGATCGCGGATCACCTGAAAATACACCCGCGCCCCCAACGCCTTGACCTGGGGGATAAAGCGGGCGAATTGAAAGGTGTCGCCGAAGCCCTGCTCGTCGTGAATCAGGATGGTCTTGCCATCCAGCGATTCGCCGTCCCAGAGCGGCTGGAGAAAACGTGGTTTGCGCCCGACCGTCCACGGCAGGGCGTAGCGGTATTCATAATCCTCCCAGCCACCGGCCCAATCCCCCATCTGCAGCCGGGTGGTGCCGCGCACGAAGCGGGCATCGCCGTCCCACGGCTCCAGCGCCAGGGCATGATCGAGACAGACCAGGGCATCGGCCGGGCGCCCAGCCAATACCTGCGCATCGGCCAGATTGCGCCAAGCCACTGCGGCAGCGGGATCAAGCTCGAGGGCGCGGCGCAACTCGCCGATGCCCTCTTCGACCTTACCGACCGATTTCAGCGCGTTGCCGAAATTGTGATGGGCCTGCCACAGGCCCGGCGCCAAGGCCACCGCCCGGCCTCCCGCCGCCACCGCGTCATCGAAGCGCTTCAGATGATTGAGCGCGGCGGTCAGATGGCTGAAATACAGGCCGATATCGGGTTTGAGCGCAATGGCCTGTTCCAACAGCGATACTGCCAGATCGTGCTGGTTGGTTTGCAGCGCCAGCACGCCCAGACCATGGATGGCGTCTGGATGCTCGGGATGAGCCTCCAACACGCCGCGATAGCAGCGCTCGGCCGGGGCTAACCGCCCACTCCGATGGTGCTCGGCGCCCTGCTCAAGCAGAAGCTCGATCATCCCCATGCCCGCCTCGAATTTACTCCAGCGCCGCCAGCGCTGCCTTGAAGCCCTTCAGCGACACCGGGAGGCTCACGGTCTGGGGCGAACCCTGCGGCGCCGCCCCCACCGCCATGACCTTGCCATGCTCCATGGCCTTGACGGTATCGGCATCCAGCGGCGCGGTAGCGACGCAGCCATCTGGGCCGCAACTCTGCAATTGCAAGGGTTGCTGCGGCCTATCATCGATCTTGAACACCACCCCGGCCGGAATCCAGATTCCCAACGGCAGCAGCGCCACCGCGACCGCTTCGCCTTTCGGCCCAAGATAGCCGACAGAGAATTTCATCAGACGCTGGGGCGGGGCGCCCTCCTTATTCAGCAACACGTACTGGGTGGCGAAGCACTTCTCATCCTTGGCGCCAGCCGCCTGCTCACAATCGATCGACCAATCCTCGAAGGATTTGCCCTTGAGCGATTTGGCCAAGGCCGGCCCGCTGCTGATCGCGCACGCGACCAGCACGGCGGCGATGCCGCGCAGGAACGCTGAAATGGTCATGGGAAGGCTCGCTTTGGTAAGGGCGGACAGGCCCCTCTTTTAACAGGCATCGACCGAGCGCGGCAATTGCTGGTTCCGAGTGGCCGCCACGGCCAGATTTCGCCGGGCGTCGCTGTTGGCGGGATCGAGGGCCAAGGCCTGTCGCCACCACGCTTCGGCGGCGGCGACCATGCCTCGTCGGAAGGCAACCACGCCCAGCGTATTGAACGCTCCCACATGGCCAGCCGGAAGCAGCGCCAGCAAGTGGCGGCACACCTGCTCGGCGGCATCGAGTTCACCTTTGGCCTCAAGCACCACGGCGAGATTGTGCAACAAGGCGGGCGCGTCGCGATGCAGGGACAGCCCCTCGATCAGGGTCAGCTCGGCTTCGCGTGGTTTGTCCTGAAGGCGCAGGCACTCGCCAAGATTGCCCCAGGCGGCCACCACGCCTCGATCCAGAGCCAGAGCCCGCCGGTACCAGGCGGCCGCCTGTTCCAGCTCACCCTGCGCCAGACACTGATTTCCGGTACCGACGCAGGCCGTGGCCGATGGGGTTTGATCGGCCACGGTCGCGCGTTCGCCTTACGCCGCCCGGATGGTGGCGAAAAAGCCCTGGACCTCGCCCTGAAGACCATCCGATTGAACGGACATGTTCTGGGCCGCGATCAGCACATCGCTGGCAACCTGCCGGGTTTCCTCGACCGACTGGTTGACGCCGGAGATATTGCTGGAAACTTCCTGGGTGCCCACCGAGGCCTCGGAGACGTTGCGAGCGATTTCCTGCGTCGCCGCGCCCTGTTCCTCGACGGCGGTGGAAATCGCGGTGGCGATCTCGTTGACCCGGCCGATGGTGGTGGCAATCTCGCGGATCGCCGAGACGGAATCCCTGGTGGCGGTTTGGATCGCCGCGATCTGCTGACCGATCTCCTCGGTCGCCCGCGACGTCTGGTTGGCCAGGTTCTTGACCTCGGCGGCCACCACCGCGAAGCCCTTGCCAGCTTCACCGGCGCGAGCCGCCTCGATGGTGGCGTTCAGGGCCAGCAGATTGGTTTGGCTGGCGATGTCGTTGATCAGCTTCACCACGTCACCGATCTTCTGCGCCGCATCGGACAAGCCCTGAACCATGGCGTTGGTCCGGTTGGCCTGCTCGACCGCCTCTCCGGTAATCCGCGTCGATTCGGTGACTTGGCGTCCGATCTCGTTCACCGAGGACGACAATTCCTCTGCCGCGCTGGCCACCGTCTGGACGTTGACCGACGCCTCCTCGGAGGCGGCGGCGACGGTGGTGGTCCGACGCGTCACCTCGTCGGCGGTCGCCGACAGGGTGTTGGCGGTGCTCTGCATCTGGGAGGCCGACGAACTGAATGCCTCGAGGGCGCGGTTCATCTTGCCATCGAAATCCTCAATCGCGCGCAGGACCACGTCTTGCCGGCGCTGACGATCCGCCAGCATCGCTTCCTGATAGACCGAAATGGCGATGTGCATGTCCAGCATCACCGCCGCGTTGATGGCGGTCAGGACGGTGGACAACTTGCCCGGACTCCAACGATGGGCGGCGACGGCCAGGGCGTTCAGTTCTCCCAGCACGAAATTATAGCCGCCGATATACCAACGCGGCTCCAGCCCGATCTTGTTGTGGATCAGGCCGATGGTCCGGACACCGTGCATGTAGGCCTCGTCGAAGCGGCCATCGAACAACCGCGCCCAGTGGCTGCCCTGCGCCTTCTTCAGGCGCGGAATGTCATTGCCCACCAGCGCCGTCAAACGCGGTTCAGAGGCCACATGCTTGTAAAAGCCGTCGAGGATCCGTGGCAGGGCCGGTTCGACCACCTTCCAGAATTCGCGCAGCAGAATGCTCGTCTCGGTACCGATACGCATGAAGCGCAATCTTGCGTCACGATCTGGATTGGCCCCCGCCACCGCATCAACGTTCATGCTTACGCCCCCCACCCCGAAATATCCCTGGTCATATATAGCCTGTATGACGCGTCTTCAAGAAGAGCCAATCGCTTTGTGTGAATCCCCTCCGCCGAACACCGATCAGCGCCATCCGTTCCTGGTTCCGATCACGGCTCGCGGAGCGCCTCGTCGAACCCCTTCATCACGGGATAGAGCAGGTACGAAATGACGCTTCTCCGGCCGATGACGATCTCCGCCGTCAGGCTCATGCCCGGCAGCAGACGAACATGCGGATCGAGGTTGCGCAAGGTCACTGGACCCAGGTCGAGGCGACCGCGATAGAATTCGTCAGCACCTTTTTCCGCATTGGCCGGCACCTGCTGCTGGCCCTCTCCCTGGTCGCGGTTGAAGGCGTCTTCGCTGATGGTGGCCAGCGAGGCCGAAACGGTGCCGTGACGTTGGAAGGGAAAGGCGTCCAGCTTGATCCGCGCCTGATCGCCGGTGCGCAGCAGGCCGACATCGCCCGCGCCGATCCTCACATCGGCTTCGAGCGGTGCGTCGAGCGGAACCAAAGTGATCAGCGGCTCGGCCTCGCGCACCACCGACCCGACCGAGCGCTTCGCCACTTCCAGGACCACAGCGTCGTCCGGCGCGGTCAACGCCACCAATTCGCTCTTTCGCTCGGCCTTGGCCAATTGCTCGGCGGCCAGGTCGCGATCACGCCGGGCAGAGACCAGATCTTCCATCGCCTTCTGTTGCCATTCGCGATCGAAGCCGGCACGGGCGGCCTGAGCGGCGGCCAATTGGCGCCGAATCTCCTCGGCGTGATTGACGGTCTGCGCCAGGTCGCGTTCGACTGCCATGCGCTGGTCGCTGCTTTCCAGCAATTTGAGCTTCGAGCCTAGGGCGCGCTCCTGCAATTGCTGCTGCATGCCCTCGATCTGTCGAGCGCCGTCGAGGCGGCGCGACAAAACCTCGCGGTCGTGCTGGTTGGTGGACAAAGTGGCCGAGAACTGGGCCGCCTGTTCGTCCAGTTTGCGCCGCTGGGACTCACGGGCCGCAAATCGTTCGTCGAACAGCCTGCGCTGCAAACGCTCCTCGGCATTGCCCGAGCCGGTGTAGGGAGCGTCGATCACCTCCGCCTCCAGGCGCGCCACCTGAGCCTCCAGACTGGCGCGCCGCTGCCGGAGCTGATCGGTATCGGCGGATGCGAAGGTGGGGTCGAGCGCCCCCAACACATCGCCCTTATGGACCACCTGGCCGGGACGCACGTCAATGCGGCGCACGATCGAGGTCTCGAACGGCTGGACCACCATGGTGCCCTGGATGGTGGTGAGTTTGCCCCGCGCATTGACCACCCGGTCGATCTGGGCCAGCGACGCCCAGGTCACCGCCGCACTCAACAGCCCGGCCATCGCCCAGATTGCGACGGGAATTCCGTGCATGATCGGTCGGGCCTCGATCGCCTCGGCGTCGGACAGGAACTCCGCCTCGATCACCAACGGGCCGGTGGGAGCCGGAAATGATGGCCGCCAGCCTGCCAAAGCGGTCCGGCAGCGGCCGAGCGCGGTCAGCGCTCGTTGCGAATTTGCTGGTTCCATAGGTGTCCATAGAGGCTGGAGCGTTGCAGGAGGTCGGAATGGCGCCCCTGATCGATGACGCGGCCTTGATCGACCACGGCGATGGAATCACAGCCGACCAGGGTGGTCAGACGGTGAGAGACGATGATCACGGTACGCCCGGCGGCGATGCGGCCGAGGTTTTCCATGATGATGGCTTCGCTGTCGGGATCGAGCGCGCTGGTGGCCTCGTCGAGGACCAGGATGGGCGGATGCGGCAGCAGGGCGCGGGCGATGGCCAAGCGCTGGCGCTGTCCCCCGGACAGATTGGCGCCGTTCTCTTCGAGCACGCTGTCATAGCCTTTGGGCAGACGCTCGATGAATTCCTCGGCACCGGCCAGGCGAGCGGCGGCAACCACCTCGTCGAAGCTGGCGTCTGGCCGGGTCACGGCGATGTTGTCGCGCACGGTGCCGCGGAACAGAAAGTTTTCCTGCAGCACCACGCCGATGGAGCGGCGCAGATGGGTAAGGTTGATCTCGCGCAGATCGGCGCCGTCGATCCGCACCATCCCCTGCTCGGGAGAATACAAGCCCTGGAGCAGTTTGGTCAGCGTGCTCTTGCCCGACCCCGATTTGCCAACGACACCGACCACCGCCCCAGCCGGGACGATCAGGTTGGCCCCGGACAGTGCCGGACGCTGGGCGCCGGGATAGCGGAACAGCACGTCCTCGAAGCTGACCGCGCCCAGGAAGGCCGGCATCAACCCCCCGGCGCGAGCGGGTTCGACCGGGCGGTTCATCACCTCGCCCAGCATGCGCACCGACAGGGCGGTTTCCTGGTAATCCTGGGCCAGCGACACCATCTGGACCAACGGCTGTACCACCCGGCCCGACAGCATCTGGAAGGCCATCAGCGCACCCACTGTCAGGGTTCCGGCGAAGACGTCGCCAGCACCGACGGCGATGACAGCCACCATCATGGACTTGTCGAGAAAGCCGATGGCGGCCTGGGCCAGGGTCGAAAGCTTGCTGACGGCGAGATGGGTTTCGATTGCGGCGGCGGCCTTACCGTCCCAGCGTCGGCGCATGGCGGGCTCGACCGCCAGCGACTTGACCGTCCGCATGCCGTGGATAGCTTCCACCAGCATGGCCTGGCGCTCGCCTTCGGCGGCGTAGAGTTCCGACAGGCGACGGCGGAAGGTGCCGGTCAGGCCCACCACCACCGCGCCCACCAAAGCGGCGAAGCACAGCACCAGCACCGCCAGCTTGACGCTATAGGCCAGCAGCAGCGGCACGAACACCACCAAAGCGGTGGCATCCAGCGCGGTCACGAACAGCCGTCCGGTAAGGAACTGGCGGATCTTCTCGACCTGCTGCATGTGGCGGGCGACGACGCCTGCGGTATTGCGCTCGAAATAATCGATGGGTAGGTCTAGCAGGTGGCGGAAGGTGCGCGTCGCCAGACGGATATCGATCTTGCTGGTGGCGTGCATCAGCAGTGTTTGACGCAGCCAGTTGAAGCCTGCGTCGAATAGCAGCGCCACCATGATGCCTGCGGTCAGGGCGTAGAGCGTGGCCCATCCCTGATGGACCAGCACCTTATCGACCACCAACTGGAAGAACAACGGCGAGGCCAAAGCCAGGACGTGCATGGCCAAAGCCGCCACCGCGACGTCCCGGAACACCGCCTTCTGGCGCAGAATCTCCGGAATGAACCACTTGAGGCCGAAGGGTTGCTCGGGATCGGCCAGCGAGTAGTCGCGCTTGAGGAAGACGATTTCTCCGGCCCAGGCCTGCTGAAACGCGGTCGGATCGACGAACAACAGGTTGCCGCCGACCAGTGGGTCCATCACCGCCACCGCCACCGCCTCGGGCGGACGGCGGAGTCCGGCGACAACCACCGTATTGCCATTAGATAGCCGCGCCAGAACCGGAAAGACGTTGCCCAATCTTTCCAATCCGGCCCAATCGAGGCGGGTGGCGCGAGCCTTGAACCCCACACCATGGGCGATGGCCAGCAATTGCGGCGTCGAGGGTTCGGCGGCGCCAAGCGCGTGCTCGTGCCGAAGGGCTTCGACGCTGGTCTGTAAACCGTGATGGCGGGCCACCGCAGCCAAACAGGAGAGCGCGGTGTTGGCTTGCGGCGGTGACGCGCTGACTGGCGTCTCGGCCTCGGCGATGGCGGCGGAAACGTGGGTCATGGCCGGCACGCCTCCGAGCATTCTGACTTGATCGACATCGCTCCCCCTTTCTGTGGGATCGAACTTTCCTCGTGCCCCCAAGCTAGCGGCTATGGCGCCAACCGTCTGTGACCTATGCCACAGTCCCGACAGGGAAACGCGTTCTGCGTCCCCTGAACCAGCCGACCGAAGATACGGCCGGCTGGTAGGACGACGACCCTATCCAATCGCCTTTTGATTCACCGCGATAATGTCGGTCTTGGCGAACTGGGTGTTGTTGGTGAAATGGGCGATCTCAACTGCCGCTCCGGGATTGCCGTTGCCGTCGTAATAGAGGGTGTGGCTGACCGTATCCCACAGGAACTTGGCCTGGCTGTTGCTGTTGGTCACGTTGGCACCGCTATAGAAATCGGCGGTTCCAAGCGCGCCGGTGGCGACATTGCCGAAATTGGGGCTGAAGACCTGGATCTTGTCGGTTCCCGAGACGAAATTGGCGATGGTATCGCCGCCTTCCGAGGCACTGTTGAAGGCGACGGTGTCCGAACCACTGGAGCTGAGGATCAGACTGTCCTGCCCGGCGCCGTGCACGAGGTTGTTGCCGCCGGAAGCGGTGATCGCAGAGTTGGCCCCCACCGACATCACGTCGCCGCCGGCCTGGCTGCCAGTCAGGGTGACGGTGTTGGCGCCAGCATTGGCGGTGACGTTGGCGCCGATGGCTACGGTGGTGAAGCCCGAAAGCGTCGTGCCGGTGAGATCGACATTGCCGCCCATGGTCAGGGTGCCGCTGCCGGAATCGCTGACCAGCGTGGCGAGCGAGCCACCGCCGGCCTTGAGCTGGGACTGGGCGACGGTGAGGTTGGCGCTGCCTTCCAGGACCTCGATGCTGTTGAGGGTGAGATGGCTGGCGTCGGCGGACGCGTCGGTCAGCATCAGGGTATCGGTCCCGGAGGTCCCGTTAATCGTGGCAGAGGACGACAGGGCTCCGTTGGCCAGGTTGGCAGTAATCGTGGTGCCGCCGACCGTGGCGTTCAGCACGTTGATCGTCTGGCCTGGGGCAGTCAAATTCACCAGCGCCGTATTTTCCGTCACTACGTTGGGCGCCACGGCGTTTATGGTCGTGCTTCCCCAGGCGCTCCACGATGCGCCGTCATAGGCCGCCACCGACAATCGTTCGGCACCGACAGTGCTCCCGGCGACCAGGGTCAGCTTGGCCATGTCGCTAGCGCTGACCTCACAATAGCCTACCGAATTCATTAGGTTGGAAGCGCCGTTTAAATTGATCGAGGCGCCCGACATCACCTGGAACTCGTAGTAGACGATGGCCAAGCCGCCGGGATCGCTGACGCTGAACAGGCTGGAAACGGCGGTCGATTGACCTTCCAGCAGCGATACCGTCTTCCCGGTCACCAACGGCGGTGGAAAGACGGTGATGGTGGTGGTGGCAGTGCTGCTCCAGCCGTTGATATCCTCGGCGGCGACGGAGAGCGTCTCAACGCCCGCACTGGCGGCGGCGAAGAAAGTCAGCTTGGACAGGTCCGAAGCGGCGATCTCGACGGCGCCCTGGGCGACCTGTGCGCTGGTGGCGATGTTGGTGGCGCCGTTCAAGCGGATCGAACCACCGCCGCCAGCCTGGAACAGGTAGTCGGTGATGGCGTTGCCATTGGGATCGCTGGCAGTGAACATCGAGGAGACCGTCGTTCCCGAGCCTTCGCCAAACTTCATGCTCTTTCCGGCCACATTCGGTGGCTGGATCGGCGGCGTCACGGTGATGGAAGCGCTGCTCCAACCGCTCCACAACGCGCCGTCATAGGCCTCAACCCATAGCTGATCCGACCCGGGGGTGGCGTCGGCGACGAAAGTCAGCTTGGAGAGGTCGCTGGCGGCCACCTCCACTACACCCGACGCGCTGGTCAGATTGGCGGCGCCGTTGAGCTGGATGATCCCACCCACATTCTGAATATAATATTGGGTGATGGCGTAGCCGTTGGGATCGCTGGCGCTGAAAAGCGTCGATACTGCGACCGACTGGTTCTCGGTAAGACTGACCGACCGGGCGGTCACCTGCGGCGGAGCGATGGCGGTGATCGAGGCGGCGACCGGCTGGCTCCAGCCGCAAGCGTCCTCGGCCGACACCGACACCGATTCCGCACCCGCCGAGCCGCCGACGACGAAGGTCAGCTTGGACAGGTCCGACGCCGCGATCTCGACGATGCCTTGGGCCACCTGAGCGCTGGTGGCGATATTGGTGGCACCGTTGAGCGCGATCGATCCGCCTCCACCGGCCTGGAACAGGTAGTCGGTGATGATGTTGCCGGAAACGTCGGTAGCCGTGAAGAGGTTGCTCAGCGCCAGAGTGCCGCCCACCACTGAACGCGAGGGGGCGGAAGCGATGACCGTTGGCGGCAGTTGCGGGTAGGCGACCCCGATGGTGGCGATAGCCCCCTGGCCCCAGCCATAGGCGTCTTTCGCATCGATCTGAATGGTGTCGGTGCCGCCAGTCTTGGCGACGAAGGTCAATTTGGACAGATCGGACGCATTGACTTCGATCAGGTTGGAGTTGCCGTAGGATGCGACCAGGTTGGTGGCACCGTTGAGCTGGATCGCCCCGCCCTCGACCTCGAAAGAGTATTCGGTGAGGGTGTCGCCGGCCAGACAGGTGGTGGTGAACAGGCTCGAAACAGAGATCGACTGGCCGACCGTCGCATTGGTGCTGCCGGCGCTGACCACCGGCGGCGGGACCAACGTGGTGATCGTGGCTGTCGATGATAGGCCACCGGGATTTTGGCCGTTGGCGTCGTAGGCGTAGATCGTGATGCTACCGGTTCCTTCACTATTGTTCATCACCACGGTCAGCTTCGACAGATCGGCGGCCGAAACCATGACATAGCCGGCCGCCTGCTGGCTGGCCGTGCCGATATTGGTGGCACCGTTGAGGTTGATGGTTCCATTGCCGAGCGCGCGCGGGTCGAACAGATAGGCGGTGATGGGGTTGCCGTTGGGATCGACAACGGTGAACAGGCTGGACGGGTTGAACACCGTGCCGGGGGCCACCGTCTCGCTAATCGCCGTCACCACCGGCACCGCCTTCGGTCCGGCAACGCTGACGGTGGCATTGGCGATGCTGCTCCAGCCGGTGGCATCCTGGGCGGCGAGACCGATCGAGGCGGTGCCGGCCGCCGCCCCGCCCACGTAGGTCAACTTGGCGAAATCGGCCGCCGAGACCACGACAATACCCTGGGCGGTCTGCTGGGCCGTGGCCAGGTTGGTGGCGCCGTTGAGGCCGAATGAGCCGGTGCCGGCGACGATTTGCGCCTCGTAGTTGGTAATGGTGTTGCCGTGAGGATCATTGACCGCAAACAGGCTGGACAGTGCCGTCGCGCCGTTGATCTTCACCCAGCCCTGGCCAGCGGTCACCACCGGCCCGAGCGCGCCAGCATTGTCGATGGAGAACGAGTCGTTCGCGGCCACCAGGACTGAGAGAGGCTCTTCGAACGTGGTGTCCCAGCCTTGCTGCGGAGCGGTTCCCCACGGATTGCGGATGATCAGCTCGCCGGTGGCGGCGTCGTAACCGATCACCGACATGGCATGGTTGCCGATCAGCGTGGCGAGGCCTTGAGAATCGGTGCCGTTGGAATTCGAGTTGAGCACCACGTCGTCGCCGGCCGCGATGGCCGCCTGAACTTTGCTGAGCGCCGACGAAGCCGAGGCGTACATAAACGTCGTCTGGGTGTCCGTGATCAGGTTCAGCACGGCGTTGGGACCGCCGCCGTTGCCGATCGTGGTGAAGGAATTGCCGAAAGCGGACTGATCGCCACCGAGAGCCCCTCCTTGCGCCGACAACTGGGCGTAAGCCTTCTCTAGCAGGCTGGCCCACAATGCGCCGTCACTGCCAGGCCGGTTGCCCACCATCTGTTGATTGTTGACCGGCAAGTCATTGTTGATAGTAACCCAGTCGGCCTGACCGTTGACAAAGAACCGAACGCCGTAGGTGCCATTACCGTTATCGACGAACATCGACGAAATGTCGGAAGGATTGAAGGCGGCAATTTCGGCGATCGTCCCCAAAAAGAAACAATCTCCGAATCCCCGTTGATTGACATCGTTGACGCTCGGCCCCCCCGCCGCGAACAATGGCCCCGCTTCTGCCTGATAGCTGAAGTTGGTGACCTGGGGGACGGATGCATCAAGATTTGTAAAACTCGAAACCGGCATGTCACTCCCCAGGAACCATTTGCCGGTCAGCTCGTTGAACTGCATCGCCGTGGCGCCGACGCCCAAATTGCCAAGCGTCGTGGATGTGTTGGCGCCGCCGGTCCAGGTGGCGTTTTGGGCATTGCCGTTTACCAGCGCGTTGGTGATGTAGCTGAGATAAGACGAGGCGCTTTCGCCGACGTTGAGGCTGGCGGCGACGGACTTGAGGTCGTTGAACTGGCTGGCCGAAAGCGTCTGGCCACTGGCCGTCAATTCATTCGCAAGGTTGGTGAACAGTGTCGCCATGCCGGCCTCGGTGACAGTGCCGGCCGAAGATACCGCTTGCATGGCCGCCTTGATCACCGGGTCGTTGATGGCGTTGACCCAGGTCGGGAACGGCGAGGGATTGACCGTCAGGGTGACAGTCTCGGAGGCGCTGCCGCCCCGGCCGTCGCTGACGGTGTAGCTGAATCCGCCCATGGCGCCGCTTTGACCAGCCGGCGCGGTGAAGACCAAGCCGGTGAGCTGGGCGACGGTCAGCACGCTGCCGGCGGCAACCACCGTTCCGGCGGCGGTGGCCAACGTACCGTTGGGCACCGAAGTCACGGTGATCGACAGCGCATCGCCGTCGGCATCGGTCGGCGCCGCGATGGTGAGCGGGGCGCTGCTGTTGAAATTGACAGCGAGCGACTTGTTGGCCTCGGCCACCGGAGGATGATCGACGGTCAGGGTGACGGTCTCGGAAGCGCTGCCGCCCCGGCCGTCGCTGACGGTGTAGCTGAATCCGCCCATGGCGCCGCTCTGACCGGAGGGCGCGGTGTAGACCAGGCCGGTGAGGTCGGCGACGGTCAGCACACTGCCGATTGCGACCGCCTTGCCGGCGCCGGTGACCAGCGCGCCAGTGGGAACAGAGGTCACGGTGATCGACAAGACGTCGCCGTCGGCATCGGTCGGCGCCGCAATGGATAGCGGGACGCTGCCGTTGAAATTAACCGCCACAATCTTGTTGGCCTCGGCCACCGGGGGATGATCGACGGTCAGGGTGACGGTCTCGGAAGCGCTGCCGCCCCGGCCGTCGCTGACGGTGTAGCCGAATCCGCCGACGGCACCGCTCTGACCGGAGGGCGCGGTGTAGACTAGGCTGGTAAGGTCGGTGACGGTCAGCACACTGCCGATTGCGACCGCCTTGCCGGCGCCGGTGACCAGCGCGCCAGTGGGAACAGAGGTCACGGTGATCGACAAGACGTCGCCATCGGCATCGGTCGGCGCCGCAATGGATAGCGGGACGCTGCCGTTGAAATTGACCGCCACAATCTTGTTGGCCTCAGCCACCGGGGGATGATCAACGGTCAGGGTGACGGTCTCGGAGGTACTGCCACCACGACCATCGCTGACGGTGTAGCTGAATCCGCCCATGGCGCCGCTCTGACCAGCCGGCGCGGTATAGACTAGGCCGGAAAGGTCTGCGACGGTCAGCACACTGCCGATTGCAACCGCCTTGCCGGCGCCGGTGACCAGCGCGCCGGTGGGCACCGAGGTCACGGTAATCGACAAGGCGTCGCCGTCGGCATCGGTCGGCGCCGCGATGGATAGCGGGGCGCTGCCGTTGAAGTTGGCGGCGACGGTCTTGTTAACCTCCGCGACGGGAGCATGGTTGGTGCCGACCGTCACCGTTACCGTCTCCGAGGCGCTCCCGCCCTGGCCATCGGTCACGCTGTAGCTGAACGCCCCCATGGCGCCGGTAGCGCCAGCGGGGCTGCGATAGATCAGGGTGGCAAGCTGATAGGGGGTCAGAATCTGGCCCACCGCCAGCGGCAGGCCGCTGCCGCCCATGGTGATGGTGCCTTTGGACGGCACGCCGGTAACGGTCACCGACAGGCCATTGTAGTTGGCGGTCTCGCTGGGCGGAGTGATGTTGAGCGCGATGGCCCCGCCGGCATTGGCGATGCTGACCGCCTTGCTGGCCTCGACCACCAGCACGGCCTTAACCCCAAGGGTGACGGTTTCACTCGAAACGCCGCCCTGCCCGTCCGAAACCGAATAGCTGAAGGCACCCGAGGAACCGGCGGTGCCGGCCGGAGCGTTGTAAACCAGGCTCGACAATTGGGCCGGACTCAGCACTTGGCCAACCTTCACGGCCTGGCCCGTGGACAGTGTCACGGCGCCCTGCCAGGGCAGGCCGGTCACGGTAATGCTGATCGGCAACCCGGCGGGATCGGTGGGCTGGGCGATGGCGAGCGCCCCGCTCTGACCTTGGACAACGGTGACCGCCTTGTTGGCCTCGACCATCGGCGGCGGAGTCACCGACAGGGTGATCGTCTCGGCGCCACTGCTGCCCAAGCCATCGGTGACGCTATAGCTGAAAGCTCCCATCGCGCCGCTGCCGGTCGCAGGGCCGTTATAGAGCAACGTTGCAAGCTGATAGGCAGTAAGCTTCTGGCCCACCGTCACTGGCTGAGAGCTACCGGCCATGGTGATGCTGCCGTGGCTGGGCACGGCGGTTACCGTGGCGACGATGCCGTTATAGTCGCCGATTTCGCTGGGACCGGTGATGTTCAGCACGGTCCGGCTTCCATTGGCGGCGACGGTAACAGACCTGCTGGCTTCGACCACCAACGGCGCCTTGGTCACCAGTGAGACGGTCTCGCTGGCGCTGCCGCCATGGCCGTCGGACACCGAGTAACTGAAAGATCCGGTCGAGCCGACCGTATTGGCCGGCGCGTTATAGAGCAGGCCGGAGAGCTGGGCGGCGGTCAGGACCTGGCCAACCTTGAGCGCCTGGCCATTGGCCAGGGTCACCGACCCGGCCCAGGGCAGCGCGGTAACGGTGATGGCCAGCGCCAGACCGGCAGCGTCGGTGGGCTGGGCGATGGACAACGCCCCGGCTTGCCCAGTCATGACGGTAACCGCCTTGTTGGCTTCGACCGTCGGCGGGGCCGCCACCGACAGGGAGACCGTCTCGCTTGCGCTGCCTCCCTTTCCGTCAGAGACCGAATAGGCAAACGCGCCCATGGCGCCGTTTGAGCCAGAAGGGGCCTGATAGATCAAGGTGGAAAGCTGATACGGAGTCAGCACCTGCCCCAGGCTCACCACTTGGCCGTTCGGGAGATAGACGACACCACCTTGGGGTAGGCTGGTAATCGTCACCGAGAGGGTGGCTCCCGCCTCGACCGGCAGCGGTATATTGAGCGCGGATCGAGCGCCTTGCTCAATGACCAGCGACGTGTTGGGCGCAATAATGGGCTGGGAGGTGCTGGATGGCATGACGTTTCTCCGTTTGCCTGACCATTCTTGATCGCTGGCAAGAATGCCGGAGCTGCCAGTCGGCGGTCTGTGACCGCATTCACACAGGGGCCAAAATCACATTGATTGTTCTGCTAGTCGCCAACCAACGGAACGGCCCTCACCGAGCGCATACGGGACAGAGGTTCGAGATCGAAACGCGAAACGCCCCGCGGACATATCTGCGGGGCGTTCGATTTGAATCAAAAAGCCCCTGAAATCTTTCGATTTCAAGGGCTTTAATTTGGTTGCGGGGGCAGGAAGCCGACGAGACCCTAACTTCATGATATTGGTCTGACCAGTTCAACGGCAACGTTTTGAATGGCCGATGTCCCCCAGCCAGCCGCCATTCGGCGCGAGCGGCCGCTGCGGCCTTTGAGTGTCTCGACCGGCCGTTCGTAGTCGGCGTCTATCATGCGGCTATGATCATGGTGATGTGCACTCCTCCATCCCATCAGCGCTCGCTTGGCGTCATCCGCAATGATTCCCAGGCATCGTCGGCAGGAAGCCGTTCCATCAGCTCGGCGAGGTCTTCATAGAATGCCTTGATCTGGTCCGCAGACGGCGAAGTTGGTTCCCGCCATCCACCCCTTTCGTCCCGCGTATAGCCGTGGGCGGCGAACAGGGCATCGCACTCGGCGAAGCAATTCTTCGGGCCTGAATACCATGTCACCCCGCCGGCATCGACATGCGCGGGAAAATACGTCGTTTCGCCTGGCTCCTTGTCGCTCTTGCCTTTGGCATCGACCATATCCGTCGCCTGGAAGATGAAGTAACCGGGAATTCGCAAGGGGATGAAGCCGCCCATCAACGTGCTGGGCGGTTGATCACCCTTTTCGTACAAAGTGATGTCGGCGCCGTTGCCGCTGCGGCTCAATGTCGCCGATTTCTCGGGAAGGCTGTCAAAGACATAGCGACCCTCGACCTGGGGGAAGCGGTACTCGTCGCTTGAGAAGCAAGGCTGATCGGTCCCCAGCACGAACGGCAAGCACCCCGCCAGCGCGAACAGAACGAGGATCAGCGGTACGATCTGCGCGATTCGCCTCATGGTTTCCTCGATGAAGACGGCTTACCACCAAGCACTCGCTTCAGTTCGGCTTCGTAAATGGGGAAATAATCACGGTGATTGCCAGACAGGAATTGCAGTTCCAACGCGGGGGGAGTATCGGTGACGATCAGCACGGGATGGCCTGTAAGCATCGGCGAATCCGTCCATAGCACCGATCCTCGGCCGATGACCTTGCCGTCGATCCGCAATTCGTAGCAATGGTCGATAAGGGCGGCATTGCCGTCTCGTCTAGCGAAACGCTGCACATCCAGCGTCATGGCGCTCCCCAGCGGCCTGAAGCTCTCGATATCATTCTCGGTCAGAACCAGGCCGGCGGTGGATGCCGGGGAGGACTCGACGCAATAGGACCCATCGCCCCGGCCGATCGGCTGGGTTATCGTCAAGACCATCCGAGGCGGCTCGGCCAGGACGGAACTCGACGTCGCTAAGAAGGCGGCCGTCAGCGCGGCAAAAACGGAACGCGTCATCACAGAGCCGGCGCCGAATACGGTCAACCCCTCCGCGTTAAAGACACGGTAGTTGGTGACCGCTGGAAATGATTGCAGATGAAGAGCCATCCGGCCTTCGATGTCGGCACGGCGCGCCTCAGAAGCAAGGCCAGATAGATCATCGACGGTGACTTGTGGAACAAACACGCGGATGTCGCTCTGGGCACGGTCCAGAGTGCTTTCGATGTCCGACGCGAGGATCCTGGCCATGTTGCCACTGGCGATCTGCGCCTCGTGGCGCGCCTCCTGATAACTCGCCGTGAACAAATAGCCAAAAAGACCCAGGACAACGCTCAACGTCGAGAGGAAGGCGATGGTGCCGTTGCCGTATCCCCCGAACTTGAAGAGACCGGCCCCTGATCGTGTTGACATGGCGGCCTCCCATAAAAGCCAACTGAGCTGGCGCATCACTTATCCGAAAGCATAGCTGAACACCTACTTTCGTGGCGCCCCAATTTGGGGAGGGATATTGCTCCCTCGGTTGACGGGCTGGGTTGCGGACAGCGCATGGCGTGGATAGCTTCGTGCTTGGACATTGTCGCGGACGTTCCCGCTGAATGGCGGCTGGCGGGGACACGACCGATTGTTTCAATAACGAAGGTGGTTCGGTTGCCACCAAGTTCGCCTCCGAACGCCTCCACGCCCCGCTGCTGCCTGCTGAAGCCAGATCGGGCATGGTGGTTGGCGGAAGGTCAGCCTGCCGCGCCTGCTGAACCCGGATTGAACCTGCTCGATGTGGGGGGAAGAGGGGAGGTTTCTCGCGCGCTACCAATCGATATTGTACGCACAATAAGTCCATGGAAATCGATTTCGACCCCGACAAGCGGGCAAAGAAGAGAGCATCATCATTCGGAATGGCGGGATTCCGCAATATCGGACAAGCCCATGATGTACGGCCCTTCTCGCCACCGGTGACGGTTGTCAATGGCGACCATCCCGCGTCAGAATCAGAACTGCCCCTTGTCGATATGGAAGATATCCGGCTTGGTTGGGTCCGCGATGTAGGATAGCCGCAGCATCGCACGCTTGAATGGGATGGATTTGTCCTTGCCATCCTTCTTGCCCTCCCCCGATTCGGGGATCGGGATTAGGTGCAGGACCACCATGTGACCCTTGGCATCGACGCCGCGAAAGGCCAGCAGGGTTCCGTCCGGCAACGCTAGGTTCACCGCCTGGCTGTCTTTGGACCAACCGCCCTTGTTGAGGAAGTAGGCGGTCAAAGCGTCGGCTGCGGCAACGATTTGTTTGGCCTCGGCGCCGCCACCGGCCCCCCAAACCACATTGACCTGAATGAGCCTGGAACTGGTGGCACCCAGAATGTAGGAAATCGCGGCTGGCGGCGAATCGGGTAGCAGCGTCTTGCTGGCCACCGTCAGGACGGTGGTGTGTTCGACGTCGTTGGTCGTGCGGGCAGGGTCGTCAACGCCGAGATCGACCTTGATGGCCTTCCTGACCTCGACCTCGGTTATGCCGAAATGGGCCGAGCGATACCCATCGACCACCGCCTGCTCGGCGGTTTGCGCCGGCGTGTAGGTTGGCCACAGCATTGCCGCCAGGGTGACGGCGAGAAGCCGCCGCCGCGTCATTGGTCCTTCTCCGAGATGACAATGGTCGATCGCTTGCCGCCGACGGTGACGATCACCTGCATGGGGAAGGCCCCATCGGGTACGGCCGAGGCACTGAGCGATTTGGTCTCGGGAACATATTTCAACCAGCCCGGCAGCGGCTGACCACTGGCCGTCGTCACCGTCACAGGGGCATTCGCTTGGGTGCCCACCACTTGATCCGGCAGGCCGAAGGCGAAGCCGGTCCCCGACGTGGCCACCTCCTTGGGCACCGATACGTTAATGATCCCGCTCTGCTGGACCGACGGCTCGCGCACCAGGGATATGGAAATGCCGCTTGGGCCAGTACCGGCCGCTGTACCGGAACTGGCGCCGGCACCACTCGACGGTGGCGAAGAACTCGGGAGGGCGGCGGAACCGTTTGCCGCAACCGATCCGACCGAGGACGAAGCGCCGCTTGAATTGGCCGAAGCATCCGAATTGCTGCCGACAGAAGGCGCGGAAGCGGACCCGCCGCCAGCGAATTGAGCCCCCGAGCCTGCGGCATCGCCGCTGAAGGCCAGCGGGGCGCCCGTTGTGCTTGCCGCGTTGCCCGCCGCCCCGGCCAAAGGCGGTGCCGATGGCGGAAGCTGCTGCTGCGGAGGCGGCGGAGGCGGCGGCACCACCGCGGAAGATGAGCCGGAATTGGGCGCCGCATTGACGGTATAGTAACCAACGATTGTCGCGACGCTGTAATTGGCTGCATCCGGGCCGGACAACGCGCTCACCGTTTCGGTGTAGGTGCCGGCCCGGGAATTGCCCGCCCCATTCACCACCACCGTCGCGGTGCCCAAATTATCTCCGGCGATAACGTTGGTGAAGCTGACCGCGCCCGGAATCAGGGTCGAGCCGGAGACCGAATTGCCGTTGGCGATCGAGCCGGTCAGCGCCAGCGGGGTGACCAAGCCGGTGCCACTGGCGCCGATCAGGGTATAATCGCCGCCGATAGCGCCGCCGAGGGTGAGTCCGGACAAGATCAGGGATTGCTGGCCGGCGCCGACGTTCTTGCTGGCCACCCCGGCGGAGCCGCCGAGGCCGCAAGCGGCAAGCCCGCCGCTGCAATCGCTGCCGACAAGATTGCTGGCGGTCAGGGCGCCGGGTCCAAAGACGATCGTGCCGTCATAGGCGCGGGTGCCGATCAAGGTGAGGGGGCGCTGGGTGACGGTGGCGCCGAGGCCGGTGCCGGCGGCGAAGGTGTAGCCGATTCCGCTGGTCAAGCCGCTACCATAGGTGACCGTATAGGCCCCGGCATGGGAGGCCGCATTCGGCGCGCCGGCATAGGCGGCCGAACCGGAGAGGCCGATATTGCCGGCATTGTCCTCGCTGTCGGCGAAGCCGGCCAGCGTGTAGCCGTAGCTCGCCGTGGGGGTATTGCCGTAGACGCTGGTGGCGCTGCCACCGGCCAGCGTCACCGCCACGGACAGGACCCCCGGCGCACTGGCGTAAATGAAGCCATTGCCGCTCTCTGTCACGTTGCCCGGCGCATAGCTGGCGTAAGTGGCGCTGTAGTGGCGGAAGCCCGAGGTCAGCCCGCCCTTGGTGGTGGCGCCCGGATTGGCGGAATAGATCAGCCAATTGCCGTTGGCGACGGACAGTGCCGATGCTCCGGCATTGTTGACGAAGTCCTGACCGGCCAGGACGATCGCCTTGCCGATGCCGCTGGCGGTGAGCGCCCCCGAGGCCAGGGTGACGCCGCCGGTGCCGCCGCTATTGACCGCGCTGATGCTGCCCGCCGTGATGGCGCGAAGAGTGATCTCGCCGCTGGTGCCGTAGGTGTTGCCGGCGCCGTTCAGCATCTGCATTGTCACCGCGCCGCTGCCGACATTGATGCTGGTGCCGCCCGCCATGGTAATGGCCGCGGTGCCGCTGGCCCGATCGGCATTGACCACGCCATCGGCCGCCGTGTCGTTGGCGGTGATGGTCAGATTGCCGTTTACGCTGGTGATGCCGGCGTTGAGCAGGATGGACCGTCCCGCGTCCAGTTCCAGCGCGCCGTTGCCGGTGGACGTGATGGAGGCATCCACCGTCAGGTCGTTGCTGGCCTGCAATTTCACCGACGTTCCGGCATTCATCAAGGCGACGATCTGGCTGGCGGTCACGGTGCTGTTGGCGCCGCTATTGGTGGCGTAAAGAAGCGGCAACGAACCGCCGCCGCCACTGCCACCAGTCAGCAGCACGACGCTGCCCGAATTGGCGACCGAGGCCGATGCGTCGGCATAGGGCGATTTCACCAGGACATAGCTGGCGCCGGTCGGGTAGGTGAGGCCGGACGAACCGATGGAATCGTTGGCGTAGGTCCCGGTAAAACTGTTGGTCGAGGAAATTGTGCCGACGCAGGTGGTGGCGCACCAGGTGGCGGCTCCGGCATTGGCCGCCGTGCCGCCGTTGTTCCAACGGGGCGAAACCACCACGTACCCCCCGGCGGCGGTGCTGAGCAACGTGCCGCTGCCCACCGAATCGCCGGCCGTGCTGCCCACCAGGGAATTGGCGGCGGAGAGCACGCCGGTGATGCCGGCGGTGCCGCTGGCCCAGGTCACCGCGCCCTTGGCGTTGGCCGCAGTGCCGCCGCTGCCCCAAAGCGGCGATTTCACCAGGAAATTGTAGTTGGTCAGGTTGTAGATGCCTGAACTACCGACGGAATCGCCGGGGTTTGACCCGACCAGGCTGTTGCCGGCGGAAACCGTGCCGACGATGCCGACGCTGCCATTGACCCAGGTGACCGCGCCCAGACCATTGCCGACGGTGCCGCCGCCGCCCCAATTCGGAGAAATAACGATGTAGTTGCCGTTGTTTAGCGCCGAGACGCCGTAACTGCCAACGGCATCGCCGACACTGCCGCCGACCAGGGAATTGGTGGCTGAGACCGCCCCGCTCACCCCAGTGGTGGCATTGCCCCAGGTCACCGCGCCCAGGGCATTGGCCGAGGTGCCGCCACTTCCCCACAGGGGCGATTCCACCAGGTAATAGGAGCTATTGAGGGAGACGCCGCCGCCGCCCACCGAATCTCCGGCATTGCTTCCCACCACGGAATTCGCGGCGGAAACCACGCCGCTGATACCGGCGGTGGCGCTGCCCCAGGTCACCGCGCCCAGGGCGTTGGCCGTCGTGCCGCCATCGCCCCACAGGGGCGATCTCACCAGATAATTGCCATTGGCGAAGGTGGAGACGGCAGCGCTGCCGACCGAATCGCCGGCATTGCCGCCCACCAGGGAATTGGCGGCGGAAACCACGCCGCTGATTCCGGCGGTGGCGCTGCCCCAGGTGACCGCGCCCTTGGCGTTGGCCGCCGTGCCGCCATCGCCCCACAGGGGTGATAGGACGAGATAATTGCCGCTGCTGCCCAGACGCGCGACGCCGTTGCTTCCCACCGAATCGCCTGCGGCGCTGCCGACAAGGGAATTGGCGGCGGAGATCACCCCCGACACTCCGGCGGTGGCGCTGCCCCAGGTCGCCGACCCCAGGCCATTGGCGGCGGTGCCGCCATTGCCCCATTTGGGATCGATCACCACGTAATTGCCATTGGAGAGCGTGGTAATCGTGGTGGAGGCGCTGCCCACCGAATCGCCGACGGAACTTCCCACCAAGCTATTGCCGGCCGAAACCGCCCCGCTCACCCCGGCGGTCCCACTGCCCCAGGTCACGGCGCCGTCGGTGCCGGTCCATTTCGGCGAAAGGACCAGATAGTAATACCCTATCACGGCGCCGCCACTGCTGACGCTGAAAGTATTGACGCCGCCGCTTCCCACCGCATCGCTGGTGGCGCTTCCCACCAGGCTGTTGCTGGCCGACACCACCCCGCTGACACCGCTGTTACCGTCGCCCCATGTCGCCGCCCCCTTGCCGCCTCCCCAAAGGGTCGATATGACGACGTAACTGCCGTTACTCAGGGTGGAGAGGGTGGCATTGGCACCATTATAGCCGACCTTGTCACCGGCGCTGGCACCGACCAGCGAATTGGTGGCATCGACGGTGCCGACCACGCCAGTGGTGCCGTTGCCCCAGGTCACCGCCCCTTTTCCGCCGCTCCAATTGCTGCTGAGGATGAGGTAATTGCCATTGCTTAGGCTGACATAGCCGGTATAACCGACCAAATCGTTGACGGCCCCCCCCACCAGCGAGTTGGCGGCGGAAACGGTGCCGGCGATTCCGACGCTCATATTGATCCAGGTGGCCTCGCCCCGGGAGCTGTTCCAGTATTGGTCCTGGACGACGACGTTGCCATTGCCAACCGTGAACAAAAAGCCGGACCCGACCGAATCATTCTGCGAACTGCCGACCAAAGAGTTCGCGGCGGAGATGGTGCCGACCACCCCAGCGGTACCACTTTCCCAGGTGACCGCCCCTCGATTGAGGTTCCAGTTGGGCGATAATATTAAATAATTGCCGTCGCTGACCAATATCTGCTGGCCGTTGGCGACTCGATCGCCCGCCACCGAGCCGACCAGCGAATTGGTCGCGTCGATGGTGCCGCTCACTCCGGCGGTCCCGCTGGCCCAGGTCACCGCCCCCTTGGCGTTTGCCGTCGTGCCGCCGTCACCCCAGAAGGGCGACCTGACCACGTAATTGCCGCTGGAAAGGGTGGTGACACCGAGTGCCCCGGTTGTGGTGGTCGAGCCCACGAAGTCGCCGGCGGATGAGCCGACCAGGGAATTGCTGGCCGCCACGACGCCAGTCAAGGCGGCGGTGCCACTTCCCCAGGTCACCGCCCCCTTTGCGTTCGCCATCGTGCCGCCATCGCCCCAATAGCCCGATACAACGACGTAGTTGCCGCTCGAAAGGCTTACAAAGCCAAGTGACCCTCCCAATGAGCCGGTCGAGCCCACGAGGTCGCCGGCGGAAGAGCCGACCAGGGAATTGGCGGCCGACACGACGCCAGTCACCCCAGCGGTACCACTTGCCCAGGTCACCGCCCCCTTGGCGTTTGCGGTGTTGCCGCCAGCGCCCCAATAGGTCGAGAGGATCACATAATTGCCGTTGGAAAGAAGGGTGTAAGCATTCCCCACGCGGTCGCCGACGGAAGAGCCGACCAGGGAATTGGTGGCGTCGATGGTGCCGCTCACCCCGGCCGTGCCGCTGCCCCAGGTCACCGCGCCCAAGGCATTGGCCGCGGTACCGCCATCTCCCCAGTACAGGTTTTTCACAAAATAATTGCCGCTCGATAGCCCGTACACGCCAGTGCTGCCGACCGAATCGCCTGGGCTGCTTCCCACCAGGGAGTTGCTGGCCGAGACGATGCCGCTGAGGCCGGTGCTGCCGTTGAACCACGTCGCCGCCCCCAGGGCGTTGGCGGTGGTGCCGCCGTTGCCCCAAAGTGGCGAGGTCACCACGTAATTGCCGTTATTGAGGGTCGTAATATTGCCACTGCCCACCGAATCGCCGGCATTCGATCCGGTCAGGGTCGAAATCAGCACGCCGCTCGACGTGTAAAGCCGGACGGCGCCGGCATTGGCGGCGACGGTGCTGTCGTATTTGTTGGTGATGAGGACGTCGCCATTGGCGAGGATGTTAACGCTGCCCGCGCCGAAGGAATCGTTGGCGGTGGGGTTGGCATAGGTGAAGGCCGTGGCGCTGATGCCGCCCACCGAGCTTTCGACATTGAGATTGGCGGGGTCGAGCAGCAGGCTGCCATTGGTCCCGTTGGGCGCAGGAGTGGCCACGGTGCCGGCGAAGGCCAACAGATTGCCGCTGGAGACCTCGACCTGACCACCGTTGCCCCCTTGGGGGCCGCCTTTGGCTTCGATGGCGCCGACGAAGGACGTCTGGCTTTGCGACCACAGCACCACGCTGCCGCCATTGCCGTTCCGGGTGGCGTTGGCGGTCAGCGTGCTGCCGGCCCCGACATAGGTGGTGTCGGCATTGGCCAGGGTGGCGTCCAGGCCGTGCCAGCCGCCGCCGATCAGGATGGTGCCGCCGCCGCTGGCGCCGTCCACATGGATGGTCGCTCCGGCCAGGGTCAGGGTGGGCGCGGTGACCGACACCATGCCGCCCGCCCCGGTCGAGCCGCTGGCACTGATGGTGCCCGACAGATAGGCGGAAATGCCACCGGCCAGTGACACAGTGCCGCCGGTGCCGCCATCGGCGCTCATGGTGGCGGCGGCGGTCTGCTCGATGCCGCCGGTGGCGGCGACCGAGATGGTGCCGCCATTGGCGTTGCCATTGGTGGCGGCACTGGCGTCCCACGCCCCGGCGTCGATCAGATTGCCGGCGTTGACGCTGATGGCGCCGGCGGTGACGGTGCCGGTCTGGACCACGGCGCTGCCGTTCAGGACGATGCGACCGCCGACGTTGTTGAGGGTGGTGGCCTCCAGCGCCCCGGTATTGTTGACCACGGCGCCCTGCAAATCGCTGGCGGCTTGCGCCGACAGAACGATCAGACCGCCGGGCGCCCGCACCGCGTTGCCGTTCCGCACCAGCGTATCGATGGTCGCCGGCGTCACCAGGATGTTGGCTAGGGTGTTGTTGCCGGTAAACTGCAAGGTGAAGGCGTCGCCGGTCTCCAGCGCCACCGTGCCCATCCGGGCGACGACGACGCCGTTATTGATGACGGTGGGCGCCAGCATGGCGATATAGCCGCCCAGATTGGCGGTGACGTTGCCCTCGTTGTCGATGGTGCCGGTGGCGCCGTTGCGGCTGAAGAGGTACTTCCCCGCCATGAAATCGGCATCGGAGATGCTGTGGGTGGTGGCCACCAGACCACCGACGCTGACGTTCGACCCTGGTGCGAAATACAGGCCGTTTGGGTTGGTGAAGAACACCTGCCCGTTGGCGGTGATCTGGCCGTAGATCTGGCTGGGATTGCTGTCGAGAATGCGATTGAGCATGACGCTGCCGGCCGAGGGCTGCTGGTACGTCACCGAGGCCTGGGAGCCGACGTTGAAGGTCTGCCAGTTGGCAACCGCCTTTTGGGACGACTGGGTGACGGTCATGGCCGATCCCGATTGAGAGATGCTGGCCGAGCCGGCCACCACCTGTCCGCCGGTCGGCAATTGGGTCGGCGCCGGGGGAGCGGCGAAGGCCGGGCCGATCGCGGCGCAAGTGGACAGGAAGGTCCCCAGCGCCAAGCGGCTGCGACGGCTGGCGCCGGACGAGGGCCTGCCGCCACTCTTGGCCATTTCGGGAACGGGGACCCAGCTATCGGTTCTGCTGCACCAGACTAGGCGGTAGAAGCGGTTCATTTCGGGGCCTCTTGCTTTGATTTCGTTCCACGAAATTCGTTGCGTCGGTCGGCCAGCCAGCCGCCGATTGCGTCCAGAAGCGGGGCGGAAAGGCCGTCCCGGTCGTCCTCCCGCCGGAACAACGTCACGCTGTCGTACCAGGGGCTGTCGGCTCGCCCGAACATCCAGCGCCAGTCCGGAACCGCCGGCAGGATCACGGCGACGGGAATTCCCAGGGCGCCAGCGATATGGACGATGGCGGTATCGACGCTGACGATGGCGTCGAGTTCTGAGATCATGGCGGCGGTCTCGCTGAAATCGCGCAGGCTGTCGGTCAGGTCGAGGATGTCGATATCGGCCGGTACGGCGGCCAGTTGGTCGCGGGCCGGACCGACCTGCAGCGACACCCAACGGATGCCGGGCAGCTCCAACAGCGGCGCCAACCACTGCAATGACAGCGAGCGAACGCGGTCGCGCGAATGGGTGGGCCTGCCGGCCCAGGCCAGGCCGATACGCGGCCGCTCGTCGGCGGGGTTCTGGCGCACCCACCGGCGCCAGCGCTTGCTGTCGGATTCGCCCGCCCGCAGGTAGGGCGCACCGGAAATGTCGGCGGCGTCGAGTTTGAGACGCTCGGGCAGGCTCATCAGCGGGCAATGGAAGTCGAAGGGGCGGTCACCCAGGATCTTGTCCTTCCAGACCAAACGCGGAATGATTTCCACGTTGGGCGCGGCACACAGATCGGCCGCCAGCCTCACCAATTCGATCTGCACTTCCAAGATGACGTGGCCGGCGCGGGCGGCGAGGGCCGGGACGAAGCGCAGCATTTGCACGGTATCGCCGAAGCCCTGCTCGGCCCACAGCAGCAGGGTCTTGCCCGCCAAAGACTGGTCGCGCCACATCGGCTGGGGAAAGTCGCGGGTGGGCACCGATTCAAAGACGCCGATGCGGGCCTCGTAATTGCTCCAGCCCTCGGAGAATTCGGCGGTCGAAAGCTGCACTTGGCCCAGATTCTGGTGAAACACGGCGACGTCGGGGCTCAAGCGAATGGCCATCTCATAGGCCCGGCGGGCGAGATCGGTCTCGCCCTGGTGGCGCGCCAGGCTGCCGATGGTGTTGAAGGCGCTGGCGCGGTTGGTGGCGTCGGGTTCGGCCGGCAATAGGTCGGGGATTGCCTGTGGACGGAAATCGGCGGCGAAGGCCCTGGCGAATTCCGCCAGCAAGGCGGCCTGATCGGCAATGCCGTCGCAGGCCCGAATGAGATTGGGCAGGGCGGTGTTGAGGGCATCCAGGTATTGGCCGTTGGCCTCGAAGGCAGCCGCCAGATTGACCCAGGCGCGTGGCCAGCCGGGGCGGAACGCCAGCCCCCGTGAAAACGACTCGATGGCGCCGCGATAATCCTTGCCGATGTACTGGATGGCGCCGATGTCGAGCAGCAGATCCAGCGCGAGGTCTGACTGGCCCTGACGCTCCAGGGTAAGCAGCAGGTTCTGGCGGATGTCGAGGCGACCGGGGGCCGCGTCGATCGCTTTTTCCAGATAGGCGCGGGAATCCTCCAGCCGTCCCTGGAAGCCGGCGATGACGCCCAGGCGATTATTGGCCTCGGCCTGCCACGGAGAGATGTCAGCCAAGCGAATGAACAGGTAGGCCGCCTCTCCCAGCTTGCCGGCATCGTAAAGCCGCTCGGCCTGCGCGAAGAGGTCCGCCGGGTTTTGGTTCATTGCCAAGGCCCCGCTCAAAACGGCATCGCCGTGGACAGCCAGAAGCGGTCAACCATCAACGAGCCGTCCTGGTCGTTGCCGGTCGAGGAGGGATTGGGATTGTTGCCGATCCGGTGCGACCAGGTCGCCTTGATGATCGGCCCCAGTTCGGTCTGCCAAGCCAACGACAGACCGGCGCCCTGAAGGCTGTAGCTATTGGGCGAGGCACCGCCGACGAACCGGTTGTCGTGATTGGTGCTGATTCGACCAAAATCGTAAAGGCCGGTCAGGATCAGGCCATCCATCAGCCGCTGGCGCAATTCCAGGGCCAGCACATTGGCGTCGGCGCCACCGGCCTCGTTGGCAGGATAGGCGCGCACGCCATCGGGACCGCCGAGATAGAACTTTTCGGACGAATCGAGGTTCTTGCCGGCCCGCTGCCCCGACAGGGCGGCGGAGATGGACAGATCCTCGCTGATCTTCTGCTGGCGGCTGAGGGTGTAGCGCAGCTTGCCATAGGTGCCGGCGGTGCGGGTGGTCAGCGCGTCCGCCGTCTGGTTGGGCGAGCCGCCAAGGTCGAGATTGCCGCCGACCAGCGACAGACTGGCGGTATTGGCGCCGCCGCCTCCGATCATGTCGAACAAATTGCCGGACAGCCCCAGCGTCACCGCGTCGATGACATAGCGGGTGGTCACCGCGCCGAGCGATCGGTTGTCGAAGGTCTTATGGTCGTAATTGCCCATGACGTAGAGGTTGCGCTGGCGGGCGCGGACCAGCGGGTAGACCGTGTCCACCCCAATGGTGGCGGAATCGCCGTAGGCATTGAGCGGCAGAAAGTCCGGAGTGATCAGGTTGTAGGCGAGGTACGAGCCGTTGATGCCGGCCCGCCAGCCGTCCAGGCCAAGCGGCAGGCTGACCGCCAAGCGGCCGTAATCGCTACCGTCGCGCGACAGGTCGGCCGTATCCATGGTGTGGATGACGTTTCCGGTGATTGTTTCGCCGAAGCCGAGCGGGGCATTGAGAGAAAGATTGGCGGTGCCGCGCTCGCGTCCAGTGGAGCGGGAGCCGCTGTTGTCGGCGTTGATTTCGCCGGTCAGCAACGGTTTGTCGGTGAGCTTGACCAGCAGGTCGGTCGCCCCTCTCTCCTTGCCCTGCCCCAGAGTGCCGGCCACAGCGAGGTCGGGCTGATCGCCGGCAATCAGCAAGGCGCGATCCAGCGCGTCTGCGTTGAGATGGTCCCCCGGCTTTTGCTGCGCCTCGATGATCTCGACCACCCGTGCGAAGCTGCCACGCTCCGGCGGGGCGCCGTCGAGGCGCACGCCGCCGAACACCGCCTCGACGATCTGGATGGTGACGATTCCCTCGGTAATGTCCTGCTGAGGCAGATACGTGCGAACGATCCAACCGGCCTCGCGATAGGCGTTGGCGATTGCCGCGGCGGCCTTTTGAAGGTCATCGAAGCCCAGCGGGCGGTTGAGGTATTCCGCCACCACCGGGGCCAATTCGTCCGCCGATAGCAGGGTGTTGCCGGCGAAGCGGAAGGAGCTCACCGTGACGCTCAGGCCCGGCGGTGGCTTCATCGCCGGGACTTCGACCGGACGCGCGGGAGCCGCCTCGCGCGGGAGGGTTGGCTTGCGCTCGCGCTCGATCTGCTGCTGGAGCGATCCGGCGTCGGGGTGAGCCTGAGCGTAGGCCAGTCCCGGCAATAGCGCCGCCACCAGGGCGGTCGCGCACGCAAGTCCCCGGACCTTACGGTGCCGCTCCTCGGCGCGAGAGCCAATAGAATGCGTCATGACAGATATCCTGATGGGGAAAATGCTCTGGCGCGCATCCGCGCCGGTGAAACGCCGAAATGCTTGGTGAAGGCGTTGATGAAGTTGCTGACGGCGCCGTATCCCAGCGCCAGGGAGATGTCCTTTATCGCCATGCGGTCATCGAGCAGTAATTCGCGGGCACGGCCGAGGCGCCAATCAAGCAGCCACTCGAAAACGGTCATGCCATAGGCGGCGCGGAAGATTTCGTTCATCCGCCGCACCGACAAATTGACTCGCCGGGCCAGGTCCACCAGGGATGGCGGATTCAAGGGGTCTTCCAGCAAGATCCTCCGGATGCCGGCAGCGACGCCTTGGGTGCTGTCGACTTGACGCTCCGCGAGTCCCTCCGCCAGTAACTCCAGCACCTTGCCCTGAAGGTACAGCGCCTGCCCCGCCCCCCGGCGGTTGCTGCGGCCGATGTCGTCGGCGATCTGTTGCACCAATTCGTTGGCGCTGATCGCGATATGAACGGAATCGGCCTCTCCGCCACGCTCGATCACCTCGGCGAAGACCGCATTGTTGCCATTCAAAAGGGTGCGCAGGCAGCGCCGCGACAGGGAAACCTCGACGGCATGCGTGCCATCGCCGGCCGGCCCCGCCTCTCCGACATGGATCACTGCCGAGGACTCGCTGCCGGGGGAGACCAAGATCTCCAATCCGGGTACCACCGCCAGCCGTAACCGCTCCGTCGCGGGCATTCCGCCCCTCCGAGTTATGTCGAAGCGGATTAGAGCCAATGCGGTGGTGAGAAGACAGAGCGCCGATCTATGACGTTATGCGGCGAATTATGATGAAATGCGCCCGACGGCATGGGTCGATACCAACGACTTGCGGTAGGTGGCCGGCGGCACGCCGAAGTGCCGGGTGAAGGCGCCGATGAAATTGTTGACGTGGCCATAGCCCAGGCGGAAAGCGATTTGCTTGATCGGCAACGTGCCTTCGCGCAGCAGCGCGCCCGCATGATCCATCCGACGGGCCATCAGCCATTCGCACACCGTCTGGCCGTAAAGGGCTCGGAAAACCTCGGTCAAGCGGCGCTGTGACAGCCCGACCCGCATGGCCAGATCCCCCAGCGATGGCGGGGCCAGCGGATCGGCCAGCAACAGGTCGCGGGCCTGGGCGCCCCGTCGCAACTCTGCGGAGGGGAAGCGGCCGGTCGTTAACCCGTCGTCGGTAAGGTCGGCCACCACCTGGGCCAACATCTCATAGACCTTGCCGTGGAGATAAAGATTGGCGATGGCCCCATGGTAGGGATTGGCCTGGATTTCCGCGACGACGCGACGCATCGCCAATGACAGCTGCGGGTTGGCGAGAAAGCTATCGCCATGCCCGTCGAGAAACCGCTCCAGGGGCGGCGGTAGCCGGTGCCCCGCCAGCAGCGACTGCAGTTGCTCCTGATAGACGATCGGCGCCACCACGCGGTTGAGGGTGCCGACCGGTTGGGTAACGGTGTAGGACTCGCCCTCGCGGCAATGGAGATACAGGCTGTAGCGTTCCGTCGACTCGTCGAGCGCCGTGCCGTTCATCCGAATATCGGTGCGGCCGGCGGTCGGGGCGCGCAGCACCAGATAGGGGCGTGGCGAGATGACGGTGCCGGTCACGGTCACTTCGGTCTTCATGCGCCCACTATAATTGACCAGGGCGACGCCCTCGTTCAGCACAGAGAAGCCAACCCGCTCCCGCGCCATCTCGGGAGGGATGGACGCCCAATCGGTTTCGCAATCGCCACTGCCGAAGCCGTTGGGGAGTTGCCAACTGGTGGCGAACGGAACCGCGAAGGTTGGATGCGGCGGCGCCTGATCGGTCGGCATCTGTCCTCCTCTCCCATAATTTCAGAGGGATTAGACCGTCGCGACGGCGGGGAAAGAAGGACGCCGACTTATGATTTTGTGTCGAGAGTTATGAGGCAGTGCCGCCCGGGACATGCACCGACAGCACCGATTGCCGATAATTGCCCGGCGCGACCCCAAAGCGGCGGACAAAGGCGGCGGTGAAATTGCTGACATGGCCATATCCCAGGCGGAAGGCGATCTCCTTGATCGGCACGCCGCCCTGGCGCAGCAGTTCGCGGGCATGGTTGAGGCGCCATTCCACCAGCCATTCCCACACCGTCAGGCCATAGGCGGCGCGGAAAGCCGCGTTCAGGCGGCGCTGCGACAACCCCACCAGATGCGCGACTCGTTCGATCGATGGTGGGTTGAGCGGGTCGGCCATCAGCAGATCGTGGGCCGCCATCGCGCGGCGATGGTCAAGGCAGAGCCCCCCACCATCGCTTTGGTCGCTGTCGGCCAGGTCGGCCAGCGCCTCGGCCAGCATCTCGAACAGCTTGCCTTGCAGGAACAGCACCGACATCCCGCCCCGATAGGGATTGCTGCGAACCTCGTGGGCGAGGCGGCGCATGGTGGCGGACGAGCGTGGATTGGCGGCGAAATCCTCGCCACGTCCGTCGAGGAAGCGCTCGATTCGCTTCGGCACCTCATGGCCCCTCAGGATAGTCCGCAGCCGGTCCTCGGTAATGATCGGGGCCAAGCCCATCGCCGGCTGTTCCGCCCCGTAAGTGATGGTACAGGTCGCGCCGGGGGTGCAACTCAGATGCAGGCTGTATTGATCGGCGGCTTCGGTGAAGGCCGCAAGCCCATCGCGGCGCACATGGGAGGCGCTGGTCAGTCCGGTGCGGAGGAACAGAACGCCCTGCGGGATGACCTTGGTACCGGTGATGCTGAGCTGCCGCTTCAGCTTGAAGCCATGGTCGAACAGTCCGGCGCCGTCCCCCAGCATCCAGGCGGTCATCCGCTCCTCGCCGATTTCCGCCGGCAGTGGAATCGGCCCGCCACCGCCCTCTAGGTCCGAGCTGCCGAACCCGTTATCGATGGACCAGTCGAAGCTGAATGGATGAATGGGATCAGGAGGCGGCTGGGCAGGCGGGGGCGTCGGCGCAGCAGCGACCGCTTCCCCTCTGCATTCGGCGTCCGTGATCACCATAAGGCCGGCGTCCCTTTATTATGGGCCGAAGGTACGCTTGGCGGGTGCAATCAGCAAGAAGCCGGATGTCCGCATCGCTGTCGGGAACAGGCGATGCGTGACCTAATCCATGGCCCCCTGATGTGCGATGGGAGAAACTATCGTCGATCAATTCCGTCCCTGATCCGCCTGCCCTTGTGTTCACCCTAACCGCTCCAACCACGGATTGGGGCCGGACGTGTCGATCGGTCTGCTCTGGGCAAGCGTCTCCGCAGTAGCCGCAATCAGGCCCCCCACTCTCTGACCAGCACCACCAGTGCCGACCTTGCGGCGTGACCGATCAGGCTTTGTCCCTGGCCGCTGATCTGGGCTTGGCCGATCAGTTTGGTGGCGAGCGGCGCGCCGTCGAGGCGGATGGTGACGCGGAAATACCCCCCTTGCGGCACCAAGGTCTGCTGGCCCGCCGCCCGCACCGGAATGTCGCCGCCGTGGAGCGAGGCCAGCGCCGGTTCTGTCAGCGCCTTGGTCGGGTTGCGGTCGATGGCGAGCACCGAGCCGATCAGGCGGGGATGGTCGAGGCCATGGGGGACGAAGGCGGCCTCGTCGCCTTCCTGGATACGGGCGAGGTCGGCCTCGGCGACATAGGCGACGGCGACGGTCTGGCCATCGGCGCGGATCAGGCCCAGTTGCTGGCGCGGCGACAGCCAGGCACCGGGCTTCAAATCGGGCAGCGGGTCGAGGAAGACACCGTCTTCGGGAGCAGTGACGGTCAGGCGCAGGGCCTCGGCATTGAGCGCGGCCAATTCGGCA
>Ga0316222_1001054_pt1 | contig 36122 bp, 34 predicted proteins | sample TBH18011metaG_FD_206008 | JGI IMG/M metagenome (GOLD analysis project Ga0316222, IMG submission 206008) | Freshwater microbial communities from Trout Bog Lake, Wisconsin, USA - TBH18011 | ecosystem: Environmental > Aquatic > Freshwater > Lake > Hypolimnion/Profundal zone | place: USA: Wisconsin... | reverse complement strand
GCTGGCATTTTTCGACCCGCTAACCCACCTTCCCAACCGACGCCTGCTCATGGATCGCCTGACCCAGGTGCTCGCCAGTGGCCAGCGCCATGTGCGCAATGCCGCCTTGCTGTTCATTGATCTGGATAACTTCAAAACACTCAATGACACCCTGGGCCATGCCAGCGGCGACCAGTTGCTGTCGCTGACCGGCCAGCGCCTGAGCGCCGATGTGCGTGCCAGCGATACCGTGGCACGCCTTGGCGGTGACGAATTCCTGGTCATGCTCGATGACCTGGATGCAGACCCGGTTGCGGCCTCGGCCCAAGCTGAACAGGTCGGCCACAAAATACTGGCCTCACTGCGCCAACCCTACACCTTGGGCGAGCGCACCTACAACGGCACTGCCAGCATTGGCATTACCCTGCTGGGCGAACAGCACCGCAGCGTTGACGATATTTTCAAACAAGCCGATCTGGCCATGTACCAGGCCAAAGCCGATGGACGCGATACGCTGTGTTTCTTCGACCCCCAAATGCAGGCCGCCGTGTCGGCTAAAGCAGCAATGGAAGCCGACTTGCGCGTGGCCATTGAACGCCAGCAATTTGAGTTGCACTACCAGGCCCAGGTGCACGACGGGAAAATCGTGGGGGCCGAAGCCCTGATCCGCTGGAACCATCCGCTGCGTGGCATGGTGTTTCCCGGTGAGTTCATTGCCCTGGCAGAAAACTCCGGCCTGATTCTTCCGCTCGGTCAGTGGGTTTTGCGCGCGGCCTGTCAGCAATTGGCGCAATGGGCCACATCCCCCGCCACCGAACGGTTGGTAATCTCCGTCAATGTCAGCCCGGTGCAATTCCAGCAGGACAGTTTTGTTGACGCGGTGCACAGCGTGGTCACAGAAACCGGCGCCAATCCGCACCGCCTGAAGCTGGAGCTGACGGAGAGTGTCATGGTCGCCAACATTGACAGCGTCACCCGCAAAATGCACGCCATCAAAGCATGGGGCATCGGCTTCTCGCTGGACGATTTTGGCACCGGCTATTCGTCGTTGGCCTACCTCAAACGCCTGCCACTCGATCAGCTCAAAATTGACCAGGGTTTTGTGCGCGACATCCTCTACGACGCCAACGACGCAGCCATCGCCAACATGGTTATTGTGCTGGCCCAGACGCTGGGCCTGTCGGTGATTGCCGAGGGAGTCGAAACGCTGCCCCAGCGCGACCTGCTGGCATCCAAGGGCTGCCACACCTACCAGGGCTACCTGTTCAGCCGACCGATTCCGGTCGCAGATTTCGAGCAACTGGTGCGAACGCTGCCTGGAGCCTAATGTGAAGCCCCCAGGGCCAGGCACAGACCGAAGCCAATGAAGACGCAGCGGCGACAAAAGCACCGGTCCGGGGACCCTGGGTCGTTTTCCGGTTGCGTCATTGCGTCAGTTAGTCCTGCAACCCCGCCTTGCCACGCGAGGCTTTGATGCCGGAGCGCTGGCTCTTGCCCTCCAGCCGGCGCACCTTCGAAGCGCGGGTGGGCTTGGTTGCACGCCGCACCAGGGGCGGCAGCGCAACGCTATTGACCCACGCATGCAAACGCACAAAAGCGTCCAGCCGATTCATCTCCTGGGTGCGGTGCTGCTGCGCCTTGAGAATGAACACACCATCGTGCGTGACGCGGCTGTCCGGCAGCGCCAGCAGGCGTTGCTTGACGGCATCGGGCAAGCTGGAAGCAACAATGTCAAAGCGCAGGTGAATGGCGCTGGAGACCTTGTTCACATTCTGTCCGCCCGCGCCCTGGGCACGGATGGCAGTCACGCTCACTTCCGATTCATCAATGGTCAATGGCGCGCGCACAGAAACCACCCTCAGTCGTCGCGCGCCGACTCTTTGTGCTTGGCATGCCAGCGCCTTACGCTGCGCTGCCATGCCCCCAGCGGCAGCGCGGTATCGGCCTCCACCGTGCGCGAGGAAGCGGCGATCAATTGGTCCAGCAGGGCCGACGAAGCCGAATCGTCCTGCGCCGCAAACACCGGCAGCACTTTGACGATGTAATCGCCCCGGATGCCGCGCGGCGTCGCCGGAAAACCCTGCCCGCTCAGCCGGTACACCAACGCGTCGCGGTTCAAACGCATTTGCTGCAGTCCGGTCGGGGTCGGCACATCCACCCAGCGCCCGGCCATCCAGGCATAGCCATTGACCGGCATTTCGCAGCGCAACACGCCCTCGCCATCCAGCGAAAACAGCGCGTGGGACTCAATCTCGACATGCAGCTCCAGCCCAATGTCCATGTCGCCATAGCGCGACGCGGGCACGCTCAGCACGTGGCCAGCGCGCACCCCGGCCGGGAATCGCACCCGGCGCCGGTAAGCCACGTGCCGCTCGCCGCGCCCTTCGCACGGCGCGCAAGGGCTGCGCTGTCGTCCGTCGCCGCCGCATTGCGCACACGCTTCCTCATGCCAAAGCCATCCGAACAATGCCGCTTTGCGCACCGAGCCGCTGCCACGGCACGTGGCACAGGCCTGGGCCAGAATCTGCTGGCCTTTGCCCAGACACGCGTCACAGGTGTGTGATACCTGACCGCGCAACGTGCGTGTGCAGCCCAGCACAGCGTCTTCCAGAGACAACCGTACCGTGCGAACGTGCGTGCTTCGGGGCGCATCGGGTTGCGCCGCAGTGGACGCTGGTGCGGCCCATTGCGGGTCGGGACCATCTGGCGCACCGCCCTCAGCCCCCTGCGCCCCGTCGGAACTGTCGCGCATCTGACGGATATGCTGATAGGCCTTGTTGATGCGCTGCATGCGCCCACCGGCCTCAGCCGCCGCGTTGCGATCCGGATGCCAGGCAGCCACCAACCGTCGCCAGCTGGCTTTGATCTGTGCGTCACTGGCACTGGGGTCCAGGCCTAGCTCTTTGTAGGCCTCCTGGGTTTCCATAGTGGTCGTGTCCTGGTTGTCGGGTGTCGTGGTTGATGGGCGCTGTCAAGGCCGGGCCCGGCAGCGAGGTCGGCCACTGTGCATCGTAGCAAAGTCAGCGCCGGTGTCACGTCGCCCGTGCAGCCAATGCACGCAAACGCTGGTGCGCCATGTCCTCAAAATCCACCGGTATGGACAATTTTGCCTGCAGATAATGACCGGTAAACACATCCAGATAGGCACTCAGCGTCTCGGCGGCATGCTGCTCGCCCGCCAGCGCCAGGCATAAAGCGCCCACTTCCGACGTGCACACATGTTCGTCGCGCCGGGAACGGCGCAGTCGATAGCGCGACAACGCCTCAGACTGCAGCGTCAGCACCGGCAAATGATTCAAATACGGACTTTTACGCGCCATCTTGCAGGCCTGCGGCCACGTACCATCCAGCAAAATAAACAGCGGCCGTTTGCCACTGGGCACGACAACGTCCGTGACCACGCGCTCGGCTTGCACATATTCCGACGGGAAGACCACAAACGCCTGCCACTGGGGATCGGCCAGCAACGCCAGCAACGCCGGGTCCACTTCCGTTCGCGCCCATCCAAAGGCAAAGGTGTCGTTTACCACATCGGCGATCAGCCAGCCCGTGTTGGTGGGTTTGATTGGCTCGATATCGCACATGATCAGGCACATTCCAGCCCGCGTCGTAACGTTCGGGCGCAGCGCACACAGGCAGTGGCTAAGCATCACGCGGCACTGCGGGCAACGGATCGCGTTCGATCCCCGTGCGACAAAAGGTTTGGCACTGCGTGCCATGCGCGCGTCGCGCAAACGGGAGACGGCGTGCGTCACGGCGACGCGGTCTGCACGGGTGGCCATCCATTTCGGGCCAGGCTTTCGTTGTCCCAAGCCTTGTTGCCGGTCACTTCCTCACCCACCCATTCGGGCAGCGCAACCGACACCTGTTCGGAATCCATTTCCACTTCCACGGTATACAAACCCGCCAGCGCCCCGTGATAACGGTCCACTTCAAACGTATGCCCCTGGTGCGCAATAAAGTAGCGCGTTTTTTCCAAACCGTAAGCCCCCGGTTGACGCGCCATCTCTCTGGCGTCGGCCACCGGAATGTCGTATTCCCACTCAGGTCGGCTCAAGCTGCTCAGCGGTTGCCCCTTGAGCGTCAGCCAGGCCCGGTCATCACACACTCGAACCCGCACCAGCACCGACCCCTTGGCCAGGTAGGCCTGCAAAAAATCACTGCCCTGCAGCCCGTCGAGCACCTGCGGCGAGCGGAGCTTGAATTTGCGCTCAATTTCCATGGCCATGCTCAGCCCCCCGCCGTGGTGTGGATGCAATCTTCCCAAGGCAGCGCCACGCAAGCGCACGCCGCAACCTGCCGCGTGGAGCGCGTGACAAATGCCGGTTTGGTGGCTTTGGCTGCCATGCCCAGCTTGGACGCTGAGGCCGCATTGGGTGCCGTCGCGTCCGAAGCCGCCGCACTGCGCGCCGCCTCCAGGTTGGGAATCCAGCGCATAAATGGCGTCAAATCTGCCACATCCACGATGTACCAGACCTTTTGGGCCGCGTCCCAGCGGGCGCCCAGCGATTTCGCCTTGTCCTTGTCGGCAAATGGCGTTTGCAAGTTAATTCTCATAGGCCGAATTTAACAGCCCACCCACAACCCCGATAGCGCGCCTCCCGCCCATCCCGCCCTGCGGTCAGGGTGATCCGTGGGGCGCGCGTGCCGGCGCCCGCACCAACAGCAACAAGGGCATGGTCAACAGCGTCACCCACATCATCACGCGGAAGTCGCTGACATACGCAAACATGGCCGCCTGCCGATTCACTTCCATGTTGATCGCCTCCAGCCCACCCGTCGACAGCGGATTCATGCTGGACGGCAGGCTTTGCAGCACCGGGTTGGCGTAGTTGATGTCGCTGGACAACGCCGCATGCGCGCGCGCCATAGTCTCGGTGAGCATGGCCTGCACCACGGAAATTCCCACGCTGCTGCCGATGGTGCGCAGCAAGTTGTAAATCGGTGTGCCTTCGTGGCGCAGCCCAGGCGCCAGGGTGGCAAACGTCACCGTACTCAGCGGCACAAAGGTAAAACCGATCCCCATGCCCTGAATAAAACCCGAAACAATCACCAGATGGCTGTCCATATCCAGCGTCATCTGCGTCATCTGGTGCAGCGAATAGGCCGTCAGACTGAAACCGAACGCCATGATGGCGCGTGGATCAAAGCGGTGCACCAACTTGCCCACCACCATCATCGCCAGCATGGTTCCCATGCCGCGCGGCGCCATGATCTCGCCCGTGAACACCACCGGGTAACCCAACAGCCCCTGCAAAAACGCCGGCAACAAAGCCATGGTGGCATACAAAATCAAACCGACCAGGAAAGCGAAGGCAGTGCCGGTAACGAAATTGCGGTCCCTGAGCAGCGCACGGTTCAAAAACGACCGGTGCTGCGCCGTCAGCGTATGCACCACAAAGAACGCCATGGAAATTGCGCAACCAACCGCCTCAATACAAATTTCGGTGGAGTTGAACCAGTCAAGCTGCTCGCCCCGGTCCAGAAACAACTGCAGCAAACCAATGCCCACGCTCAGCGTGCTCAGACCAAAAACGTCCAGCGGTTCGCCGTGCGGCCTGCTCTCCGGCAGGTACCGCGCAATGCCGTAAAACGCAAAAATGCCCACCGGCAAATTGATATAAAACACCCAGCGCCAATCGACGTTCTCGGTCAGCCAGCCACCCAGCATGGGCCCCAGAATCGGCCCCACCATAATGCCCGCGCCCCATATCGCCATGGCCTGCCCCACCTTCTCCTTCGGATTGATGTCCAGCAGCACCGCCTGCGACAACGGCACCAGCGCCGCCCCGAACAGCCCCTGCAGCAAACGCGCCAGCACCATTTCGGTCAGGTTTTGCGCCATGCCACACAGCGCCGAAGCCACCGTGAAGCCAACCACCGCCATCAGAAACACCCGGCGCCGCCCCAGCTGAATGCACAGCCAGCCGGTCAGCGGCGTGGCAATCGCCGCCGCCACAATATACGACGTCAGCACCCAGCTGATCTGGTCCTGCGAGCTTTGCAGACTGCCCTGCATATGCGGCAGCGCAACGTTGGCAATCGTGGTGTCGAGCGCCTGCATGATGGTGGCCAGCATGATCGAAACCGTGATCAGCCCTTTGTGCGGTACGTTCAGCATAGGCCGGTCAGGTTGCCATGCACCCGGTGCAACAATTCCATCAGCGTGCTGCGTTGCTGTGGCGTCAAACCCTGCAAGGCCTGCGCCTGCACGCTGTCACTAATGGCGTAAGCCGCCTCCAGTTCAACCCGTGCCTTGGGCAGCAGCTCCAGGGCGTTGGCCCGGCTGTCACTCGGACTGACCGAACGCGCCACCCATCCGCCTGCCTCCAACCGCTTGCACAACGACGCCACGCCCATCGTGGTGATGTCGAGTTGCTCTGCCACCTCCGCCTGGCGCAGCGGCTCGTCGCCATCATGCTGCGCCAGAATATGAATCAGGCGACACTGCGCCCGCGACAAACCCAGTTTCTTCCTGGACAACTGGTCAAAGCGCCTGCCGTACAGGCGCCCCACTTCATTCACCAGAAAACCAAAGCGGTGGTTGAGATCGGCTTGCGTCATGGCGATATTGTAAACATGTTTACAAAACGCGGCACGCACCCTACCCCGCCCCAGCGAGCCCGGAACACGCCTGCAAAGCGTCGCTTGGCGGCCGGACATTTTCGGGCGGGGAGGGTACTTCCAGCCCGAGTGACGACTCCACCCAATAGAAAGTCGACGTCGATGCGCGACAATTGGCACGCTTCCCATCATTTCCATGACACTCAAAAATTCCCCCCTCTTTCCCGTCCTCTTCGTAATCGCTGCTGGCACCCTGGTTCCCGCCTCGGTGTCTTTCGCCAATACACAGTCACCCAAGCTCGTGGCACACAAAAAGGCTGCGGCCAACGTAAACGCCCTGCCTCCACTTGCGGCCCAGACCGCTTTGGCAAGCAGCCCGCCGGAGCTACCCGCCAAAGCATGGCTCTTAATGGACTTCGACTCCGGCGAGGTGCTTGCCGCTGCCAACGCCGATGAACCCTTGCCACCGGCTTCGCTCACCAAGATGATGACCAGCTACATCGTCGAGCAGGCACTCCACTCCGGCAAGCTCAAACAGACCGACCTCGTCTCGGTCAGTGAGAACGCCTGGTGCCGGGGCTCGAGCACCGAGTCATGCATGTACCTGCCGCTGAACAGCCAGGCGACGGTGATCGACATCCTGCGCGGCATCATCATCCAGTCGGGTAACGACGCATCCAAGGCAATTGCCGAGCACATGGCCGGCTCCGAAGCGGGCTTTGCCAAGCTGATGAACGCCGAAGCCCTGCGCCTTGGAATGATGCACACGCATTTTGTGAATCCCACGGGCCTGCCCGACCCGGACCACAAATCGTCTGCACGCGACCTCGCCATCCTGGCGCGCGCAATCATCCGCGACAGTGTTGACTACTACCCGATTTACGCAGAACGCGAGTTCAAATACAACGGAATCAAGCAAGGGAACCGCAATGCCCTGCTCTACACGGACCCCTCCGTCGATGGACTGAAGACGGGCCACACCGAAGATGCCGGCTACTGCCTGGTCACCTCATCCAAGCGCAACGGGATGCGCCTGATCACGGCGATCCTCAACACCAGCAGCGCACAAGCGCGTGCTGACGAATCACGGTCGCTGCTCGGCTGGGGCTTCAGCAGCTTCGAAAAGGTCACCCCGATTCAGCCGAACACGGTGGTCACACTGGCCAAGGTCAGCTTCGGCAAGGCGGATACGGTCGCCGCCGTTCTGGGAGCCCCGTGGCTGTTGACGGTGCCGCGTGGCCTGCAAGTGCAAACCTCGGTGGAACTCAACGCGGGTCTGGAAGCACCGCTCACCAAGGGCGCGGTAATCGGCAAGGTGATAGCCATGTCAAACGGCAAGGCGATCGGCGAAACACCGCTCGTCGCTCAAGCCGATGTGGATCGCGCGAACCTGCTGCAGCGCGCATGGCAGCACCTAGCCAAGTTGCTCGGACGGTAAAAGCTGGCGGGTCAGCGAGCACCTGTTTGCCCAACAGGAACACGCAAACATTGAGCGCGATGCGTTGCTTGCTTTCGCTTGCTGGCCACTTCCCAATACACCGTTCATTCAAGCGTGAATCCAGGGGTTGCTGGTCCGCACGCGCGCAGCCAGGGTTTTGAGTAACTGCGTCAGGCCCAGATAGGCGCGATCAAAATACGGCAAATCGGGCGGCACCGATTGCAGAAATTGCACGGCCTGACGCCGCTGACCGGTGTCGGCCACCGGATACGGCGGCAGTTGCGCAAAGTCGTATTCCGGCACGGAAAACGGCAAACCCTGCCAGGCCTGCAGCGCGGCCAGTGCGGGCAGCAGTTGGGTGGAAAAATCGTGCGCGCTCAGCGTGGGCGCAATCAGCCCCAACTGCAGATAGGCGCGCTGCACACGGGCCGTATCCACACGTGGCTGCAGCAGCGCCGACCAGACGGTGGCAAGGGCCTGGCAAAAATCCGCATTCAGCGTGCGGGTGCAGCCAAAGTCCAGCAATCCCAGCTGTCCGTCAGGCATAAACACATAGTTGCCGGGGTGCGGGTCGGCCTGCACCCGGTGCAACACGAATACGCAATGCATGAAGGTGTCAAACAGGCGCTGCCCCATCTGGTCGCGCTGCGGTTGGCTGGGTTGCGTCAGCAGCCACTCGTTCAGATGAACACCGGCCAAGCGTTGCATCGTCAGTACCCGCGCCGTGGTGCGGTGCATTACCGGCTGCGGAATGACCAGGCCGGGCAAGCTCAGGTGCTGACCAAACCATTGCAGCGACGCGGCCTCGTGCAGGTAGTCCAGTTCCTCCGCCAGCTTGCACGCCACATCGTCCATGACGCAGTCAAGAATGTCGGCACGGGGCAGCGCAGCGGAGGAAAGGCCCACGGCCTGCAGCAGGTTGCGCAGCAGCGCCAGGTCGCTGCGAATCGAGGCCGCCATGCCGGGATACTGCAGCTTGATGGCCACGGCGTCGCCATTGTCCAGCGTCGCGGCGTGCACCTGGCCCAGGCTGGCGGCAGCAAACGCGTGCGGCTCAAACTGCGCAAACAAGGTGTGCGGGTCCTGCCCCAGCTCCTGGCGCAGGACCTTGATCACCAGTGCGCGGTTCAGCGGCGTCACCTGGTAATGGGCCCGGGCCAGTTCCTGGCGCACGGCATCGGGAAAAAGCCCCAGCTCCATGCTGAGCAGCTGCGATGCCTTGAGCGCGGTACCCCTGAGCTGGTTGAGCGCGTTAAACAAAATCCGGCCCAATGCCGCTTCGTGTGCACTGCGCGCCTGCGCTTGCGCCGCTTCGTCTCGCAACAGCGACTGGGCTTTGTGACCCAGCTGCGCCAAACCGGCCTGCGCCACCGCCATGCCAGCAATGGCGCTGCGCGACAGGCGCGCGGTGCGCGGCAGCCCGGACGTCCGACTGTCGGCCTTTTTCGCGCCGTCGCTTTCAGGCATGCGCCACCTGGGCCAGCATGCGCGGCACGATGAAACCGTGCACCGGCCCGACAATCGCCATGTAAAAACGCCCCAGGCCATTGTGGGTGTGCACCACGGTACTGATGGAAATCACGGGCCGACCCTGCACGCGGTGTTTGTACAGCGACAGTTGCACACGCAAGTGCTTGTCGTCGTCAAACAGAATCACCTCGTTTGCTTGCACGTGCTGCAAGCTGAAGATGCCAACCCGGTCACCCAACTGGTAGGCACTGGCCGGCTTGCTGCCCACGCGGCCCGCCAGTTTGCCCAGGTGCTTGAGTCCCACCAGACGCACAGCCTGGTTGCGCAGCGCCATCAGTGCATTCATCCAGCGCGGGGTGCGCACAATCACATGCAGGTAGGTTTCCAGCGCGCTTTGCTCGGGCCACCAGTCGTCCAGCTGATAGCAGTCGGCAAAGTCGCACTGCGGCAGCGCCTGGGCGATGCGGCTGGTGGCCGGAACGGGACAGAGCGTGGCTTTCATGGTCGTACTCCGCCCAGGCCACGGCGTGCCAGTTGCAACAGATCCAGCAATCCGTGGCCCTCGTGCAGCAAGCGCGCCATCTGGCTGCGCACCAGAAAGCCGCCCAGCTCCAGCAGCTTATCCACCAGCCCGCTACGCAGCGCCAGCACCAGCGCGGCCAGACTCAAATCCACCATTTGCGTGGTGTTGGCGAACTGATCGGATTCATCGCGCAGCCAGTACGCCATGACACCAAAGACAGCGTCGGCCAACAGCCCGGCCAGGCTGGCTTTAAAACCGCAGGGCACGATGTCCTGCGTGGCTTCAGCATGCTCCAGCATCTGCGTAAAAGCCTGTTTAAGCAGTGCCTTGCCCGGCAGTTGCTCGCCCAGCAGCATTGGCGCCCGTTCAATCAGGCCACGCGCCAGTCCCACAAACTCGCGGTCCGCCAGCAGAATTTCCAGCAGGCTGTCGATCAGCAATTGCAACCGTTCGTGCAGCGAAAAATCCAGCTGCCCTGGTGTTCGCTCCATCTGCGCCAGGGCGTCAGCGATGGCCTGCTCAAAATACGCCGCGACCAGTTTTTCCTTGGTCGCAAAATACTTGTAAATGGTGGCATCGCCCAGCCCGGCAGCGCGGGCAATCTGCTTCATGGTGCTGCCCTCGAAGCCGTGCTGTGTCATGAGGTCAACCGCCGTGCGCAAGATGCGCCGGTGGTTCTCGGCTTGCTGGGCTTTGGTAGTGCGCATGAGCGTCCTTGCGTTGCGTACAGGTTAATCGAGTGCGAGCCAGCCATAGCCAGCGGCGATCAGCACCAGCGACGCCACCAGGGCGGCCCAGAACGGCGACTTTGGAAAAGCCGCCGCACCCAATACGGCGCTCACCAACACATACATGCCCAGCATCCGCAGCAGCGCGCGGTCACCCTGCGCAATGGCATGCAGGCCCACTTGCCCGGCCAGCATCATCAAGGGGCCAACCACCAGAAACCAGAATGCCGTACGCCGGATCTCGGGCACAGCGAACTTTCCAACAAAGCCGGCGACCACGGCGTCACGCAACGGCTTGCGGTACTGCACCAGCCCCACCGCAATGTGCCCGATGCCCAATAAAAACAAAAACCATGCGGTTGACTTTGCCATGCAACGGACTCCTGAAGTGCGTCAAAGCCGTTTATAAAAATACGTGCTATTCATTAAATGCATTGTATTTTAAATTTAAAGAATGTGTGTATTTATTAAAGGAGCAACATGCGCCCACACCGCAGACTCCATCCGTTGGCGTGCAACAGAGGCGGCGACGGTCACGCGCCTTTGCACGTGGAATCTGTAAGAGAAGCGTCCTGTGCACGACCAATCAAGTACCCATGATCCACAGAGAACCGCTATGTTGCGTTGCAGCCTCGTCGCCGCCGATGTACAAGCAGTAAAGCCGCCGTTTCCATCCATCACCCCTACAAGGACACACGTACCATGCCATTCACCAAGACCGCCACCCTGCTCGCCCTGTCCTGCATGCTGTCGCTCGCCATGGCCGGCGACATCAAACCATTCAACCAGCAGGAGTTCGACCAGCTCACACACGCAGGCAAGTCCGTCGTCCTCGACATCAGCGCCCCATGGTGCCCAACCTGCAAAGAGCAAAAGCCGCTCATCGAAGGCCTCATGAAGCAGTCCGCCTACCGGGACGTAACACTGCTGACCATCGACTTCGATTCAGCCAAGCCCACGCTCAAACTATTCAAAGTAACCATGCAAAGCACGCTGGTGGCGTTCAAGGGCGCGCAAGAAGTCGCGCGCTCGGTCGGCGACACGACACCGGCAGGCCTTGAGGCGTTGGTCAAGAAAACGCTGAACTGATGGACTTCGGATTCGGCGCCTATGGCTTTGGCTTCCTGGCCGGGCTTCTTTCCACGCTCTCGCCCTGCGTTCTGCCCATCATCCCGATCCTGCTGGCATCGGCCACCAACGCCCACCCACGCGCGCCCCTGGCGCTGGCTGGCGGTCTGGCGCTCTCTTATGCGGTGATCGGCACCGGACTGGCCTGGGCCGGTTCAGCCCTCGACCTTGATGCGTCGCTGGTCCGAAACGCGGGCGCCAGCATCCTCGGAGTGCTCGGTCTGGTGCTGCTCTCTGGTAGTCTGCAACAACGTTTCGCCGCCGCCACCTCAGGCCTCGGCGACGCCGGCAATCACCTGCTCGCACGCCTGCGACTCGATGGCCTGTGGGGGCAGTTCACCATTGGAGTGGTGCTGGGCGTGGTGTGGAGCCCGTGCGTGGGACCCACCCTGGGCGCGGCCATTGTTCTGGCCAGCCAGGGCTCACATCTGCCGCAGGTCGCGCTGCTCATGGGCATCTTTGGTGCCGGGGCGGCGTTGCCGGTGGTGGCGCTGGCCTACGTCAGCCGCAGCGCGATGGTGACCATGCGCGGAACACTCATGCAGGCAGGCAAGTCGGGCAAGATGGTTCTGGGCGCCGTCATGGTGGCATTGGCGGGCCTGATCCTGTGCGGAGCGGACAAGCCGGTTGAAGCCTGGCTGGTGGACCACTCTCCAGCGTGGCTCACCCGTCTAACCACCCACTTTTAAACAGCACAGCGCCATCCTGTACGCACGCACCGGCCAACAAAACGGCCGTGTGAAAAGCCGTCTGCATCGCGCCCGCGAATGGGTGCGTTACGTCACAACCCGGCGCGGCGCTGCTCCCGGAGCATGAACAAATACAAGCTCTCCACCTTGGCCCTGGCCCAGGGCGTCTTGCGCAAAAACTTCAGGCTCGATGCCACGCTGGGATCGTGGGTGAAACAACGCAGCGGAATGCGCAGCCCCAGTTCCGGCCAACCATAGCCCTGCGCCAATTCCGTAACAATGGCCTCCAGCGTCTTGCCGTGCAAGGGATTGTGTGGCTGCTGCATCAACCAAGCCCCAATTTGCTGCGGTTCACCGGCCGCCACAGGCCTGCTTGCGAAAATGCCATTGCCAATGCCCTTGGATATTTATGGAGCCCTCGTTATAACAAAAAGATGGGCGGCATCCATCGCATCGCATCGCATCGCATCGCTGTGCTGTGCTGTGCTGTGCTGTGCTGTGCTGGTCGAGCTTATCGCACCTTATTACCCTGAAGGCAAGACCGGACGGCCGCCATTTTCCCTGCAAACCATGCTTCGCGTTCATTTCATGCAGCAGTGGTTCACCCTACGCCCGGCCCTTGGGCTTCGGATCAATCATGACAATCTGGGCGCCGGAGGCAATGCACGGAACGTTTCGAGATCGCAAGACAAAGGACCGAGAAATTCAGCTTTGCATGCTTCGCAGATTAAGCCGCTGCCGCAACTTTGCGCGGGCGCCCGCCCTTGGCTCCGTTGGCGCGAGCCGCCTGCGCTTTCTTTTCTGACATCACGCCGCCGGACTCCGAAGCAACCCGGCTCCTGGCGATTTCAAGCGGAACAAACGGCGCCAGCAAGATAGGAAGATTCAGCGCCACGTCAACCTTTTCGAAGATGATTCCGTCGCCTCCAACCGTCACGTATGGCTTTTGCAAAGAGGCAAGCGATTTACCCCGGAGAAATGGCGACAAGCGAGCATCGATCGCAATCCTCGACCCGTTCGAGAACGAAACCTCCAGCGTCCAACTACGGCCAACGAAGCGAGCCTCGACAGCATGCGGCTTCTCCAATTCTGCTTTTCCCCTCGCGAGGGCCGCGTCGTAGTCTTGTTGAGTGATTAGATTTTTCATTTGCTTTACTCCACTACTTCATTGTGAGTGATCGTTCCATTCGCCCACTTTATGCTTGCCGTTACATGATGACCACCGCCACTCGGCTTCGGGACGTATTTGCCAGACTTGGCGATGATTCTTCCCGTCGGCCCCAACCCATCAAGCAAAACGCGACCATTGCTGATCCGCTCTACATCCTTGTTATCGATACAAAGCTGACCATCCTTAGTCAACCACCATTCCATTCGGCAATCGTCGAGCCGCGCATCAAGCTGGTTCGCGAGCCGATTGAGCAATGAAGTGGCAGGCTTGTTCTTCAATGGCTTCACATCAATCAGTTTTATGGCTGGTTTCACCATGCTAAACCTCATCCGAGCCTTCCAACTGTCAGCTTGGCAGATAAAAGTCACATGCGGCTCGCAGTGATCATTTATAAAAATCAAAGCCTCAATGTTTTTGTGAATCCATAGTGACATATTAACCTATCTAGTTGGGTTTTAGAAGAGTGCTTTTTTCTGATCTGGCACAGGAAAACATCTCCGATGCCATAGGCAAACTACCTTGGCTTGCGCTGGGAGGCGCGCCCCTTCGGATTCGGATCAATCACCGCAGCCGCGCTGTCATGCAGCTTTTGAGCCCCGCGAGGGCGCAGAGCGTTGTAGACGGATGGGTCGACCTTCAATATCTCGTCCTCCACCTTCTTCACGATCGGCAACGTCCGCCCATTCCGGCGTCGTGTAGCGGCCAAGGGTCTCCCCGTGTTTTTAATTTCAATTCCCATCTGCTACCCATTTTTGTCATAAAAAATCAGCGCGGTAGCGGCTTTGTCAAAATGCACTCCAACGGGTCGCACAGGTCCGTCATTGATCGCAAAGAGCAACTCCTGACCCTTGAACGCCTAGAAGTCACCCATGCCCATGCGGCGCCGTCGTAGGTGACGGTGAAGGAGAATTCTTGGCCGTGACAACACGCCACACACCCGTGCGTGATTGTTTTCGCTATGGCAGGCTCGACGGCCAAAGCGAAGACCGTCATGAAACCAAAGAAGACACGCCCGCGACGTCCTCTAAGATGTGCGGCGATCCAGCAATCGCCAGCAGCTTGACAACAGACATAAAGTGATAGATCATGGCTGCAAAGAAAGTCGTTACGACGGAACGGTATGCGCCCAAGGACGTAAAAATCAAAAAGAAGCTTGGAGGCGGAGTGCTTAAGGAGCTCGTTGTTCGTGAAATGCCTTCAAGCAAGGTGCTCGAATATGCGCTGGCCTACATCAACCACAGCATCTACTCGGGTGACGATGGTCGAGTTATCGGCTACGACAACAGCCACGGTTTTTCTCACAAGCATTGCTTTGGGGTGCGCACGCCGGAGGCTTTCACCACCTACGAAGAGCTCTATGACCGTTTCCATAATGAGTGGATGGCGATAGCGCTTGAGCACGTTAACAAGGACAAATAATGGCAACGAGGAAAATCAGCATCGAGGACTTCCGCAATGACCCCGATTTAAGCGCCCACGTGGCCAGAGGGCGAGAAGTTGCGCGCGCGTTGGACGCGAAGGAGCCAAAGCTCCCTCACGCGGTGACCTTCACCAGCCTCGAATTCGTTGCCTTTGTGTCGGAATTGACGCCGAAGAGAGTGGAGCTATTAAGGGCAGCGGTTAAGAAGTCCAGATCCATTTCTGAACTAGCTCTTGCGGTGCACAGAGAACAGAGCGCCGTGTCGAAGGATGTCGCGCGCCTCACGAAGCTTGGCCTAGTCAAAGTGCAGGACGTTGCCAATGCCGGTCATGGCCGCAAAAAGATAGTCATTCCTATCGCGGAGTCGATCTCCATCAACGCAAACTTCGCCATCCCTTGACCAGCGGTGGGGGAACGCGGACCACTGCCACTCAACGGTGAAGCCATCCAAACAGGGATGGCTTTCCCACAATGAACGCAACTCATTGTTTTATAACGGATTTAATCAATTGAACTCATCGGAAAACGAGCAAATCGCCCACACCCCCATGATGCAGCAGTACCTCGGCCTCAAAAGCGCGTACCCCGACACGCTGCTGTTCTACCGCATGGGCGACTTCTATGAAATGTTCTACGGCGACGCCGAAAAAGCGGCCCGCCTGCTCGACATCACACTGACCCAACGCGGCCAGTCTGCCGGACAGCCCGTGGTAATGGCCGGCGTGCCCTTCCATTCCATGGAAGGCTACCTGGCGCGGCTGATCCGCCAGGGCGAATCGGTCGCCATTTGCGAACAGGTGGGCGAAGTCAGCGGCAAAGGGCCGGTGGAACGCAAGGTGGTGCGCGTGGTCACACCCGGCACCCTGACCGACGCCGAACTGCTGAACGAAAAGTCCGAGTCCATGCTGATGGCGGTGCACCAGGGACCGCGCAACCGCTGCGGGCTGGCCTGGCTGTCGCTGACCCAGGGCATCGTGCACCTGGCCGAATGCACGCCCGACGCGGTGGCGGCCTGGGTGGGCCGCGTGGCGCCGAGTGAACTGGCTTATAGCAGCGGCGTCACCACCGCCTTCGAGGAGCGCCTCAAGCGCCTGCGACGGGGCAGCGCCGTGTTCCTGACGGCCCGCCCGGAGTGGCAATTCGATACGGCCCTGGGCACCCGCAAACTGCTCGAAGCGCTGCAGGCCGCCAGCCTGAGCAGCTGGAATGCACAAGACCTGCCGCTGGCACACGCTGCGTCGGCGGCCCTGCTGGCCTATGCCGAACACACCCAGGGCCGCACTCTGACCCACATTCACAGCGTGCACGTACAGCGCGACGACGCCCTGATCGACCTGCCCGCCACCACCCGGCGCAACCTGGAGCTGGTGCAAACGCTGCGCGGCGAAGACACCCCCACCCTGTTTTCCCTGCTCGACACCTGCCTCACCGGCATGGGCAGCCGCGCGCTCAAACGCTGGCTGCTGGAGCCGCTGCGCGAGCGCACCCAGGCGCGCCAGCGCCTGCACGCCATTGCGCAATTGCAGGCGCTGCCCGCTGGCGGCGCACCCACGCCGCTGTGGCAAACCCTGCGTGGCGTGCTCAAGGGCAGCGCCGATGTGGAACGCATTGCGGCCCGCCTGGCGTTGCGCCAGGTGCGCCCGCGCGAACTGGTGGCGCTCTTACAGACGTTGGCCCGCGCCCAACAACTCAACGCGCCACTACAGCCACACACCGGTTACCTGCAAGAGCTGGCCCAGGCGCTGCAACCGCCCCCCGCCTGTGCCGCCCTGCTGCTGGCCGCCATCGACCCCGAACCGGCCGCGCTGGTGCGCGACGGCGGCGTCATCGCCCCCGGCTTTGATGCCGAACTCGATGAACTGCGCGGCATCCAGTCAAATTGCGACGCCTTCCTGCTCGATCTCGAAGGGCGCGAACGCGCGCGCACCGGCATTGCCAACCTGCGCGTGCAGTTCAACAAGGTGCACGGCTTCTTCATTGAAGTCAGCACCGCGCAGGCCGCCAAGGTGCCAGACGACTACCGCCGTCGCCAGACGCTCAAAAACGCCGAGCGCTTCCTGACACCCGAACTGAAAGCCTTTGAAGACAAGGCGCTCAGCGCCCAGGAACGCGCCCTGGCGCGCGAAAAATACCTGTTCGAGCAGGTGCTGGAGCAACTCCAGGCCTTTGTTCCGGCCCTGGTCGGTCTGGCACAGTCGCTGGCGGCGCTCGACGCCCTGTGCGCCCTGAGCGAGCGCGCCGTCACGCTGGACTGGTGCGCCCCCCAGTTTGTGGACCACCCCTGCATCGACATCACGCAAGGCCGCCACCCGGTGGTGCAGGCCCGGCTGGCCGAACTCTCCAGCGGCAACTTCATTGCCAACGACACCCGGCTGTCCGTACGCCAGCGCATGCAAATCATCACCGGCCCCAACATGGGCGGCAAATCAACCTATATGCGCCAGGTCGCCATCATCGTGCTGCTGGCCAGCATTGGCAGTTGCGTGCCGGCCAGCGCCTGCACCCTGGGCCCGATTGACGCCATCCACACCCGCATCGGCGCCGCCGACGACCTCGCCAACGCCCAATCCACCTTCATGCTGGAAATGACGGAGGCCGCGCAAATCCTGCACGCCGCCAGCCCGACCAGTCTGGTGCTGATGGACGAGATCGGGCGCGGCACCTCCACCTTCGACGGCCTGGCCCTGGCCAGCGCCATCGCCACCCAGCTGCACGACAAAACGCAAGCCTTCACGCTGTTTGCCACGCACTACTTCGAACTCACCGCGTTTCCTGCCGAGCACCATGCCGCGCTGAACGTGCACGTCAGTGCGGCCGAAGCCGGGCGCGACATCGTGTTCCTGCACGCCATCGAATCCGGCCCGGCCAGCCGCAGCTACGGCGTGCAGGTGGCGCGTCTGGCCGGCATGCCGTCAGCGGTACTGCACCAGGCCCAGCACACGCTGGACGCTTTGGAGACGCAAGCCAGCGCCGCCCAACGCCAGGTTGACCTGTTCGCCGCCGCACCCGAGCCGGTGGCAGTCGCGCGCAGCGCCGTGGAAAGCGCCCTGGCGGACATCCACCCCGACGCCATGAGTCCGCGTGAAGCGCTCGACGTGCTCTACCAACTCAAGCAATTGCAAGGAAACTAAGGCAACACAACGGGGGGCTGAGGCCGCCGACGGCACTGCCCTGCAATACACTGTGCCTTTTCGTAATTTCCTGAAACATGACTTACTGCGTAGCCATCAAACTTGACGCCGGCCTGGTGTTTTTGTCCGACTCGCGTACCAACGCCGGACTCGACCAGATCAGCACTTTTCGCAAGATGATCGTCTACGAAAAGCCGCAAGACCGCTTCATGGTGCTGCTCTCGGCCGGCAACCTCAGCATCTCGCAATCCATCCGTGAAATCCTGCAAGTCGAGCAACTCAAAGAGCACGACACCGACGAGGGCATCACCATCTGGAACGCCACCAGCATGTTCGACGCCGCCCGCGTGCTGGGTGCCGCCATCCGGCGGGTTCAGGAACGCGATGGCGCCTCGCTCAAAAACGCCGGTGTCGACTTCAACGTCTCGCTGATTTTTGGTGGCCAGATCCAGGGTGAAGGCATGCGCCTGTTCCAGGTGTATTCGGCTGGCAACTTCATTGAAGCCACGTCAGAAACACCGTACTTCCAGGTCGGCGAGTCCAAATACGGCAAACCCGTACTCGACCGCGTCATCACCCCCAGCACCCCGCTCGACGAAGCGGCCAAATGCGCCCTGGTGTCCATGGATTCCACGCTCAAATCCAACCTGTCGGTCGGGCTGCCACTCGACATGGTGGTCTATGAAGTCAACCAGTTCGCCACCGACCGCGTGATCTGCATCGACGAGAACAATCCGTACTTCCGCATGCTGCATGGCAGCTGGGGGCAGAAACTGCGCGAAGTATTCGACAGCATCGAAGACCCGACCTGGGACGACGCCCGCACCGAGGTGCCGTTGTGCGTCGCCGACGGACGCAGCCAGCCGCTGCGCAAAATATCCAGTCCGGAAGAAAAGCTGATCTAAGCCACGGCGTCAACCGGGACACCACCTTGAACCCAAGCCCGCAGCACGCCGACCAGACCGCGCAAACGCGGCACGACCAGCTCCGCCGCGACGCGGCATCCGAACTGCGCGCCCAGGACAAAGCCGCCGCCTTGCAGCACGTGTTCTACCGCATTGCCGAGCGCGCTACGGCCGGCCTGTCACTACACGACTTCCTGCAGTCCGGCCACCACCTGCTTTGCGAGCTGATGGTGGCGCGCAACTGCTATGTCTGCTTGCACAACGCCAGCACCAACACACTCGACTTCCCCTACTACGTCGACGAGCAGGACCCCATCGAAAGCCACACCAGCCAGGTCCCAACCCGACGCGGCCTGGCTGAATTTGTACTGCGCAGCGGCGTCCATCAGCTCGTGGATTCGGCGCGTCTGCAGCGCCTGATTGCCGCTGGCGAAGTGACCCCCAGCGGCCACCGCGCGCCGTTTTGCACCTGGCTGGGTGTGCCGCTAACGACGCATGGGCGCATCATCGGCGTGCTAGCCATCAAGAGCTATGAACAGGGCATCATCTACACCGAATCCGATGCGCAGTTGCTGTCGTTTGTATCCAACCAGATCGGCAGCGCCATGGAGCGCTACCAGGCGCTCAATGCGCTGCGCACCTCGGAAGAGCGCTACCGCTCGGTCGTCGAAAATGTCGGCGTGGGCGTGGTGGTGGTGCAAGACGGCTATATGGTGTTCGCCAACCCCAGTCTGGTGCGCATCGTCGGCCACCCCCTGCCCTACCTGCTCAGTCAACCCCACACCGCCACCATTCATCCTGACGACGCCGCTGAAGTCGAGGAACGCCACCAGCGCCGACGACGCGGCGAGCCGGTCGAACCGACTTACAGCTTTCGCGTCATCACCGCGCAAGGCGAAGTGCGTTCGCTCGAACTGTCAGCGGTGGGCATCGACTGGAACCAGCGTCCCGCCACCCTGATGTTCGTGGTCGATGCCACCGCCCGCTTCGAAACGGAGCAAGCGCAGCGCATCGCCATGCAGCGCCAGCGCGAGCTCAACGACATGAAGTCGCGGTTTATTGCCACCACCTCGCACGAGTTCCGCACACCACTGGCTGCCATTCACGGCTCGATCGAATTGCTGCGCCACTACGAGCACCGCATGCCGTCCGACATGAAACAAGCCACCCTGCAAAAAATCGACGATGCAGTCGAACGCATGACCCACATGCTGGAAAACATCCTGCTGATCGGACGCTCCGAAGCCGGACAGGTCGAGTTCCAGCCACGTCCGTTGCGCCTGACGCACTTTTGCCAGAGCCTGGTCGATGAACTGCGCAACGCCATGGCGACCCAGTTGCACGACATCCAATGGCAACTGGAATTGCCGCCCGACGACCAGGAGTTCCTGCTCGACGGCGCCCTGATACGCAACATCGTGCTCAACCTGCTGTCCAACGCTGTCAAGTATTCGCCGCGCGGCGGGCGGGTCAGCCTGTGCATACAAACGCGGCCCGATGCCCTGGCACTGGTGGTGTCCGATCAGGGCATCGGCATTCCGGCGGCCGATCAAACGCGCTTGTTCGAAAGCTTCCACCGAGCCAGCAATGTCGGAACCATCTCCGGCACGGGCCTCGGACTGTTCATTGTGAAAGAAGCGGTTACGATGCACCAGGGAAGCATTGCCGTGGTCAGCGGAATCGACCAGGGCAGTACTTTTACCGTCACCCTGCCCCTGGTTATCCCCCGCCCAGCGAACAGCCCAACCGGAGCACGTCCGTGAATATCCTGATAGCGGAAGACGAACCCTCGCTGCGCGAAAACCTGCAGTGGATGCTCGAACTCGAAGGCTACCGTGTGCGCACAGCCGCCAACGGCCAGGAAGCACTCGCACTGTGCCTGCAAGAACCACCCACGCTGATCCTTACCGACGTCATGATGCCCGGCCTGGACGGCTATGGCCTGGTGCGCGCCCTGCGCCAGGACACCCACCTCGCCACCCTGCCCATCATCATGCTGACGGCCAAAGCCGACCGCAGCGACGTGCGTCTGGCCATGAACCTGGGTGCCGACGACTACCTCACCAAACCCTACCGTCGCGAGGAGTTGCTCGAAGCCATTCAGGCCCGTCTGGCGCATAGCGCGCGCCTGAGCGCGGCCGCGCAACGCCTGCAAACAGAAGCCCGCCAGCGTGACGCCCTGACGGCCCTGCCCGGACGCGAATGGTTTGCCCAGATGCTGGGCAACTGCATTGCACAAGATACCGCACAGAACGGCACCTCCGGCATCATCTGCATCGGACTCGACGGTTTTTCCAAGGTCAACGATTCGCTCGGCGCAACCGTCGGCGACAACGTGCTGTGCGAAGTGGCGGCACGACTGCTGAACTACACGGCGCCCCAAAGCAAGGGCTCAACGGATGCGCTGGTGGCCCGACTGGGCAGCGATCAGTTCGCCATCCGCCTGACCCAGGTGCCACAAGCGAGCGACCTGGAGACCCTGAGCAACACCCTGCTGGAGGTGCTGGCGCGACCCTACACCATTGACGGCCATACCCTGTTCCTGACCAGTTGCGCCGGTGCCAGCCAATTCCCGACGCAGGCCGCCACTGCGCACGCACTGCTGCTAAACGCCGAATCGGCGTTGCACCATGCCAAGGCCCAGGGCCCCGGCACGGCACTTACTTTCAGTCCCGACATGAATCGCCAGGTGGCCCGTCGTCTGCAAATCCACAATGACCTGCACCGCGCACTGGCGCAGCAAGAGCTGCATGTCTACTACCAGCCCCAGGTGTGCATTGCCACCGGCGCACTGGTAGGCTTTGAGGCCCTGCTGCGCTGGCAGCACAACACCATGGGCTGGGTTTCACCCGCCGAATTCATCCCGGTGGCCGAAGAAAGCGGCATCATCGTCCAGCTGGGCGAATGGGTCATGCGCGCAGCGGCGCAGCAAGCCGCACGCTGGCTGGCCCAGGGCCACAACGAATTCCGGGTGTCGGTCAACCTGTCCGTGCGCCAGTTTGTTTCCAACAACCTGCCCGATTTGGTGCGCAGCGTCCTGCATGAAACCGGCCTGCCGCCCCACATGCTGGAGCTGGAAGTAACCGAAAGCCTGGCGCTGCACAGCGTGGCGACCACACTGGCCACCCTGCACGCCTGCCGCGAACTCGGCGTGCGACTGGCCATGGACGATTTCGGCACCGGCTATTCCAGCCTGTCCTACCTCAAACGCTATCCGCTCAACACGCTGAAAATTGACCAGGCATTCATCCGCAACCTCACACACGACCGAGGCGACGCCGCCATCACGCGCGCCATCGTGGCAATGGCGCACAGTTTTGGCATGTCCGTGACCGCCGAAGGCGTGGAAACACCCGAGCAACTGGCCTATCTGCACACGCTGGGGTGCGAAAACTTCCAGGGCTATCTGTTCAGTAAACCGATCCCGGCAGACCTGGCCCTCTTGTGCTTTGGCGGTTATCGCACCCAGGAAACGTGGTGCGCGCCCGCCATTGAGCCGTAAACCACCACTCTGAAGCCAAAAGCGCCCATGATTCAGGAATATGTCAGTAAATTCCTGGTCTTAATACGCGCCAGATCAAGGTTCATGGCATGCAAGTTGCAGACAATTTCTGGGCAAAGGTGCCCCTTTTACCGGTGTGGGCACGTTGCTGCCTATACTGACGGTCTGAGTTTTGCGTAAGCGAAAGCCCTATGTCTCACACCTGTGGATCTAGGGTAAGTTCCGTTGTGTGGAAGACATTCACATTTGTTAAAACTAAATACTGGAGTTGAATCCCCATGAAGCTGAAAACCATTGCTGCTGCTGTTCTGGCTATCTCTGCTGGCGCCGCGTTTGCACAGAACGTTGTGACCATCGCCCATGTGGGCCCTACCAGCGGCGCCATCGCCCACCTGGGTAAGGACAATGAAGACGGCGCCATCATGGCCGTGGAAGAACTCAATGCCGCTGGCGTTGTCATTGGCGGCCAAAAGGTCACCATCAAACTGATGACGGAAGACGACGCTGCCGATCCAAAGCAAGGCACGGCCGTAGCCCAGAAGCTGGTTGACGCCAAGGTTGTCGGCGTGATCGGGCACCTCAACTCCGGCACCACCATCCCCGCCTCCAAAATCTACAGCGACGCTGGCATTCCCCAGATCTCGCCGTCCGCCACCAACCCCAAGTACACGCGCCAAGGCTTCAAGACCACCTTCCGCGTGGTGGCTGATGACACCCAACTCGGTGGCACGCTGGGCCGTTACGCCGTCAAGGAACTGCATGGCAAGTCGGTTGCCGTGATTGATGACCGCACTGCCTACGGTCAGGGCGTGGCAGAAGAATTTGCCAAAGCCGTGGTCGCGGCTGGCGGCAAGGTGGTTGACAAGGAATACACCACCGACAAGGCCACCGATTTCAACGCCATCCTGACCACGGTCAAGGGCAAGAAAGCCGACATCGTGTTCTTCGGTGGTATGGACGCCGTCGCCGGTCCCATGCTGCGCCAAATGAAGTCGCTGGGCATCAAGGCCAAGTTCATGGGTGGTGACGGCATCTGCACGGCCGATTTGGTCAAACTCGCGGGCGACGCCGTGTCCGACGACCAGGTCTATTGCGCTGAAGCCGGTGGCGTCGAAGGCAAAGCCAAAGTGGGCATGGAAGCCTTCAAGAAGAAGTTCAAGGAAAAGTTTGGTGTTGACGTCCAGATCTACGCTCCGTACGTGTACGACAGCGTGAAGATCATGGTTGCCGCCATGGTCAAGGCTGGTTCGTCCGACCCTGCCAAGTACCTGCCGGTGCTGGCTGCTACCAAGGACTATCCGGGCGTAACAGGCCCCATCACTTTTGACGAAAAGGGTGACATCAAGGGCGGTGCGCTGACCCTGCGCACCATCAAGGGTGGCGCTCTGACCGAACTGAAGGTCATCCGCTAAGCACGAGGCGCTCATCGCACGATCAAACGCACCCTTTTGGGTGCGTTTTTTTTGGGCATTCACCGTCTAAAATCCTGTGAATGAGCACCACTCCTTCGACCGCCCCCGACGCTGCCAAAGTCAGCAATTTCCTGCGCCAGATTATTGAATCCGATCTGGAAAAAGGCAGCTACGCGCAACGCCGCTGGGCTGGCTCGCCTGGCGACGCTGCACACCATGCCAAGGGCGAGCCCGACCCGGCCCGCATCCGCACCCGCTTTCCGCCCGAACCCAACGGTTATCTGCACATCGGACACGCCAAAAGCATCTGCATCAACTTCGGACTGGCACGCGATTACGGCGGCGTCTGCCACCTGCGCTTTGACGACACCAACCCCGAGAAGGAAGACACCGAATACGTGGACTCCATCATCGACGCCGTGCGCTGGCTCGGCTTCAGCTGGAGCCAGCCCGGCAACGACGCACCCTACCAGGCGAGCGACTATTTCGACTTCATGTACCGCGCTGCCGAATACCTGATCGAACACAACCTGGCCTACGTTGACGAACAAAGCGCCGAAGACATGCGCCACAACCGGGGCGACTTCAGCCGTCCGGGTGTAGACAGTCCGTACCGCAGCCGCTCGAACACCGAAAATCTGGCACGCTTTCGTGAAATGCGTGCCGGCCTCCACGCCGATGGCGCCATGGTGTTGCGCGCCAAAATTGACATGGCCAGCCCCAACATCAACATGCGCGATCCGGCCATCTACCGCATCCGCCGCGCCACCCACCACAACACTGGCGACACTTGGTGCATCTACCCCATGTACACCTACGCGCATCCCATCGAAGATGCGCTGGAACAAATAACGCACAGCATCTGCACCCTGGAATTCGAAGACCAGCGCCCGTTCTATGACTGGCTGATGGAGCAACTGTGCGCTGGCGGACTGCTCAGCAACCCGCCGCCCCACCAGCACGAATTTGCCCGACTCAACCTCACCTACGTCATCACCAGCAAACGCAAACTCGCACAACTGGTGAACGAACACAAAGTCACTGGCTGGGACGACCCGCGCATGCCGACCATCGTCGGACTGCGTCGGCGCGGCTACACGCCGCACAGCCTGCAACTGTTTGCCGAACGCATTGGCGTGACGAAGAGTGACAGCTGGATTGACTACGCCACGCTCGAAGGCTGCCTGCGCGAAGACCTGGAACACCGCGCCCACCGTGGCATGGCGGTGCTCAACCCAGTCAAGTTGGTGCTGACCAACTGGGACGACGTCATGGGCGTCGGCCATCTGGAACCCTGCACCCAGCCAGCCCTGCCCCACGTGACCGAAGGTGCGCAGGCACCCGCACCGCGCCATTTCACCCTTGGCCGTGAAGTCTGGATCGAACGCGAAGACTTTGAAGAAGTGCCGCCCAAAGGCTACAAACGCCTGTACCCAGGCAACCGCGTGCGCCTCAAGGGCGGCTACGTGATCGAGTGCACCGGCTGCACCAAGGACGCCAACGGCACCATCACGGAAGTCAACGCCACCGTAGTGCCCGACACCAAAAGCGGCACGCCCGGCAGCGACAGCGTGAAGGTCAAGGCTGCCATTACCTGGGTTGGCGTGGCCAATGGCGTCACCGCCGAGGTCCGCCTGTACGACCGCCTGTTCCTCGACGCCCAGCCCGATGCCGGTGGCAAGGATTTTCTGGGCAGCCTGAACCCCGACAGCCTGCGCGTTATCCAGGCCATTGTCGAGCCGTCGCTGGCCAACGCCGAACCAGACCAGAAGTTCCAATTCGAGCGCCACGGCTACTTTGTGGCCGACCGCATCAACCACCAGGCCGGCAAACCCGTATTCAACTTTGCCGTCGGTTTAAAGGACAGCTGGGGCAAATAAGCCGACAACAAAGTGGTCACACACTCCAAGAGCCTGGGTGGCAGGCCCTGACATCTAGCACAAGTCGGCGCGACAGTTACCCCCGCCGCCTGTGGGGCACTTTGTGGATAAGCGTGTTCAAAAGGTGCAGAATGCGCGCCAGCATTGGCTTCGGCCAGAGTGCCTTCGAATTGAACACGGTGAAAATTTATTTTTTTCCATTTTTCCACCTTCCCCCCCGGATCATCTGATATGCAAAATTCACACGCGCCAGGCTGGAATCGGTCCACCCATGGTGGAGGAACCTTAAGTCGGTTAGGTCGGTTAGGTCGGTACGGTTCCGCATTGGCACGCGCCTCCACCGGCATGGTGGCTGGCATGGTGCTGGTCATCCTGTGCGCCTGTTCGCCCAAGGCGGCCGACGACAGCGTGCCACTGGCGCAGTCCTATGACGTCCTGGCGCATGAAGGACGCGGATTCACCGCTGGTGCCCTGATGGCAGCCAACACCGTGTACGTTTTGTTTGATCCACAGTGCCCGCATTGCGGCCACCTGTGGGAAGCGTCCCAGCCCTTGCACAGCAAGGTGAAGTTTGTCTGGCTGCCAGTGGCCTTTATTCGCCCACAAAGCGCGCCACAAGGTGCCGCGCTGCTCACCGCAGCCAACCCGGTGGACGCCATGAACGCGCATGAAGCATCGCTACTGGCCGGTACGGGCGGCACTTCTGCTGCGACCAGTATTCCCGACGACATTGCGGCTGCCATTCAGAAAAACACCGACCTGTTCCGTCGGCTGGGCGGCGAATCAGTGCCGTTGCTGGTGGCGCGCAACCAGCGCACCGGTGCGGTTGTCTCCTACACCGGCGCCATGGACACCAACACCCTCGCGGGATTTTTAGGCCTGCAATAAGGCCAGCAAGCTTAGCGGGTGATCAGCACCGGGATGGGCGACTCAGCCACCACACGCGAAGCCACGCTACCCAGCATCAAACGGGCAATGCCAGAACGGCCATGCGAGCCCATGACGATCAAGTCGCAACCCAGTTCCTTGGCCGACTCGACAATACCGCTGGCTGCGCCCACATCTTCCACCAGCCGCACATCCAGCGGCACCTCAGCGCCACCGTCCTTGCACAGTGTCTCGACCTGCGCATGCGCCTGTGCTGCGTGCTGCTGCGCAGCCGCCGCGTAAGCCTGGTAACCCATCGGATTGACTTCACCAATGCCCAGATAGGGATAGGGGTCCGAAACATACAGGGCCGTCAGGCGTGCACCATCGGCGCGAGCCAGGCCAACTGCCAGATTGGCCGCATGAACAGAAGCAGCCGAACCATCCGTTGCCAGCAAAATATTTTTGAACATATAAACCTCTTCCAAGAGTAGCTTTCACACACTATCATGCGCCGCTCGTGGAAACTAATTTTGACGCACGTCAAATAAGTTACCACAGAACGACACCGCTTTCAGACGCCGCATGGGCTCACGCCGATTCCGGCTCCGCGCGCGGTGGACGCGGAATTTTTTTCAGACGCACCAGGCGCGCATGTTCTATGGCGTCCTTCTTCACCTGGCGCTCCGCATCACGCACTTCACCCGCCGCCAGCCATTGCGCAAACTGCTCGGGGGTTTCCAGCGTAATACGACCCAGGCTGCCGCTGCGGAAATCGTGGATCACCAACTCCGCCGCCTTGTTCAGATTGATGCGTCCGCCACTTTGCAAGGCTCCGCGCTGGCGCCCGATGGCATCGAGCAGATCGGTGTCCGTCATTGCACCAGCGTCCGCAATTTTGTAGCGCGCCAGCAGCGCATCAGCATAGTGCTGACGCAGATAGTCCAGCAGTTCCAGCGCCACTTCCTCGTCTTCGTAGGCGTTGCGCCCTATAGCACCACTGGCGGCCAGGTTGTAGCCGCTCTGCGCCACGATAATGCGCGGCCACAGCACACCCGGCGTGTCGTACAGATAGAAATCGGGGGCGATGGTGATGCGCTGTTCGAGTTTGGTCACGCCCGCCTCATCACCGGTCTTGGCAGCGCGCTTGCCTTTGAGCGTATTGATAAGGGTGGACTTGCCCACATTGGGAATACCGCAAATCAGCACCCGCATGGGCTTGGCCATGCCGCCCCGGTTCGGCGCCAGCGCATGGCAGGCCGTAACCAGTGCCTTGGCTGGCGCGACCACGCTGGCATCAATGCCCAGCGCACGCACACCTGGTTGCGCGTTGTAATGGTCCAGCCACAGCGCCGTGCGCTGCGGGTCGGCCAGGTCCTGCTTGTTCAGCAGCTTCACGGCCGGACGGTTGCGCGTGAGTTCGGCCAGCATCGGATTGGCGCTGGAGCCAGGCAGGCGCGCGTCGAGCATTTCGATCACCACGTCTATTTCCTTGATGCGCTCCTGAATCGCCTTGCGCGTCAGGTGCATGTGCCCGGGGAACCATTGAATTGCCATAGATTTAAATCAATTCTGTCGGCGTCAGCCGTTCGGGCGCAAGGTATTGCGCCAGATACGCATCAAACGACAGCGTGTCGGAGACTTCCAGCGCATGCTGCTCACGCAGCGACTGTGCGCTCAGGTCACGCAGCGCGGCTTCGTGCTGTGCCGCCAACGGCTGCGCCAATATAGCGGCGCGAGTGGCCCGCGAACGGCTGCGCACAAACGCCGAAAACGAACCGCCGTGGTCGTGCTGCATGCACTGCAAAACCCGCGCCGAAGGCAACAACGACGGCTGCCGGATGCCCTGCAAAGCAGCGTCTACCGCCTGCGCGTAATCGTGTGTGCCATGCACGGCATCGAGTTGCGCGGCCAGGGGCTGCAACTGCCGCACGATGTCCTGCGCCCAATCGGTCAGCACCACTTTGGCACCGTCGCGCTCCAATTCCAATCCCGGCTCACGACCACGCTCAGCGACCCGATGCTGGTTGCGCGCCAGCGCCGCAATCTCGTGCGGCGTATCCAACGCGCTGGGTTGCTGCAGGCAGTGCAGCAGGAATACGTCGAGAAAGCGCAGCGTTTGCACACTGATGCCGAGCGGCTCGAACGGATCCAGATCCATCAGTCGCACTTCAACATATTCCACCCCGCGCGCGCGCAAAGCATGCAAAGGCCGTTCGCCCGACTGCAACACGCGCTTGGGGCGCATGGTCCCATAAAACTCGTTTTCAATCTGCAGCAGCGACGTGCGCAACTGCCGGTACTCGCCATCCGGACCGCGCACGCCAATGGCTTCATAGGCCGGATACGGCTCGGTCAACGCCGTCTGCAACGACGCGGCATAACCAACCAGGTTGTTGTAACTTACCGCCAGACTCGACTGCGCATCACTCTGGTAGCCCAGACGCCCCATACGCAGGGACGTGGCGTGGGGCAAATACAGCGTACCCGGCACCAGCTCCTGCAAACGGTGCTCGCGCCCGGCCACGAAACAAGAACAAACCGATGGCGACGCCCCGAACAGATACAGCAGCAAGAACGCCTGCCGCCGGAAATTGCGAATCAAACCAAAATAGGCATCGCTAGACAATCCAGGCAAGGACCAGTTGTAGTGAATACCGGAAATCGTCTGCATGCGACGGCCGTACCGATAGCCCAGCCCGTTGCGGTACACCGTCTTGACCCGGCCCCGGTTGGAGCTGCCGTAGCGCCCCAACGGAATGCTATCGTCATCGGGCAAACCACACGGCATGCTCGACACCCACAGCATCTCGGAATCGAGTGCGCGCATCACAAATTGATGAACCTGACGCAGCTCCTCAATACAGTCCTGCGCACCGGCGTGCACCCCCGTAATCAACTCCAACTGCGCTTCACTGAAATCGGTCGTGATGTGCGGATGGGTCAGCGCGGAACCGAGCTGTTCCGGGTGCGGCGTGGTCGCCAGTTGTCCATTCTCCTGCACGCGCAGACTTTCCTTCTCCAGTCCGCGCCGCATGCCGAGCAGCTGTTGTTCCGTGAGCGCTATTGGGCCCAGCAAATTCCTGTCCATACGTCTGGCCCCTTGTTATTCTGTCGGGCGCGAAGTTATCACATGCGCGGCATTCTTGCTGCGCCGTGCCCGCTTTGCACTTTTGCGTTAGATTGCTGCTATTCATGGAGATTTCAATGGCCCCCGATGCAATTCTTGTTCAGCAACCCGCCAAACCAAGTCAGCTCATACTGCTGTTCCATGGTGTTGGCGCCAATCCCAAATCGATGCTGCCGCTCGCACAAGCGCTGGCCAATACCTTTGACCAGGCCATGGTGGTTGCCGTGCAGTCGCCCGACGTCAGCTTCGCGCCCGGCGGCTACCAATGGTTCAGTGTAACTGGCATTACCGAGGACAATCGCCAGACCCGGGTCGACCTGGCCATGCCCAAATTTGTGGCCTGCATCCAGCACTGGCAACAACAGTCCGGCGTCGGCCCGGAGGCCACCGCGCTGCTGGGATTTTCACAAGGCGCCATCATGGCACTCGAAGCCAGCAAACACGACCCAGCCCCCGCCAGCCGCATCGTGGCCTTGTCCGGACGTTTTGCCACGCTGCCGGACCACACCGATTTTTCCGGCACCATCCACTTCCTGCACGGCAAGGAAGACCCGGTCATTGCGTACGAACACACCATCAACGCGGCGCACCATCTGCGCGATCTGGACGTCGACCTGACCGCCGAAGTCCGCCCCTTTATCGCCCACGAAATTCCACCCGAATTTATCGAGCTGGCGGTGCAAAAACTCGCAAACCACATCTCGCACCGCCTGTGGAACGCGGCGCTGCAGCATGCCAACGAAGTGCCCACCCCCACCACTCCCGCAACCGACCAGCCCTGAACGGGCCGCGCGCGGCTTCAGCCACCCGCCAGTCGGGCCAGTGCGCGCGGCACTTCGTGCTCCGCCTGTTGGCTGCCGCTGCCCGGCACCATCTGTCCAGCCGGGTCACACACCTGTGCCAACTGAGCCGCGAGTTGCTCCGGTGCCAGCGCGTCGGTACCAATCCAGGCGCCCTGGGTCAGGGTGATGTGTGCCGCCTCGAAACTACCGGCGCCGGCGCACAAGATGGTGCGCGTCGGCGCATCCGGCCCCACCAGCACCAGCATGGCTGGCGACACCGATTCCGGCCGCAGCGCCTGCAGCAAGGCCTCAGGCAACACGTCCGCAGTCATGCGGGTGGCGGCCAACGGTGCCAGACAATTAACGCGAATGTCGTACTTGGCACCTTCAAGCGCCAGCGTCTGCATCAGCCCTACCAGCGCCATTTTGGCAGCGCCGTAGTTGGACTGGCCGAAGTTTCCGTACAAGCCGCTAGACGACGTGGTCATCAGAACGCGACCATATTTTTGTGCCTGCATCAGCGGCCACACCGCCTTGGTGCAATGCACGGCACCCATCAGGTGCACTTCCATCACAAAGCGGAAATCGTCGAGCGCCATTTTGGCGAAACTGGCGTCACGCAAAACACCGGCGTTGTTGACCAGCACATCCACCCGCCCCCACGCCTGCTGCGCCTGGGCCACCATGGCCTGCACCGCGTCCCAGTCGGTGACCGACCCGGTATTGGCCAGCGCCTCACCCCCCGCCGCCACAATTTCAGCCACGACGGCCGCCGCCGCCCCGGTGCTGTCTCCGGTGCCATCCCGCGCGGCACCCAGATCATTCACCAACACGCGCGCACCGCGCGCGGCCAGCGCCAGCGCATGCGCCCGCCCCAGACCGGCGCCCGCGCCGGTCACAATGGCGACCTGCCCTTTAAACTCGTTTGACATATCGGTCTCCCAGATTTACCTTTTGATGGACCGCGCAACTCTATACCAAGGCACTGGCGAACTCCAGTGCCCATCCACCGATGCCCCACCGTCCCAGCTCCAGCACCCCCAGCACAACCACCGCCATGGACCGCTCCTGCGTCCCGGCGACCCCCTCAGCCAGTGTCATTCTTCTGCGCGACGGCACGGTCGGGTTGGAGCTATTCATGCTGCAGCGGCATGTCAACTCCAACGTGCTGGGCGGCGCCTACGTCTTTCCAGGCGGCAAGCTCGATGCCGCCGATGCACAACTCGAAGCGCCAGCGCATCTGGATGCACCTGCCGAGCAACTGCAATCTGCCCTGGCCGAAGAACACGATGCAATCGATGCATCCGACCCGTCCGCCACCCCTTTGAAGCGAAGCACCGCGCTGTTTGTTGCCGCCCTGCGTGAAACGTTTGAAGAATGCGGCGTGCTGATGGTGGAAAACGCCCGCCCCGACCAGTTGCAGGCCGCCCTGCAGCAACGCGCCAACGGCATCGGCTTTAACCCGATGCTGCACGCACTGCAGCTGCGCCTGCAGTGCACGGCACTGCATCCCTGGTCCCGCTGGATTACGCCACGCACCTCGGCTGCCAGCATCCCCCGCCAGCGCTTTGATACGCGTTTTTTTGTCGCCGCCATGCCCGCCGGGCAACACGCCAGCCACGACATGCACGAGACCACCGCCAGCGTCTGGCTCACGCCGCACCAGGCGTTGCTGCGCTACTGGGACCAGCACATCGACCTGGTGCCGCCACAAATCATGACGCTGTCGCATCTGGCACGTTTTACCGATGTCGCCTCCGTGCTGGCCTATGCACACAGCACACCACCGCCACTGATCTTGCCCGAAGCGATTCAAGCCGACGGGGAACTCTGCCTGTGCTACCCCGGTGACCCCCGCCACAGCGTGCGCGCGCGCGCCATGCCAGGCCCCACCCGGCTTTACCTGCGCAACAAGCGCTTTGAACCCATGGACGGCATCGACGGGCTGCTGTCGCCCACCACCGACATCAGGCGTGCATCACCCGCGCATGCAACCGACGCATCGACAACCACACCAGGGCCGCTACCAGCGGCATAGCCACCGCCGCCGACAACTCTGGGCTCCACGGCCAGCCCAGGTGCACCGCACCTTTCACCACGTAGCTGATCAGGCCCACGATGTAGTAGGTAATGGCGGCCACCGACAACCCTTCCACCGCCGACTGCATTTTCAGTTGCACGCCCTGGCGTGCATTCATTGCCCCCAGCAGGTCCTGGCTGCTTTGCTGCTGTTCAATTTCAACGCGCGTTCGCAGCAAACTGCTGATGCGCGACACGCGCTGCGACAAGGCATCCTGGCGCTTGCCCGACCACTCACAGGTACTGCGAGCTGGCGACAAACGCCGCTCCATGAACTCACCGATGGTCTGCATGCCATTCAGACGCGACTCGCCAATGTCGGCAATGCGTTTGTCAACCAACGCAAAATAGGCTGCACTGGCGGAGAACCGTGAATGCGTCGCCGCATGCTGGCTCTCGACTTGGCCGGCCAGCCGCGTCAGACGGTCCAGCAGCGCCGGTTCATCGGCACGGTTGGCGGAGCGAATCGCATCGGCCAATTCAGCCAGCTCGCGCTCAGCCGAAGCCAGCACTGCCGACGCATCACGCGCCGCCGGAAGACCCAGCAAGGCCGCCATGCGGTAGGTTTCAATTTCCAGCAGACTTTGCAGCAGACGACCCAGGCGGCGTGGTGTGTTGCCATGGTCCAGCACCAGCAGGCGTGAAAAACCATCGGCGTGCACGGTGAAGTCGGTATACACCTGCGCCAGATCCTGCGCCACGCTCGCCGCCACCAGCGACTCGTCGTCCAGCACGTGGCGCACGATCGCCGATGTACGCTCGGCACTGTGCAAAAACTCGGGCGCTTCCTCGAAGCCACCGTTCAACAGCACCCAGGCATGCAGACTGGTCAGGCAGCGACCGGGCAGCGCGGCCAGCCAGTCCCGTGGCACCGCGTCCAGCACCGTTGAAGGCATCGGTGCCTGCAGGATGTCGCCCACATGCGGACGCGACAAGGTCCAGCTGACGAATTCGGTGTGCAATTCCCAACGCAGACGAAACCGCCCGAAATCCACCCGAACGTGGGTCGAACTGGCATCCGGCACCGACAAGTGGTGAGCGCGCGCCAGTGCCGCGACATGCTCCCGGCTTTGCTCGCGCTCCTGCGCATCACACAACATGACGATGTGGGCCATCTGCACCGATTCCGTAATGGCTTCCGGCGGTCGCGCGTGCACTTCGTTGTGCAACTCCACACGCAGCGGATGCTGCGTCAAGCGATCATTAGTCTGCATTCAATCTCCAAATCAGGTCACAGCGGTGGCGTGGTCAACAACACCTCGTCCATCACGGTCAGCCCTTCGGCGACCCGAATGGCACCAGCCAGACGCAAAGGACGCATACCGTCCGCCACCGCCTGTCGGCGCAGTGTGTCAACGGCTGTATTTTTGTCAACCCGTGCCTTGAAACCTTCCGTCACTTCGAGCAATTCGTACAAGCCCTGGCGTCCACTAAAGCCCGTCATGCGGCAGTCTACACACCCCACCGGCTGATACGGCTGATAGGTGCCACTGATTTTCCATGGCGCGATGATGGCATCCAGTGCGTCACGACTGGCCGTTGTATCGGGCACGCGACAACGCCGGCACAACATACGCACCAGGCGCTGCGCCAGCACACCAATCACGCAGGCATTGATCAGGTAGGCCGGCGTGCCAAGTTCCAGCAGCCGCGTCACGGCACTGGCGGCGTCGTTGGTGTGCAGGGTAGAAAACACCAGGTGCCCAGTCAGCGCCGCCTGCACCGCCATGTCGGCGGTTTCCAAATCACGGATTTCACCCACCATGATGATGTCCGGGTCCTGCCGCATCAAAGCCCGCAGGCCCTGGGCAAAACCGAGATCGAGTTGCGGCTGGACCTGGGTCTGGTTGAACGCCGGTTCGATCATTTCAATCGGATCTTCCACCGTGCACACATTGACCGATTCCGTGGCCAGTCGCTTGAGTGTCGAATACAGCGTGGTGGTCTTGCCCGAACCGGTCGGGCCAGTCACCAGAATGATGCCGTGCGGGCGCTTGACCATGCCATCCCAACGCCCGGAATCGTGCGCTGAAAACCCCAGCGCATCGAGGTCCTTGACCGCATTGTCCGGGTCAAAAATGCGCATCACCATTTTTTCGCCAAAGGCAGTCGGCAGTGTAGACAAGCGCATTTCCACCTCTTCGCCGCGCGGATTGCGCGTCTTGATGCGTCCATCCTGCGGTCGGCGTTTTTCGATCACATCAATGCGCCCCAGCAGCTTAATGCGTGCCGTCATGGCGTTGAGCACGCCCATGGGCATCTGATAGACCGGGTGTAGCACGCCGTCAATGCGAAAACGGATCACGCCCTGCTCGCGGCGTGGCTCCAGGTGAATGTCGCTGGCACGCTGGTCAAACGCGTATTGCCAGAGCCAGTCAACCACCTGAACCACGCCCTGATCGTTGGCGTCGAGCTGCTGGTTGCTGCGCCCGAGTTCCACCAACTGCTCAAAATTCACGCCATGGTTACTACCGCTGCGCCCGGCCTCGCGGACCTGTCGCGCCAAAGCATAAAACTCGGCGGTGTAACGCTGAATTTCCTGCGGACTGGACAGCACCCGGCGCACACTGCGCCGACTCTGGCGCTCCACTTCGGCCACCCAATCAGCCACAAAGGGCTGCGAGGTAGCCACCGTGATTTCACTGGTGCCAACAACCAGGGGCAATATCTTGTGGCGCTCCGCATAGGGCGCACTCATGGCTTCAGCGATCTTGCCCACATCCACCCGCAACGGGTCAATGCGCAGGTAATCGAGCCCGGCGCGACCCGCCAGCCATTGCGTCAACAACTCCACATCGAGCGGCTTTTGGTCCGCCTTGCGCACCATGGCCACACTGGCCAGCCGCAACAAAGGATGCTGCGCGCTTTCAGCCTGCGCACAGCGCTCGGTGGTGCGGCGCGCTTCATCCGACGAAATCACCCCGTCCTGCTGCAACCAGTGCAGCACACTGCGCCAGTTCAGCGGTCCGTGGTGAGTGATCGGTTGGTTCACATTTGCAAAGGTTTAAAAACACGCACCCACTTGTCGGCCGGCAAGCCCCACTGGCCGCGAATGACTTCGGCCCGTGCGGCCAGCAATGCACGCTTGGGACGCGACGGCGTGCGCTGCGCCAGAACCACGGTATTGCCTTCACGCGTTGCCTTGAAGGACCACACCGCCTCCAGCCCAAAGGCCGTCGCAATGCGGTCCACGGTACACTGGAAACTGGAGGTGTACCCAAACAGATTGACCGTCATGCACCCATCTTCGGTCAAAAGTTTGCGGCAGTCGGCATAAAAGTCGGCGCTGTCGAGCACCGGCGCCGCCGCTTCTTCATCATACAA
>Ga0316222_1001052_pt1 | contig 36153 bp, 30 predicted proteins | sample TBH18011metaG_FD_206008 | JGI IMG/M metagenome (GOLD analysis project Ga0316222, IMG submission 206008) | Freshwater microbial communities from Trout Bog Lake, Wisconsin, USA - TBH18011 | ecosystem: Environmental > Aquatic > Freshwater > Lake > Hypolimnion/Profundal zone | place: USA: Wisconsin... | reverse complement strand
CATAATTCATCCTTCCTTCAGCAGCCCCGCCAAATCCAATTCCCGCGAGTACATCGCCAGTTCCCCTGCCGCCGTCCGCGGCCACTCCGCCGGCTCCCGGTCCCGGTACAACTCCACGCCGTTCCCATCCGGGTCGCGCAGATAAATCGCCTCGCTCACCCCGTGATCCGCCGCGCCGTCCAGCTCCATCCCGGCCGCCAAAACCCGCCGCACCGCCTCCGCCAGCGTCGCCCGGGTGGGATACAAAATCGCCACGTGATACAGCCCTGTGCTATGCGCCGGCGGCGGCGACCCGCCCCGGCTCTCCCACGTGTTCAGCCCGATGTGATGGTGATACCCGCCCGCCGAGACGAACGCCGCCTGCGTTCCGAACCGCTGCATCAGTTGAAACCCCAGCACCCCGCAATAAAAACCCAATGCCCGCTCCAAGTCCGCCACCTTCAGATGCACATGCCCGATCCCCACCCGCGCATCGATCGGCTTCGCCAACGGTGATTCATTCATATCACCGCATTATTCCCCTTCCCGCCCAAAAACCAACCCTGGAATGATGCCAGCCCTCCGTCCTCGCCCAAAACGTCAACCGGAAAGCCCTGCCGCCGTGGAAGTTTCCCCCGCAAACCATGACAAAACTGTAATCACGAAACCATGGCCAGCCCCCCGCCGTCTGTTGTAGTCTGTAATCTATTCCACAACTTTTATGAAATATCTTAATCACCTTGCTTGTCCGACCTTTGCCGTCGCCAGCCTGCTGGCCATCGTCACCGCCGGGACCGCCCGCGCGGATGCCGCCTACCAGGTCCTCAAAACCACCCAGACCATGGGCACCGGCGGCGTTGACTATGTCTACGCCGATAACGATGCCCGCCGCCTCTACATTCCCCGCGGCAATCAGGTCCTCACCTTCGACCTCGATACCCTCGCGCCCGGCGGTTCCATCACCAACGCCCGCGCCCACGGCGTCGCCGTCGATCCCAAGTCCGGCCACGGCTTCTGCAGCAGCAGCCCCGTCGTGATGTGGGACACCAAGACCCTCGAGACCATCAAGACCATCAACGTCGAAGGCCGGCCCGATGGCATCAGCTACGAACCCCTCACCCAGCGCATCTACGTCTTCAGCCATAGCGCCCCCAATGCCACCGTCATCGATGCCAAGGACGGCTCCATCGTCGGCACCATCGACCTCGGCGGCGCCCCGGAACAGGCCCAGAGCGACGGCCAAGGCCACCTGTATGTCGACCTCGAAGACCAGGACAGCATTGCCGTCGTCGATGTGAACACCCTCAAGGTCACCGCCCATTTCAGCCTCGCCGGCAAAGGCGGCGGCCCGGGCGGCCTCGGCCTCGATGCCAAGAATCACATCCTGTTCGCCATGTGCCACGAACCCGCCGTCTGCGTCATCCTGAGCGCTGACGATGGCAAAATCCTCGACACCCTGCCCATCGGCACCGGCACGGACGACGGCGGCTTCAATCCCGCCACCTCCGAAGCCTTCAGTTCCCAAGGCGACGGCACCCTCACCATCATCCAGGAAAAGAGCCCGACCAGCTTCGCCGTGGAACAGACCGTGACCACCAAGTCCCGCGCCAAGACCTGCACGCTGGACACCAAGAATAATCGCATTGTCCTCATCACCGTCGAACGCGCTCCCGCCACCGCCACCAGCACCACCATGGCAGCGGCCGGTCAGCCTGGTCAGCCCGGCAAATCTGGTGTCGGTGAACCCGGCCAACCGGGACAACCTGGGCAGGCCGGCCAACCCGGCGGTCGTCGCGGCGGCGGGCGCAACAACGGCCCCGGCCTCCTCGACATCCTCGTCGTCGGCCGCCCGTAAGTTCAGCGCATAAACAATCACTTCACCCCGCCGGATGCCACCGCATCCGGCGGCTTTTACTTTCGGAAGCCCCTGTAGCGGCGGCAGACCGCCGAAACGCTCCGCCAACCCTCCGCGCTCCGTTCATTGGAGGTTGGGCGTTGGCTGTTCGCTGTTGGGTGTTTTCCCCTTCATCCTTCACCCTTCATCCTTCCCTTCTTCACTGCGGCACCGCGCGATAAAACTGCTGGCTGTTCGTCGGCGAACTGTAATCGATATAGACGTAAGGCTGCGCGGGCAGCGCCACATTCGTCAGCGTCGTCCACCCGCTCAATACATTGGATGTGGCCTGAATGAGATAGTTCGAGCCCAGCGGCCCGTCCACGATCACCCCGGCAAACAGCTTGATATTCACGCTGGCCAAGGTCACGGATGTGCTGGTGACACTGCCCGCCGCATTATGCACCACCACGCTGTACGCGCCGATGCTCTCCGCCCCCACATTCGTCACCGTCAGGGTCACCCCGGTCGCCCCGCTGATGTTCGTCCCGTCAAACTGCCACTGGTAACTCAACAGCCCGCCCGTGGCACTGACGCCAAAGGTCACGCTGCCTCCCGGGGCCACCGTGCCGTTCGTCGGCTGGACCGAGATCACCGGTGTCACCACCACCGTCAGAACCGTACTCCCGCTCATACTCCCCGAGGTCGCCTTGATGGTGGTCGTCCCGTTGGTCAATCCGGTGGCCAGTCCGTTCGTGGTGACCGTCGCCACCGCCGGGCTGCTGCTGGACCAGACCAGGTTGGTCCCCGCGCTGCCATTGGTCAGGGTCTGGAACGTGCCGTTGCCGAAATAGCCCGTGGCCGTGAACTGCTCGTTTGACCCCGCCCCGAGAATGGGACCGGCCGGGCTGAGCACGATGTTCGTCACCGCCGAAGGACTGGTCGTCGTGTTGAAAAACACGGACACCGTGTTGCTGCTGCTGTTCGCCGTGATCAAATCCAGCTTCCCGTCCCCGTTCACATCCACGGCCAGCGCCATGGACGGCCCCGCGTTCGTGCCCAGCGCCAGCAGCGTGGCCAGGGCGAATGTTCCCGCCCCGTTGTTCGTCAGCAGACTCAGCGTGCTGTCCGTTGTGTTCACGCTCAGCAGGTCCGGCAGGGTGCCGCCGTTGAAATTGGTCGCGATGACACACGTCGGCGCCGCGCCCACCCCGTAATTGACCGCGCTCGTGAACACCGCGTTCCCGCTGTTCGTGCAAACGGTCAGATAATTGCCGCCCCCGCCCCCGGAACCGATCAGGTCCACCTTGCCATCCCCGTTCACATCCGCCGCCGCCAACCCGAACGCCCAAGTGCTGATCACCAGGGAATTGGCCTGGCTGAACCGCGCGCCGCCCGCATTGGTCAGCACCACCAGTGAATGCGGCTGGTAATAATCCGCCACCGCGATGTCCGGCTTGCCGTCATTGTTGAAATCCGCCACCACCACCCAGCGCGGGTACTGGCTGCCAATGTTGAAATTGCCGGACAGCGTGAACGAACCGTTCCCGTTGTTCGTATAAACCGTCACATCATTCCCGTTGTAACTCGTCGCCACCAAATCCGGCTTGCCGTCCCCGTTCACATCCGCCACCACAAACTGATAGGCCGTGCCCGGCAGCGAATACGAGGCGTTCGAACCGAAAATGCCACTGCCGTTGTTCGTCAGCACCGTCAGCGTGTTGACCGGCGTGGTGCTGTAGATCAAATCCGGTTTGCCATCCCCGTTCACATCCGCCGCCACCAGGAACAGGGCGCCGGGGGCCGCATAGGTGGTGTTCGACCCGAATCCGCCGCTCCGGTTATTGGTCAGCACCGTGATCGAGTTGGACGGAAAGCTGGCCACCATCAAGTCCGGCCAGCCGTCTCCGTTCAAATCCGCCACCGCCAGTCCGCCGGGCGAATTCTGCACGGTGTAATTGGCGGACAGCACAAACGACGTCTGGGCGACAGCCGGAAAGACAGCGGCCAGCAATCCCAGCACGGCACAATAACGGCGAAGTAAGGTTTTCATAAGGTTGGATCGGAAATGGCAGCCCTGCTCAGGGGACGCCTTGTGCGGCTATGCCGACTCTACACCCGTCCTATGAATAAGCAATTAAAAAGCAGCTCATCGGTTTTTCTCATTATTATGCCGCGCACTACCCGCGCGCGGTCACTGGATGTTAGGCATTGGCTGTTCGCTGTTGGATGTTTTCCCCTTCATCGTTCATCCTTCATAATTCATCCTTCCCCCAAACACCCCTTCTTCCCTTTCGTCCCCGGTCTGCTACACTCCCCCGCCCTGTCATGACCGACGCCCGTATCGAAGAAATCCGGAAACTGCTTCCCCAAGCCATGCTCCATGATTGGGTGCGGCTCGGCGGCCGCATGGTCCGGCTCCTCCGCGACCAGCGTCACGCCGGCAGCCATGACGCCGTGCTCGACCGGCTCCTCGCCCAGGCCCGCGCCTCCGTGGCGCTCCGCGAATTTCGCCGCCTCAATCTCCCGCAAATCCATTACCCGCCGGAACTCCCCGTGGCCATGCGCCGCGAGGAGATCGTCGCCGCCATCCGCGCGAACCAGGTCGTCATCATCGCGGGCGAGACCGGCTCCGGCAAGACCACCCAGATCCCCAAGATGTGCCTCGAGGCCGGCCTGGGCATCGAGGCCAAGATCGGCTGCACCCAGCCCCGCCGGGTCGCCGCCCTGTCCATCGCCCGCCGCCTCGCCGAGGAACTCGCCGTCACCCCCGGCCGCGAGATCGGTTGCAAAATCCGCTTCGACGACCGCTCCGGCGAACACACCTACATCAAGGTGATGACCGACGGCATCCTCCTGGCCGAAACGCAGGGCGATCCCCTGCTCGCCGAATACAACTGCCTCATCATCGACGAAGCCCACGAGCGCAGCCTCAACATCGATTTTCTCCTCGGCTATCTGAAAGGTCTCCTCGCCAAGCGCAGCGACCTCAAGCTCATCATCACCTCGGCGACCATCGACACCGCCACCTTCTCGCGCGCCTTCAACGATGCCCCCGTCATCGAAGTCTCCGGCCGCATGTTCCCCGTGGAGGTCCATTACGCCCCCTTTGATGCCGCCGCCGAGGAACGCGGGGACGTCACCTTCATCGATGCCGCCGTCACCGTTGCCGAACAGATTTGCGCCGAGTCCGATACCGGCGACATCCTCATCTTCATGCCCGGCGAACGCGATATCCGCGAGACCGGCGACCTCCTCGAAGGCCGCTTCGGGCGCGATGCCGAAATCGTCCCCCTCTTCGGCCGCCTCAGCGCCGGCGACCAGCAGCGCGTTTTCGCCGAATCGAATCGCCGCAAAATCGTCATCGCCACCAACATCGCCGAAACCTCGCTCACCATCCCCGGCATCCGCTACGTCATCGACACGGGTCTCGCCCGTCTGAGCCGCTACAATCCCCGCACCCGCACCCGCCGCCTGCCCGTGGAGGAAGTCTCGCAGAGCAACTGCAACCAGCGCAAAGGCCGCTGCGGCCGCGTGGAGAACGGCGTCTGCATCCGCCTCTACAGCGAGGAAAACTTTCTCGAACGCCCGCCGCACCAGCAGCCGGAGATCCAGCGCGCGAACCTCGCCGAAGTCATCCTGCGCATGAAGGCCTTCGGCCTGGGCGAAATGGAAACGTTTCCGTTTCTCAATCCGCCCTCGCCCGCCGCCATCGCCGGCGGTTACACGCTCTTGCAGGAACTCGGCGCGATCGATGAGATGCACAATCTCACGCCGCTCGGCCAGGACCTCGCGCGCCTGCCCATCGATCCCACGCTCGGCCGCATGCTGCTGCAATCCCAGCGCGAACATTGCACGCGCGAACTGCTCATCATCGCCGCCGGCCTCAGCATCCAGGATCCCCGCGAACGTCCGCTCGACCAGAAGGACGCCGCCGCCGCCGCGCACGCGCGCTTCACCCAGCCGCAATCGGATTTTCTCACCCTGCTCGCCATCTGGAACGCCGTGCATGACCAATGGGAGCGCCTCCGCTCGCAGGGCGCCCGCCGGAAGTTTTGCCGCGCCAATTTCCTCTCCTATCTGCGCCTCCGCGAATGGCAGGACCTCTACGCCCAGTTGCACGATGCCCTCGGCCAGGTGAAGGATTTCCAGCTCAACGAGAGCACCGCCGATTACGCCGCCATCCACCGCGCCATCCTCACCGGCCTGCTCGGCCAGGTCGCCATCCGCAAGGAGCGCAACTCCTACCAGGCCGCCGGCAACCGGCTCGTCACCATTTTCCCCGGGTCCGCCCTCTATGACCGCGGCGAGAACCGGAGCAAAACGCCCCATCCCCGCAACGCGCCCGCGCCCAAGCCCGCCGCCCCCAAGCAGCCCGCCTGGCTCATGGCCGGCGAAATGGTCGAAACCTCGCAGCTGTTCGCCCGCACCGTGGCGGGCATCGACCCGGAATGGATCGTCCAGCTCGCGCCGCATCTCTGCAAGGTCACCCACCAGAATCCCCGCTGGGTGGTCACCGCCGGCAATGTGCTCGTGGATGAAAAAATCACACTCCACGGACTCGAAGTGGCCCTCCGCAAAGTCGCCTACGGCAACATCAATCCCGCCGAGGCCACCGCCATCTTCATCCGCTCCGCGCTGGTCGAAGAAAATCTGCTTCCTACCTCGCGCCGGCCCGAAGCGGGCGATGAAGATGATGCGGACGACACCCGCATCCTGCGCGATGTCGCCCCCAAACCGCCGCCGCTGCCGCCGCAATATTCCTTTCTCGAATACAACCGCCAGGTCCGCCAGAAGATCGAGAACTGGCAGACCCGCGTCCGCCGCCACGATTTGATGAACGTGGACGATGCGCTCACCGCGTTTTACGCGAAGCTGCTGGAGAACGTCTCTTCCGTCCACGAACTGAACCGCTTTCTGCGCGGCGAGAATCATCCGGCCCTGCTCCGCGTGACCGAGGCCGACCTCACCGGCGGCAGCCATGAGCTGGCTTACGATGCCGCCGCTTTTCCGAATGCGGTGGAACTCGGCGGCCAGCCTGTGGAACTCGCCTATGCGTACGCCCCCGGCGAGGAACAGGACGGCGTCACGGTGAAGCTCGGTTTCTCGCTCGCCCAGACCGTTTCGCCCGCCATGCTCGAATGGTCCGTGCCCGGACTGCGCGAAGGCATGATCGCCGAACTTCTCCGCGCGCTCCCCAAATCCCTGCGCAAGGAGCTGATGCCTTTCCCGCCCAAGATCACGGAGATCGCGCAGGAATTTCAGCCGTCCGGCGAATCCCTCCAGCTCGACCTCGCCCGTTTCATCCGGCAGAAGTATGGCGTGGCCATCCCGGCGGACGCCTGGCCTGCGGATGCCGTGCCCGCGCATCTCCGCCCGCGCATCGAGGTCACCGGCCCGGACAAAAAACTCATCGGCACCGGCCGCGACCTGAAGGAAGTCCGCCAGCGCTGGAAAGAAGAGAAGCCCAAGGTCGCCCCCGCCGGCCAGGACCATGACTGGCAGCGACTCGCCGAACAATGGGAAAAATTCGAGCTCACCGGCTGGACCTTCGGCGACCTGCCCGAGCGCCTCACGGTGAGTGAAGCCGGCATCGTTCCGCGCTACGCCTGGCCCGGCCTCGCGTATGAGGCCGACCGCGTGCAACTCCGCCTTTTCCACAGCCAGGCCGAGGCCCGCACCGCCAGCCTGGCCGGCATCCAGCGCCTCGTGAGTCTCGCCTTGCACAAGGACCTCGCGTGGATCCACAAGGATTTGCGCGCGCTGAAACAGTTCGAGCCGCTGCTGGCCGGTTTCACCAGCCTGGATGCGCTGACGGAAGCGGCGTTTGAAAATCTCCATCGCCACCTGCTGCCCGCCGAGGTTTTCCCCGCGCTCACCGCCGCGCACTTCCAAAAAGCCGTGGAGACCGCGCGCGGCCAGTTGCCCGGCCTCGCCACCAAGATGGTCGACCAACTTGGCGCTTTGCTGAAACAGCGCCAGGAAGTCCTGCGCCGCTGCGGCCCCGCGCCCAAGGCCGCCGCCACGCCCGGCGCCGCCGTGCGCCTGCGCTCGCTCGCCGATCTGCTCCCGCCCACCGCCGCCGCCGTGACCCCCGGCAATCCCTGGGTCGCCGAACTCGCCGCCCTCATGCCGCCGGATTTTCTGGCCGTCACGCCCTACTCCCGGCTGCCCCATCTGCCGCGCTATCTCAAGGCCCTGTTCACCCGCATCGAACGCGCCGCCATGAATCCCGTCAAGGACCGCGAACGCCAGCAGCAGATCGCCCCCTACGCGGACATCCTGCGCGGCTTCGCGAACACCAAACCCGCCTCGCCCGAAGCCCGGGCGGCCCGCGAAAAATTCCGCTGGATGATCGAGGAATTCAAAGTCTCGCTCTTCGCCCAGGAACTCGGCACCGCCGAGCCGGTGTCCGCCAAACGCCTCGACGAACTGCGCCGGCTACTATGACGGGTTGATCTCGCCAACCTTTCGAACCACAAAACCACCCATGAACATCCTCCGACTGGCCTTGTTCTCTTGCACCGTTCCATTGGCTGGCTGTGTCACCCCGATCACATCGCGGGACCTCACCCCGGCCGTCGCCGCTGCCCGACATCACTCCCAAAGTGTCACCGTCATCGCACGCGCCACCACTCCGGAAGGCGAACGCTTTCTTGATTATCACGACCGCACCCTGCAGGACGCGGTCACGGAGAGTCTCGCCCGTTCCGGCGTGTTCCGGCAGGTGACCGCCAGCGGTCCCGCCGATTGCCAACTCGAAGTCTCCCTGCTCTCCGTCTCATGGCCGGCCACCGGTCTGTCCATGTCCTCCTCGGCCGCCATGAGCTGGAAATTAACCCGTACGGCAACCCGTACTGCGGATGCCCGGGTGTTTTTCCAAACCAATCTGGTGACGGAATTTTCGGAAGACGCGCTGGCCGCCGGCGTCGGCGCCACCCGCTCCCATGAAGTCATGCGCGGCGCCGTCTGCCGGAACATTCAGGAAGGAATCGAAGCGCTGGGCCGGGCGGACTATTAACCGACACGGTTGCGCCAAGAAGGATTGACGCCCGTTCCCGCCCTTATACGATGGGGCATCATGCTTACCCAATTTCCGCTGCGCCGGCTCCCTTTCCTCGGCCTGCTTTGCCTGCTGCTTTCCGTGTCCGCCCGCGCGGCTGAGCCGGCTCCGGATGCCGCCGCGGCCAAGGCCGCCGACCAACTGGCCGGCGTCCACCGCATCGTCTTCCTCGGCGATAGCATCACGCAGGGCGGCGATTACGTGACCGATTTCGAATGCTGGCTCCTTGCCCATCATCTTCACACCGAAGTCCTGAACCTCGGCCTCGCCAGCGAAACCGCCACCACCCTCACCCCCGCCGAAAACGCCGGCCACCTCAAACAATTCGGCTTCGGCCGGCCGTACGTGGATGAACGCCTCGCCCGCGCCCTCGCCGCCAGCAAGCCCGACCTTCTCTTCGCCTGCTACGGCATGAACGACGGCAGCAGCCTGCCGGCCGATGACACCGGCACCCAACGTTTCGCCGCCGCCATCACCCATCTTCGCGACACCGCCCTGCAAGCCGGCGTGAAGCGTGTCATCCTCTGCACCCCGCCGGTGCATGATGAGAAAGGCAACGCCAAACAGAAGTTTCACGATGAGAATCTTACCCGTTACACCGCCTGGCTCCTTTCCAAACGCGCCGACGGCTGGGAGGTCGTGGACCTGCACACGCCCATGCGCCAGGCGCTGGATGCGCAACGCGCGAAAAATCCCGCGTTTGAATTCGCCAAGGACGGCACGCATCCCGGTCGCGAAGGCCACTGGCTGATGGCCCGCGAAATCCTCACCGAAACCTTCGGCGCGAATCTGGCCGGCGTCAGCTCGGCGGATGACCTGTTCCCCGCGCAAGGGACCGCCGTCCGGAAGCTGGTTCACGAGCGGATGGTACTCCTCTTCAATGCCTGGATGACGAGCATCGGCCACCAGCGGCCCGGCGTGGCCGGCGGGCCCAAGGCCAAGCCCGGGCTGCCGCTGCCGGAGGCCAAGGCCAAGGCGGCCGAAATCGGGAAGCAGATCGATCAGGTTCTCGCCGGCGGCAAACCCTGACTGTTATTGTTTGGCGAGAAACTCCCGCACCCGGGCGGCCAGCAGCTGGTAGCCGTCGGCATTGAAGTGGAGCCCGTCCTTCACGAATAATTCCGGACGCGGCTTGCCATCCGCGCCCAGCGGAATCTCATAGGTCTCGATATATTTCATGTTTGTCCGGGTGCGGACAAACGCCGCCGCCAGTTCGTTCAGCTTCTTCTCCTGCTCATGCTGCCGCCAGCGCGCGATGCTCGGGCTCTGTGCGATGAAAACGATCTCCGTGTCCGGCAGCTTCGCCCGCACCGTGGCGGCGAACTCCTGAAAATCCGCGAACACCTGCTCCGGCGTTTTGCCCGCCCACAGGTCGTTGCCGCCCGCCCGCAGCATCACGATGCGCGGCGCATACGGAAAGATCACCCGCGATGCGAAGTGCGTGGCATCCACGATCTGCGAACCGCCGAACCCGCGGTTGAACACCGGCTGGCCGGGAAGGTCCTGCACCAGCGTCTTCCAGCGGGCGATGGTCGAGGACCCGATGAATTCAATCCCGCCCGGCGGCGGCGGATTGGTGGCATCCGCCCGTTCATAGGCCGCGATCTCTTTTTCCCATCGCGTAAAGTTGTGTCCCGGCTCCGCCCCCTGCAAAAATCCGGCGGACAGCAGCCAGAACGAGACCGCCAACAGTTGGAACACAGGTTTCCTCATGCCCCCAGCCTAGGCGGAACCCGGCGCCGAGAAAACTGTTTTGTTCCCTCTGTAGCGGCGGGCTGCGACCGGGCTCCGCCAGACGATTTGCCTCCGCATCACCCGGCGCTCCGGTTTCCATCGCCCCGTGACGAAGGAGCGGGGTGGATGAACCCGACGCGGGTAGGGACGGCGCAGCGCAACGTCCCCACCTCGGTTCCGGGGCATTCGCTGTCGGTTGTTGGATGTTTTGCCTTCGCCCTGCTTGCCAAAGACCGGCATATACGATAAACCAACCGGACACTCAATCACCCCATGCCCACCCTGCCAGCCCTCAAAACCTTCCTCGCCGGCGTGCTGCTGGCGGTGGCCGCATCCCGGGCGCCGGCCGACCCCGGCACCAACCTGCCGCCCGGCGGGTTGGGCGACCCGGCGGCCCGCCTTGAATTCACGCCCGGCCGGCCGCCGAAATTCTGGTCCGTCGCCGCCGCCGACACCATCATGGCCCGCTGGCCGGATTATACCCAGGCCTACTTCAACGCCTGGACTTATGTGAACGGCTACGAGCTTTACGGCTTTGAAATGCTCTGGCACGCCACGGGCGACCGGAAGTATTTCGACTTCACCAAGCGCTACATCGACCGGTTCGTGGACACCAACGGCAACTTCCTCGCCGTCCTCAACGCCAAGGGCAAGACGAACCGCCCCAGCTTCGGCAACCTCGACAACATGATGACCGGCAACACCCTCGTCATGCTCTACGAGAACACCCACGACGAACGCTACAAGAAAGCCGCCACGCAGATCCGCCGCGCCCTCGACAATTATCCCCGGAATCGCGACGGCGGCTTCTGGCACAACCAGCGCATGAACGGCCAGATGTGGATTGATGGCGTCTTCATGGGCGAAATGTTCCTGATGCGCTACGGGCGGTCCATCGGCGACAGCGACTATTGCCGGGATGAAGTCACGAGGCAGATCACGGTCTATGCCCACCGCGCCCAGCGCGGCGATTCCGGCCTCTACCTGCACGGCTCCTTCGAGCCCGGGCACGGCGGCAAAGTGCCGGATTGGGCCGACCCGAAGACCGGGCTCTCCCCCGAGGTCTGGAGCGAAGGCCTCGGCTGGTACGCCCTTGTCACCGTCGAGGCGCTCGCGGGTTTGCCGAAGGATCATCCGCGCCGCGCCGAGATGGAAGACATCTTCCGCCGCCTCGCCGCCGGACTGAAGCGCACGCAAGACCCGCAGAGTGGTCGCTGGTTCCAGGTCGTGGACAAGGGCGACCAGCCCGGCAACTGGACCGATAATTCCGGCAGCGCCATGTTCACTTACACTCTCGCCAAAGGCATCGAGCTTGGCCTGCTGGATAAAGCCGAATACGCCCCTGTCGTGGCCAAGGGCTATGCCGGCATCACCGCCAATGCCCGCATCAACGACCGCGGCCTGCTCGACATTTACAGCGCCTGCGATGGCGTCGGCGTCCAGAACAGCTATGACCGCTACATCCATTACAAACAATCCGTGAATGCCAAGGAAGCCGTCGCGGGTTTTCTCTGGGCCACGGCCATCGTGGAAAAACCGCGGTTGGAAGCAGCGCGCGCGAAATGACTCTCAGCGTCCGCCAAATGCAAATGGTACTGCTCGGCAGCGCCGGGCTGATGCTGGTCTTGCTCGCGTTCGTGCTCGGCTCGGCGGCGGTGTCCGGCCCGTTGACCCACACCTTCGTTTGCACGGACTACACGCAGGGGAAGGTCTTCCGCTTCTCGGCGCGCGGCAAGGTGCAATGGGAATATGACGGCGCGACCAATTGCAACGATCTCTGGGTGCTTCCGAACGGCAATCTCCTTTTCAACACCGGCCACGGCGTGAAGGAAGTCACCCCCGCCAAGGCGGTGGTCTTCGATTACGAATCCGCCAGCGAGATCTACGCCTGCCAGCGGCTGACGAACGGCAACACGTTCATCGGCGAATGCGATGCCGGCCGGCTGCTTGAAGTCGATCCCGCCGGCAAAATTGTGAAAGAAGTGCGCCTGCTCCCGCGCGGTGCTGATGGCGGCCACGGCTACATGCGCAACGCCCGCCGGCTCGATAACGGCCATTACCTCGTGGCCCACTACGGCCTGGATGTGGTCCGCGAATACGATGCCGAGGGGAAAATGATCCGCGAGATCCCCGCGCCCGGCCATCCGCACAGTGTCGTCCGCCTGCCCAATGGAAATACGCTCATCTCCTGCGGCGATGCCCCGGGCGGCGCCCGCGTGTTTGAAGTGGATGCCGGCGGGAAAACCGTCTGGCAGGTGCAAGGGGATGAACTTCCCGGGGTCAGCCTCCGATTCATGGCCGGGCTTGAACGGCTGCCCAATGGCAATACCCTCATGGCCAATTGGCTCGGCCACCGCCATCAATCCGGCCAGACCGCCGACCTCATCGAAGTCACCCCGGACAAACGCGTCGTCTGGACCTTCGGCCACAACCCCGCCATCAAGACCATCTCCAGCGCCGTGCTGCTGGATGTTCCCGCCGGCGGCTCACCGACCGGCCACTGATCAGCCGCGCCGGAAGTAGCGCTTGATGCAGAGCAGATAGATGAGAATGGGAGCCGAGGAGAGGACGGACGCCCACGTCAAGATGTTCCCCGTCATCAATCCGGACTTCCGGATCGGTTCGATTTGCGCCTCGGTATAGCCCATCATCCGGTACAGATCCATCGGGTCATGCTGCGCATATGTCACCACGCCGGACGCTGTGAACAAAGCCAGCGCAATCAGGATGAGCCACCAACCCCGCGACTCCAGCCGATAGATCCACCAGGCCGCCGCCGCCCAGATGACCATCAGCACCAGATACATCGCCAGCCCGGGAAAGCCGGTCAGAAACATCCCAAAGAACGGGAACACCGCATGCCCCATGAGCGGCATGGTCAGCATCATTGGTACGGTCATTGCCAGCAGCAACGCGACGGCGAGCACCGGCAACGGACACGCATCCGTCCAGCCCGGCACCGGATCGCGGCTTTCACACGTGGCCTTCACATGGCGGCTGCTGTAAAAGAATGTCCAGACCGCCGGCAACACCAGGAACAGGACGCCGAGGAAACCAAACATGACGACCACCACCGCCATCATCGCCCCCGGCGGCGGCGCGGGCTGGCCGGCCGGAACGGCGGCCGCGGTCATCGCCAGAAACTTCGGGACAAAGCAAATCATAACCACCAGCATCGCCACCCCCAACAGCAGCCAGCTCCAGGAAAAGATCAGCAGCAAGGCCCGCGCCCAGCGCTTCATCATGAGGGAACCGACCCCCAGACAGATCAGCACGGCTGCCAGGCCTCCGTAGACCAGCAGAACCGGCAGCACGGAGCCGGCCGGCGGCTGCGCCGCATCCGCCTTTCCCGCCATGGCGGACAGCATCACGGTTGACCAAAGGCAAAAAAACCCCGCCAGACAGCCCAGCAAGATTGTCAGGATGCCGAAGATGATCAACCCGACCGACCGGTCTTTGAAAGGCGCCGGCATCGGTTCCGGTGCCGCCGGCAAGATTCCGCCGCTGGATTCGTTCATGGGAGGGAGGGGGGTGGTTTTGGAGTTGGTGCGCAGGACATTAAACTGATTTATTATCCTATTTGAACTTTATGGGTATCCTTTATCCCTGTCCAGCGTCAATTCTGCGGCCTCAATTCTGCCGTTGCCACCTTCCTTCAACCTCGCGACGAATCCCCCATGCAACAATGGGGACATCATGTCACGGCCCTGCGGAGCGCGACCTTCAGGTCGCTTCAACGTGAAAAGTGAACCGGACTGGAAACGTTCCTACCCGCCTGGCCAAGCGGACGTTGAAGCGGCGTGAACGCCGCGCTCCCAAAGACCTGCCGGGCTGCGCCCGCCGCGAAACACACCACGCGCCCCCCCCCCGATGCAATGGTGTAACCAGGCAACGAGGCAACGCCTTTCCCAAAACGCCCCGCTTGACTTCCCCGCCCCGCCATGATGGAGTTAGCCCATGACTGGTATCGCCAAGAAGTCCCTGTTCACCCTCGCCCTGCTGCTCGCCGCCGGCTGCCTCCGGGCCGGCGATTGGAAACTCGTCTGGGGCGATGAATTCAATTACGATGGCCTGCCCGATCCGACCAAGTGGGGTTACGAGGTCGGTTTCGTCCGCAACCACGAGAAACAATATTACACCCGCGCCCGAATCGAAAACGCCCACGTCGGCAACGGCGTCCTCACCATTGAATGCCGGAAGGATCATTACACGCCGCCCGGCCATGCCCCGGTCGAATACACCGCCGCCAGTCTCATCACCCGTCAGACCGCGAGCTGGCGCTACGGCCGCATCGAAGTCCGCGCGCAGCTCCCCCGCGGCCGCGGCGTGTGGCCTGCCATCTGGATGCTCGGCACCGATCACACCCAGGCCGGCTGGCCGGGCTGCGGCGAGATCGACATCATGGAATTCGTGGGCAAGGAGACGAACAACATCCATGGCACCATCCATTACGGGGTGGACGGCCGGCACCGTTCCGAAACCGGCCTGATGAAAACCCTCCGGCCCGACGAAGCGTTCCACGTCTACGCCATCGAATGGTATCCGGACCGCATCGACTTCTTCTTCGACCAGACCAAGTACCACACCATGCGGCTTGACCAGGCCGGCACGGGTGCCGAAAACCCGTTCCGCAAGCCGCAGTATCTCCTGCTCAATTTCGCCCTCGGCGGCAGCTGGGGCGGCCCCGTGGACGACTCCGTTCTGCCGCAGAAATTTCTGATCGATTACGTGCGCGTGTATCAGCAGGCCGGCGAAAACCCCGTCACAGCCCCTTCGCCCGCACTGTGATCCGGCCGTTGTTCTCCAGCACCGCGAAGTGAACATCCGCCACGCTGGCGCAGCCTGATTCGCGCAGCGCCGCGTTCAGCTCATGATGCGTGATCTGCTCGCGCTTCAGCACATCTTCGTAGAGCTGCCCGTTGTGGATCAGCAGTTCCGGCCGCCCTTCCACCAAGGTTTCCAGCCGCCGGCTCTTGAAGGTCGCCAGCCCGGTCAGATAGTTCAATCCCACCAGCGTGGCCGCCAGGATCGCGCCGGCGAGCAGCGAATTATCCCCCGCGTTCATCGCGTTCTGCACCGCGTTGCTCAGCACCAGCAACAGCACCAGGTCGAACGGCGCGAGCTGCCCGATCTGCCGCTTCCCGCTCAGCCGCAGCAATAGCAGCAGCAGAAAATAAACGGCCGTGCACCGGAACATCAGTTCCCACCATGGTTCAGTCAAAGTCCACATGCCGGAAAGTTGCGCGAAATGCCGCCGCTTGGCCAGACCGCAATTGTCGCAAATCGTGGTCCTGACGCCAGCCATCAGCGCCTGCTTATCTCGAAGAACCGCCCCCGGCCAGCCACGCTGCTCCCCCGGCCCTCGCACACAACCCCATTGACGCCCAGCCGCTCCCCACACACAATTCACCCATGGCCAAACCCGCCGACGACGAATCTTCAGGCCTGAAATCAGGCCGCAGCAATTTGTGCCTGTGCATTCGGATATTCGCCGTCGTTACCGTCATCATGGGAATTATCTTTGCCTGGAAATTCCTTGTGCCGTCCTTTCAACGACCTGCCACCCGGTGGATTATCACCGGAAAAACCACCGGCCCGACCGGGGAAAGCGACTACCTTGAATTCCATGCGCCGGAATATCCCGGACCCGACGGCAGGCAAACCAGGCCTTTCCCCGGCTGGTTCTGCAACGTTGCCCGGTCCGGCGATGTGATGCTCATGGACTTAGGCGGCAGTCCGACTGCCGGCTACTACTTACTGCTGCGAAACGGCCGCGTCATTGCGCGCCTGTTCAATGCCCAACAAAAACTGGGTCTCTGGTTCACCGCCATGGCCATTTTCCCAGTCCTGGCCCTATATCCATGGAAAAATCAACGCATCCGGCTGGCCGTCATAAGCCTTGCGGGCACGGCGGAAATCATCGTCATCGTCAGCGCATCGGCTGTGGCACTGCTTTATTTCGCCCTGGCCTTCGGTGGCGGCAGTCTTGGATGATGTGGCGACGTCGCGGCTTTCGGCAGAACGCGGCTGAGGGGACGGCGGAATTCCGGCACCCGAAAACTTCTTTCGTCCCTGACGGGACTGGGCAGCTCTACCAACCGAATCCCACCACTGAAGTGGTGGGCTATTTTCACCACTGCCCCCCTCGTGCCCCGAGCCTCACGCCTCGCGCCTCACGCCTGCCTTATCTGTGTTTCATCCGTGTTCAATCCGTGGCTAAAACACCGGCTTCCGCGCCAACCCCGGCCCTTCGTATTCCAACCGCAGCACCGGCGTCTCGGCCGCGTGCCGGTAAAACAGCCGCAGCGGATGCCACCCTGCCCTGAACCGGCTGAAACTTCAACTTAACGTGTATTTACCCCCCAGCGACCGGACGGGAACTTCAGCAATGACAATTGAAAATGCCGAACAAAATTCCCTGATTTGATCGGGTTTTCCAAAAAAGCACAGGTGGAATCCGCCATCGTATTCCACGACCACCAGCCGCTTTTCAAACGAGGCATGTTCCAATGCGGTGTTCACCGCCAGGGCGGTCAAACCAATGTCGTAATATCGGTGGGAAACGAATGTCTCAAATTCAAAAAGCCGGTTGCCGGATACAAAACTGACGTGATTGAAGTCCTCCTCCAAGGGCAACAAATCCAATGATTCCGCGCTGCGTTGCTGGTTAAACTTGGCCGTGAATTCAAGGTCAGCCACCGGTCTTGATATCACAGTTTGCCGGCAAAACCGAGGCGCAAACAGCCCGTCGGTGGCCCGGGAAAATTCCGCCAGCAAATCGCAATGGTTGGGCGGACGGTCGCGGGCATCCGCCTCGGAAGACAACTTCCGCAAAATATTGGCCGCCCTTAAAACTTCAATGAAAAGACGTTCATCCGGCGCGGACAAGGCCTGTTCCTGGCGAACCTGTTCCAGCAGCAAAGGGTCCGGCAATGTTTCAATCAGACCGTGCGCCTTCAGGACTTGCAACACATCCTGAACCGTCCAGCGGTTCAATTTCCACACCGCGTGCGTCCGGACCGCAGAGTCCAACCGGGGGAGTTCCGCCGCGACCGCCGAGCGTCCCGCCTCGCCGCCATGGTCCAACAGGAAATCCACCACCGCGTCGGTAAAATGAAAGTCCTTCCGTTTGGCCGCCAGCGCATCCAAAACCAGCCTGATCAAATCCGACCGATCCGATTCGGAAGCGGATGTTTGGAACGCAGTTAAAAATGATCCGCTGATAGTTTGGCGATCCAAACAGGCGGGCAGAAGTTCCAAGGCCAGCGCGGGCTTCATCCGGGCAATGGCTTCCAAAGCAATGCCACGGCTTGCGGCGTCCGGGCCCGCTTCGGCCATGCGCTGAAAGGCCGGCAACGAACGTCCGGTGCCAATTTCGCCGAACAGGCGCATATTCCCATATTCATATTTGTATTCATTGCGGGAATGAAGGAAAAAATCTTCGAGCACGGTTGTGACTTTCGCAGCCAGTGCGGGCGAAGGCTTTCGCGCCAAATTGCCCAATTCCTCCAAGGCCCAGTGGGTGTCAATGCGGGTTGCGTCCCGGTTCAAAAAATCCATCACCAAGTCCACGTGCTTTTCCGAAGCGTCTTTGGACAAAAGCCAATAAGCCACCCTTCCCCGAGCCGGACAAGTGCCGTCTGCCAGCAGTTTTTCAAAAACAGGAATGAAGCCTTCAACCCGGCCAAGGCCGCAAGCCTGAATCGCCGATTCCCTGATGCGCTTTTCCGGGTCATGCAAAAGCGACAGCAACAGGCTGGTTTCAGCCAGGGTTCTGGGCGGAGCATCCTCAATATTCCAATTCAGCAACGCCCGCCAGCGTATCTCCTGTTGGGGAGATTGCAAATGTGCGATGATAAAATCGAGGCCGGTCGCCACCCCCATCCGGGCCAGGTAACCGGCATATTGCATCCGGCGCTCCAAGTCATCAGGATGGGTCCGCTCAAAAAATCCAAGCACCGACGGAATCAATTCCTCTTTGCGGGCCAAAAACTCCGTCAAAGCATGCCACGGCACAAAGCCTTCGGCTTTTAATGTCTCCAGCGCTGTCTTGATCCGCTCCGGCTTTTTCTGGCAGGGGCAAGCTGCGGCTCGTTCTGACAGTTCCGTTGGTGTCAGTTGTCGTATTTTGATGCCGGTGTCTGGATTAAGGTCTGCCATTTTTTAAAATGCTGTTTTTAAGAGGACGCCACTATCAAATATTTTTGGTTGATAAGGACTAAAACACCGGCTTGCGCGCCAACCCCGGCCCTTCGTATTCCAACCGCAGCACCGGCGTTCCCGGCGCATGCCGGTAAAACAACCGGAGCGGATGCCACCCGGCCTGCAACAGGATTGTTCCCGATACCTCCGCGCCCGTGTGCTTGAAATCGTCATCGATGAGATGGACCTCATGCAGCCATAACTGCGCGCCGGAATCATCTTTCAGATAAAATGCATAACGCCCGTCCGCCGGCACCCGGACAAAGCCCTGATAGCTGACGCCGAACCGGCCGGTGAAACCGCCCACGGCCAGCGCCGCCGCAGGACCGGAACTGGCCGCTGTCAGCGCATCGAAATCCGGCACCCACGGCCAGCTTCCCGGATACAGCGAATATTTCAACTGATCCGCCGCCGCCGGTGCCACCACCGCCGGCACCAGATCATGGTCATACGGCCGCGGCGCTTCCGCATCCGGATGCCGCACTTGCTTCACCAGTTCCGCCGCCCGTGCCAGCAAGGCCGCCTGGGCCGGGTCGCCCGCCAGATCATGGTCTTCATGCGGGTCCGCCACCACGTTGTAGAGCCGGAAGGGCGCCGCGCTGTTCGTCACCTGATAGCGCACCGCCACGTAGTCCCCCAGCCGGATCGATTGCAGTTCGCCCCGCCCGGTCACGTGCTTGCGCGCATAGATCCCCGGCATCTTCGGCGTACCGTCCGCCGGAAACTTCGCCTTGATGGAATATTCGAAATACTCGAATCCCCGGCTCCGCTGCGTCCCCGTCCCCGTCAGCGTCGGCACCAGCGACACGCCGTCCGCCTGCGCCGGCGGCGCCTGTCCGCTCACTTCTGCGAAGGTCGGCAGCCAGTCCCAGAACGCCGACACCTGATCCGATACTTTCCCCGCCGGGACCGTGCCCGGCCACCAGGCCATCGTGGGCTCCCGCACGCCCGCTTCCCACAGGTCGCGCTTGATGCCGTCCATGTTTCCCCACGAATCAAAATACCGCGGGTCCGAGGCATATGGCCCCCGGTCGCTCTCGTTCGCCGGCCCGTTGTCCGAGCTGAACACCACCAGGGTGTTCGTGGCGAGGTTCAGGTCGCGCAGCAATTGCAGCAAATCGCCCACCGCGTCATCCAGCCGCCGGTCCATGGTCGCATACCGTTTCATGGGCGGTGACCATTCGGCCCCCTTGATCACGTCGTTGCGATACTCCGTGGTCGCGTGCGCGTAATCCGGATGAATCCACGTGTCTTTCGTCAGCGGCGTCGGTGTCAGCGGCCATTGCAAGCCCCCGTGCAAACCGCCGCCCGCCGGAAACGGCCCGCCGGGCACCTGCAACGCCGCGTGCACGGCCGTGGGCGCCAGATACAGGAAGAACGGCTGACCCGGGCGGGCCGCCACGTGCTCGGTCACAAATTTTTTCGCGCGCGCAAAGAACAGGTCGGTGGAATAAACATTCTCGTAGCTCGCCGTCACGTTGGTGTAATCCTCGTAGAGCGGGTGCTCGGCATCGTGGTAATACACATGCCCGGCCGCGTGGTCCACGAACCCGAAAAACTCGTCGAATCCCCGGTGGAGCGGATGCGCGGGCACCGCCGCCGGATCGTACACCGGCGGCAGATCCTGCTGCCCCGCCAACCCCCACTTGCCGATGGCCGCGCACCGGTAGCCGGCCTGCTTCAGCACCGTGGCGAGGGTGTGATTGTCCGGCAGCGCCTTGTCGAATTCATTGTTCCGGATCGCGCAATTCCCCTGATGTTGGCCGAGCAACAGCGAGGCCCGGGCCGGCGCGCACACGGGCGAGCTCGAGTAATGCTGCCGGAACATCATCCCCTCCGCCGCCATGCGGTCCAGCTCCGGCGTCTTCATCTTCGGCTTCGAATCCGGCCGGCTGTTCTGGTAAAACGCGCCCACATCGCCATAGCCCAGATCATCCGCGAGAATAAAGATGATGTTCGGCCGGGCTGCGGCCGCGGCTTGCGAACCCGGCGGCAAACCGACCGTCAAGGTCACAACCGAAGCCGCCGCCAGCCAAAACTGTTGTTTGAATCGCTTCATAGGTAATGTGGTTTGCTCGAAAAAACACCGGTTACACCGCGTTTACTTCCAAATCCCCTGCTCCCGCAGTTCACCCGTGGCGGTCTCGCCCCAATCGTGCCGGTTCGCCTTGGGGCTGGCCGGGCTGGGGTGCAGGATTTGGCCGACGCGAATGGCGGTGCCGGTGGCGGCGAATTCGCCGCGTTCCCGGGCGAAGGCGCCGATGCCGATGAGCCATTCGGGCTGAAAAATTTCCAGGAGCCGGCGCAGATGGGCATCGCAGGCCTCGCCCACGCGCTCGCGTTCGGCGGGCGAGAGCTTGTCCGGGGTCACGTTGCGGCCGCCTTCATCGCAAAAAGCGAGCGGACAGTAATTCGCCACGAAATGGTCGGCGAAAAATTTTTCCGGGGTGGCAAAGCGGGTGGCAAAGAGTTTCCAGAGGCGGCGGCCGCTGACCTCCGAGCGCGTGCAGGCCAGGCCGGTGACGGGACGTTTGGGATGGGCGGTGGCGGGCTGACCGGCGGACGCGGTGATGCGGAGCCAGTCGCGCACGGCGGCGACTTCGCCAAAGGGAATCCCCGTCTGGACCATGCCGAACGGCCCGGGGTTCATGCCCAGAAACACGACGCGCTTGGGCGCACGGCCGAAGCGGGTGAGGTATTCTTCATGCGGCGCCCAGGCGTAGTCGAGCGGGTTATAAACATGGGTCACGGGCGACCCGAAACGGAGCCGGCCCACGCGGTCGGAGAGTTCCTGCGCGGCGGCGATGAGCGAGCGGACGGTGGCGGTCGGTTGCAAAGTGGAATCAGGATAGGGGATGCCCATGAAAAAGACGAGTTGGACAACCGATAAGACTTGAAATTTGGCAATGCCATTGCAATATTTCAACCATGATTACCCGTAAAAATTATACAGACCGGGTTAAAATCGCGTTGGGACGCAACCCCGTGGTCGCGCTCCTCGGCCCGCGGCAATGCGGCAAGACCACGCTGGCCCGGCAGATGATTCCCGCCGGTCACCCGCAATATTTTGACCTGGAGGATCCGGTGGTGGCCCGGCTCATGGAAAATCCCCTGACGGCCCTGCAAGGATTGCGGGGACTGGTGGTCATTGATGAAGCCCAACGCCAGCCCGGTCTGTTCCCGGTGTTGCGCGTACTGGCTGACCGGGCCGGCCAACCGGCGACTTTTCTGATTCTCGGCAGCGCCTCGCCGGAACTTTCGCGGCAGGCCGCCGAGTCGTTGGCGGGGCGGGTTGAAATCATCGAAATGCGCGGCTTCGACCTCGGCGAATTGCCGGCGGGGGCGCAGGACACGCTTTGGCAGCGGGGCGGCTTCCCGCGTTCCTATCTGGCCGCCAACGAGGAAAACAGCGTGGCCTGGCGCAAGAATTTCATCCGCACCTTTTTGGAGCGCGATTTGGCCGCCTTGGGTTTCGGCCTGTCGCCGGCGCTGATGGGCCGGTTTTGGACCATGCTCGCCCATTACCATGCGCAGCTTTGGAACGGCAGTGAAATCGCGGCGTCGCTGGGCATCGCCCCCAATACCAGCCGTGCCTATCTCGATGCCTTGGAACAAACCTACATGATCCGCCGGCTGCTGCCGTGGCAGGCCAATCTGGGCAAACGGCTGGTCAAGGCGCCGAAAATTTATTTCCGGGATTCCGGTTTGTTTCACACGCTCTGCGGCATCCCGTCCGCCGCCGATTTGCTGACGAATCCCAAACTGGGCGCTTCGTGGGAAGGCTTTGCGCTGGAAGAGATCATCCAGGCGCAGCAGCCCGACCAAACCTGGTTCTATGCCGTCCACAGCGGATCCGAACTGGACCTGCTGATGGAAGTCGGCGGCCGGCGCATCGGGGTGGAATTCAAACGGGCGGATGCCCCGCAGGCCACCCGCTCCATGCATGTGGCGGTGGCCGACCTCGGTTTGGATGAACTCTGGGTCGTCTATCCGGGCACCCGGGCCTATGGTTTGGACGACCGGATCACCGTCCGCCCGCTGGCCGACTGTCTCCACCCCCGCAAGCCCCAACGGGGCGGCCGAGAATAGCCCAAGACAAGGGCGCGCCACCGGCCGCCGCCCTGGGTAAACGCCCCATGATTCATTCCCTTCCCCCATCGGATGGGGGGGTAAAAAAGACGAGCGGGTTGAAAGACAACGGCGCGTCCGAAAGTCGCGCCAGCTTGTGGAGTGCGGCAGTCCTCTGCCGCTGTCGCCTGCCAACCAACGTTCTCTGGCACCCCGAAACCGCCCCCTGCAAACCACATCCAATCACCCACATTCAACCGGCACGGCAATGTTTGTTTAAACGCTCGCCCTCACCCTGCCCTCTCCCCCGGGAGAGGGTTTTCACCGGGCACGTTTTCAGCAAACCGTCCACCCGTCCGCCCCATCCAGCCGCCGGCACTCAGAACCAGTCAGAGTCTCCTCACGTCGTCTCCTACAAACTCAGGGTGGGCGGGCAGCGCTGGACCGGTGGCTGAAGCAAATGATTACGGCACGATCCGCCACGGTGCAAGGGGGGAACGCTGCCTCGATAAACGGATTTTTCACCGGCCGAGCAAAATACAGACGGGGCGACGGATCGTAGTCAAGGCAGAGACGCACCAGCCGATTCGCCTTTCCATCATCGGGTGAGAAAATGGCGGCGACTTACGGAGCCACGCTTTTTTCATCAAGACTGCGCTTGGCCAGCAGGTCTTTTTGCTCTTGAAGAAACGACGGCCAGTTGCTGCCGGTGATCCACTCAATGCCTCGTCCGACAAAGACCACTTGCCGGCCACCATCTTTGGTGATTTGACCGTTATGTCCCAAAGCCTGCTTGCAGTAGAGCAGCGCCAGATTCGGATCATCCGCCCGGGTCAATCCTTCCGTGTAATGCCAGCCGCAGGTATCCGGCCCGAGCAGACCGCCGGCATCAACGATCCGGTAAACCGTGGCGGAAGGCACCGTCATGCCCCGGATCGTTTCGTGATCCAGGTAATTGGACCGGCACAGCAGACTCAAAGACGCTTCCGGGCTGGCTTCGCCAGCGGGGTAATGGCCGTCATGGTCATCCGCATAGTTTTGCAGCGAAATCATCATGGCGATGATGCAGCAATGGCTCCAGCCGTAAGGATAGGTTGACCGGTAATAAATCCGCCCGGCCACCATCAAAACCGTGATGATGCCGACGACGATTCCGAAGATGCGAAGGCGTTTTTTCATTTTCCGAACTTAAGTGCCCTGCGGAATCAGAATAGCCGAACGGGGGGAAATGGCAAATATCCCGAAGGGATAAAATAATCCAGCCCAGCGTTGCCGGATAAAATCCGGCTACGCTGGGTGAAATCCCACAAAATAAAATCAACCCTGCAGGGGTTGAATCAGACCACCCACTACGTAATGCAACCCCGTTGGGGTTGTGTTTTTATTTTGGCTGATGACCCAGGGTAGCCGCTCCGCGTCAACCCCGGGCTGATGGATGGAATCCCATTGGGATTCAGGGATAAAAACCACATTCACCACGTGGCTTCAACCGGCAAGGCAATGTTTGTTTAAACGCTCGCCCTCACCCTGCCCTCTCCCCCGGGAGAGGGTTTTTCACCTGGCACGTTTTCGGTCATTCGTCCACCTGTCCGCCCCATCCAGCCGCCGGCACTCAAAAACCAGTCAGAGTCTCCTCACGTCGTCTCCTACAAACTCAGGGTGGGCGGGCAGCGCCGGACCGGTGGCTGCGGACAATGTTTAGGTTGTGGTTCGCCATGGGGCAAGGGAGGAACACTGCCTCCGTAATTGGATTTGTCCAACCGTCGCACCAACCAAGGCAATGCCAAAAAAGCCCACGGCTTTCGCCGTGGGCTTTGCACTGGAAATTATCTGAAAAGACTATTTCTTCTTATGCACCTTCGCCGCCACTTTCAGGCGCAGGGCGTTCAGGCGGATAAAGCCGGTCGCGTCGTCCTGGTTGTAGGCCTTGGTCGGGTCGGCTTCCATCGTCGCGATGTGCGGGTTGTAGAGGCTCACGGGGGATTTGCGGCCGCTGACCATGATGTTGCCTTTGTAGAGTTTCACGCGCACGGTGCCGGTGACGTTCTTCTGGCTCTCGGTCACGTAGGCCTGGAGCGCGAGGCGCTCGGGGGCGTACCAGAAGCCGTTGTACACGAGCTCGGCATACTTCGGGATGAGGGCATCCCGCTGGTGCATGACTTCGCGGTCCATGGTGAGGCTCTCCATCTGCCGGTGGGCGAACTGGAGGATGGCGCCGCCGGGGGTCTCATAGACGCCGCGGGATTTCATGCCGACGTAACGGTTCTCCACCATGTCGACGCGGCCGACGCCGTGTTTGCCGCCGATTTTGTTCAGCAGGCGCATCACGCCGAGGGGATTGAGCTTCTTGCCGTTCACGGCCACGCAGTCGCCCTTCACAAAGTCGAGCTCGACGAACTCGGGCTTGTCCGGGGCGTCTTCGGGCAGCACGGAGAGGGTGGTGAAATAGTTGCGGTTCTTGAGATCGTAGGAATCGTACCACGGATCTTCGAGGATGCCGGCCTCGTAGGAGATGTGGAGGAGGTTGCGGTCCATGGAGTACGGTTTCTTGGCGCTGGCCTGAACGGGAATCTTGTGCTTGGCGCAATAATCGATCATCTCCTGGCGGCCGGGGAATTCGCTGCGGTAGCGTTCGTCGCGCCAGGGGGCGATGACCTGGAGGTCGGGCGCGAGGGCGGCGGCGGTGAGCTCGAAGCGGACCTGGTCGTTGCCCTTGCCGGTGGCGCCGTGGGCGATGGCATCGGCCTTTTCCTTCCTGGCGATCTCGACCATGCGCTTGGCGATGAGGGGGCGGGCGATGCTGGTGCCGAGGAGGTACTGGCCCTCATAGATGGCGCCGGCCTGGATCATGGGGAAGATGAAGTCGCGGGCGAACTCTTCCTGCAAATCGTCGATGTAAATCTTGGAGGCGCCGGTTTTTTTGGCCTTGGCCTCGAGGCCGTTCAATTCGTCGTCCTGGCCGATGTCGGCGCAGAAGCAGATCATCTCGGCGTTATACTTTTCTTTGATCCACGAGAGCAGTACCGACGTATCGAGACCGCCCGAATAAGCTAATACGATTTTCATGTCCGGACATTAAACCTGAACCCTCCGAAAACGCAAGCCACCGGTCAGCGGTCAGGGCGTGACGGGGGCATCTTGCCACGGCCTCCCGGAATGGCAAAGGATGGGAGCGCGGCGTTCACGCCGCTTCCGCGTGGCCAAACCGGGCGGGTGAAATGTTTCACCACCCCGTCGGTTTGGACGTTGAAGCGACCTGAAGGTCGCGCTCCGGGGGCAGCGAGTGGTTGAGTGGGAGCGAGGGCGACCGGAGCGGTGGGTGGCGCGGAGGCATTTGGTCTGGCGATGCGCTGCGGGTTGGGACAACCCGCGCGCCGGGGGCAGAGCCATGCGCCTCGGCCTGACCGGCCAGCCGGCCGCACCGGGACCAACGGGTGCGAACGTATTTTCCCGGCGGGATGACCAAGTTGTTTTTGCGGGCGGCATAAAAAAGTTCCGGAAACAATTTGCCAGGACGACTTAGTCATGTTAGAATACTTTCGCCGGGGCTAAAAATGGCCGCCGGAGTGATTTGAACGCCCGCCGGCAGGACGGCGGACGGGAGTTCTTTGACATGGGTGGATAGGGACGAGGCGCAAGAAAAGACGGCGGTCGCAGGCTGCCGTTACCGGGCTGCTGGTCCAAGCGGGGCAAGGTCTGAAGGCGGGGGAGGCCGGGCGATATTTGGTGATGGTTGGGCGATATTGGAGCGTTATGCGGGCGTTATGCAGGCGTTACCAAAGGAGGCCAAATATCGGCCAATATCGCCTCATACCGGATTACACACAGGTTGGGGCCGGGAATTTTTTTTACGCGGTCTGCGGGTGGCTGCCGCTCAAGGTGAAGTCAGTGTGATTGCCGTCCGACCTCGCCAGCGATGGGCTGACGATGGCGGTCCGGTGGGGCCGCCCGGTGAGGGCACCGGGCCGACAGGGTGGGCGTTGGTCAAGGTGGGGCAAGGTATGCAGGCGCGAGGGGTCCGGCGGTGGCCGACCGCCGCTACCGGGGGTGGCGGAAAGGGATTTCACGTCAACCGGTTTCTGCGGAATGGTTGACTTGGCGGCGGATTGGCTTATTTTGGCATGGTTGTGACAACCGCTGACCATTCCGCCGATCTGGTGCGGCTTGATGTGCTGCCACCCAAGACGTGCGCAGTGGTGCGGAGCATTGCGACGGATGACGAGGACACGGAGCGCCTGAAAGCGCTCGGGGTATGCGTGGGGCGCCGGGTGGAGCTGGTGCGGACGGGCGACCCGATCATCCTGAAAGTATTCGGCTCGCGGCTGGGGATTTCGGCGGAGCTGGCCACCCGGGTGCAGGTGGAGGTATGTGCGCCCGACCATTGCGCGTTGCGCGACGAACCCGGGGCATGAACGACACGGCCGACCATTCCGCGCCGCCGACCGGCGACAGCGGGCATCCGCATCACTCTTTCACGCTGGCGCTGGTGGGGAACCCCAATGCCGGCAAGACGACGCTCTTCAACGCCTTGACGGGGCTGCGGGCCAAGACGGCGAATTTTCCGGGGACGACGGTGGAGCGCAAGGTGGGGCGGCTGCATCTGGATCACCGCCAGATCGTGGTGGTGGATTTGCCGGGGCTGTACAGCCTGGACAGCAAGTCGCCGGACGAGAAGCTGGCGGCGGATGCGTTGCAGGGGAAGATGGGGCATGCGGCGCCGGATGCGGCGCTGGTGGTGGTGGATGCGACGAATCTCGAGCGGAACCTTTTTCTCGTCAGCCAGATCCTCGAACAAAAATGCCCGGTGATCCTGGCGCTGAACATGATCGACATGGCGCGGCGGGACGGCATCCGCATCGATGTGCCGAAGCTGCGCAAGGAGCTCGGGTGCGTGGTGGTGCCGGTGGCGGCGCGGACGGGGGAAGGGATCGACGAGCTGAAGCAGGAATTGAACCGGCTGGTGCAGGGGGCGATGCCGGAGGCGGTGGCGCATTCGGATCCGCATTGCGCGGGGTGCACGGGGTGCACGTTCCAGGCGCGGTATGAGTGGACGGAACAGATTTCGACGAAGGTGATGGACGCGGTGATGGCGCGGCGGTCGGCGTGGACGGAGAAGCTGGACGAGGTGTTCACGCATCCGGTGGCGGGGGTGGCGGTGTTCCAGGTGGTGATGCTGGCGGTGTTCGCGCTGATCTTCTGGGCGGCGCAGCTCCCGATGGAGCTGATCGACCACCTGTTCAACAGCATCGGGCAATGGGTGACGGCGCACCTGCCGGCGGGGGATCTGCAGAGCCTGGCGGTGAACGGGGTGATCGGCGGCGTGGGGGGCATCCTGATTTTCCTGCCGCAGATCTGCATTCTGTTCTTTGTGCTGTCGCTGCTGGAGGACACGGGGTATCTGGCGCGGGCGGCGTTTGTGATGGACAAGATCATGCGGCGGCTGGGGCTGCCGGGGAAGGCGTTCGTGCCGCTGCTCTCGGCGCATGCGTGCGCGATCCCGGCGATCATGTCCACGCGGGTGATCGAGAATCCGCGGGACCGGCTGCTGACGATTTTGATCACGCCGCTGATGGCGTGTTCGGCGCGCATTCCGGTGTATGCGATGGTGACGGCGCTGCTGTTTCCGCATTCGCCGCTGCGGGCGGCGATTGTTTTTGCGGGGGCGTACGGGGTGGGGGTGGTGGCGGCGCTGCTGGCGGCCTTTGTCTTCCGGCGGACGATTCTGCCGGGGGAGAGCAAGCCGCTGCTGATCGAGCTGCCGCCCTACCGGATGCCGATTCTGCGCACGGCGATGTTGCATACGTGGGACCGGGCGCGGATCTTTGTGCGCCAGGCGGGCACGATCATTCTGACGATTTCCCTGGTGCTGTGGGCGCTGTCGCATTACCCGAAGTCGGCGGCGCCGGCGGCGGCAAACGACCTGAACGCCCAGGCGGTGATGATGGAAAAGGCGGGGGACACGAACCGGGCGACGGAACTGCGGGCGGGCGCGGACCGGCTGGTGGCGCAATATTCGCTGCAAAATTCCTTCGCGGGCAAGCTGGGGCATCTGATGGAACCGGCGATCGCGCCGCTGGGATATGACTGGCAGATCGGGATCGGGATCATCAGCTCGTTCGCGGCGCGGGAAGTGATCGTCTCCACGATGGCGATCGTTTACGGGGTGGGCGATGATGTGGCGGAGAAGGACCGCAATTCGCTGTATGATTCGTTGCGCCGGGCGAAGCGTTCGGACGGGAAGCCCATTTTCAATCCGGCCACGTGTGTGAGCCTGCTGGTGTTCTACATTCTGGCGGCGCAATGTCTCTCGACCACGGCGGTGGTGCGGCGGGAGACAAACAGCTGGAAGTGGCCGCTCTTCCAGATCGGGTACATGACGGGGCTGGCGTATGTGGCGGCACTGATCGCGTATCAGACGCTGAAGCATTTCGGGTACGCGTGACTCGGGCGTTTAAAAAGTTGTCATCCGCAACCCGATGGGGTTAATTTGATTTCATGAAGAAAGGTTTGGTATTCCGGGTCGACCCCGACATCCTGGGCGGCGAGCCGTGTTTTGCGGGAACCCGGGTTCCCGTGCGGGCGCTTTTGGATTACATCGAGGGCGGCGATACGCTCGACCAGTTTCTTGAGCAATACCCCACCGTCTCACGGAGCCAGGCCATTGCCTTTCTGGAAGAAGCCAGCGCCAGCCTGCTCGCCACCGTCTAAATGCACATCCTGCTCGATGAATGCCTGCCCAAAGACCTGGCACGGGAGTTGCCCGGACACCAAGTCAAAACCGTCCCCCAAGCCGGTTGGGCCAGCATCAGTAACGGCAAATTGCTACGCTTGATTGCGGAGTCCGGGCAGTTTGAACTGTTTGTGACCGTGGACAAACGTCTGCCACAGCAGAACAAGACTTCGTCACTGCCATTTGCCATTGTTCTGCTGCGCGTAAAAACCAACCGCATGATCCATGTGCTTCCCTTTGCGCCGGAGATACTGCGCCGACTGGCCGAATTTCAGCCTGGCCAAGTGTACGTCTTGGAATAACCGGGCCGGGCCGGGTCAGGACGGTTGCCCTTTTGGCGGTCAATGCCTTACTTCGCCTGGCGGACTTGCTCTTTCTTTTCTTCGAGCTCGGCCTGGAGTTTTTTGCGGTCGAAGGCGAGTTGCTCGCGAAGGGAATGGGTCGCCTCGTAATCATCAGCCACCTTGTCGATCTCAGCCTTGAGGGCGATTTCGCGGGCGGCGATTTTGGCGGCGTATTCGGATTCCAGCTCGGCGAGTTCGGCTTTCTGGCGGGCAGTGAGTTTCACGGCGGGGGCGGTCTTGTTCAGCCGCTCCATGGCCAGTTCGTAGGAAGATTTCATATAAGATTGGGAAAAGGGTTCAAGCCGGACCGGCGGCACCGGCGGCCGGCGGGGTCCCGGACGGAGGCGCGGGTTTGTTCTTTTTCCACGGCTGGTCGGGGAACTTGTCGGGCATGCGGACGACTTTCACCTGGGTGGCTGGCACCTTGGGCTTGGCCATCTGGAGTTCGGGATCGACGGCGGCGGGGGCTTCGCCGGTCTTGGCGGCGGCATTTTCGGCACGCCAGCCGGCGATGCGGGCCTGCAGGCCATGATGTTCGGCGGTCTGGAGGTTGCCGGACTTCATGTAGAACAAGGAAAGGTTGGTGTGAACGAGCTGTTCCTTGGGGCGGAGGGCCTCGGCCTTATGGCCTTCGGCGATGGCCTTGGGGAAATCACCGAGCCGGTAATAGGTCATGCCAAGGGCAAGCTGGGCTTCAAAGTAAGCTGAATCGGCGGCGAGGACGGCTTGCAGCTTGGCGGCGGCATTGGCGAAATCACCGCGGCTGAAGTCGAACATCGCGTCGTCGTATTGTTCCTGCAAGGTCATGTCGTGCAGGGAACATAGTTCATTGGCCGGGCGGGAACAAGGGTCGTTAAGGGGCGTCGCCCTGTTAAACAGTCGCATCGTTGCATCGGGAAATTCGCGGCGGAAAGGCGTTGGCGTTCCTTTGGGCGCAGGGCCGGCCACCCCAAGGCAAAGCAGCCGCTTTGCCCCGCCAGCGTTCGGTTGGCGGCGACCAGGGCCGGAGAGCCGGGGAAACCCCACCCTCACCCGACTCATACAGCCAATCCAGCTTAATTAGTTTTATTTATTACTAAATCACAATCATTTCAACCGTTTTTTAAACTTTCGCAAGTCGCTTGTTTTCAACTTGATATAATTCGCATTAGAAATTGACACAATTGCCATCTATGCGCTATGGTAATACGGCAATGGTGTCAGGCTGATAATCGTTTCAGCTACCAATCCACCTTGTGAGTCGGCTAAAGTCGGTTAACTTTGAATTCGAGGTCCCATGAGTGATACAATTACAGGTGCACCGTCGTCGGGCGGGGCGCAAAAAGTTTCGCAGATCAACGAAGTTGTCATCCGCATCGCGGGCAACTCGCAGGACGGCATCCAGGCCATCGGCGGGTTCCTGGCCCGTCTGGCGGGTCGCAGCGAGCAGGAAGTCATGACGTTCATGACGATTCCGGCGACCATCTCCGGCGGCGCGTCCATCTTCCAGGTGCGCATCGGCTCGGGCGAGGTGCTGAGCTCGGGCGACGAGGCGGACATGCTGCTGGCGTTCTACCAGCATTCCTACGAAGGCCACCTGTCCTCCCTGAAGAAGGGCGGCATCGTGCTGTATGATTCGGACCATGTGCAGCCGAACCCGGAATTGCAGGGCAATTTTCACCATGTGGGCATCCCGATCTCCTCGCTGACGGTGGAAGCCATCGGCGGAACGGCGAAGGACAAGGGCAAGAACCTGTACGCGCTCGGCTTGATCGCGAAGATGTTCGACCTGAACGTGGCGAAGCTGGAGAAGCTGCTGGGCGAACGCTTCGGCGGCAAGGACGTGAGCATTTTAAACAACGCCCTGGCGGCGTTCCACGCGGGTTACTCCCACTCGCTGGGCAACATCCTGGAGACGTTCAAGTTCGTGGATGCGCAGAAGAAGGACGGCCACCAGGTGGTGATGAACGGCAACGAGGCGATCGGCTACGGCCTGATCGCGGCGGGCGTCCGCTTCGGCGCCGGCTATCCGATCACGCCGTGGTCGGACATCATGGAATTGCTTCGCCGCGAGCTGCCGAAGTACGGCGGCATGTTCATCCAGTGTGAAGACGAAATCGCCTCGATCTCGATGGCGATCGGCGGCAGCTATGCCGGCCGGGTATCGGTGACGGGTTCGAGCGGCCCGGGCATCGCGCTGAAGACGGAAGCGCTGGGCTGGGCGATCATGGCGGAAGTGCCGCTGGTGGTCGTGGACGTGCAGCGCGGCGGGCCCTCCACGGGCATGCCGACGAACATCGAGCAGTCCGACCTGAATATCTGCATCAACGGCGGCCACGGGGATTCCCCCCGCGTGGTGATCGCGCCGGCGAACGTGGAAGATTGCTTCTACATGGCGATCGAAGCCGTGAACATCGCGCGCAAGTACAGCGTGCCGGTGATTCTGCTGACGGACCAGGGCATCGCGACGCGCATCGAGGCGTTCGTGGAACCCGATTTCAAGAAGATTTGCCAGGACATCTCCCCGGACCTCACGCCGGTGGCGGACCACAAGCCGTATGACCTGTCCGCCCCGGACGGCATCACGCATCACGTGGCGCCGGGCACGAAGATCCTGAGCGGCAAGTATCCGATCGCGACGGGATTGGAACACGACGAAATGGGCCACCCGACGGGTTCGCCGAAGCTGCACACGCTGATGAACGCCAAGCGCCGCAAGAAATTGCAGGCCCTGGGCGCCAGCCTGCCGCTGCCGAAAGTCTATGGTCCGCCGGAAGGCAATGTGCTGCTGGTGGGCTGGGGTTCGACCGAGGGTCCCATCCGCGAAGCCGTGGACCGGGCCCGCGCGGCCGGCGACAGCGTTTCCTCGCTGCACCTGCGCCATGTGAACCCGCTGCCGAACGGCCTGGAGAACATCTTCTCCGGTTTCAACCACGTCCTCGTGGTGGAAATGAACGACGAAGGACTGTACGGCTTCGGCCAGCTGGGCGCCGTTCTGCGGGCGCGCTATTGCGACCCGAAGATCCAGGGCATCACCAAGACGGACGGCCTCACCTGGAAGGTGAAGGAGATTCTCGAACGCGCCAAGGCCAATGTGGCCACGGGTCTGCGCAAACAATAAGCAAACTTTTCAACCCCAGAAAAACGTATGAGCCAAATTTTGACCGCAACGCCCGCCGCCGAAGAGCGGAAGGGCCTGACCAAAAAAGAGATCGCCGCCGATCATCCGACCTGGTGCCCCGGCTGCGGGGACTTCTCGGTGCTGGCGCTGTATTTCAAGCTGATCGAAAAGCGCAAGCTCTGGCATGAGAAGATCATGACGGTGGCGGGTATCGGCTGCTCCAGCCGCTTCCCGTACTTCGTGCAGGCGCACGGGGTGCACTACATCCACGGCCGCGCGCTGCCGTTCGCGACGGGTATTTCCCTCTCGCGCCCGGACCTGCATGTGTTCGTGTTCGGCGGCGACGGCGACGCGTTCTCGATCGGCGGGAATCATTTCAACCACACGGCGCGCAAGAACGTGAAGCTGACGTACGTGGTGATGGACAACTGGGTGTACGGCCTGACGAAGAAGCAGACCTCGCCGACCTCGCCGCTGGGTTTCAAGAGCAAGACGGACCTGTGGGGCGCGGTGGATTATCCGATCAACCCGGTCAAGCAGGCGATCTCCGCCGGGGCGACGTTTGTGGCGCGCACGACGCACACGAACCCGAACCATGTGCTGCAGATGATGGAAGCGGCGATGGACCACGACGGTTTCAGCTTCATCGAATGCCTGAGCGAATGCGTGGAATTCTATGAAGGCGCGTTCGACGCGAGCAACCCGCGCAAGGGCGGCGTGTTCAACGAAATCCCGAAGAGCCACGACGTGACGGATGAGCTGGCGGCCTACAAGCTGGCGAGCGAACCGTTCCCGGGTCACTTCGGCATCTTCTACAAGAACTCGAAGCCGACGAAGAACGCGAAGGAAGCGGAGATCATCAAGTCGTACCAGAGCAAGGTCGAAGGCCAGACGCCGGCGGACATGCTCCAGAAGACGTTCGACAAGATGAAGTAAAATTTGCCCCGCGCAAAACCAAACCCCCGGCATTCGCCGGGGGTTTTTTTATTGGGTAGCCAACGTTTTCAGCCACCCTCAAAACTCAAAAACAGCAAGGCAACCAAAGAAAAGCTGCCGGCTTCCAAAACCACCCTCGGCCAGATTTTTCAAATCCAACCTGTGCCTCCAGTCGCAAGCGAAACTTACTGACACGTGATCCATCGGGTATCACTTACGCCGCCAATGGCACAATATCACGTTCGATGGCCTGCGCCTTTTCCAAGCGCGCCCGGCGCAAATCGAAATCCGCCTGCAAGCCGGTCCACATTTCCGCGCTGGTGCCAAAATACCGGGCCAGCCGCAGGGCGGTATCCGCCGTGATGGCGCGCTTTTCCAATACAATTTCGTTGATCCGCCGCGGCGGGACGTTCAGAGCCCGGGCCAGCGCGTTCTGCGACAGACTGCGCGGCTTCATGAATTCCTCGTGGAGGATTTCCCCGGGATGGATCGGGGGCAATTTGTTCGTTTTCATATTTTAATGATAATCCACAATTTCCACGTCCAGCGCATCCTCGCCCTGCCAGCGGAAGCAGATGCGCCACTGGTCGTTCACGCGAATGCTGTGTTGACCGGCACGATCCGCCTTCAGTGCTTCCAAATGATTGCCATACGGGACCCGCAAATCAGTCAGGCTGCGCGCTTGGTGCAGCACCAAAAGCTTCCGCCGGGCCACCCGTTGGATTTGCCCGGGCAACCGCCGTGATGTTTCGTCGTTAAACAGCCTTTCCGTCTCCGGACAGGCAAAGCTGCGAATCATTTACAAGCAACATAACGCCAAGCGTTATACCTGTCAAGCGACCCGCACACTTGAAATGCGTAAGCGCATTAAATCATGCTGTAGCAGCCGTTAGACATGATAAAGGAAGGGCGGGGAAGAAGGTTTTACGCCTGGTAAATAATTACCATTCATGGTGTGCACCTACCGGGCAAACCAAGTCATGGCCCTTCAAAGACAAAAACAACCGGCATCGCTCCGGCGGCCCGCCAAATCATGGGTTCCACTGGAGGGTGCCGATTTCAGCAGGCTTGACCATGCGGACGCTGCCATCGGCGAAGGCGACGATGTTGATGCCGCTGAGGTGGCGGGAGCCGCCGGGGAGAAGTTCGGGCCCGCCGCTGGCATCCCAGCCGGCATCGGATTCAAACAGGAGGACGGTGTTGGGTTTGACCTGGTTCACGTCGAGACCGTCGAGTTTGGCATTGTAAGCGTAGCTGCAGCGGGTGCCGGGTTTGTCCGTGGGACAATGGAAGATCTTGTCGGAACCGACGGTGGATTTGATGGCATCGCACCAGTTGGTGGCGGCGGGGAAATGATTGCCGTTGTCGCCGGCATAAATGCGCATGGACAGGGCGAGCTGTTTCTCGTTGTTGACGCAGCTGATCTGCTGGGCCTTTCGCTTGGCGGCAGCGAGCGCGGGGAGCAGCATGCCGGCGAGAATGCCGATGGGGATAAGCAGGATGAAAATGCCGGAAATGATGGTGCCGGCAAGGGCCAGACCATTACCGCCCAGTTTGCCGTCGCTATCTTTGATACGCCCCATGGCCATGATCCCGAGGATAAGACCGACGAGGGCGCTCAGGCCGCAGGTGAAAATACCAAGAACGCCAAGGACGAGCGACCAGATGGCGAGCGCGCTGGTTTGAGTGGCTGTTTGGGAGATGAACCCGGGCGCGGCACCGGCGGCAGACACGGCGGGCGCAATGGGCGCGGTGGCAAACTCAGGGAGGGCGGACAGGGTGGTCCAGCCGGCGGCGCCTTCGGGCTGCACTTTCGTGGCACCATTGACGCGGCCTTCGGCGAGCCAGCGGCGCAACTGGTCTTCGGCAAGCGGCCCATATTCCTTCTGATCGTGACCGATGATTTTATAGGTGGCCATAGGAGTCCTGTTATCGGGATTGTGCGGGATATGCCGAATGGTGCAAGCATTTCTTTGATTTCGGCATAAGCGCGAAGTTTTTTGCGGAATGTTTCGTTTCCGGGTTGCCAGCTCGGGCAGGCGTGTCAAATATACGGGCATGACATTTCAATTGAGCGGCCGGCAACTGATCGCCGGCGAGTGGATCGGGGCGGGGACCGAAACGTTCCAGGCCAGCAATCCGGCCACGGGGGCGATCCTGGAA
>Ga0316222_1001040_pt1 | contig 36482 bp, 32 predicted proteins | sample TBH18011metaG_FD_206008 | JGI IMG/M metagenome (GOLD analysis project Ga0316222, IMG submission 206008) | Freshwater microbial communities from Trout Bog Lake, Wisconsin, USA - TBH18011 | ecosystem: Environmental > Aquatic > Freshwater > Lake > Hypolimnion/Profundal zone | place: USA: Wisconsin... | reverse complement strand
GGCGTGTCGTTCTGGGACTTCCTCGGGACACGCCTCGGTGCTGCCGTCGCTACGCCGGTGCCGTGCCTCTCGGGATTGGTCGCCACTCGCTGCGCCCACTGAACGCCCGGGCTTTTGCCCCACTTACTGCAATGGCTGCTAACCGCGCACGGCTATGACGTGTTGGGCTTCGCCGACGCCGCCTCGTTCATCGATGGGAATCATCTGGCGGCGATCGGCTGTTCGCTGATCGACCTCAGGCTGGGCCGGGACAGCGGGATCGAAGTGCTGCAGGCGTCGCGCCGCCGGGGGCACGATGCTCCGGCCATCATGATTTCGGCCTATGGCGACATTCCCACCGCCGTGCGGGCGGTGCAACTGGGTGCGTTCAGCTTCATCGAGAAGCCCATCGACAATGACAAGCTGTTGCGGGAAGTGGATGCGGCCTGCCGCCGCCATGTGGAGATCTGCCGGCACTATGGCCGGGCCGCCGATGCCCTGCGGAAATTCGGCGGCCTGACGGAGCGGGAGGCCGAGGTCTTCTGGCTGTTGGTGGGCGGGGCCGCGACCAAGGAAATCGCGGCCAAGCTCACGATCAGCTTGCGGACGGCGGAGACCCATCGGGGGCGGGTGTTCGATAAGTTCGAGACCCAGGGCCTGGACGATATCGTCCAGGCGGCATTCCATCTGCGGGATCTGTTCGGGTGAGCGATCGCTTCCTTGAGGGGGGGCAGGGCTTCCACTGTTCGTTTTGTGATTTCGTTCCATAGCCTCAAGGCGTGAAGCCGGGGGAATGGTTCTGGGAATGGGGTCTTTCGCACCGGGGCTTTCAAAGCTTTTCGGTGGTCGGCATACGTAGTTTCTACGCATCTTCAAGAGTTTATTCCGGTGCTAGGATTCGCCAACTCTCATTCCAGGAGGTTGGCGATGTTCCCCGAGTCCCGCGTGGCTGCCCGTAAGAGCAACTTCAAGACCCGACTCGACGATGGTCAACCCAATCCCATCGATTCCCATGTGGGGGAGCGCATCCGCCTCCGCAGACTGCGGCTGGGGATGACCCAGACCGAGTTGGGCCAAGCAGTCGGCCTGACCCTGCAGCAGATCCAGAAATACGAGCGGGGGGCCAACCGGGTCAGCAGCTCGCGTCTGTTCGACCTGTCGGGCGCCCTGCAGGTGACGGTCGGTTATTTCTTCGACGAAATCCCCGGCGAGCCGTCCGTGGCTGTCCTGGAGCTTCCGGCCGGCGAGGAGGAGGATCTGACCGCGCGCTACGAGACCAAGCTGCTGGTGCGCGCCTATTACGGCATTACCGATCCGCTTCTGCGCAGCCAGGTGTGCGAGCTGGCCAAGGCGCTGGCTCCCTCAGCTTAGAGCGGGCTGCCTCCCCTCATGGCGCAACAGAGCGATTCAATTCGGTCGCAACCCGCTCTGAAGAATCCAGCGACAGCACCCCCTGCAGCAGGTCTTCCACCATCCGGCGGCTGATGTCGCGGGTGATGAAGACGATGCGCGTCCGGTGATCGTCATCGGGCCAGCCGGGCAGGGGAACCGGCGGATGGAAGACGTGCTGGACGCCGTGGATGGCCAATGGCTGTCCGGATTCGCGGGCGTTGACGATCCCCTTGATGCGCAGCAGGTTCTCGCCCTTGGAGGAGATCATCAATTCCAGGGCGAAGCCCAGGGCGGTCCAGGAGACCGGCTCGGTGGCGGTGAAGACGAAGGCCTGGATATGGGCGTCGTGCCGGTTGGGATCGTGGTGATGCCCATGCCCGCCGGCTTGGGCCGCCTGATGGGCGGCATAGGCTTCCTCGTTCAGCCAGCGGGTCACGTCGGGAAGCTTGGCGTCCTTGTTGAACAGGCCGGCATCCAGAATCCGGGCGGGATCGATCCGGCCCATGGCGGCCGGGATGATGGGAGCTGCGGGGTTGAGACCGCGCAGGCGGGCGCGCAGCATTTCCACCCGGGTCGGGTCGGCGATATCGGCCTTGGTCAGGACCAGGCGGTCGGCCACCGCCACCTGCTTGACCGCTTCGACCTGGGCGTCGAGGGTGCGGTCGCCGTTGACGGCGTCGATGGTGGTGACGATGCCGTCCAGCTTGTAGCGGCTGGAGATCAGCGGATCGGTCATCAAGGTGTGGATGATGGGGGCCGGATCGGCCAATCCGGTGGTTTCGATCACCACCCGGCCGAATTCCGGGATCTCGCCCTTGACCCGTTTCAGGAACAGGTCGCGCATCCCCTCGACCAGATCGCCGCGCACGGTGCAGCACAGGCAGCCCGATTGCAGCAGCACCACATCCTCGGCGAGCTTGCGCACCAGCAGATGGTCCAGCCCCACCGCGCCGAATTCATTGATCAGCACGGCGGTGTCGGACAGATCCGGCTGGGCCAGCAGATGGTTGAGCAGGGTGGTCTTGCCGCTGCCGAGAAAGCCGGTCAGGACGGTGACGGGAATCAGGCTCATGTCTACAGGCTCTTATACAGTTCCTCGGGAGCGATCAGCACCTTCTCCACCTCCGCCAGGCCCTCCGCCCGGGCGGCGGTGTAGAAGCAGGTGCGGCGCCCGGTATGGCAGGCGACGCCGTCCTGCTGGACCTTGAGCAGGATCGTGTCGCCGTCGCAGTCGATCAGAAACTCGATCAGGTGCTGCTGCTGGCCCGAGGTCTCGCCCTTGCGCCATAACCCCCGGCGCGACCGCGACCAGTAGCATACCCGGCCGGTGGTCAGGGTCTCGATCACCGCGTCCCGGTTCATCCAGGCCATCATCAGCACTTCGCCACTGTCGTGCTGCTGGGCGATGGCGGGTACCAGCCCATCGGCGTTGAAGCGGAGGAGACCGAGGGCGGCGGTGGGATCGATGGCGGCTGGCGGGGGCATGGGAAACGACCTTAACGACTGTGATCCTTCGGTATAGACCATCGCTCATCGGCGGGAAAGGCAATCGACCAGGGCATCGGCCAGGCCGCGCATCAGAATAAAATAGGCGTCGGGGCCGGGTTGCACCAGGGCCCCCTCGGGATCGAGCTGGCCGATCCGGGCGCCGGTGGCGTCGGCCAGGGCCTGGACGGTGGGGCCGGCGAAGCGCGGCTCGCGGAACACGCATCCGGCTCCGGCGGCCTTGAGGCGGTCGCGCAGCGCCGCCATGCGCCGGGCGCCGGGCGGCCGTTCGGGATCGACGGTAATGGCGCCGGCTGGGGTCAGGCCGTAGCGCCGCTCGAAATATTGATGGGCGTCGTGGAACACCACATAGGGGTGGCCGGCCAGCGGCGCCAATCTGGCGTTCAGTTCCTGGTCCAGGGCGTCCAGCCGGTGGCGGGTGTCGGCGGCATTGGCCCGGTACTGGGCGGCATGGGCCGGGTCGATGGTTTCCAGCCGGGCCGCCACCGCATCCACCAGCCGGGCGGCATTGCCGGGATCGAGCCAGAGATGGCCGTCGATCTCCTCGCCCGCATGCTTGCCGTGTTCCTCCCCGCCATGCTCCCCCCCGCCATGATCATGAGGCTCCCAGACTCCGCCCTCGCGGGTGGGCAGGGTCGCCAGGCCGGGGAGATCCTCCATGGCCAGGGCATCCCTGGCCCGGGAGACCGGACGTTCCAGCCAGGTCTCGAAATCCTTGCCGACCCAGACCACCAGCCGCGCCGCCTCCAAGGCGCGCATATCCGACGGCCGCATGGCATAGCCATGGGGGGAATTGGTACCCGACACGATCACTCCCGGCTCGGCCACTCCCTTCATCACCGCCGCCACCAGCCCCTGCAGCGGCTTGATGCTGACCAGGACGGCGGGAGGGGATTCGGCCATGGCCGGGCGGATCGCCAGCAGACCGAGCAGGGCGGCGGCGAGGAGGGGCTTCCGCATTGGTCTGCTCCATGCGATAAAGGGAAGTTGGAGATATGTTATAATGTAACGAGAGGCGGATTCCAAGCATGGGTTTTCCGGTTCCCCAGCATGACCACCGCGCCTGCGTTCACGACGCGGTCGAAATCGCCGAAGCGGAGTGCCGCCGCCAGGGCGCCCGCCTGACCCCCATCCGGCGGCGGGTGCTGGAATTGGTGTGGGAGGGCCACCAGCCGGTCGGGGCCTATGCCCTGCTGGAGACCCTGGGGCGGGAAGGCTGGTCGGCGGCGCCGCCCACCGTCTATCGGGCGCTGGAATTTCTCCAGCGCCACGGGTTGGTTCACCGCGTCGCCCTGCTGAACGCCTTCATCGGCTGCTCGCGGCCGGGCCAGCCCCATGCCGGCAAATTTCTGCTCTGCGCCGGCTGCGGCATGGCGGCGGAGCTGGAAGACGAAACCATCGACCGGGCCGTGACCGCCGCCGCCGAGCGGCTGGGATTCTCGGTCGCGCGCCAGACCATCGAGGTCGAAGGCCTGTGCCCTTCCTGCCGGAGGGCCTCACCATGACGGAGGTTCCGGGAACCGACGAGCCAAAGTATTTGCTTCGCTGCCGCCGAAGGCGGTCATGCTTTGGTGAGGAGTTGCGGGCCCGCCGGCTTTGCCGGCAGATACGAATGATTCGCGCCTGCGCGCGAGTGCCCGGCGCGCCTCGTGGCGCGAGAGCCAAGCGCAAGCGCCCGGCGCCTGAGGGGCTTGAGGCGAGCCAATCTTTTGGATCGCCGCTATGACTACGGAGGTTCCGCTGGTGCGGGTCGCCGGGGTTTCGGTGGCGTTTCGCGGCCATGACGTGCTCGACGGCGTCGACCTGACGGTGCGGCCGGGCCGCATCGTTACCGTGGTCGGCCCCAACGGTGCCGGCAAGTCCACCTTGCTCAAGGTAGCGGTCGGGCTGTTGGCGCCGGATCGCGGCCAGGTGACGTTCGGGGCCGGGACGGTGGGCTATGTGCCGCAGAAGCTGGTGGTCGAGCGTATCCTGCCGTTATCGGCGCGGCGTTTTCTCGCCATGGCGGTCCGGGGGCCGGTCGGGCGCCGCCAGTTGGAGGACGCTCTGGATCGGGTTGGTGCCGGGGCGGTGCTGGAGCGGCAGGTGGCCGATCTGTCTGGCGGTGAAATGCAGCGGGTGCTGCTGGCCCGCGCCCTGCTGCGGCGGCCGGACCTTCTGGTGCTGGACGAGCCGGTGGGCGGCGTCGACATGGCCGGGCAGGCCGAACTCTACGATCTCATCGCCGCCTTGGCCCATGGCGACGGCGTCGGCGTGCTGATGGTCTCCCATGACCTGCATGTGGTCATGGCCGCCACCGACGAGGTGGTTTGTCTCAACCGGCACGTCTGCTGCGCCGGCCATCCCGAGGCGGTCAGCCGCCATCCCGAATATCTCGCCCTGTTCGGCCCCCGGGTGGCCGGCAGTCTGGCCATCTATACCCACGCCCATGATCATGGCCATCTCGCCGACGGCCGGGTGCTGCCCCTGGATCCGGATCACCCCGTTCACCCGCATGGACCGGCCATTCACTCGCATGGACCGGATTGCCGTCATGGATGAATTCTTGCTGCGCGCCGTGGTGGCGGGGCTGGGGCTGGCGACGGTGACGGGACCGTTGGGATGTCTGGTGGTATGGCGGCGCATGGCCTATTTCGGCGATGCCCTGGCCCATAGCGCCCTGTTGGGCATCGTCGTCGGGTTGTTGCTGGGGGTGGCGCCGCTGGTGGGGGTGATGGCGGTTTGCGTGGCCGTCGCCCTGCTGTTGGCGGGGACGCGGCGCGACGGGCGGCTGGCCTCGGACAGCCTGCTGGGCATCCTCGCCCATGGGGCGCTGGCGCTGGGGCTGGTGTTGCTGTCCACCATGGACCGGGTGCGGCTCGACCTGATGGGCTGGCTGTTCGGCGATATCCTGGCGGTGTCGTGGGGCGATGCCGCCATGGTGTGGGGGGGCGCCGGTGTGGTGCTGATCCTGCTGGCGGCCCACTGGCGCTGTCTGGTGGCCATGGCGGTGGACGAGGATCTCGCCCGGGTGGAAGGCCACGATGTGGGACGCGGCCGGATCGTTCTCATGCTGCTGGTGGCGCTGTCCGTGGCGGTGGCCATGAAGGTGGTCGGGGTGATGCTGATCACCGCCCTGCTGGTCATTCCCGCCGCCGGCGCCCGGCGCATCGCCCGGACGCCGGAGCAGATGGCCATGGCCGCTTCGGTGGCGGGCGGGCTGGCGGTGGTCGCCGGATTGGCGGCAAGTTGGCGCTATGACACTCCTTCCGGGCCCTCCATCGTGGTGGCGGCGACGGTTTTGTTCATCCTGTCGCGGCTGGCGCCCGGCGGCAGAGCGTGAGCGGCTTGCCGTTGGGCGTCGGGAATGCCAATATTGTGGATCAGACAGGTTGGTGAGTGCGAAGTACAGATGACCGACGCAGCCCGTAAAACGAAATTCGAGAGCAAGGTTGCCGAATTGCTGGCCGTTACCTCAGGCCTATCGGTTACTCATATTTTGCTGTTGCGCCGCATGACCTCGGCGGACCCCGATACCAAGTCATGGGCCAATGATCGGGAGTTGGGGGTGGTGTTCGACACGATTCTGGATCGGGCCGTGGCCGCTATCGATGTGGAGGAACTGGGCGCCGCCGCCGATGGGCAGTTCGACAAGCTGCTGCCGCCCGGTGACGAGGAAATCCGCGACAAGGAGCGTTGGCAGCTCTTTGATGTCGCCAAGAGGTATCTGTCCCAGCGCAAGAAGGTCCAGGCGGTGGTGGAAGCGCCGCCGCCGCCAGCGGTGGTGGCGGACGAGGACGAGCCGATCGAGTTCGACACCTTCAAGCAGTTGTTCGACGAGACCGTCGCCCGCTATACCCGGCGTTCGCTGCTGACCCTGGTCGTCGGCGCCAACCATGCCACCCTTCGCCCCCATATCCCGGTCCCCTTCATCTGTGCCCCCGGTTTCGCCATCTGTTATGAAAGGCTGCTGCGCAAATTCGTGCTGCCCGATATCAGGGCCACCAAGCGCATCACCGAACTGGCCAAAAGCCGGAGTTGGGACGCCAGTGGCAGCAATCGGCTGATCGGCATAATCCAGGCCGGTGGTTCGGCCAATCCCATTCTCGATACCTGGGATTCACGCTGGGCCGCCTACAAGTCGGAGGGGATCGGCGCCAAGCACAAGAAGGGCGAGGACCCCTGGGAGGTCTTCGTGGAAGCGGCGGTCGCCGGCGGCTATACCCCGCCCCATGTGGCCGATATCCCGCTGCTGCATTCGGTGATCCGCTGGGAACCCGAATCGCTGATCGAGGCCTGGCGCGAACTCACCCTGCTCTATCAGCAGGAGTTCCACGCCAAGAACCGGCACGAACAGGCCCGCGAGGGCGCCGTGCGGGATTGCATCGTCCGCTATATCCGTGAACTGCCCAAGCGGTCGGGCGACATGGTGGCGATCAAGGCGTTCTTCGAACTGCCCAAATGCGACCGCATGTTCCTGCGCAAGCTGATGCAGACGGTCGGCGGCACCGATACCGAGCGCCGGCGGGTGGCGCCGGGGCTGGTCCATTTCTACAATAATCTGCCTTTGTGATACCGACGAGCCACTGACGTGACTCGTCTCATTGTCCCTCAATCGCCGGGCGCTCGCGCTTGGCTTTCGCGCCATGTGGCGCGGCGGGCTTTGCCCTTGCCGTCTCACCCTCTCACCCTCGAACAGAAAGGTCAGTTCGAGGGTGAGACGGTATGAGTTGGTGTCTCGACCGATCATCGAGACGCGGCGCCGGTTCACCCCGCCGGCGCGGCCGGAACGGGTTCGGTCGTGTCGCCGGGCGGAGCCGGCGGCGTCTGGCCGGTGTCCTGTCCGGCGGCGGGCCGGGCCTCATCCTCCTGCCGCTCCATGCCGCCGCCCAGCGCCTTGTACAGCGCCACCACCGCCTCCAGCCGGCCAAAGCGCGACTGCACCATGGTATCCTCGGCCTGGAAGCGGGTGCGCTGGGTCTCCAATACGTTGAGGTAGTCGACCATGCCCAGGCGGAAGGCTTCCGAGCTGAGCTGATAGGCGTCGAGCGAGGCCCTGGTCACTTCCTGCTGCGCCACTTCCAGCTCGCCTTCCAGCCGGACCGAGGCCAGCGCGTCTTCCACGTCACGCAGGCTGTTCAGCACGGTCTGCTGATAGGCTTCGACCAGTTCGGTGTATTTCGCCCGGCTATAGGCGATATCGGCCTCGGTCTTGCCATTGTCGAAGATGGTGGTCACGACCGAGCCGACCAGGGTGAAATAGATGCTGCCGGGCGATGTCAGGTTGTCGAACAACTGGCTGGCCCAGCCGCGTGAGCCGGTCAGGCTGAACGACGGCATCATCTTGGCCCGCGCCACTCCGATATTGGCGTTGGCGGCGATCAGATTGGCCTCGGCCTTCTTGATGTCGGGACGGCGCAACAGCAGATCCGACGGCAGGCCCGGTCCCACTTCCGGCAGGGTCAGCTCGCTGAGCGACTTGCCGGTCAGGGTCAGCGAGCCGGGCGCCCGTCCCAGCAGGGCTGCGATCTTGTCGAACGAGCGCTCGCGCTGCAGCACGATGGGGGGGATGGTGGCCTCGCCCTGGGCCAGGATATTGCGCTGCTGCGCCAGTTCCAACTGCGAGCTCTCGCCCAGGCGGACCCGTTCGCGCACCGCCTCTTGCATGGTCTTCATATTGGCGATGTTCTGAAACGCCACCTTCTCGCGGTCGAGGCTTTCCAGATATTGGATATAGGTGGTGACCAGATCCGAGACCATGGTGATGGCCAGGGCCTCGCGGTCGTGAACATTGGCCAGGGTGGTCGCCAGGGCGGAATCCTCGGAGGCGCGGATCTTGCCCCACAGGTCGAACTCGTAGCTGGCCGAGAAGCCCACCTGGGACAGGCGATGAGTCGGGTTGACGTTCGGAGCGAGGATGGTGCCTTGGCCGCCATTGGGGCCATCCACGTCGCGGGACGCGCTCAACGACACGTTGGGCAGCATGGCCGAGGCGGCGGAGCCGGCCTGGGCCTCGGCCTGGGCGATACGCTGGGTGGCGGCCTTGATGTCGTGGTTGTTGGTCAGCGCCTCTTCCACCAGGGCGTTCATCTCGGCCGAGCCGAACGATTTCCACCATTGGGACAGGGGGCGCGGGATCTCCGGCGAGGGGTCGGGCAGGGGATTGCGGTAGGCGTTGGGGATGTCTTGCTGCGGCCGCTGGTAATCGGGGGTCATGTCGCATGCGGACGGCAGCGCGACGGCGACGGCCACCAATGCCCATCGCCCGGTCCATCCTGCCAAACCGCGCTTTGCTGCTTTGCCCATCCGCTTGCCAAACCTTCCCTACCCCTGAACCTGTTCCTAGCACAACGGCGGGAATGCAGGAAGTGTCCTAATGTGGCGTCGGGACGGTACGGCAGATCGCCTTGGCGACGCCGGAGATCCGGCACTCGGTGGTGGTGTCCCATACCCGGATGATCAGGGTGGTGGCCGTGTCGCGGTAATCGACGATGACATTCTGGAACGACGAGGTCACCAGGACCGGGGGGTGGCCGATGTCGCGGAACACCAGCAACGGACATCCCTTGGCGCGGGTGCAGATCGCCACCGATTCCAGGCTGATCAGGGTGGTGGCGTCACTGCGGGCGACCCTGGCATCGATGGGGTGGCCGGCCGCCTTGGCCCGGGCGAACAGCGCCGCCGCGCTGTGTTTCGCCGCCTTCAGTTCGGGCGCGGTTGGGGTGAAGGCGAACTCGGCGAAGATTTGGCTGCCGACCACGGTTTTGGCCTCGGCGGCGAGGGCGGCAAGGACCATGAGGGTGGCGAGCAGAAAGGGGCGCGGGAACAAGGGAAGTCACCTCGGACAGGACGGGCGCATGATCGCATGTGCCATGCCCCGGCGCGAGTGGTAGGTTGGAGCATAAGAGCAGGCTCCAAGGACGGGGGCGCGTCGGGAGGTATCGGGATGCGGCTTGATGTGGTGGGTCTAAGCCGGCAGGGTCTGGAGCCGGCCACCTTCACCGTGGCGGCGGGGGAGTGCCTGGCGATCTGGGGCGTGTCGGGAGCGGGGAAGAGCCTGCTGCTGCGTGCCATCGCCGACCTTGATCCCAATCACGGCCGGGTCAGCCTCGGTGGCGTCGCCCGCGAATCCATGACCGGTCCGGACTGGCGCCGACGGGTGACCTATCTGGCGGCCGAGCCGGGCTGGTGGACCGAGCGGGTGGCGGATCACTTCGATGATTGGGGACTGCAGGCCGAGCGCGCCGAGCGGTTGCTGCTGCCCGCCCATATGGGCGATGCGCCGGTGGCGCGGCTGTCCACCGGAGAGCGCCAGCGGCTGGCCCTCATGCGGGCGCTGGAGCGCCAGCCCTCGGTCCTGCTGCTGGACGAGCCGACCGCCGCCCTGGACGGTGTCGCGCGCGATGCCGTGGAATCCGTGCTGGCGGAGCGGCAGGCGGCGGGAACCGCCCTGCTGTGGGTGACCCACGACGCCGCCCAGTCCGCCCGGATCGCCCGGCGGCGGCTGGTGGTCGCGGCGGGGCGGGTGACGGAGGAGATGGCATGAGCCGTCCCTATCTGGTTATTGCCCACACTTGCCAGATGTTGTGGTGTAGACGGTAATGGACCACAGCGACAGGAGAGGCAGAGAGACCACAGAGGAGAGAGGATATTTTTCTCTGTGCCTTCTCTCTCGTCTCTGTGTCTCTGTGTTTAATCAATCGCTTGTACCAGTCGGTGTTAACCGGAGATGCGCGATGCTTCATCAACCGCTTGCACTGGGTGTTAACCGGATGGGCACGGCATGAGCTACATTCATCTCGGCACCTCCGATCTCGCTGTCGCCGCATCGTTGGTGCTGGCCAATGCCATGCTGTCCATGGCGCTGCATCTTGGGCTGGAGCGGCGCATCCTGGTCGCCGCACTGCGCATGGTGGTGCAGCTCTCCCTGGTCGGGCTGGTGCTCAAGCTGCTGTTCTTGACCGTGTCGCCGCTCTGGACCGGGGTCGCCGCCCTGGCCATGGTGTTGTTCGCCGGTCAGGAAGTGCTGGCCCGCCAGGACCGGCGGTTCGGCGGCTGGTGGGCCTATGGGTTGGGAACCGGCAGTATCCTGTTGGCCGCCGGACTGGTCACTCTGTTCGGCCTGACCACGGCGCTCCGCCCCGACCCCTGGTACCACCCGCAATATGCCATTCCGCTGCTGGGCATGGTTCTGGGCAATACCATGACCGGAATCAGTCTGGGCCTTCAAACCCTGACCTCCCAGGTGGTCGAGCAGCGTTCCATGATCGAGGCCCGTCTGGCCCTGGGCGAGACCATCCGCGTCGCCCTGCTGCCGGTCATGCGCAAGGCGTTGCGCAACGCCTCCCTGCCCATTCTCAACGCCATGGGCACCACCGGTCTGGTCTCGCTGCCCGGCATGATGACCGGTCAGATCCTCGGCGGTGTCGACCCGGGCGAGGCGGTGAAGTATCAGATCCTGATCATGTTCTTGATCTCCGGCGGGACCGCCGCCGGTGCGGTGGCGGCGGTGCTGGGCGGCGTCGGTCGCCTCGGCGACAAGCGCCATCGTCTGCGGCTCGATCGGCTGGGGGCGGCGCGGGAGGGGTAATGCAATCGACTCTGGGGTGTGTCGTCAGTTACCGCATGGATGCCGCGCAGAATTGTTCGAAGCGGTCCAGCGGCAGCGGCCGGCTGTAGAAATAGCCCTGATAGGCGTGACAGCCCGCGCTGGCGAGGAAGTCCCGCTGCGCTTCGGTCTCGACCCCTTCGGCGATGACCGCCATTCCAAGGCTTTGGGCAAGCATCACGATGGTTTTGGCGATGGCGGCATCGTTCGGGTCGATCAGGACATCGTGTACGAACGACTGGTCGATCTTCAACTGATCCAGCGGCAGGCGTTTCAGGTAGGACAGCGAGGAATAGCCGGTGCCGAAATCGTCGAGGGAGAAGCACACCCCCTTGGCCTTCAGCGTGAACATCTTCGCGATGATTTCCTGGATGTTCTCGACCAGCATGCTTTCGGTCAGCTCCAGCTTCAGCCTCTGCGGATCGGCTCCCGTCCGCGCCAGGACCGCCAGGACCATGTCGACGAAATCGGCCTGACGGAACTGATGGGCACTGACGTTCACCGCGACGGTGATCCCCGCCGTGTCCGGTCGGCTGGCCCACATGGCCAGTTGGGCACAGGCGGTTTCCAGAACCCACTCCCCCACCGACAGAATCAATCCGGTGTCTTCGAGCATGGGGATGAACTCGGCGGGCGACACCATGCCACGGAGCGGATGTTGCCAGCGCAACAGGGCCTCGGCTCCCACCAGTCGGCCCTCGCCGACGATCTGGGGCTGGTAGTAGAGCCGGAACTGCTCCTGCTGAATGGCATCCCGCAAATCCGCTTCCAAGGTGGCCCGCGCCATCAGGGCTGATTCCATGGCGGGGTCGAAGAAACAAATCGTGTTCCGTCCGGATGACTTGGCCTTGTACATGGCAATATCGATCTGCTTCAGCAGATCATCGGTCGAAGCCTGGCTTCCCCGGAACAGGGTGGCGCCGATACTCGGGGTGTTGTGGTAGGATACGGCGCCCAGCAGATAGGGCCGATTGAGGGCCGCGAGAATTTTGTCGCCCACGGACTCGGCCTTGGCCGCCGCGTCGGCCTCGGCGAAACTCAGGCTGGGCAGCATCAACAGAAACTCGTCGCCTCCCAATCGGGCGACGCTGTCACCGGCACGGACGCAAGCGGTCAGACGTTCGGCGACCTGTTTCAACAGCAGATCGCCCATGTCGTGGCCGAGGGTGTCGTTGAGTGTCTTGAAGTTGTCCAGGTCGATGAACAGCAGCGCGCCGAAACTGCCGCTGCGAAGGCCGGCCGTCATGGCCTGGCGCAGGCGATCCAGCAGCAGGGTCCGGTTGGGCAGCCCCGTCAGGTGGTCGAAGAATGCCAGTTCGACCACCCTGTCCTGGGTTTCCTTGTGTTCCGTGATATCGATGCCGAGTCCCACCAGGACGGGATTCCCGTCGAATTCCGCCCGCGTTCCGGAGAATATGTAAGGAATGCGCAGGCCATCCTTGGTCAGCAGCCTGGCTTCGACCTTGACATGGCCCGAGGTGAAGGCGTGCTTGATGGCCTCGGCGATTTGTGGCTTGTCGGCGCCGTCGATCAAATCCAGCGGATGCAGGTGGCTGATTTCGTCGGCATTGAAGCCGCTGACGGTTTCCAGGTTCTTGTTCCAGGAGCGCATGCAGCCAGATGCGTCGAAGACGTAAAAAATGCCGGGAAGCGATTCGACGATCATCTGGCGGAAGTTCCGCTCCCGCAGCAGCTCCGTCTCGATCCTGAGAAAATCCGGGTCATTCGCCTCCGGAGGAGTCATGGCTTTTTCCATTTCTCGATGCGGCCCGGACAGTCTAACAATCTTCGCGTGGTCTGGAAATGCCGCGATGGGCAGGGCTGGCGGCCCGCCGCTCGAATGTATTGATGAGAGCCGGCTCTAATGCCTGCTGGGCGAGGGCAGGGCCGCCGCGCCGGCCATGGCCACGGTGGCGACCACCGCCGCCATGGCGAAGCTGCCGGCGAAGCTGCCCCAGGCATCGGCCATGCGTCCAGCCAAAGCAGGGCCGATGATCTGGCCGAGGGCGAAGGCGACGGTGATGCTGCCGAAGGCCGAGGCCGCCTGTTCCGCGCCCAGGTAATCGCCGACCGCCGCCGCCATGATGGAGGGGATGGCCCACAGCGCCAGGCCGAACAGCAGGATGGAAAGATAGAGGAATGGCCCGGGCAGGGGCAGCGCCACCAGCAGATAGGCGCCCGCCTGGAACGCGAAGGCGATCATGATCCCCTTGCCGCGGCCGATGCGGTCGGACAGGCCGCCGAATCCCGGCCCCGAGGCCAGGGACAGCAGGCCGATGGCCGACCAGAACCAGCCGGCGGTCGATTCGGGGAAGCCGCGCTCCTGCACCAGGGTGGTGACGATGAAGGTGGCGTAGATGACGTAGGTGAAGCCGAAGGCGGCATAGAGCGCCCCGAGATGGGCCAGGACCCGCCGTCGCGACAGGGCGGCGGCAGGGGGGGCGGGGGAGGAGGAAGTCGCCGCCGTCGCCCTCCTTTGCCTTTCCTCATCGTCGCCGCCGGTGACCGGCTCCAGCCCCAGTTCGGAGGGGTGATCGCGCAGCACCGCCCAGTCCAGCGCCGCCGCCAGCAGTACGATGGCGCCGATCACCAGCCAGGACAGCCGCCAGCCCTCGGCCCCCCGCGCGGTGTTGATGGCCGGTACCAGGATGCCGCTGACCACGATGGCGGCGCCGGCGCCGCTGACCACGAAACCGGCGGCGCGGCCGCGCACCCGGCGGCCGAACCAGTGGGCGATCAGGCCCATCACCGGCACATTGGCGGCGCCGCTGCCGGTGCCGGTCAGGATGTAGAGCACCAGCACCTCGGCGAAGCCCTCGGCCCGCGAGACCAGCATCATGGACAGCCCGACCAGCGTCAGCCCCATGACGATGGCGCGGCGCGCCCCCAGGCGGGCGACCATGCGGCCGCCCAGCGCCACCGCCGCCATATAGCCGATGAAATTGCCGGTGGAGATCCAGCCCATCTCGCTCCGGCTGAGGGGCAGCGCATGCCCCATGGACGGCAGCAGCATGCCCAGGGCGAAACGGCCCATGCCCAGGCAGGCGAAGGTGGTGACCGTGCCGGCGATCGCCACCGCCCAGCCGTAGTGAAACGGCAGATGGCTGGCGAAGCTCCGGGTGGTCGGACTGGACATTGTTGTTTCTCCCAACATTATCCTGAACTTGGCATGGAGTGCCCCGCCATGCCAAGCGGCATTGAGCTTCTCCCGGCCGCCCCCACTTGCTAGGGTGAGGTATTGCTCCGTCGAGAGGATCATCCATGACCGCCCATGATTTCGACCTGATCACCCTGGGGGCCGGTTCCGGCGGGGTGCGGGCCAGCCGTCTGGCCGCCCAGGCGGGGTGGCGGGTGGCGGTGGTGGAGGAAAGCCGGGTCGGCGGCACCTGCGTCATGCGCGGCTGCGTCCCCAAGAAGCTGCTGGTCCATGGCGCCCGGTTCGCCGACGACTTCGCCGATGCGGCGGGCTTCGGCTGGAGCATCGGCGGGCTCGAGTTCGACTGGGCCCGGCTGGTGGCGGCCAAGAATGCCGAATTGAACCGCCTGGAAGGCGTCTATAATGCTCTGCTGCGCGAGAACGGGGTGACGGTGATCGAGGGGCGCGGCCGGCTGGCCGATGCCCATACCGTCGTGGTCGGCGGCAAGGCCCATACCGCAGCGACCATTCTGATCGCCACCGGCGGCCGGCCGTCGCTGCCCGATCTGCCCGGCATCCACTACGCGGTCACCTCCAACGAGGCGTTGGACCTGATGCAATTGCCCGAGCGCATGGTGATCGTCGGCGGCGGCTATATCGCGGTCGAATTCGCCGGGATCTTCAACGCCCTCGGGGTCAAGGTGACCCAGATTCTGCGCGGCGATACCGTGCTGCGGGGCTTCGATCCGGATGTGCGGGCCACCCTGGCGGAGGCGATGACCGGCAAGGGCGTCGAACTGCGTTGCCAGACGGTGGTCCACGCCATGGAGCGGAGCGGGCGATCCTACCGCCTGCGGCTGTCCGATGACCAGACCATGGAAACCGACCTGATCCTCTATGCCACCGGGCGCGTACCCAACACCGCCGGCCTGGGCCTGGAAGAGGCTGGAATCGCCCTTGACGCCAAGGGCGCCGTCGTGGTGGACGCCTGTTCCCGCACCAGCGTGGCTCATATCTGGGCGGTGGGCGACGTCACCGACCGGGTCAATCTGACCCCGGTGGCCATCGCCGAAGCAGCCGCCTTCGTCCGGACCGCCGTTCACGGCATCCCCACCGCCATGGTCTACGACAACATTCCGTCGGCGGTGTTCAGCCAGCCGCCCCTCGCCACGGTCGGCCTCGGCGAGGACGAGGCGCGGCGGCGGCACGGCGCCATCGATGTCTATCTGTCGCGCTTCAAGCCCATGCGCAACACCCTGGCGAGGCGTGACGAGCGCACCATGATGAAGCTGATCGTCGAGCGCGCCGGCGGCCGGGTGGTGGGCGTCCACATGGTGGGCCAGGATGCCCCGGAGATCCTGCAAGGCTTCGCGGTCGCCCTGACCTGCGGCGCCACCAAGGCCCAGTTCGACGCGACGGTGGGAATTCACCCCACCGCCGCCGAGGAACTGGTCACCATGCGGCAACCGGAGCCGGGTTAACCGGTGCGGATACCGTCGAGGAAGTTGGTGACCTCGCCGCGCAGATGTTCGGAATTGCGGGCGAGATCGCCGGCCGCCGCCAGCACCTGCTGCGACGCGGCCCCGGTCATGGTGGCGGCCTGGCTGATGCCGGCGACGTTGGACGACACCAATTGGGTACCCTCGGCCGCCTGTTGCACATTGCGGGCGATCTCCTGGGTGGCGGCCCCCTGTTCCTCCACCGCCGGGGCGATGCCCGACGAAATCTGGCGGACCTGATCGATCACGGTGCCGATGCTGCGGATGGCCTCGACCGCACGTTTGGTTTCTTCCTGGACCGCGCCGATCTGGCTGCTGATCGCGTCGGTGGCCCGGGCGGTCTGGTTGGCCAGATTCTTGACCTCGCCGGCCACCACGGCGAAGCCCTTGCCGGCATCGCCGGCGCGGGCGGCTTCGATGGTGGCGTTCAGCGCCAGCAGATTGGTCTGCGATGCGATGTCGTTGATCAGCTTGATCACCTCGCCGATCTTGTCGGCGGCCAGCGCCAGCCCCTGGACCATCTCGTTGGTGCGGCCGGTTTCCTCCGATGCGGCCTGGGAGATCTTGGCCGCCTGGGCAACCTGACGGCTGATCTCGGTGATGGAGGAGGTCAGTTCCTCGGCGGCGGCGGCCACGGTCTGGACATTGGCGGTGGCCTGTTCGGCGGCGGCGGCCACGGTGGTGGCCTGGGCCTGGGACTGCTGGGCGGCGGACGACATGCTCTGCGAGGTCGCCTGCATCTCGGTGGCCTGGGCCGAGACGCCCTTGACCAACCCCATGACGGCGGATTCGAATTTGTCGGCCATCTCCAGCATGCCGCGCTTGCGTTCGGCTTCCGCCTGAATGCGGCTTTGTTCTTGCTCCTTCTGCATGGCGGCCACCCGGATGGCGTTGTCCTTGAAGACCTGGACCGCCTTGGCCATTTCACCGATCTCGTCCTTGTTCTCGGTGGCGGGGATGGCAACCGAGGTGTCGCCGCCGGCCAGAATGCTCATGGCCTTGGTCATGGCGTTGACCGGCAGGGTGATGCCGCGGCCGATGATCCAGGCGCCGGCGATGCCGATGGCCAGGGCCACGGCGGCGATAATGCCGATGGTGGTCTTGGCGGCATGAACCTCGGCGGCGGCCTGCGGCCCCAATTCGTCCTGATGGGCCTTGATCTGCCGCTTGAAGTCTTCCGTCGCCGTGGCAACCTTGGGGCCGATCTGATCGAGGCCGTCATGCACCAGATGGACGCGTTCCCCATAGGTGGCATGAAGGTCGGTGTAGGTGGCGGTATAGGCGGCAAGGGCCGCCCGGGCCTGGTCCAGCAGGTCCTTGCGCGCGCGGGGGCCGAGATCGGCCATGCCCTTGGCGGTGGCGGCCAGTTCGGCGATCACGCGCTGATGAAACACGTCGTCGCCGGCGATCAGGAACTTCTGGACGTAGAGGCGGGCGATGAGGGCGTCCCGCAGGATCAGGCCGGTCCGATAGGCGGTTTCACCATCGCCTTCCTTGTAGGCCTGTTCCATCAAGCCGGTCAGGGCTTGTTCCATCTCCGGCCCGCTCTTGCCCAGTTGATTGTTCAGCAGATCCTCTTCCTTGAGGCGCAAGGGGGCGGCCTTGTCGAAGGTCTGGACATAGGTGTCGAGATCGCCATCGATGGATCGGATCAGATCGGCCTGGACCGGATCGTGGACGTCCTGCAGCATCTCCTTGACGATGGTATCGGTCAGATGGCCCGATTCTGCCACCTTCTTGCGGTCCGCTTCCAGGCTGGTCGCCAGGAAGGTCTTGGCCCCAATGCGGGCCTTGAGCATATTGGCCTGGACGCGGCCGATGTCGTTGGTTTCCCGCGCGATGCCGCGATAGGCCTGGAAATTCTCGTCGGCGCGGTTCAGGCCGTTGAAACCCATGATGCTGACGACGGTGAGCAAAGCCAGAACGATGCCGAAGCCGGCATTGACCTTGTGGGAGATCCTGATGTTGGATAGCGCCATGTCTTCCTCCATCCCCGGCCCTGCGGGGCAAACGGCATGGTCATGACTTTAGTATTGCATGTGGGAAATTCAAGCTAATTTAATCATGTCATAATATGTTGTTATGTCGTTTATTATAAAGGCTATAATCTGTTTACAAGTAACCCTTAAGCATGGTGGTGTCGGTGAACGATTACGACTATCCCCTGTGGCGTCCGCCGTCGGAAGGCGACAACCTGATCATCCAGGCGACGCTGGGATGCCGTTACAACCAGTGCAGTTTCTGTTCCATGTACAAGGCCAAGACCTACCGGGCGCGGAGCCTGGACGAGGTTTTCGCCGACATGGCGGCGGCGGCGCGCCAGTGGCCGGAGGCGCATCGGGTGTTCCTGGCCGATGGCGATGCCTATTGCCTGCCGACCGAGACCCTGGTGGCCCTGTGCGAGCGTCTGGCCGCGCTGTTTCCCCGGCTTCAGCGGGTCTCGGCCTATGCCACCCCGTTCGATATCCTGAAGAAAAATCCCGACGAGATCGCCCTGCTGAAATCAAAGCGGCTGGGGCTGGTGTATCTCGGCATCGAATCGGGTTCGGACGTCATGCTCCAGCGGATCGCCAAGGGGGATAGCCGGCAGATGGCGGCGGCCCTGGCCCGGGCGCGGGAGTGTGGGGTGAAGGTCTCGGCCACGGTGATTCTGGGGCTGGGGGGCAAGCGCGACTGGCAGGAACACATCGAGTCCACCGCCGATCTGGTCAACCGGGCGCCGCCGGTCTACCTCTCCACTCTGCAACTGGGTCTGGAGGACCAGGTGGCACCGCGATTCTTCGAGCGGTTCGGCGAGGGCTTCGCCTGGCAGGATGATGCCGGTGTGCTGGTGGAACTGCGCCGGCTGATCGAGCGGCTGGACCCGCCCCATCCGGTGATCTTCCGCTCCAACCATGCCAGCAATACCCTGGCGCTGGCCGGAACCCTGCCGCGTGATCGCGACAGGCTGTTGGCGCAACTGGACGGGGCCTTGGCCGGTCAGGTACGGCTGCGGCCCCGCTGGATCCGGGGACTCTAGATCTTCCCGATCCGCTTGGCCGCCGCCAGCAGCAGGGCGTCGCCGCCGCGCGGGCCGATCAGCGACACCCCCAGCGGCAGGCCGTTGACCGTGCATAGCGGCAGGCTGATCTGCGGGCAGCCGGCCATGCCGGCGAGGGTGGTCAGGCTGATGATGCGGGCGCGGATTTCCCACATCACCGAACGCGGGCTGTGGACCGGCGGCGCAGTGACCGGGGTGGTCGGCAGGACCAGCACGGCATTGCCGGCCAGCGCCTCGGTGATCCAGCGCTTGGCGCGCAGACGGAAGCCGCGGGCCGCCGACAGGGTGCGGTTGGACACCCGCGAGCCGCGCAGGAAATTGTCGGCGACCTCGAAGCCGAAGCGCGGATTGGACCGGTTGATCCAGTCGCCGAAGGTCTCCCAGGCCTCGCGGCCCTGGATGGCGTTCTGGTGCTCGACCCAATCGGCCAGGGGAACCGGCGAAATGGTGGTGCCGCGCACCACCGGCGCCACCGCGTCCTGGATGCGGGGCAGGATCGCCTCGACGGCGGCGGCGACGGCGGGGTCCGACGCCGCCAGGGTGTCTTCCAGCACCACCGCCTTGGCGGGGCGGACATCCTTGATCTTCTTGCGCAACAGGACTTCGGCCATCCTGGCCAGCAGATCGATGTCGTCGGCCAGCATGCCGACCGTATCGAAGGTGTTGGACTGGCTGAGAACGCCGTCCATGGGGGTCGATCCCAGGGTCGGGCGCAGGCCGTAGATGCCGCAGAACGACGCCGGAACCCGGGTCGAGCCGGCGGTGTCGGTGCCCAGCGCCAGGTTGCACAACCCTCCGGCCACCGCCGCCGCCGAGCCGCTGGACGAGCCGCCCGGCACATGACCGGGAGCGCGCGGGTTTTCCGGGGTGCCGTAATGGGCGTTGTCGCCGAAGATGCCGCGGGTCAGTTCATCGGTGTGGGTCTTGCCGACCAGCCGCGCCCCGGATTCCAGCAGGGTGGCGACGGCCCAGGCGGTGTGCTTGGCCGGCTCGGCCAGGCGGCGCCAATCGGGATTGCCGGCTCCGGTGACATAGCCGGCGACATCGAAGACGTCCTTGGCGGCGAAGGTCAGCCCGGCCAGCGGGCCGGTCTTGGCGCCATCGATATAGACGTCGCCACCCAGGGCGAAAGCATTCAGCGGATCATGCATGGCGGGGAGCCTCACGAGAAAACGGGCGAGAGCCGGATGCTTTGAGGTCGAATCGCGCCGGCGATTCGCCCGAGAAGCTGAATCCGTCTCTCATCAATACAGGCTAAGGCAAAATAGCCACAACCCTTGACCCGGTCCAGCGGAATGCAACTGCCGTAATGGGGCTATTTCCCTTCGCCCTTCTTGTGGCGATAGGTCACCAGTTCGTGGACGATGCCGTGCAGCGTCTGGATTTCCTGGCCGGTGAGATTGGCGCGCTGGAACATGTTGCGGATATTGCGCACCATGGTCGGGCGCTTGTCGGGGATGCGCAGGAAACCGCATTCGTCCAACTCGCGTTCGAGGTGGCCGAAGAAGGTCAGCAGCTTTTCCTTGGTGGCCGGCCCCTCCGCCCCCTTGGTCATGGCGGGCAGCGAGGTGGCGGCGTCGCACTGGAACCACTCATAGGACACCAGCAGCACCGCCTGGGCCAGATTGAGCGAGCAATAATCGGGATTGAGCGGCACGGTCAGCACCGTGTCGGCCACGGCGACATCGTCGTTCTCCAGGCCGGTGCGCTCGGGGCCGAACAGCACGCCGCAGCGAAGGCCCTCGGCGACGGCCGTCCGCATGGCGCTTGCCGCCTGACGCGGGGTGTCCACCGGCTTGACCATGTAGCGGTCGCGGCCGGTGGTGCACCAGACCCGGTGGAGATCGGCGACCGCCTCGGCGGTGGTCTCGACCACCTTGGCGGCCAGCAGCAGCCGGTCGGCGCCCGAGGCGGCGGCGAAGGCGCGCTCGTCCAGGGGATTGACCTTGGGGGCCACGATGCGCAGATCGGTCAGGCCGCAATTGAGCATGGCCCGCGCGGCGGTGCCCATATTCTCGGCCAGTTGCGGCCGCACCAGGATGATGGCGGGACCCGGCTGGGGGGCGGATGGGGAGGTCACGGGCGGACGCCGTTGTCCCGATAGCGGAACAGCATGAAGCTGATGCTGTCCTGCAACGCCTCCAGCGAGGCCTCCAGTACGTTGGTATGGACGCCGATGGTGGTCCAACGGTGGCCCTGGTCGTCCTCGCTCTCGATGGTGACGCGGGTCTTGGCGGCGGTGCCGACGCTGGATTCGGTGATGCGCACCCGGTAGTCCTTCAGTTCCAGCGCCGTCAGTTCGGGATGGACGGTGGTCAGCACCTTGCGCAGCGCCACGTCGAAGGCGTGGACCGGGCCGCTGCCTTCGCCCACTTCCATGTATTCCTTGCCGTCCAGCTCCACCTTGACGGTGGCTTCCGACAGGGTGATCCACTCGCCGGTGGCGCTACGGCGGCGCTCGTCGATGACGCGGTAGCGTTCCAGGCGGAAATAGTTCGGCACCTCGCCCAGGGCGCGCCGCACCAGCAGCTCGAAGCTGGCGGCGGCCTGATCATAGGCATAGCCCTCGTGCTCCAGGCGCTTGACCAGATCCACCAGATCCCGGACCTCGCGCGGGTCGAAGCCGACCTGCATCTGCTCGACCACCGCCACCAGGGCGTCGCGCTTGACGGTATCGAGATCGACGCCGATTTCGCTCATGCGCGCCAGCAGATTGGAGCGGCCGGCCTGGTCGGACATGACGATATGACGCATATTGCCCACGGCGGCGGGGTCCACATGTTCGTAGCATTTGGGGTCCTTGGCCACCGCCGAGACGTGCAGCCCCCCCTTATGGGCGAAGGCCGAGGCGCCGACATAGGGCTGTCCGCGGCTGGGATTGCGATCCAGCACCTCGTCCAGGGCGCGCGACACCGAGAGCAGGGATTTGAGGTTCTCGGGCGAGATACCGGTGTCGAAGCCCATCTTCAGCATCAGGGCCGGGATGATGGAGACCAGATTGGCGTTGCCGCAGCGTTCGCCCAGGCCGTTGAGGGTGCCCTGGACCTGACGCACCCCGGCATTGACGGCGGCCAGGGTATTGGCCACCGCCGTGTCGGAATCGTTGTGGCAATGGACCCCCAGATGCGAGCCGGGAATGCCGCCGGCGATCACCTCGCCGACGATGCGCTCCATCTCGTGGGGCAGGGTGCCGCCATTGGTGTCGCACAGCACCACCCAGCGGGCGCCGGCATCATAGGCGGCCTTGGCGGCGGCCAGGGCATAGGCGGGATTGGCCTTGTAGCCGTCGAAGAAATGCTCGGCGTCGAACATCACCTCTTCCATGCGGGGCCGGGCATGGGCGACGGAATCCGCCACCATGCGCAGATTCTCGTCCAACTCGATGCCCAGGGCCACGGTGACCTGGAAGTCCCAGCTTTTGCCCACCATGGTGACGATGCGGGCCGGGGTGGTCAGCAGGGCGTTGAAGCCGGGATCGTTGTCGGCCGAACGGCCGGATCGGCGGGTCATGCCGAAGGCGGTGAGGCGCGAACGGCGGAAGGCCGGCGGCGCGGCGAAGAAGGCGTCGTCGGTGGGGTTGGCGCCGGGCCAGCCGCCCTCCACGTAGTCGACGCCGATCCGGTCAAGCTCGCGCGCGATGCGTACCTTGTCGGCGGCGGACAAGTCCACCCCCTGGGTCTGGGCGCCATCGCGCAAGGTGGTGTCGTAGATGTAAACCCTTGAGCTGTTTTCCATTGTTCTTCAACCAGTTAGACGGCGAAAAATGCGCTGTGTGTTCTTTGTATCAACGCACGTCGCGTAGATTGTGCTTGCTTAAACGAATGCGGGTGACTTCCGCCTTCCCGCCCCGGCGCGGCACAGTAACATATAGATCGTCATTCGCCCCGCCAACAGAAACGCTTGCAGTTTTGTGAGGACGTTAATTCTGGCCGGTTGAAATCCGGCTGTCAGGATTTGATCAGGCGCCGACTTTAGAGTGCGGTCCGTGGAGTTCCAGACTCGGTGCGAAGGGGGGCGAGGTGGGTCCGCAGGCACGATCCATCGCCGGGCTGGATGTGGCCATTTTCTCTGGACCATAAATTGAAGTATTTGTAGGCGCTATACCAACGAAATATATCATAATAGAAGTTAAGTCTGCAGCATTATGCCAATATTACATACGACGCATTGTCATAATTTATATTTTATATAACTGTATACTAATATAATATTTATGATAACGTACCGGCAGCGCCGCAATCGTTACAAATCGTAAAATTATTCATCTAGACTCTGGCGATGGTGTGATGGCAGTATTTGTTAACCCATATGCCTGCATCCCCGTTGGCTGTGGTTAGGCCGGTTGAGGCGCGCCCCCTCCGAACTCCGCCTCAATCGGCCGAGCCTTTTCATCGCACCACCCGGCGCACCACTGACCGGCCTTGGCCGTCGGCCGATTCCGGTTCAATCTGGGCAGCATGACCGGCGATACTCTCTACTCCTTCTCCTTTCAGGCCATGGGCACGGAATGCCACCTGCATCTGTATGCCGGCGGCGCCCAGGCGGCCGAGAACGCCTATGAAGCGGCGGCGGACGAGGTGGGGCGATTGGAGGGCAAGTATTCCCGGTTTCGCGGCGACAGCGTCCTGGCCGACATCAACCGGGCAGCCGCCAGCGGCGGCGCAATCGCTCTTGATGGGGAAACCGCCGGTCTGATCAGCTATGCCCTCGCCTGCCATGGCAAGAGCGGCGGGTTGTTCGACGTCACCTCGGGGGTGTTGCGCCAGGCCTGGGATTTCCAGTCGAATCGTCTGCCCGCGCCGGATGTGCTGGCGTCGCTGCTGCTGCGAGTCGGTCTGCATAAGCTGAGGTGGGAACCGCCGATTCTATCCTTTCCCACCGTCGGCATGGAGCTGGATTTCGGGGGATTGGTCAAGGAATACGCCGCCGATCAGGCCGCCGGACGGTGCGCGGATCTGGGAATCACTGCCGGCCTGATCAATCTGGGTGGCGATATCCAGGTTCTCGGCCCTCATCCCGATGGCAATCCCTGGCGGATTCAGATCCGCCATCCCCGCCATGCCGAGGCGATCCTGGCGACGGTCACCCTCCGGCGCGGCGCCCTGGCCACCAGCGGCGATTACGAACGGTTCATGGAGATTGAGGGTCAGCGCTATTGCCATCTGCTCGATCCCGCCACCGGCTGGCCGGTCGGCGGCCTGGCGTCGGTCAGCGTGGTGGCCGGACAGTGCCTCGTCGCCGGCAGCATCTCGACCATTGCCATGCTCAAGGGTGAGGCCGGCATCGCATGGCTGCGCGACACCGGCCTCGACCATCTGTGGATGGATGCGCAAGGCGGGCAGGGGGGAACCCTGCCTGTCACAGCAGGGCGTTGACCAGCGATCCCTTGGGCGTATCCGGGGCGGGTGTCCCCAGAGTGTTGAGGGCCTGCAGGCTGGTGTCCAGGCTCTGTGATGCCGTCGACCCGCTGCTGGCCGCCGTGCCGGCGCCGCGCTGGCTCCGCATGGAAGACATCAGCGCGGTCATGCCGCCGACGAAATCGGACTTGGACACGCTGCCGGTATTGTTGGGGTCCAACTGGGCAAAGATCGCGTCGGCGCCCATGGCCTTGAACCCCGGCGGTGGATTCTGCGTCTGAACCGCCGCCGCCAATTGGCTCTTGGTGATCGCCCCGGAACCGCTGGTATCGATGTTATCGAACAGATTGCCCATCTTCTGCGATGGTGACATTCGCATGCTTGCCCCCGAGACCGTGCTCGCTTGCGATGAGGCCAGGGCGGATATTGCTGCGGTGCTCATAGGGTGTTCCTCCAACTTTGCAGGGAGCGAGAGAGCCACCGGACCAGGCCGGAGACGCTGCCGCATCACCTTTGTTGTGCAATGGGTGTGCCATAATAAAGCAACGATAAATCAAGTGTATTAACAAATTATATCCGCATGTATGTAAAAATTACCATGTAAGGCCATGGGTTAAATGTCTGGATGTTGGTGGATTTTTCCTAGGGTTATCCATGATTACGCAGGCGTATTAATTGCGTCTTCGCAATTCGATTCTAAAATTTATGATCATTGCTTGAAATTGCAACGAATCGGCGCGCCTTATCTCATTGAGCGGCACCTGCGCCCCCCTCACGCCGAGTCTGGAACCCCACGGACCTCACTCTAAAGTTGGCGCCTGATCAAATCCTGACAAGCGCCGACACCCCGACCACCTGATTCCCACCGGTGGTCATGCACCGTGCTTTATCGAATTGACCAGAACAAACTTTCAGGTGAAAGTTGCGGTGGGGATGCTGAGGTGACGCTATCATGGCGAGGAGACAATAATGCTTCCCTGCGTACTTTTTGTCGACGACGAGCCCAATATGCGCACTGCATTCCGTCGTTCCATGGACGACCTCGCCGGTGAGTGGACCATCCTGTTCGCCGCTAACGGGCGCGAGGCGCTTGACATCATGTCGGACCAGCCGGTGGACGTGGTGGTTACCGATATCGCCATGCCGGTCATGGATGGTGAGGCTCTGATCTCCCATCTGTATGACCGATTTCCCAACGTGGTGCCGCTGGTCCTGTCCGGCCACTGGACCGCCTCCATGTCATAGCGGCGGGTGGGCCCCAACATTCGCTTCCATGCCAAGCCCATCAGCAAGGACGCCCTGGTGGATGCGATTCGGGACGCTGTCAAGGAAGCGCGCCTGACCACCTATGCGCCAAGCAATAGCGCCACCTCCCCGCTTGATCGGGCGACACCGCTCCGCTCCGACGAAACCAGTTGGATCAATCAGGTGGATGAGGAAAGCTGATCATTGCCTGAAGGTCGTCGTGATCCCGGCATGTGGTCCCGAGCCGTCATACGAGGTCAGCCAGAACGGCGTGTGCCCGGCAATGGGCCAACGCCAGCCCGATGGGGTGGGGCGGACGGGTGGTGGGGACTGCCCGTAAGATAAGCCGGCGCTCCCCCGTGCGGGTGTTCCCGAAACCGGGGCGGCATGGCACTCTAGCTGCAAGCAGGAGCAGGCCATTGCGGCGCTGCTCGGGTAAAACGGCGGCGGGGAGTATCCCTGAAACAAGCCGATGCCCATATCCTGGGAGGGACGCGGACCATGAAGAAGCGGATCAAGACCGTCATGGGGATTCCGTTTGCCGGCAAGCGGCGGCGGGAGACCTTCTACAACGGCAATTTCGTGCGCTATACCGGCCATCATCTTTCGGCCGATGCCCAGCTTTATATGAAGTCCACCCGCATCGTTCATAACGGGATCTACACGGTGGTTCATACCGTCGACGACGGTGCCGATCTCTGGCTGTTCGTCCAGGAAATGCCCGGCGTGCGCCTTCATGCCGAGGCCTTCGTCCATGCGCCGCACATGGCGGAGGACCACTGGGAGATCGGTTCGCTGCCGGAGCGTGCGGTGGCCGAATCCGGCTATGCTTGATACCGGTGAGCCCAATAAATTGGCTCACCTCTTTGCCCTCAGTCGCTGGGCGCTGGCGCTTGGCTCTCGCGCCATGTGGCGCGGCGGCCCGTGCTCGCTCCGCTCGTCCCTGCGGGACCGCATCTACGATGCGTCGTTCGCCCCTGCGGGGCAGCACGGCCTTGCCGTCTCGCCATCGAACTGAGAAAGATCAGTTCGATGGCTCAGCGGTATGAGTCCTGTTTCCCCGGGGCCGGCTGAGCGAGGCGATTCGCCCTGAAGGAGGTCGGATGCGGTCGGGACCACGCGAGATCACCACTCCCTTCCGCCCGATTCCGCTGTCCGTCCCGGACGGTATGACGGCGAACGAATTCTTCAACAGCACAGAGAATCTCAACGATCTGGCCCACAATAACGGCCTGTTGCAGAACCCCGAGGGCCTGCTGCTCTATCGCAAGGCGCTGGGTCACAGCAATATTTTCGACGCTTCCATTATCTACAACACCTCGCGAGGCATCCTGGATCCCCTGGCCCGCCCGGTACGCCGCACCCAGGTGCCGGATACGGCGAAGGCGGTGTGGAACCGGATGAACCAGATCATCGTCGAATACATGCTGGAGCTTTATCCCGACCCCGACCGGCATCTGGTGATGGCCGGCGAAGCCAGCCTGGACGCGACTTGGCCCCTGAGCTCGCCGGGAGTGCCCAGCATCCGCATGCTGCACAACCACTTCATCGCTTTCGACAAGGAGGCGTTGCGCCAGGCGCCGCTGGCGGACGCGGACAACCCCAACCTGACCGATGGCGGCCAGCATTCCCTGTTCCAGGCCCATATGCGCGAGGTCTATCGCGCCTTTTTCGACGGACTCGACCTGCACATCCTGCGGCCGTGCCAGGCCGGGTCCTGCCGGATCGCCCTGACCGGCTATCCCCAGGGGCTGCCGAGTTGGGAGGTCCGCGGCGGCGGCGCGGTGCTGAAGGAGGTCCGCTTCTGGGAGGAGTACGATTGTGTCCTCAAGGGCTTCCTCGACTTCTACCGCACCTTCTTCGGCCAGGTCTCGACCCGCAACGCGCCGCCGCCGCCGGATATCCATTTCCCGGAGCTGGTCAAGAACCGGCTGCTGCACAACAACGATTTTCTCAAGACGGCAAAGATGGTGCGCGACCGCTGCATCGGCGATGCCAAATACGCCAATTCCATCCGCTGGCAGCCCGCCTTCAAGCAACTGATCTACCGCAACGACGCCGACCAGTTGATCGTCACCATCAGCCAGAACTCCATCGGCAACGCCATCACCGAACTGCTGGGCGTGGTGGTCCGGCGCCAGCCCGACGCCGCCGCCTATGGCGATGCCGAACCGGCCCTGATCGAGAAGCTGCTCGAACTGCGCCGCCGTCTGGTGGCGGCCGATCTCGGCAGCGGCATCGCTACTCCATTCTGGCCCGCCCAATAGAGCCGCGCCCGCTGGTGCGGCGGCCGGGCATCAGTGATGTTCGCCGCCCTCGGCCTTCTTTTCCTTCTTGGCTGCCTTGCCGCCATGTTCACCCGGTGCCCCTTCGGGGGGCTGGCCCGGCTTGATGATGATGTCCGGCGGCTTCAACCACTCGCTGGCGTCGGTGGCTCGCTCCGCCGCCGCCGGGCGGCCGTCGCTGGAACTGGTCAGCACCGCCGTCACCGTCGACAGGGTTTTAAGATTGGCGGCGGGGTCGTCACCTTCGGCCCGGACGGCGAAGACGGCGCGGACCGGAATGGCCGCGTCGGCGCCGCTGGGCCGCAACGCCACCATCCAGCCGGCCTTGCGGGTGGCCTGGTCCAGTATGCCTTCCCGCATCATCACCACCTGATCGGCGACGATCAGGCCGACGGAATAGCGCAGGGCGGTGCCATCGGCCGGCGCGGTGATGGTCAGTCCCAGCGGAATGACGCTGGTGCCGCGCACCACCAATTCGCCCTCCACCGCGTAGGCGACGCCATCGGGGGCGTGGAAGCGCCTCAATTGGGCGCCGAAGTCGATCTTGGCTTGATTGGACGCCGCCCAGTCCACCGGGATTTCCTTACGCCGGAGAAAGCGTTCGACGGTCCGGCGCAAGGTATAGAAGTGGTCGTCCTCGCTCGGGATGAAGTCGTCGCGCTTGCGCGGTGCCGGCAGCAGCCCGGTGGTTTCGATGGTAAAGGGGGCAAAGCCATTGCGGACCGGCGCCCGCTCCACCAGAACGAAGTCGGTGACCACCACATTGGCTGGAATCGGCGCATCGGCCGCCGGCGGCGGCGCGGCGGCCTCCGAACCCCATCCCGGGGTGGGAGCGGCGAGGGCAGCCATGGCGACTATTCCCACGGCAACGGCTTTGGCTCCGCTCCAACCTATCATGCCCATCTTTCGCTCCATCCCGCCCACCATGACACCATACCCCTCCGGCGGGGCCGAGACACGGCAAAAACCCGCGTTTTAGGCGAGGATCCGCCGTGTCACATCGAGAAAGCCTTCGGCGGCAGAGGACAGCGACCGCCGGGCCTTGGTGATCACCGAAATTTCACGGGTGATCACCGGGGCGATCAGGGGGCGGATGGTCAGGCCGAGCGGATGCAGATGGGTGATGAGATAGCCCGGCAGGATCGAGGCGCCCAATCCCTCCGCCACCATGGCCAGGGCGGTGGCGAGCAGCGAGACCTCGTAGGCCGGCACCAGACGCTTTCCCTGGGCCGCCAGGGTGTCGTCGATCAGGGTGCGGATGCCGCTGCCCTTGCGGATGGCGATCACCGGATGGTCGAGCACATCGCTCCACGACAGGGCGTCCAGGGCGGCGATGGCGGAATCGTCGCGGATAACGACGCCGACCTGGTCGCGGAGCAGCGGCGTCAGCACCATCTCGCCGTGACTGCCGTCGACGGTGCCGATGCTGAACTCCACCTCCTCTTCCAGAGCCTTGGGAATCAGCTGGTCCGGCGCGACGTCCAGCATGGTTACCGCGATGCCGGGATATTGCCTGGCGAAGGTGGCCAGCACCCGTGGCATCACCCCCGCGGCCACCGCCGGGGTGACGGCGAAGCTGACCTGCCCGCGGCGGCGATCCGCCAGCCCCTGCAGGCTGGTCAGCAACAGCTCCTGATTGCGCATGATCCGTTCGGCGGTGGGCAGCGCCTCCTCGGCGGCGGCGGTCAGGCGGAGGCTGCGGGTGGTGCGGTCGAACAGACGAACCCCCAGCACCGCCTCCAACTGCTTGATCAGTACGCTGATGGCCGATTGGGTGACATGCATGCGCTCGGCGGCCCGTGTCAGGCTGCCCAGTTGGGCGGTCAGCAGAAACGCCTGGACCTGCCGCAGTGTCACATTCATTCGTAAGTCTCATGAAATCATAATATTTATTCGTTTTACTTATACATCCCGCCATTCCTAAGATCAAGCAATGGTGCCGTTTTCTCAGATGCGGCGGCAAAAAACGATCCTGGGAGGACTGCCGATGAGTGCCGTGATCGACGTGCATACCCACATGCTGAACAAGAGCTGGCTGTCGCTGCTGCGCCAGCACGGCGGGCCGCGCTACAGCGTCGAGCCGGTGGGGACCCTGGCCGATGTCATCCATATGGACGGCGCGCCGTTCATGACGCCGTTGCCCGAGATGTTCGATTACGATCTGCGCATCAAGAACATGAACAAGGCCAGGGTGGATGTGGCGATCATCTCGCTGACCTGTCCCAATGTTTACTGGGGTGGCGCCGAGGTCAGCCTGGAAGCCGCCAGGATCATGAATGACGACCTGGCGGCGGCCCAATGCACCTATCCCGACCGCATCCGCTGGTTCGCGTCGCTGCCTTGGCAATATCCGGCGGTGGCCATCGCCGAACTGGCGCGGGCCAAGGCGGCGGGGGCGGCCGGCGTGGTGGTCCTCGGCAATATCGCCGGCAAATCGCTGAGCGATCCCGACTTCGCCGCCATCTGGCAAGCCATCGACCAAAGCGGCCTGCCGGTCTTCGTGCATCCCACCGCGCCGCCCGGCGTCAGCCAGATGGATGCCGCCATCCACAATCTGGTGCCGCCGGTGGGGTTCCTGTTCGATACCTCCATGGCGATCGCCCGCTGTATCTATGACGGTTTCTTCGACCGCTATCCCAACATCAAGATGATCGCCGGCCATGGCGGCGGCGCTCTTCCCTTCATCGTCGGCCGGCTTGATATCTGCCACGAGCGCATTCCCAACTGCGGCTCCCGCACCAGGGACCGCCCCAGCAACTATATGCGGCGCATCTACGTCGATTCGGTGGTGTTCCGCCAGGACGCCCTGCAAATGTGCGTCGATGTCTGTGGGCCGGAGAACGTGTTGTACGGCTCCGATTATCCGCACAATATCGGCGACATGATCGGCTGCCTGGGCCGGGTCGATGCCCTGGGCGGCGAGACCAGGCATCTGGTGCGCGGCCGCAACGCCGAGCGTATCTTCAAGTTGTAGAACGGCAAGACCGAGACCAAGCCCTCCCGGACAAGAGGAGGGCGTCTCACGGGAAGCATGTCCGAGGGAGAAACGTCATGAGCGTTGCGCACCGCCATGCGGCGGCGGCCGATCCGGCCGATGAGGATCGGGTGGTCCGGAAGGTCTTCCGGCGCCTGATCTGGTTCCTGTTCGTCCTTTACATCGTCTCCTATCTCGACCGTATCAATATCGGCTTCGCCGCCTTGTCCATGAACAAGGATCTCGGCCTGTCGGCCACCATGTTCGGCGTCGCCAATACGGTGTTCTATCTCGGCTATGTTCTGTGCGAAGTCCCCAGCAACATGCTGATGGCGAGATTCGGGGCGCGGGTCTGGATTCCCCGCATCATGGTCACCTGGGGGATCGCCTCCATGGCGACCATGTTCGCCGAGGGGCCGAACAGCCTCTACGGCCTGCGGTTGCTGGTCGGCATCGCCGAGGCCGGCTTCCTTCCCGGCGTGCTGCTGTATCTGACCTATTGGTTCCCGCCGTCCTATCGTGCCCGTGCCATCGCGGTGTTCATGGTGGCGCAGCCGGTCACCCTGATGTTCGGCTCGACCATGTCCGGTCTCATCCTCGACATGAATGGGCTGTGGGGGCTGGCCGGCTGGCGCTGGCTGTTCCTGATCGAGGGCGTACCGGCGCTGCTGCTGGGCGCGGTCGCCTATGTCATCCTCGCCGACGGCCCGGATTCGGTGAAATGGCTGGACGATTCCGAACGCGATCTGCTGAAGGCCCGGATCGGCCGGGAACAGACCGTCGATCACCCCGAGGATCGGCGCAGCGTCTGGCAAGTCCTGGCCAGCCGCGACGTGCTGTTTCTGTCGGTGGCCTATTTCGGGCTGGTGACCACCCTCAACACCATCGCCACCTGGGGGCCGCAGGTCATCCGCGAGGTGATGGTGGCCGAAAGCCTGTCCTTCGTCGGCCTGATCTCGGCGATTCCGCCGCTGTTCACCGTGGTGGCCATGCCGCTGTGGAGCATGCGGTCAGACCGCAGCGGCGAGCGGATCTGGAACTTCATCCTGCCGGTGGTCCTGGCGGTGATCGGCTGGCAGTTGGTCAGCTTCGTGACCGTTCCGGAAATCCGCCTGCTCGGGCTGATCTTCTGTACCGTCGGTGGATTCTGCGGCATGGCGATTTTCTGGACCATTCCCGCCGCCGTCCTGCCGCGTGCCGCCCGTCCGGCCGGTATCGGCCTGATCAGCGCCGCCGGCTTGTCGGCCTCGGCGGTCAGCCCATCGGTGGTCGGGCTTCTCAAGGACCTGACCCACAGCTTTACCGCCGGGATGCTGTATGTCACCGCCATGCTGGTGGTGGCGGCGATCACCATCCCCCTCAGTCGGGCAAAACGGGGAGCGGCCTGATCGCCGGCGCCATCACGATCTGAGGCAGGTCTGATCAACCCGGGCGGCCTGCCTGTCGCGCCGCGTCGGCCCGGAGGTACATCTGCGGGCGAATTTCCGACCGGCCATCCCGCCACCCGAGCCCCCCCCCCCCGCGAGACGGGGCCGGACATCGCCATTCCCGGTGATTTTGAAAACTGGATCGCTGTCGTTCCGGCTGCGAACCCCGCCTCTCCACCGGCCGACGAGACGGATTTTCGCCGTCCTCGCCCGGAAATGGAAAGCCCCCGAAACCGTTAGGTTCCGGGGGCTTAGAGTGGTGCCCAGGGGCGGAATTGAACCACCGACACTGCGATTTTCAGTCGCATGCTCTACCAACTGAGCTACCTGGGCACAGGCGTTGTTGGTCAAGAGGAGGCGCTTATAGAGGAATAAGGCAGCCGTGGTCAAGCCCCCCTGGTGGGAAAATATCGTCCATGGCGGTGGTTACCACCATTTACGCCCCTTTTCCTGGGAGGCCCTGACCTGGGAGGCCTGCTGCTTGATGTCCTGGATGCGCAGCCAGATCGGTCCCTGTTTGGGCAACAGCTCCTCGGCCTTGTTGGCGTGGAAGCTGGCTTCCGATAATTTCCCGCCCAGCAGGGCGGCCTCGGCCAGGGCGTAGGAGGCCATGCCCTCCTTGTTGTCGTGGCCGAAGGCGACCGCCAATTGCTGCCAGGCGAAGCGATCCTCGGGATCGAGATGGACGGCGACCGACAGGTTGATCTCGGCGTCGGGCAGCAAAGCGGTATCCTCGCTCTCGATCTCCGACTGTCCCAGCCCCAGGCGCAGCAGGGCGCTGTCGGGCAGCAGCGTCACCGCCTTCTTATACGGTTCGACGGAATCGACCACATGGGCGTTCTCGAACAGCATCTGGCCCTTCAACTCCCAGAAATAGGGGTCCTGCGGCCGATCCTGGATCAGGCTGTCGATGGCTTTCAGGGCTCCATCCAGATCGGGTCGGCGGTAGAGGGCGATGGCGCGGGCGTAGCGCGCTTCGATGCTGGTATCGGTTTCCTTATAGCGCAGCAGGGTCTTGATCGGCGGTTCGAGGAAGGCGAACAGCTTGGCCTTGATCCGGCGGTGCATTTCCACCCATTCCGGCGGCCAGGGCTGTTCGCTATAGGGAGAGCCCTCCACATGCTCGCGCACGAAGGCGACGCGGTCGCGGGTCAGGGGGTGGGTGCGGACATAGGGGTCCTGACGGGCCGAGACCAGAACTTCCTGGTCGCCCAGGATCTCGAAGAACTCCAGCAGGCCCTTGGCCGATTCATGGGTGTCGTCGAGGAAGCGCATGGCCATCTGGTCGGCCTGCTGCTCCTGGCTGCGCGAGAAGGCCAGAAGATTGCGCATGGCGATGTCCTGGCCGCCCATCATGACGGCGCCGGCCGCCTGGCCATTCTTGGCGACCGCTCCGGCCGCCGCTCCCAGCAGCATGCCCAGGATGGCCTCGGTGGAGGCGTTGCTCATGGCGTCGGAATTGCGGATGAGATGGCCGCCGGCGATATGGCCGGTCTCGTGGGCCATGACCCCGATCAGTTGACCGGGATTTTCCGTGCGAATGATCAGGCCGGTATGAAAGAAGATGTTCTGACCGCCGGCGACGAAGGCGTTCAAGGTCGGATCACTGATCAGCAGGATGCGAATCGCGGCGGGATCCAGACCGGCCGCCTGAAAGATTGGCGCACCGAAGATTCGGATGGTATTTTCCACCTCCGCGTCGCGGATGAACTGCCGTTGCGCCTGGGCCTGGGCCTGGGGGGCGAACAACGCGAACACGAACGTCACCAGAAGGAATATGCGCGTGAGCAAGGATCATTCCCCGTCGGTCAATATGTTACGCGGCCGTCTCGGTCACGTCCGCTGGGTCGTGGCGGCGGCGGCGATTCTGGCCGTCGGGGCCTGCGACGATTTCGATAAGCGTCCGGTCGGCACCATCGGCCACGTCAGGGGCTTCGCCGGGATGGTCGCCGCCGATGAGCCACGGGCCGCGCTGGTCGGGCGCGACGTCCTGTCTGCCGGAGGAACCGCCGCCGACGCGGCGACCGCAATGTACTTCACCTTGGCCGTCACCTATCCGTCCGCCGCCAGCCTGGGTGGTGGCGGTTCCTGCATAATACACGATAGCGGCAGAAAAAAGACGGAAGTCATCGACTTTCCCGCCATCGTCTCGACCATGGGCGGAGCGGCACCGTCGGCGGTGCCCGCCAATCCGCGCGGCTTCTTCGCCCTGCACGCCAAATACGGCATGTTGCGCTTCGACAGCCTGTTGGCCGAGGCCGAGCGGCTGGCGCGGGACGGAACCCCGGTTTCGCGCGCCCTGGCCAATGATCTGGCCCGCGCCGTGCCGGTTCTGGGACGCGATCCCGCTGCCCGCGCGATGTTCCTGCGCCCCGATGGCAGCGTGCTGCGCGAGGGCGACACCATGGTGCAACAGCATCTGGCGGGGGTGATCGCCAATCTGCGGCGCAATACCGGCGACTTCTACGTGGGCACCGGGGCGCGCGAACTGGTGACGGACATCACCTCGGCGGGCGGCACCCTGACCCTCAATGATCTTCGCGATATCCGGCCGACCTGGCGTGATACCCTGACGGTCAAGGTCGGCGACGATACGGCTTATTTCGCGCCGCCGCCATCGGTGGGCAGCACCGTCGCCGCCGAAATGGTCGGGGCGTTGTGGCCGCGCTGGGAGAAGGCTTCCGCCGCCGAGCGCCCCCATCTGCTGGCCGAGGTTTCCGCCCGTGCCTTCGCCGACCGTGCCCGCTGGATGCGGTCCAACGGCTGGACCAATGACGATCCGGCCGCGCTGGTGACCGACAAGCACCTGGCCGAACTGATGGCCGGCTATAGTTCCGACCATCACGTCCCGGTTACCGGCGCTTCCGCCCCGCCCACCGACAACCCGGTGGGGACCAGCTTCGCCGCCATGGATTCCGATGGGTCGGCGGTGGCCTGCGGCGTCACCGCCTACGGCCTGTTCGGCAGCGGCCGGGTCGCCCCCGTCACCGGCATCGTCCTGGCCGGGGTTCCCGGTCCCAACGGTCCGCCGGCCATCACCACCATGATGACCGTCAATCTCAATACCAACGAAGTCCACTTCGTCGGCGCAGCGTCGGGCGGAGGAACGGCGCCGTCGGCGCTGGTCGCCAGCTTCCTGGCGGCGACCGTCGAGGCCAAACCCATCGGCGATGCCCTGGCGGTGCCGCGTCAGGTTCATCCCGCCGCCCCGGACGCGGTGTTCGTGGAGAGCGGCACCTATGCCCTCGATCCCGCCTCGTTGCAGCAGCACGGTCATCAGACCAGCCCGGTCGCCATGCCGAGCCGGGTCGAGGCGGTGCAGTGCCCCAGCGGCTACAAGAATGCCGACAGCTGTGACGCGGCCACCGATCCGCGCGGTTCCGGATTGGCCAGCGTGGTGGGGATCATGGGCAAGGCGAAATAGGAGCGATGGCGCCCGCCTCCCCCATATGGGCGGGGGGAGGCGGCAACCTTAGGAGCCCCCCACGAATAACCGCATCATCTGGCTTGTCTTTGTTGCCCGCCCGCCGCGTTGCGGAAAGGGTTACATACCCTGGGTATGCGCCCCTTTCCGTGCCTTGCGGACGAACAAAAATCCGGCGCCATCTCAAAGCGTTTATTCGTGGGAGTCCCCTTATTCCGCCGCGCTGTCCTTGAGGCGTTCGATGCGGGCGCCGCAGGCGGCCAGCTTTTCCTCGACCCGCTCATAGCCGCGGTCCAGGTGGTAGACCCGGTTGATGATGGTTTCACCCTCGGCGGCGAGGCCGGCCAGCACCAGCGAGACCGAGGCGCGCAGATCGGTGGCCATCACCTGCGCTCCCGACAGCCGGGGGGCGCCGCGCACGATGGCGGAGGCGCCGTGGACGTTGATCCGCGCCCCCATGCGGGTCATCTCGGGGACATGCATGAAGCGGTTCTCGAAGATGGTCTCGGTGATCATGGAGGCGCCCGACGAGGTGGACAGCAGCGCCATCAACTGGGCCTGCATATCGGTGGGAAAGCCGGGATAGGGTTCGGTCATGATATCGACCCCCCGGATGTCGCGGCCCTCGGCC